>JADGMW010000055.1_pt1 | contig 42459 bp, 41 predicted proteins | sample 8641801 | NCBI WGS metagenome assembly JADGMW01 (sample SAMN16272018, study PRJNA661076) | feces metagenome | isolation source: fecal sample from diarrhoea affected cattle A | host: Bos taurus | place: South Africa: Lokaleng Village, Mahikeng | collected 2019-09
CGTCGACACCACCGCCCAACCCGTCGAACGCGTCCGTATTTCCTACGAAGACACCTACCTGCCCGGGTACTTCTTCCGGCCACCCGGCGACGTGCGACGGCCGACGTTGATCATGGTGAACGGTAGCGACGGCCCGATCAGCGGGCTGTGGGGCAGCGGCGGTGCCGGGGCACTCGAGCGGGGCTACAACGTGTTGATGTTCGACGGTCCCGGCCAGCAGTCGATGCTCTTCGAGCGCAACATCCCGTTCCGTCACGACTGGGAAGCCGTCATCACGCCCGTCGTCGACTATCTCGTGGACCGGCCGGACGTCGATGCGTCGAAGCTGGCGATGTACGGGATCAGTCAGGGCGGTTACTGGGTGCCGCAGTCGTTGGCGTTCGAGCATCGGATCGCGGCGGCGATCGCCGATCCGGGGGTCGTGGACGTGGCCGCGTCGTGGCTCGCCCATATCCCCAAGAACATGCAGAAGCTGCTCGACGAGGGGAAGTCGGAGGCCTTCGACCGCGACATGGCGATAGGGCTGGGGATGAAATTCTCGAAGGACAGCGCCCGGATCTGGCGCTTCCGAGCGCGTCCGTACCTCGCCGACGGCTACTACAACACTCTCGCCGAGGTTCGGAAGTACCACCTCGAACACGTCGCCGGCTCGATCTCCACTCCCCTGCTCATCACCGATCCGGAAGGCGAGCAGTTCTGGCCCGGTCAATCCAAGCGGCTTGCCGCCCTCTCCGGCGGACCGACGACGGTGGTTCCCTTCACCGCGGCCGAGGGTGCGAACTTCCACTGTCAGCCCATGGCGAGGCGTCTGACGGATCAGCGGATGTTCGACTGGCTCGACGAGCAGTTGGATCTCTGAATCAGGCCACTTTCTGTTTTTTCGTCAACAGCGTGGCAATCATCGGCAGCAGCAGAACCGTGATCGCACCCGCCGCGACAAGAATCGACGCGTTGTCCGAAGACATCTGATGCGCGTCGACGGCAGCGCCCGTGACCGCCACGATCATCGGTAGGCCGGTCGCTCCGTACAACGCGACCTGCGCACTTTCGCGCGTGGTGAAGGGCGGCTCGACCTTCTCGAACTTGGTCACGAAGAACACCGGCACGCCGCGGACGACAACGATCAGGATCAGAAACGCGATCAGTATGCCGGGACTGGCGGCGACCGCCGAGACGTCGATCGCCATCCCCGACGTGATGAAGAAGATCGGGATGAGGAACCCGAAGGCGATCCCGTCGAGCTTGATCTCGAGGCGCTCGTCGCCCTCTGGCATCAGTCGCCGGAGGATGAAGCCGGCGGCAAACGCATCGAGAATGACGTCGAGTGAGAACACGGCCGACAACACTCCGAGGCTGACCAACAACAGAACGGTGAGGCGGACCGTCGTCTGCGCCGTGGTGTCCGCCCCTGCCCGCACCAGTCGATGTGTCCACGAGCCTTCGTGAATCAGCTTGCCGGGCAGCACCGCCACGATGACAGCGATCAAGGCGAAGACGGCAAGGACGATCAGCGACAGGACGGCACCACGGGCGCTCAGCAGCACCGCCATCGCGACGACCGGCCCGAGTTCGCCGACGGCCCCGTGGTTGAGGACGGTCTTGCCCAAGCGTGTGTCGAGGAGTTTGTTGTCCTTGAGGATCGGCAGCAGCGTGCCCAGAGCGGTCGACGTCATCGCGATGGCAACAGCGGCTTCGGCGGAAATCACGTTCCTCATGCCCAGCAGCGCGACCACCGTGAACGCCAGCGCGAGGCAGAACAGCCACGTGTAGAGCGCACGACGGCCACCCCGGCCACTGAGTTCCTGTCGGTCGATCTCGTAACCGGCGAGGAGGAACAGCATGCCGAGGCCGAGTTCGCGCAAGATTCCGATCGCTTCGCTGTCAGCTGCGATGTTGAGGGCGAACGGCCCGACCACTGCGCCCGCGACAAGCAGCAACACCACTTCGGGAACGAGCCGACGTGGGATCAAGCCCGCGACTATCGGCGCGACCGCCGCGATCAGCGCAATCCAGAACAGCGATGAGGCAATTGAAGGCACGGATCATTATCGGACATAGGTGACAAATCCGCGTTCAGTACAGGTACTTGCGGTACGCCTCCTGCCGAGCCGGTTCGAGATCCTCGACTTGGAGGGTGTGCTGCTCGGCCATCATGTCGCGGAGACTCGGCACGTCCTCGGGAGTAGGCCACGTCGCCGGATCCCAGAGCTTTGCCCGCAGAATCGCTCGCGCGCAATGGAGATACGCCTCGTCGATCTTCACGATCACCGCAAGCTGCGCCGGCTTGCCGTTCATCGGCATCGACTCCAACAGATCAGCATCTGTCGAGAGGGTCGCCGTGCCGTTGACGCGCACGATCTCGTCGTGGCCGGGCGCGAGAAAGAGGATCCCCACGTGAGGATTCTCGATCATGTTCCGGTACGAGTCAGCGCGCCGGTTGCCCGGACGATCCGGAAGCACCAGCGTCTTCTCGTCGGGAAACAGAACCTGACTGACCAAGTCTCCACGCGGCGAGCAATCGCAATTTCCGGCTGCATCGGACGTCGCGAGCACAAAAAACCGTGCCTGGTCGATGAATTCACGGATCAACGGAGTCGTGTAGGCGGTGTGCTTCTCCATGATCGTCGGATGGGGCTGTCCGAGAAGCGCATTGAGTTGTTCCACGGATTCGATCCGCCCGCTCGGGACACTCGACGCCGTCACGTCAACACGTCGTCGAGGACGTGGTGGCGCCCCAGCGGCAACACCAACGGCTTACCCGAGATGGGGTCGAGGATGATTCGGCTCTCGAGACCGAACACGGTGCGGACGTTGTCGCTGGTGAGCACCTCGGCAGGATCGCCCGCAGCATAGACCCGGCGATCGGCCATGGCGACGAGGTAATCGGCGTAGCGGGCAGCGAGGTTGAGATCGTGCAGAACCATGACAATCGTTGTACCCCGGGTCCGGTTCAGGTCGGTGAGCAGGTCCAAGACCTCTACCTGGTGGCTCACGTCCAGGAAGGTGGTCGGTTCGTCGAGTAAAAGCAGATCGGTTTGCTGGGCGAGCGCCATCGCAATCCACACACGTTGGCGCTGACCACCGGAAAGCTCGTCCACCGATCGTTCGGCCAATCCGGTTGTGTCCGTTGCCGCAAGCGCTTCGGCGACAGCTGCGTCATCCTCGCGACTCCACCTCGACAGCACCCGCTGATGTGGATGACGACCTCGCCCGACGAGATCGGCGACGACAATGCCTTCCGGTGCGATCGGTGACTGCGGCAGCAGACCGAGCGTGCGAGCGAGCTTCTTCGCGGGCAGGCGATGAACATCCTTGCCGTCCAACAGAACATGACCGCTTCGGGGACTGAGTAGCCGCGACATCGACCGCAGCAGCGTCGATTTGCCGCACGCGTTGGCGCCCACGATGGTCGTGATCTTTCCCGGCGGCACAGCGAGGTCGAGCGATTCGACTACGGTCCGCCCTCCGTAACCGAGTTCGAGGTTTTCGACAGTCAGAGTATGGGATTCGGTCACAGCGAACCTCCCGTTCGGTTGGAGCGAATGATGAGGTAGACGAGATACGGCGCTCCCAGCGCGCCGGTCACCACACCAACGGGGTAGCGGGTGCCGAAGGCGTACTGCCCGCAGAAATCGGCAACGAGCACCAGCAGCGCTCCGACCAGCGCCGACGGGATCAACAGTGAAGTTCCCGGGCCGACGATGCGGGCGGCGATGGGGCCGGACAGAAATGCCACGAAGGCGATGGGACCCGCAGCGGCAGTGGCAAAGGCGATGAGTCCGACGGCCGCAACGATCGCCAGAATGCGCGTGCGTTCCACTCTCACGCCGAGTGCTTGCGCTGCGTCGTCACCGAGCTGGATGGTCGAAAGATTGCGCGATTGACTCAGCAGCACCGGTCCGAGGACGATCAACGCCAGGAGCACGGGAACCGTCGAACCCCAGTTGGCGCCGTTGAGACTGCCGGTGAGCCAACGCATCGTCTCCTGCAGATCCCACGCGGCGGCATTACTGAGCAGGTAGGCGGTGACGCTGTCGAGCATCGCGGCGATGCCGATACCGATCAGAATCAGCCGAGTGCCTGCTACACCGTCCCGGAAGGAGAGAACGTAGATCAACACTGCGACGCCCAGACCGACCGCGATGGCGAAGATCGAGACCTGCGAGCCGCCGAGTGAAAGCGAGATGATCGCGAAAGCTGCTGCAGCGCTTGCCCCGGAGCTGATTCCGATGATGTCGGGGCTCGCGAGCGGGTTACGCAACATCGTCTGGAACGTGATGCCGCCCAAGCCGAAACAGATTCCGGCGACCACAGCGAGGACAGCGCGAGGCAGACGGAGGCGACCGACGGTGAACGAGGCGCCGGGTACGTTCTCCCCCAGAACGACACGAAGCACTGCAGACGGCGGGTAGAAGGTTTTTCCCACCATCAGAGTGACCGCGAACGAGACGATAACGAGGACCGCCAGCACTGCAATCACGATGCGGCGTCGTCTACCTCGCCGGATACGGCTTGCTCCGACTGCGTCGACCTCGACTTCGGGAGTAACGAATGTGGTGGTCACAGCTCACGTATTTTCTGACGGCGGACGATGTAGATGAAAAAGGGCGCTCCGATGAGCGCGGTGATGATGCCGACGTCGATTTCGCTCGGCCGGGCGACAATTCGTCCGAGAATGTCGGCGGCGACGAGAAGGCCGGCCCCTGTCAGCGCAGAAAACGGTAGTAGCCAACGGTTGTCGATGCCGATCAACAATCGGCACAGGTGCGGGACAACCAAACCGACGAAGCCGATCGGTCCCGCAATCGCAGTGGCTGCACCGCAGAGCAGCACTGCACCGAGCGCTGACACTGCCCGGACCACCGCAACACGTTCACCGAGGCCTGATGCAACCTCGTCGCCGAGCGCAAGGGAGTTGAGACTGCGCGCTGACAGCAGACAGATCACGAAGCCGACAATGAGGAAAGGCAGACCCTGCCGGATCACCTCGAAGCTCGCACCACCGACGCCGCCGATCTGCCACGAACGAATGTTGCCGGCAATATCGTTTCGCGGCAGCATGATCGCAGTGATGAACGAAGCAAACGCAGCCGATGTTGCGGCCCCGGCGAGCGCCAACTTGAGTGGCGTGGCTCCACCTCGCCCGAGTGAGCCGACTACGTAGACGAACAATGCCGCGGCGGCTGCGCCGAGTATCGCCACCCAGATCATGCTGGTCTGAGTCCACAGCCCGAACCACGCCATTCCGATCACCACCGCGAGTGAAGCGCCCATGTTGACGCCCAGGATTCCGGGATCTGCCAACGGGTTTCGGGTTATCCCCTGCATCACTGCGCCGGCTAGCCCGAGCGCAGCTCCCACGATTATCGCGAGCACCGTCCGAGGAATGCGCTTCGCGATCGCACCCTGGCCGATGTTGTCGGTGGAACCGCCCAGTGCGGCGACGATGTCGGACCAGTCGACTTCACGCGAGCCGACGACAATAGATGTACACATGAGCACCGCGAGGACAACGAGAAGGGCGATCAGCCACAACGAATTGTCGAACGTCGGGCGCCGCGTATCGCGGGCGCCCGACGTCGAATCCTGCGAGGTTACAGTCACTCCGACTTTCCAGCAGCCCCGGCGAGCAGATCGACGTAGTCGCCGAGTACCCACGAAATTGCGAGTGGAGTCGGGTTGGCCGCCGTTCCCATCGGCCCGGTTCCATTGAGGAACACGATCGAGTTGTTGGCGACGGCAGGCATCTGCGAGAGCAGCGGGTCAGCCTTGAGTGCGTCGACAAGCGCCTGGTCACCGTAGGTGACGATCAGTTCGACGTCGTCGAAGACGTCCACACGCTCGGCACTGACCTTCTTCGAGAACTCACCACCCGTCGAGGCGTCGGCAACGCTCTTCGGCGTCGAGAGTCCGAGGTCTTCGAAGAACGCGGCGCGTGTGTCGTTCGCGGTGTAGAAGCTGACCTGACTCAGATCAGCGGTGTCGACGTGCGTCAGGAACATGGTTGCCTTGCCGGCAAGCTGCGGATGCGAGGCAACCTCGTCGGCGATCTCCTTTTCGATGGTGGAGATCAGTTCCTGCCCTTCGGTTTCCATGCCGAGGCCCATGCTGTTGAACTTGATGACGTCACGCCACGAGGTTGCCCACGGGCCCTCCGGATATGCCACGACCGGGGCGATCTCACTGAGAGTGTCGTAATCCTCCTGCGTCAGACCGGAATACGCGGCAAGAATGACGTCAGGGTTCGTATCGGAGACGGCTTCGAAGTCGATGCCGTCGGTCTCGTCGAAGAGCACCGGCGGCTTCGTGCCGAGTTCGTCGAGCTTTTCCTCGACCCACGGCAGCATGCCGTTGCCGTTGTCGTCGCCGAACGTCGCCGCCGCCATTCCGACGGGAACCACGCCGAGAGCAAGGGGCACTTCATGATTGGCCCAGGCGACGGTGGCGACTCGCTCCGGCTTGGCGTCGATCGTCGTCGTTCCGAAAGCGTGCTCGATCGTGACCGGGAAGGAACTGGATCCGCTTCCGGTGCTGCCGCCGTCGGCGGTGTCCGAGGAGTCGGAACTGCAGGCTGTCATACCGAGTGCAACTGCGACCGCTGCTGCGGCCACCGCCAAGAAGCGTTTTGAACGCATGAAAACAGAACTCTCTCGAGTAGGGGTACGGCCCTCAACCCGGCTCGAAAAGGCACTTAGGTGAGGTTTGCCTAAACCGTATACGGGAGAGCATTGTGGCGCAATCGCGTGTTTGGGACACCCTGTGTAGCGATCGAGTCAGGCTGAGATGGCCATCAGCTGGCCCGGAACATCCCTGGCGTAGCCCCTGTGGTGCGTCGAAAAGCAGCCCCGAACGCACTGGTCGAGTGGTATCCCACCCGCTCGGCAACCTCTTGCAGATCCAAGCCGTGCGCAAGAAGGGTCACGGCCCGTTGGGCCCGCACCGCCGAGACCCACTGTCCGAAACTCATCCCGGTCTCCGACCGAAATACCCGGGTGATGGTTCGCGGGCTGACGCCGAGCAGCCTTGCCCAGTCGGACAGCGTGCGCATGTCACTCGGATCGTCACCGATCGCGTCGACGATGGGTTTCAGAAGCGCCGAGTCCGGCACCAGAACCAGCAACTCGTTCGGCGACGGTGCCAGCACGTCGATCACCATCTGCTCCGTGAGCGAGCGGGAGGAGGTTCCGAGTGAATCATCTGCCAGTCGCTCGAGGAGATTCCGCAGCAGCGGAGTGACCTCGATCGCCACCGGCACGTCGGACAGAGAAGGAACTGACGCGATGTCGAGCTGAGCGGCCCGATACCAGGTACCGGCGGGTGCGATCGCCGAGTGCAGGACACCGGCAGGCATCCACAGACCGACCGTCGGTGTGATCGTCCAGGTTCGTGACCCCACCGTGGCGCTCGACGCTCCCCGCTCGTTCCACAACAACTCGTGGGTCGGGTGCGAGTGCGCCTCCCACCGGGTCTCGCGGGAAACGAGCTCGTCCATGCCCGCGATGACAAAGGGCACCTCGACCGCCCCGGCCGAGTAGACCGGGAGCGTCCGACTGTCGACGGTCTCCAACGGGTTCTCCTCGGTTCGCGCGGCTGCTCCGGAGAAAGCATAGGTCGCGGGGATCGGTTGTCGGTTCCTACGATCGCGAGGATCACCGCCCGAAATTCGCCGAGGTGACGTCACACACATTCAGAAACTGCGAATGTGCTACAACAAAAGAAGGCCACAGACCGGAAGTCTGTGACCTTCTTTCTTGTGCGCCCGAAGGGATTCGAACCCCTAACCTCTTGATCCGTAGTCAAGTGCTCTATCCGTTGAGCTACGGGCGCATGTTCTGTTGTCCAGCAGGTCTTGCGTATCCTGCCGTCGTAATTTCTATCATTTCTAACCCGCCGGTCAAAATCACCGGCTTGGCGGAGGCGAGAGGATTTGAACCTCCGGTCCCTCGTAAAAGGGACAACTCATTAGCAGTGAGTCCCATTCGGCCGCTCTGGCACGCCTCCCTGGGGGTTCCGATCCTTTCGGACCGCCGGATCGAAAGATTACACACCCTTCGCCACCAAAGGCAAAACGTGTGGTCAGCGCCTTGTTTTGCCGACTTACCGCAGGTGACTGTCGAACCAGTCGAAGATCCGGGTCTGAGCTTCGATGATCGAGGCCGAATCCGGGTCGTCGAGGTCGGCGTCCTCGGACAGCTGTGGCGGCTCGTCGGCCCGGTGAGCCAGTCCGGCGTAACTGACTACCAGCGTCGCGACGTCGGCCTTCGCGGTCGCTTCCCGGAGCAGAGTCACGTGTTCGCGAGGCGTGCTGGGATCGTCCTCGCCGTACAGCGCCAACCACGGTGCCTGCAAGGAAGTGGCCGCGTCGACGAGCGCCTGAGCATCCACCGACAGCGCTTCGACGATTCCCCGGGCGGCGACACTCACCGCGGCGCCGACGGGACGGCTGGTGGCCACGAGCATCGCAGCGGTTCCGGCGTCGTCGAATCCGAGCACCCCGATGGTGTCTGCGAGAACTTCACGGCCGACGAGCCAATCGAGGGTCGCGTCGAAGTCGGCGAAGAGGTTGTCACCGAACACCTCGCCCTGCATGTGTTCGGGTTCGCGATGGAACAGGTGAGGTGCGACGCTCACCCACCCTTCGCCGGCCAGTGAGCACATCAGATTGAGCAGAGCCGGGCTGAACTGCCGGGCTTCGTGCAAGACGACGATTCCGCCTCGCGTCGGGCCGTCCGGCTCCACCACCGTCAGTGGAACAGCCGTGGCGACCTCCCCTTCGGCTCCGCGCAGATACGCCGTGGCCCGGAAGATTTCCGACATCTTCTAACTCTGACACGCAGACGGCCGCAACGCACCACATCAGTGCGCGCATAATCGACTCGTGACCGCACACATTCGCCCCGACCTCGCCTCTATCCCCGCCTACGTTCCCGGACGCAATTTCCCGGGTGCGATCAAACTGGCGAGCAACGAAACGACCGTGGGGCCGTTGCCCGGTGTGCGTGACGCCGTCGCCGACGCAGTCGCCAATGCCAACCGTTACCCGGACAATGCCGCTGTCGCACTCATCGAGGCGCTGGCCGCGTTCCTGAAGGTCGAGCCGGCCAACGTCGCCGCTGGTTGCGGCTCCGTGACGCTGTGCCAGGAACTCGTGCAGATCACGTGCGATCAGGGGGACGAGGTCATCTACGCGTGGCGGTCGTTCGAGGCGTACCCCGTGGTGACCCAGGTCGGCCACGCCGTCTCGGTGAAGGTTCCGCTGACCGAGGACTTCGGCCACGACCTCGACGCGATGCTGGCCGCGATCACCGATCGCACGCGGTTGATCTTCGTCTGCAACCCCAACAACCCGACCGGCAATGCGCTGTCGAAGGCGGAGCTCGAAAGCTTCCTCGACGCTGTCCCGGCACACGTCGTCGTAGCGCTCGACGAGGCGTACTTCGAATACTCACGCTCGGACGCCGACGGCATCGAGCTGTTCCGCAGCCGCCCCAACGTGGTTGTTCTGCGCACCTTCTCGAAGGCGTACGGCCTCGCAGGAATCCGCGTGGGTTACGCGGTCGCGGATCCGGAAATCATCGTGGCCCTCGGCAAGGTGCACACCCCCTTCACCGTGAGCGCTGTCGCGCAGGCCGCCGCAATCGCTTCCCTGGCTGCAGCAGACGAACTGCTTGCCCGCACCGAGGGCGTCATCGCCGAGCGGACGCGAGTTCGAACCGCGCTGATCGAAGCCGGCTACACCGTCCCCGAGTCGTCGGCGAACTTCGTCTACCTCCCTCTCGGAGAGCTCTCCCCCGGTTTCGCCGAGGCGAGTACCGAAGCGGGCATTCTGATCCGTCAGTACGGCACCGAGGGCGTCCGGATGACGATCGGCGATCCGCACGAGAACGATGCGTTCCTCGCTTTCGCGAACACCGACGTCGCGAAGCGGGCAGCCGGCATCGGCGTGACCGCGTGACACTCGATACATAACTGTTACGCCGAGGACTGGAATTCGTTTCGGCAGACGGGCACACTCAGGGAGGTTCGAAGCCGGTCCGAGTGAGGGAGCACGACGCATGACGCGACGCATGACACGAACGTGTGCCGTGCTCGCGACAACCCTTCTCGCCACCACCGCGACCTCCCTGAGCGGTGTCGCCACCGCCCAGTCCCAGGACACGGTGTCGGTACGTCTGTTGGCGTTCAACGATCTGCACGGCAGTCTCCGCCCACCGGAAGGTGTTCGCAGCGAGATCAGGCAGGCCGACGGCTCGCTCACTCCCGCAGGTGGCGCGGCGTATCTCGCGGCCTACGTGACGCAACTTCGCAGCCAAGCCACCAACTCGCTGCTGTATTCGGTCGGTGACAACTGGGGATCGTCGGCGCTCGAGTCGGCGATGTTCAACTACGAACCGACGGTCGAACTCCTGAACCGGATGAAGATCGACGCCTCCGCGATCGGCAACCACGAACTGGACAAGGGACTCGCCGAGTTCCGACGCATGCAGTCCGGCGGTTGCTCCGCCGTCGATGCGTGCACGTTCAGTCCGTCCTTCGACGGCGCCAACTTCCCACTGATGGCCGCGAACATGACGTACACCAACGGCACCCCGGCCACGCTGCCCTTCACCGTGAACATGGTCGACGGCATTCCGCTCGGAGTCATCGCGATTTCCCCCGCCAACACGTCGCAGATCGTGACACCGGGTGGGATCGCCGATCTGCAGTTCGGCGACGAAGTCGAAGCGATCAACCGCACCGCCGACGTCCTCGACTTCTTCGGCGTCAAAGCCATCACCGTCCTCCTGCACCGTGGGGACGAACCGGCCGTCGAAGGTGGGCCCAACGACTGCAACGTCGAGTCCGGGCCGGCCCGCGACATCGCCCTTCGTGCGTCACCGAAGGTGGACGTCATCTTCACCGCCGACAGCCACCAGCAGTACAACTGCGAATTCCCTGATCCCGCAGGCAATCCCAGAGTCGTCATGCAGGGTGCTTCGCACGGCCGGATCGTGTCCGTCGCAGACGTCACCATCGATCGCAACACCCGCGAGGTCGTTCGCGATCAGACGTCCGCTTTCAATCAGATAGTGACACACGATATTTCGCCGGATCCCGATATTCAGGCTCTCGCGGACCGAGCCTGGTCGGAGGCGTCGGAAAGCGCTCAGCGACCGGTGGGGACCATCACCGCCGATCTGACACGGGACCGCGTCCCCAGCGGTGAATCGACACTCGGCAACCTGGTCGCCGACGCTCAACTCGCCGCCGGATCGACACGAGGCGCTCAACTCGCGTTGACGAACCCGGGCGGCATGCGCGAGGACTTGGACTTCGGCACTTCCGGCCAGGTCACCTACCGCCAGGCCTACGGTGTTCAACCCTTCGGCAACAGCCTCGAGGTGCTCTCCGTCACAGGAGCGGTGTTGAAGGACGCTCTCGAACAGCAATTCCAGATCGACCTCGACGGCACCGCTACCGAGCGCATCCTCTCCCCGTCCGCGGGCTTCACCTACGCCATGGACCGGCGAGCAGCGCCGGGCTCGCGAATCTCGGAAATGCGCTTGAACGGGCAGGACATCGCCCCCGACGGCGTCTACAGCGTCGTGGTGAACAAGTTCCTCGCCGAGGGCGGGGACGGCTTCACCGCACTGAAGAACTCCACCCAGATGACCGGTGCGGGCAACGACCTCGACGCCTTGACTGCCCTGTTCGCAGCCGGGTCCCCGGTCTCGCCACCTGCCACCGATCGCATCCGCACCGTCGGCTGAATAGGCATCCCCGCGCTCGATTGCCTAGTCTCGACGGGTGATCATCGCGACCCATAACGGCAAGTTCCATGCAGACGACGTCTTCGGCGTATCGCTGCTCAAGCAGCTGTACCCCGACGCCACCGTCGTTCGCAGCCGTGACGAGTCCGTCCTCGACAGTGCGGACATCGTGCTCGACGTCGGCGGTCGCTACAACCCGGCCGAGGGTCGCTTCGACCATCATCAGCGCGATGCCGGCGAGCGCAGCAACGGCATCCTGTACTCCGCCTTCGGTCTGCTCTGGCAGGAATACGGCCTGCAGTTCTGTGAAGGCGACGCCTCCGTTTTTCGCCGAATCGACAGTCGTCTGGTCGAGGGCATCGACGCCGTCGACAACGGCCAGGAGATCTACACCCTCAACGACTACGGCACCAAGCCTTTTGATCTGTCCTCGGCACTGGACCTGTTCAACCCGATCTCGTCCACTGACGAGGAGTTCGACACCCAGTTCGAGCTGGCCGTGGTTCTCGCAACTCAGGTCTTGATTCGCCTGCGCGCCAAGTACGTCGGCGACGCGGCAGCCGAGCGCGAGTTCACCGAGACCTACGAGAAAGCGTCGGATCCGCGCTTCGTCGTGCTGGAACGCTTCGTTCCCCACGGCCGCGCCGCGTCGGCCCAGCCGGAACTTCTGTTCACCATCTTCCCGAACACCAACGGCGGCTGGTCGATTCAGACGGTCAAGCCCGCGGACTCCAAGTTCGGTTCACGAAAGCTGTTGCCGGAGCCGTGGCGCGGCCTGAACGGCTCGGACCTTGCTGCCGAGACGGGCGTCGACGGTTCGGTGTTCTGCCACAAGGCGGGGTTCATCGCGGCTGCGCAGACCCGTGACGGCGCCCTCCAGTTGCTCGAACTGGCACTGGCCGAGTAGTTCTCAGCTCGCAGTCCAGTTCACATTCCCAGGGCGCTCTTCACTGTCGGCCAGGAATCGTGAAGCGCGTCTTGCCAGTACGGCCATGAATGGGTGCCGTCGTTTCGATACGCGAACACTGCGGGAATCGACAACTCCCCCAACCTCGCTTCGAACAGTTGTGTACACGTGTTGGCAAGCGCCTCGAGCGGTCCGCCTTCGATGGCAGTCTGCAGTCCACTCGGCGTGAAGACGTTGTCGTACTCTCCGGGCGCGCCCGTGCCGGAAGAAACGTAGATCGTCTTCCCACGCAGCGTTTCCGCGTTGGTGGACGGGTCGTGCTTTTGCCAGTCGGGGTCCGATGCCGGGCCCCACATGTTGGTGGCGTCGCCTGCCTTACTGGCCACGGTCAGCCGCACGGAATCCTGCGAAGACGACTCGGAGTTGTCGAGACAGCCGCTGTACGAGGCTAATCCGGTGTAGAGCTTCGGGTGATGCGTGATGAGGTTGGCCGCGCCGAGCGCACCCATGGACACCCCACCGACCACATTCGTCCCGTTTCCGGAGAACGCAGAATCGATCAACGCCGGAAGCTCTTCAGCGAGAAACGATTCCCACTTGTTCACACCGAGGTTCGGATCGTCGTTCTTCCAGTTGGTGTAGAAACTGCCGGTACCGCCCACGGGGAGAACGACGTTGACGTTCTTGTCGGCGAAAAACGTTTCGATGTCGGTCTTCTGGGTCCAGGTGCTCTCGGAGTACCCGGATTCCGAACCGGCACTTACTCCGTCGAGCAGGTAGAAGGACGGACGCGAACCGGCACTGGTCACTGGATGCAGAACTTGCACTTGCACCTCGCGTCGCATGGCCGGCGACTCGACGAACACGGCACTGCGAGTGGGCGACAATTGCTCTATGCGATTGATGTGAGCACCGGTCTGACCGGCCATATCTCCGGGTGGGTTTTCAGGCGCCGGATCGGCATACGCAACTGCGCCCACGACAAGCGCGAGCACGACCAACACAATCCCGACAAACCCAAATCTCCGCATCCGTCAAGCGCCCCCTGAGCATCGCACGACTACCGCTAACCCTCGATTGGACAGGACGAACGTCCCGGGGTCAACCCACTGGTTGGGATTTATTACTCGCGGGTATCCAATGGAGTTGGACAGTTCTCCACCGATGCACACACAGGTGTGGATAACTTCATTCACATCCACTTCCCAGTTGTGCATAACCTGTGGACAAAAGGATGAATTACAACAGAGGTATTCCTTCTACCTGCATCGTTCCGTTTCCCCACAGTGTGCATAACTTTGTCGAACTGTGCTGACGAGACGCCCGTTTCCGGGCGTGTCCATGCAGTTCACACCGCGGCGCCACTCTTTGTTCACAGGCACGACACCACCGCCCGACTTCGCTCCCCACCCCGACTTCATACTTGTTGCATGCTGACCGCTCTGCTCGCCGCCACAGCCGTGCTCGCCCTACTGACTCTGGTCCCGGGGCCGGACATGGCCGTCGTGACGCAGGCAGCTCTCGGCGCGGGCAGATCCGCCGGTTTCCGGGTAGCGGCCGGCATCGTCTCGGGCCTTCTGGTGTGGGGTCTGCTGACTGTCCTCGGGCTTTCGGCGATCCTGGCCGCGTCGGCCGAGGCGTACACCGTGGTCAAGCTCGCCGGTGCTGCCTACTTGATCTATCTCGGTGTGCGAGCACTGTGGGAGAGCCGGACCTCACGGATGCAACACAATGCCGACGCCCCGCGCGCGCCGAAGGCCGGGACATGGAAGACGGGCTTTACCACCAACCTGCTCAACCCCAAGATCGCCGTCTTCTACACCGGACTGCTGCCTCAGTTGGTTCCGGCCGGATGGCCGACGGGACCATCGCTTGCGCTGCTGGTGCTCATCCATGCAGCCATCACCATCGTGTGGCTCAGTGGCTACGTGGTCCTTCTCTCGCGGGCGCGTAGCACCTTCGAGAAGCCCCGAGTGCGACAGGCACTCGAGCGCATAACCGGAACAGTTCTTCTAGGATTCGGAGCGAAGATCGCGCTCGAAGCGCGCTGACACGGCAATCGGAAAAGAGTAGACAGTGGGCGCGTGGGGATCGGGACCGTTCGAGAACGACGGTGCAGGGGATTTGATCGCGTCCATCGGACACGGTGACTTCACCTTCGAATCGGTGGAGTGGGCATTCGAGGACGACTACCTCGAGGTGGACGGCGGCCAAATCGCCGTCGCCTTGCTCGAATTGGTGCTGATCGTGCGCGCCGATCGCAAGCGCGACCCTGCCACCCAAGACCTCGATCTCGATTCCTTCACCTCGACCCTGACCAGCGAGCGGCTCACCTGGCTGATCGAGATGGTCGAGCGCACCATCGCATCGACCGATTCGGAACTGTTCGAACTGTGGGACGAGCAGGGACCGGAAGAGCTTGCGTCGTGGCGAGTTCCCGTCGTGGACGGTCTAGAGGATTTGCGCGTTCTGTCGGTCTGATTCCGTCACCGCTCCATCACGTTTGCTTATCGGGCCACAACGGTTCGGTCTTGGTCAGATGCCCTGGTAGGACCCTATGGTCGAACGGATCACCGAGTGAGAATTGTGGCTCGTCGACGACGGGAATCCACGCTCACCCCGGACCCAGGAGCAGACCATCATGGCGACATTCGTTCCGGCTGCGCGCGTCGACAGAATCAGGGAGTCGCCGAGTGTGGCTGCCGCACAACGAGTGCGCGAGCTGAAGGCCCAGGGTCGCGAAATACTCGACCTGACGGTCGGTGAGCCCGATTTCGACACACCCGACAACATCAAGTCGGCGGCGATCACGGCGATCAACACCGGCCAAACCAAGTACACGGCAGTCAACGGCATCCCGGCACTACGCGAGGCAATCGCAACACGCGCGGCTTCGCGGACCGGAATCCAGTACGCGGACAACCAGATCACCGTCGGCGGCGGAGCGAAGCAGGTCATCTTCCTCGCTCTCATGGCGACGGTCGAAGCCGGCGTCGAGGTCATCGTTCCCGCTCCTTACTGGGTTTCGTACCCGGATATGGTCCTCGCTCACGACGGAACTCCGGTGATCGTTCAGTGCGAGGAGTCCGACAACTTCCTTCTCACTCCCCAGGCTCTCACCGACGCGATCACTCCGAACACCAAGTGGGTCATCCTCAATGCCCCGGGCAACCCCACCGGATCGGTGTACACGCGCGAGCAGTTGCAGGCCATCGCCGAGGTGATCGAGGCCAATCCCCATGTCGGTGTGTTGGTCGACGAGATCTACGACGAGATCAACTTCGGCGACGCTCCGATCACGAGTCTGCTCGAGGTCGCCCCGCACCTTCGTGATCAAGTGCTGGTCACCAACGGTGTCTCCAAGTCTCATGCCATGACCGGGTGGCGACTCGGATACGGACTCGGAAATTCCGGATTGATCGGCGCCATCAACAAACTGCAGGGTCAGAGTTCTTCCTGCCCGTCCTCGATCAGCCAGGCGGCAGCCGTGGAAGCCCTCACCGGCGACCAGAGTTTCCTCACCGAATCCGTACGGAGCTACCGACTTCGACGCGACCTCTCGGCTCGCCTCCTCGGTGCTGTCCCGGGGCTCGAGCCCGTCGTGCCGCAGGGTGCGTTCTACCTGTTCGTCAACTGCGCCGCCTTGATCGGCAAGCAGACCCCGGGCGGCACCGTGATCGAGTCCGACCAGGATCTGGTCCTCTATCTCCTCGACGAGGCGTCGGTTGCCACTATTCAGGGTTCGGCATACGGCGCTTCGCCGTACTTCCGCATCTCCTTCGCCACATCCGAGGCTGTCCTCGAAAAGGCCGCGGCACAGATCGCCGCTGCAGTCGAACGCCTTTCCTGATCTTCCATACCTTCTGGAGTACAAGATGATTCACGTCAAGACCAAGATCGACCGCGCGGACAAGGACCTGATAGCCGAACTGGGGACGTTCTCCGCGGCCACGATTCACGAGGCGCAGGGTCGCAAGGGTTCGCTGCATCCGGCGATCAAGCCGATCGACCGCGACATGAAGTTCTGCGGCTCCGCTTTCACTGTCAAATGCCATCCTCGCGACAACCTCATGTTGCAGGTTGCGATCAGCTACGCTCAGCCGGGCGACGTTCTGATCGTCTCTTCAGGCGATCAAGCCGCCGGCCAGTTCGGCGATGTTCTGGCCAATGCCTGTGTCGCACGCGGCATTACCGCGCTGGTCACCGACGGCGGAGTGCGCGACACCCGGGAAATCCGCGAACTCGGATTCCCCGTCTTCTCCAAGCACGTGTACATCGAGGGAACTGTCAAGGAATCACTCGGGCCGATCAACCATCCCCTGGTTTTCGGCGATCAGGTCGTCTACCCCGGCGACGTCGTCAAGGGCGACTGCGACGGTGTTGTCGTGGTCCGCCGCGAGGAGGTTGCCGAGGCCCTCGAACTCTCACGCGCCCGTGACGAAGCCGAAGCCGGGTACATCGAACGTTACAAGCGGGGCGAAACTCCGCTCGAGGTAAGCAATCTGACTGCCCTGCTGGAAGCCAAGGGCTTGGTGGTCGAATAACCTGCTGTGCGCCTTTATTAACCGCCCGCGGTTAATAAAGGCGCACAGGGTCGAAGGCCTCAGAACCGTAACAGCACCTTCCCCGACACCGAAGCATCCTTGGCCACCGCGAAGGCTTCCACAGCTTCCTCGACCGGATATTCGTGTGTGAGGACAGCATCGACAGCAAGCGAACCGTCGGCAAGGGCGATAAGCACCTCGTCGATTTCGTCGTTGAAGCGGAATGAACCCACCAACTCCAACTCTCGCGTGATCGCCAGCGAGATGTGTACCGGTTGAGGTCCGGACGGAAGAAGCCCGAGCATGACCACCCGTCCACCGCGCGTCGCCCCGCGGATAGCGGATTCGAGCCCGCGATGATTGCCGGTGCACTCGACGACCACGTCGGCATCGGCTGAAGCGACGGCGTCGACGTCGGTGGCCTTCAGAACTCGATCCGCACCGAGCGTCGACGCGATCTGCAGTGGAACGTCGTGCATGTCGACCGCGGTGATCGACTGCGCGCCTGCTCGTTTGAGCACGGCCACGACCAGCGCCCCGATGGGTCCGCACCCGACGACCAGCGCTTTCTTTCCGCGTACGTCTCCCGCTCGCGAGACAGCGTGCCAGGCAACGCTTGCCGGTTCCGCTACCGACGCTGTCCGCAGGTCCAGCCCCTCGGGCAGTGTCCGGAGCATGCGTGTCGGGAGCACTGCGTATTTCACGAATGCCCCCTCGGTGTGCGGGTACTGCGCTGCACTTCCCAGGTATGTGCAGCAGGGTGAAAGGTTGGGCCGATCGCTCGGAAACCGTGGGGTGGTCCCACCGGGCGTTGCGGGGTGTACGGCTACGGAAGTTCCGACTACCGGCCCCGTTCCGTCGGCCGCGGCCGTCACGACCGTGCCGACCACCTCGTGACCGAGCAGCATCGGTGCCTTCAGAATCGACTCCCCCGCCGCACCGTGCGTCCAGTAGTGCAGATCTGATCCACACACACCGCCGTAGGCGATCTCGACCACTGCCTGCTCAGCGGTCGGCGCAGTCAACGCGACGTGCTCGACCCGCAGGTCACCGGCCGCATGGGCCACCACTCCGAGCGTCGTTTCCGGTAGTACAAAACTCATGATGCGCTCTCTCAGTCGTTGCGACGGATGAAGTCGAGGCCACCGGGCACCTGGAAGGTGGGGAGCACCTCGATGAGACCCAGGTTGACGTGGCCGGGAGCGTCGATCGCGAACTCGATGGTATCCGCGATGTCCTTGGTGGTGATGGATTCGTAGCCCTCGTAGAAGGTCTCCCATGCTTCTTGCATGGCCTCGGGCGTGCCGCCGAGGTTTCGGCCGAAGATCTCGGTCTCGACCCGGCCGGGGCAGATCTCGGTCACTCGAATCCGCTTGCCGATGCAGTCGTTTCGCAGCTGGCGCGAAATCTGGTGCACCGCAGCCTTGGTCGCGTGGTACGCAGTGTGGCCGTAGAAGTTGTACAGGCCGGCGATGGAACTGATGTTGACGACGTGGCCGAGATCGCGCTCCACCATTCCCGGTAGCAGAATGCGGCAGAGGTGCAGGACGGCACGAAGATTCACGTCCACCATCGCGTCCACCGACGCCTCTTCGGCGTCGAGAATGTTCCCGGTCGCGGACACCCCGGCGTTGTTGACGAGGATGTCGATCTCCAGTCCGCCAACAGCTTCGGCGAGCGCGGCAGTGTCGGTGATGTCCACGGGCAGCGGGATCATTCCGGTTCGATCGGCAACCTCAGCGAGCTTGTCGGCATTGCGGGCGACTCCGTAGACGGTGAGTCCACGCTTGGTGAACATCTCGGTGACGGCGGCACCCATTCCGGTGTTGGCGCCGGTGACGAGTGCTGTGCGGTAATCGGAGAAAGGCATTTGTGTGCTCCTACAGGAAGAAATTGGTATGACCCGGCAGCCGCCGCGGACTGCAGGCGACTACCGGGCCGGATCAGGAGTGACTCACGCGAGAAGTCACAGAGTGTCGCGAAGCGGAACGTGGGCGCGATCGGTGATGGTGCTGACCGCGATCAGCGTGCCGATTGCGGTGATGACCGCGTAGAAGGCGGGAACGTAGATACCGAATTCGGGGATCAACCAGGTCATCAACAACGGCGCGGTACCTCCGAAGAGTGCGGACGAGATGTTGTAGCCCAAGCCGTAGGCGGAGTAGCGAACCCGCGTGGGGAACAGTTCGACGATCAGAATATGGATGACGGCTGTGTGCCCGGCGAAGATCACTGCCATGAGGCAGGCACCGAGCACGGCGAGTCCGACGTTGCCGGTCACGATCATGGCGTAGCAGGGGATCGCTCCGATCGCCATTGCTGCAGCAGCACCGGCGATGACCTTCTTGCGACCGATCCGGTCGGAGAGAGCACCCATGAACGGGATCGCGAAGCAGATCGCGACCAGGCTGGATGCGGTGACGAGAAGCGCCGTCCCGGTGGAGAATCCGATCTGATCGCCTTTGAGGAACGTGGGCATGTACGAGAACAGAACGTAGTAGCCGGAACCGTTCATCAGGGGGATGAACAGGGCGAGGATCATGGCGCGGCGGTGCTCGGGAGTGGAGAACGCTTCCTTGAGCGGATTGCGCGACAAACCGCCGGATTCCTTGAGCCGCTCGAAGTTCGGGGTATCGGAGATCGCGCGACGGATGTACCAGCCGATGATTCCCATCGGAATGGCCATGAGGAACGGGATGCGCCACGCCCACGATGCGAGTCCGCCGCCGTTGATCGCTTCGGCGTTGAGCCACGGCGACATGGCGAACGCGATCATCGTTCCGGTCAGCAGGGCCAGGAACGACGCGATCTGCGCGTAGCTCGTGATCAAGCCGCGCTTGCCTTCCGGGGCGTGTTCGGCGAGGAACGTCATGGCGCCGGCCGCTTCACCACCGACGGAGAATCCCTGCACGATCCGCAGGAAGATCAGCAGTGCCGGTGCCGCGATACCGATGGCCGCGTAGGTGGGCAGCAAGCCGATACCGGCGGTCGCCACGCTGATCAGCATGATGACGAACACCAACATCTTCTGTCGACCGATCCGGTCGCCGAGGATGCCGCAGACCACCGCGCCGAGGGGCCGAACGAAGAACGAGACCGCGTAGCCGGCGAACACCAGCATCAGCGCGTCGCTCGACTTCGACACGTCGAAGAACACAATGGCCAGTGCCGTCGCCATGAACGCGAAGACACCGTTGTCGTAGAGCTCGACGAAGATGCCGACGCAGCCCGCTGCGACGACTTTTCGAACCTTGCGCGGGTCGGCTACCTGGCCGTCTACCGCTTCGATGGTGTTGGTCATGCTGTCTCCAAAATAGACGCGCGGCGCGGAGCGCTCGCGGGGCGTGTGGTGCCGACGTGGCTCGGTACTCGGGCTTCCGAGGTGTGAAGAGGTATCCGGAGGGTGGTGAATACGTTCTCCACACGCCGCCTCAGCAAGGCGATGCGGTGCTGCTGTTCGCGGTGCTCTGCAACCGCCGTTGCGACGTTGCAGTTCCGGAATCGGACGCGGTGCCCGGGTCGGGCCTGTCCCAGCTGTGAAAGTGAAACGGTGGTGACGACGGCCAGCACCGGATAGCCGGCGGTGACGCCTCTACCTCGATGCAAGACCAGAAGTTCGTTGCCTGCGGGTACTTCGACGGCGCCGATGGGGACGCCGCGCGAGAGGACCTCGCCGGTGCTGGTGCGCTGTGGGAGCGGCTGTTGATCGACCGGTGCCAGCCGCAGCCCGATGTGATTGCTCTGATCGCCTACTACGAATTCGGTGCCGAACAGCGCGGCTGCACTCTCACCGAAGTCGTCGATGTCGGGGCCGTCGGTCACGTCGAGCGTCCACACGTTGCCGAAGGACGGTCGGTCCGGCAGCAGCCGGAACAGCGGTAGTCGGAAAACCGGGTGGTCGATCGGCGGGCAGTCGGTGTCGACGACCAGCGTCTCCCCCGCGGTCAAGTGACGGCCGAATCCGAGGACCTGGTCGGGAGCGCAGCTCCCCAGGAGATAGTCGGCCGTCAGCTCTCCGTGGACGGCGACGTAGACGCGCAAACCGTCGTGGATTCCGGTGACGGCAAGCCGCTGACCGGCGCGCCAGACGATCGGTTCCCACTGCGGTTGCCGATGTCCGTCGACGGTCACCGTTGCCGGTGCGCCCGTGACGGCGATCAGCAGATCCGTGGACGCCGACGCGGAAAAGTCGAGGGCCGTCAGCTCCAGTAGCGGGGCCTCGCGCCTACTACCCACCAACGCGTTGGCGATCTCCGCGCTGATCTGGTCGGCTGCGCCGCCCGTCGCCTGACCGAACTGCGACGCCGATCCACGCCCCAGGTCCTGGACGGAGCTGATTCCCGGAGTCAGGACGGTGACTGTCTCAGCCATGGGGTTCGCTCCCTACGGGCAGGAGCGAGCGTCCGTCGAATTCGTCCCAGCGATCGGCGTCGATCGCACGGAAGACGAACAGATCGCCCGGGCGGTAGGCAGAAATCTGCTCCGACGCCGGATCGACCAAGATGAGCGGGGTCCGGCCGATCACTGCCCAACCGCCGGGCGCAGGCCTGGCCGAAACGACTGCCTGACGTCCGGCCACCGCAACGGAACCGGCCGCGACGTGCGGTCGCGGGCTCGATCGGCGCGGGATGGGAAGGCCGAACGCCGGGCCGTCGAGCATCGGGGCGCCGCCGGGTGAGCCGTAGCAACGCATGACCAACGGGGCTGCGGAGTGAAGGCGCACCACTTCGGCTTCGGTGACGCCGAGGAACCGCGCTGTCTCACCCAGGTCCGGGCCGTGTTCGCCCCCGTAGACGACGGGGATCTCGAACGTCCTAGGTTCACCTTCCAGCGGTCGGGGGATAGTCGTTGCTTCGCGAACCAGGCCGCGGACGGCGTCGTGGTCGGTGAGGAGGTTGTCGAACTCGACCAGCAGGGCGTCGTATGTCGGGATGACGCTGACGATGCCGTCGGCACCGAGATCGAAACGTGCAGCGATCGATCGAACGGTGTTCCAGTTCTGCTCGGCGGTCCCGCCGCTGACACTGACACGAACGGCGGCGTCACCGCAGTCAGCGACGTAGGTCTTCACGCGGAACACCCGACATCACGGGCCCGCCGTGACGCCACGACCCGGGTCAGCGGCGCAATGGTGACACCGGCGGCCTCGAGCGCGGCGCGAATCGCCTTCGCATTCGCGACGGCACCGGGGTTGTCACCGTGTACGAGGACCGTATCGGCGACAACCGGGATCAACGTGCCGTCCACAGCTTCTACGACTTCCTCGACCACCATCCGAACGGTCCGCTCGACCAGAACGTCGACGTCGTGAATCACCGCTCCCGGCTCGCTGCGGGGCACGAGAGTTCCGTCGGAGTTGTATGCGCGATCCGCGATTCCGACGATGCCGACGCTCAATCCGCGGGCAGTCGCCTCGTCGGCCAACGCCCCGTCCTGGGCGAGCACGATCAACGACGGATCGAAGGCCGCGACCGCATCGACGACGGCGCGCGCGTAATCCTGGCGTACGGCAACAAGATTCCCGAGCTTGCCGTGGGGAGCGATGTGCGACAACGACGTTCCGTTCGCGACCGCAAAGGCGTGAAGGGCGCCGAGTTGGAACAGCACGTCGGTTCGGACCTCGTTCTCACTGAGAGCCATCGCGCGACGTCCGAATCCGGCGAGGTCCGGAAAACTCGGATGCGCGCCGATGCCGATACCGCGCGATACGCACCCCTGCACGGTGGCATCCATGGTTCGTGGATCGCCTGCATGGAATCCGCAAGCGATGTTGGCCGAAGTCAGCGTGTCGAGCAGAGCATCGTCGGCGCCCATGGTCCACGTGCCGAAACCTTCGCCGAGATCGGCGACAAGATCGATGCTGGTTGCCATTTCGGTCCTTCCGGTTCGTTTACTTGTTCGTACGGGCGCCGTTGCCCGTGGTTGGTCCGACTGTCGAAGTTCTGTGTGTCGACTTCGGTGTTTCTGGGACGCTACTCAGGAACGCCAAAGGGTTGTTAATACCGTTTCGCGTTGGGGTGATCGGAATTCGATATGTCCGTTGAGCTGGTAGTTTGCACAGCATGGACACGAGAAGGCTCTACTCGTTCGTACGAATTGTCGATGCCGGCAGCATCACCCGAGCCGCCGACATCCTGCACATCGCACAACCCGCCCTGAGTCAACAGATGACGTCGCTGGAAACGCAGTTCGGTCAGCAACTTCTGATCCGCAGCAAACAGGGTGTCGAGCCGACCGATGCGGGGCACGCACTCTATCGGCATGCTCAGGTGATTCTGCGTCAGGTGGAGAGTGCTCAGGCCGAGGTGTCCGTGGTCGGACGGGCGCTGGCGGGTGGCGTCTCGGTCGGCCTCGCCCCGTACAGCACCGCGACGGCAATTGCGTTGCCGCTCTTGGCCCGTGTACGCGAGCAGCACCCGAATATCTTGTTGCACATCAACGAGAACTTCGGTGGTGTGCTCAGCGAAGCGATGATGACCGGTCGCATGGATCTGGCGTTGTTGTATGACGCGGGCCCGATCAAGGGTGTGACATTCGAACGCTTGCTTACCGAGGAACTGGTGGTGGTCGCGCCGTTCGGTACCGGACTGGCAGGCGAATCGGGATCCGACATTTCCCTGCCCGAGATCGCCGAACTGCCGCTGCTGCTTCCGGGTCGGATGCACACCATTCGCAAGGTGGTGGAGCAGGCTTTCGACCGTGCAGAGCAGCAACCGAACGTCGTGGCCGAAGTGGAATCGGTGATGACGCTGTCCGAGGCCGTACGCACCGGATTGGGCGCGACGGTTCTGCCGTGGTCGGTGGCCCGCAGGGTCATGGACGTCGAAGCGCTCGAGCTACGACGCATCGAGCCGGGCATCGAAGTGCATGTCTCCCTGGGCACCCCGGCCAATCAGCCCCTCTCCAAACCGGCCGAGGCGGTGCGCGATGTTCTGCGCACCGTCGTTGCCGATTATGTGAAGGGAACCAACGCGAGCGGTCAGTAGCCCGCCGACGGATCGATCACGGCGGCGAGGTCCTCACCTGCGGCGAATCGGGCGACGTTGGCTGCAACGTGATCTGCCAGGACGCGGGTGAGCGTCGTAGCCGGGTTGGCGACGTGTGGAGTGATGATCGCGTTGGGCAGCTTCCACAACCGATGCCCGTCCGGCAACGGCTCGGGATCGGTGACGTCCAGTGCCGCCCCGCCGATTGAACCGGCTTCCAGTGCGTCGACCAATGCGTCCGTGTCGACGAGGGTTCCACGCGCGATGTTCACGATCCAGCTCGACTCCGACATCTGGTCCAGTTCGGCCTTGCCGACCAGATGCCGCGTCGCCGATGTCGACGGTGCTGCGATCACGAAGTGATCTGCCTTGGACCAGATTTCGCCGGTGCGGTCGGCCGAGAGCGTTTCGGAAGCACCCTCGACAGGGGTCCCGGAGCGGGTGATCGCGATGACCTTGACTTTGGACGCGGCGAGGTACGGGATCAACGCACGGCCGATTCCGCCGCAACCGATGATCGCCACTGTCGAGCCCTGCAAAGTGCCCACCCGCGGGTCGAACTCTTCCTTGCGCCACGACTGCGCCGCCAATTGTTCTGGGAGAGAACGAACTCCGGCGAGGAGAAGCATCATCGTATGTTCGGCAACATTGCCCGCGTACGCTCCGGCAGCAGACGTCCAGACCCGCTTGTCGTCGATCACCCCGGCGTCGAACCAGGGCTCGATGCCGGCGAACGGCAACTGCACCCAGCGAACCGAATCGGGTAGCGACGACGGGAACGTCTCCGGCCCGTGTACCCACACGACGCCCTCGGCGTCTGCCAGTGGAACGAGAACTCCACCGGCTCGGCGTATTCCGTCGGCGACGTGAGGATCCTCGACGGGACCGAGGTGGATGCGAGGGGCGCTGGCGTCTGTCATGTGGGTGCTTTCTGTTCGAGTAGCGGACGATCTAACAGCGGACAATCAGACGACGGCTGTCATTCCGCCGTCCACGTAGAGGATCTGACCGTTGACGAAATCCGAAGCCGGGGATGCCAAGAACAGTAGCGACCCGATCAGCTCCTCGGTACGGCCCCAGCGTCCGGCGGGCGTCCGCTTGGCGAGCCACGCGGTGAACTCCGGATCGTTGACCAGCGCAGAGGTCAGTTCGGTGTCGAAGTATCCCGGTGCGATCGCGTTGATCTGCAAACCGAAGGGTGCCCAGTCGGCGCACATTCCGCGGGTGAGCATCTTCAGCCCACCCTTACTGGCCGCATACGGTGCGATACCTGCTCGGCCGAGTTCGCTCTGCACCGAACAGATGTTGACGATCTTCCCGTGTCCGCGCTCGACCATGGCTCGGGCGAATTCACGTCCGACGTAGAACGCACTGGTCAGGTTGGTGTCCATGACACGCCGGAAGTCGTCGTCGCCGAACTCGAGAAGCGGGGCACGGTGTTGCACGCCGGTGTTGTTGACAACGATCTCGACCGGGCCGACCTCCGCCTCGACGCGTGTCGCCGCGTCTCGGACGGCAGCCGAATCGGTGACGTCGAATGCGAATGCGTGCACCGTTGCACCGGTCGCGTCGGCGATGCGTCGACGCTCAGCTTCGAGCACGTCGACATTTCGGCTGTTGAGCACCACTACCGCGCCGGCCTCGGCGAGACCAGTCGCGAGCGCCGAGCCGATGCCTCGGCTCGAACCCGTCACCAGCGCGACCTTCCCGGAAATGTCGAACTGGCCGGGGCTTGCGGTGCTACTCACGCTGTGACGCTCCTTTGAGATGTATGGATGTAATCGACTGCCTCACCCACCAGTGTGCTCGGTTTGGAGAGGACATTCAGCGTGACGCCACGCTCGTCGTCCGTAAGCGGTTCGAGAGCGTCGAACTGGGAGAGGAGCAGACTCTCCGGCATGAAGTGCCCGGCGCGGGAACGCATACGAGCGGAGATCGTCTCGAATTCACCGGCCAGGTGGACGAACTGCACGTCGAGACCGTCCGGGCGCAACCGGTCCCGATAGTCCTTCCGCAGAGCCGAACAGGCAACGACGCCCGTGCGTCCCGCATCGGCACGCCCGGACAACCAGGCCGCGATCGCGTCGAGCCACGGCACGCGATCTTCGTCGGTCAACGGTGTCCCCGAACGCATCTTGGCGACATTGGACTCGGGATGCAGATCGTCACCGTCGACGAAGTCTGCTCCGAGAGACGTGGCGAGACCTACTGCCACGGTGCTCTTTCCAGCACCGGCCACACCCATCACAACTACCTGCACGGTCATGCTTCGACCATGCCCGACTACCGGAGGCCAGACAATACTCGAGCGATACCGGTTCGCGAGGGTGCCATAGCGGAACGATCTAGGCACTTCTGTCGTTCGATCCCTATCCGTTCGCCTTCGCGATCGAATCCTTGCCCTCGGCCGCTCCGCCCTCGATGGTGTCGTGCTGGATGGGAACGAATTTCTTCTTCGGCAGCAGGAACAGCCATGTAGCGAAGACGAACGGGCCCGTCCCGGCGGGCAGGCCGATCGGGGCGAAGGCCGATACCAGCGTGCCGTGGATGACAACAGTCACCAGCACGCCGAAGACGGTGTAGACGAACACACGCCACGACGGGTTGTAGAACACCGACCCCAGAGCGATTGCCGTCAGCACCGAACTGAGCCCGTAAAGACCGTTGCCGACGTCTACGGTGTTGGCACCCAGCGCCAGCACCGCACCCATCGCTATCGCGGAACCGATGAGCGCGAACAACGCCGCCCAGCGTGACGCGACCAGCAGCGCGATCACGAAGATGATGCCGGTGACGGTGTTGTTGATCAGAAGGATCTGGGAGACGTTGCGGAACAGCGTGTCCCACAGGAAGCTGAACGTGATGTCGGCATGAACCGACGCGTCCCCGATGTGTTGCGGAAACTGGCCCGCGCTGAGGTCCGACGTTTCGATCCGCAAGAACTGGAATGCCGCGAGGAGAAAGAACCAGTTGACGAGGTTGAACGGAAATGTCAGCGCCGGTACGCCCCACGTCTTGAAGACATTGGCAACAGCCAGGAACGCGATGGTCGACGCAGCGGCTCCCACCACGAGGTAGATCCACAGCATCACGCCACCGGCAAGGAATGTCGGAAAGGCAGCTCCCACAAGAATTCCGTTGTATCCGTACAGGCCGATACGCATCGAATCGTCGTCAGAATGCAGCATCATGCCGGTGACGGTGGATACCACCAGACCCACCACGGCACCGATCGCGACGGTGATCGTGTCCGCGGCTGTCGCGCCCCAGAAGATGCCGACCAGAAACAGCAGGCCGGTCAGCGCATTGCCCTGAAACATCACTTGCCCGGAGCCTTTGAGATTCGTGTCGATGAATCTGAGCACGACGTTCTTGTCCGCGACGTCGTCCCACGGTTTGGTGATGGTGGTCATCGCACGTCCCTCGATCCTTCTCCGGCGATCCGCGTCATCCCCAGAGCGGGACGGGCGGAATGGTGGTGTCCAGAACTGCCTTTCGCACCAGAGCCCAGAAATCACGAACCTTTGCCTTGACGGGTTCGCTCTCCGGACCGAGGACTTTGAAGATGAGACCGGCGTCGTTCGATAGCCGACTCGCTCCGGAAACGACCTTGCCGTCACGGCCCGGAACTACCTCTTCGAGAATCGCGTCGGCATGCTCCTTCGGTGTCAACAAGATGACATTGCCGAACACGTCGTGATCGCCCATGATTCCGCCGTATCGCACGGGAAAACGTGCCGGTTCAATCACCAGCTTCTCGGTGAAGAGGTTCTCCCCGTCCGGACGCTCCGCCTTGATCATTGTGGAGTACAGGTCGTAGACGAACATCTCTCCGCCGTCGTGGTACTTACGACCTGGCATGACGATCTCCGAGAACAAAAGCGTTGCAGTCGGATCCACCGTGATGTCGGTGCGCGCGTAGTACCTCGCGTTGCGGTGCGGAATCGTCACCCCCGGCATCAGTTCGAGATACGAATTCTCCGCGAGCACCACTTTCTGGAGTTGCGACGCGTGATTGGCATCCATCCGGTGGACCTTCGTGGCCGACTGAGTGGTCACGTGCGCGAGGGAACCCGGCTCCATCTCGATGGTGAGGAACAGTCGATCGCCTTGCAACACACTGCCGGACGTGGAAATCATGTAGACGCACGGCATGGTCGGCAACGCTTCGTCCCAGTACAGCGCCTGCTGAACCAGCAGCGGTGTCTTGCGGTACATGTCCCGCAGAATCGTCTTGTCGCCACGGTCGACAAATCGCATCTCGAGAACGCCGGTCTTCCCGACCTTGCCGGCTGGGGCCTGCTTCGGTTGATCCTGGTACTGGTCGAGTTCCGGGATGGTCGGGATCGGCCCCGGGAGCGCTCGCGATGCTCCCGGGACGGGCGGTGCGCTCACGGTGCGCTCGCTCCCACTTCCTCTTCGTCGAAGAGGACTCCGTGCACGATCAGGTCCACCACGTCCTTGATGCCTTCCCCTGTCATGCAATTGGTGAAGACGAACGGCTTGTCTCCCCGCATTCCCTTGGAGTCGCGATCCATGACTCCGAGATCTGCGTTGACGTACGGTGCGAGATCGGTCTTGTTGATGACCAGGATGTCGGACTGCGAGATTCCCGGACCGTTCTTGCGCGGAATCTTGTCGCCTGCGGCTACGTCGATGACGTAGATGAAGAAGTCGACCAAAGCAGGGCTGAACGTCAGTGTGAGGTTGTCGCCACCACTTTCGATGAAGACCACGTCGGTGTCCGGGAACGTCTTCTCCATGTCCTCGACGGCCGCGAGATTCATACTCGGGTCTTCGCGGACGGCGGTGTGTGGGCAGGCTCCCGTCTCCACGCCGACGATACGTTCCTCCACGAGAACACCTTTGAGAGCCTTGCGCACATGCTTGGCATCTTCGGTGGTGACCACGTCGTTGGTGATGATCAGAACGCTGGTGCCCCGCTTGATGAACTCCGGTGTGATCGCCTCGATGAGCGCGGTCTTACCCGAACCCACGGGTCCGCCGATTCCGATGCGCGTTGTCTTCTTCATCGTTCTCCTTCTAGTTCATGAACATTCGGACGTGCGCCTTGACGTGCACCGCAGCCAGAATGTCGATCATCGGGGCGAAATTGGACATGTCGTCGAGTCCGTAGTCACGCACTGCGGCGTACTCATGGCCGGCAGTCTGATTGACCTCGAACAGAATCTCCTGTGTTGCAAGGTGATCTACTCGGACGATGCGAAGGGCAGCGCCGAGCAACGTCATCGCGACACCGTACTGATTGACCGTGAAAGCGTCCTCCTCCGGAGAACCCATCTCCGCGAAAGCAATTCCGAGGCCGACGGGGTAGGTACCCGGCGTCTCCCCCGATGCGATCGCGGCCAACCACTTGTTGAACAGGGTCTCACCGGCCAAGCGCCCGCCGAGTTCGGCCAACTTCTTACCCATCCGGGTACTCATCGTGCGTGCTTCTTCGTTGAGCTTGCGTTCGATCACTGCATGATCGGCGGCGAGGATCGCCGAGAAGTCACCGGCTGTCGCGCCCCGGTGCGCTGCGAGTACGGCGATACCGTCGCACGTCGCCCCCTGATGCGCCGCCGAGAGTACGAACTCCCGCAGCGACGGACCGTCCGTGACAATTCCCTGCGCCACGGCCGATTCCAAACCGTTGGAGAACGAGAAGGAACCGACCGGGAACATGGAATCGGAAAACTGCATCATCCTCATCGCGCGGTTGATGCTGAGCCCGGATCCCTCAGACGAGAGGGTCATGGGTATGCCCCTCGCCCTCACGCGCGGCCGCACCGAACAAACGGCGTGCCTCGTGTGGAGCGATGTAGGGAATGACCTCGGCACCCGGGATGAAGGTGTACTCGATGCCCTCGAAAGCATGTGTCCGCATCACCGAGCCCATGACCGCCTTGTCGACCGTCAACGGAACGTAGACCTTCATTCCCTTCACCACGGCAGGCCAGTGCTGGTTACCCACGGCATGTCCCAACTCCAGGCACGTCTGAATCATCTTCTCGGGCGTGACGTCGACCAGTGCGCTCAGGTCGATCTCCAACACGTCCTTGAGGTTGATCCTGGCCACGACGACGGTGTTCGCCGGCTCGTCCCACAGCAGAATGTCGCCGTCCTGCAACTGAATACCCCGATCGAGCGAGACGGCCAATTCACGGCCACCGATCGTGGTGCGTCGTAGCCGACTCTTCTGCGCTTCCCACTGATCGAGCGACAAGACGTCGACTACCGCATTGTCGAGTCGACCGACCCACTCCTCGTCGGTCTCCTTCCCGAGCAGCGCGTCGATCCGCGTCGGCTTTCCGCTCGGCGCGGTCATCTCGCCGTGCGTGTGTGGCGTCGCATCGGCGCCGTGCGTGTGTGTGATTGTTCCCGACACAGGAGACCCCTAACTGAAGAAGTAAAGTTGGTTCAAGCGAATGGATTCGGCAGGTTCGACGTATGCGTGGACGCCGTCCGCAGTCACCGCGAAGGTCTCCGGGTCCACCTTGATTTCCGGAGTGGCCGAGTTGCGAACCAGATCACGCTTGGTGACTGTTCTGGTTCCCTCGACAGCAACAACCTGACGTTCGAGACCGAGCCGGTCCTTGATGCCGTCGTCGAGTGCCGCTCGCGAGACGAACGAGACCGAACTCTGCGGCAACGCCTTACCGAATCCACCGAACATCGGCCGGTAGATCACCGGTTGTGGTGTCAGGAGCGACGCATTCGGATCTCCCATGGCGTGCCAGCTGATCAGACCGTTCTTGATGATCGTCTTCGGCTTCGCACCGAAGAATGCAGGCTCCCAGAGAACAAGATCCGCCATCTTCCCGACACCGATCGACCCGACCACATGCGAAAGACCGAACGTCAACGCGGGATTGATCGTGACCTTCGCGACGTAACGCAACACGCGGAAGTTGTCGTGCGTCGGCGAATCCTCGGGCAGCTTCCCGCGGGACCGCTTCATGCAGTCCGCTGTTTGGATCGCGCGTAGCCAGTTTTCTCCGACGCGGCCCATCGCCTGTGAGTCACTCGAGAACATCGAGATGACGCCCATGTCCTGCAGTACGTTCTCGGCACCGATCGTCTCGGCGCGAACGCGGGACTCGGCAAAAGAAACATCCGAGGGCACTTTGGGATTGAGGTTGTGACAGACCATGATCATGTCGAAGAGTTCGGCCTGAGTGTTGATGCCGTACGGCAACGTCGGGTTGGTCGACGCCGGAAGTACGTTGTCCTCTCCCGTCACCCGCAGAATGTCGGGTGCGTGGCCGCCACCCGCGCCCTCGCTGTGATAGGTGTGAATCGTGCGTCCTTCGAACGCCGCGATGGTGTCCTCGACGTAGCCCGCCTCGTTGAGCGTATCCGTGTGAATGGCGACCTGAACATCCATTTCGTCTGCCACCCGCAGAGACTCACGAATCGTGGCCGGGGTTGCGCCCCAGTCCTCGTGGACCTTCAGACCGGCCGCACCGGCCTTGATCTGTTCGACCAGGGACTGATGCCCGGACGAGTTGCCCTTGCCCAGCATGCAGACGTTGACCGGCAAACCCTCGTTGGCCTTGAGCATCATCTCCATGTTCCAGATGCCGGAAGTGATGGTGGTGCCGTTGGTTCCGTCGGTCGGGCCGATGCCGCCACCGATCAGCGTGGTCACTCCCCCACTGAGCGCGTGATACGCCTGCTGCGGTGACACGAGGTGCACGTGTGGATCGATGCCGGCGGCAGTGAGAATCATCTGCTCACCGGAGATCGCGTCGGTCGCCGGACCGGTGGTCAGCCCCGGAGTGACGCCTTCCATCGTGCTGGAGTTTCCCGCCTTGCCCCAGCCGACGATCTTCCCGTCCTTGATTCCCACGTCTGCCTTGACGACGCCGATGGTTGCATCGACGATGACCACGTTGGTGATCACGAGGTCGAGGGCACCGTCGATGCTGCACGACTCCGGATCCTGGCCCATGCCGTCGCGCAGCGTCTTGCCGCCGCCGTAGATCGACTCGTCGCCGATGGTTCGAAGATCTTCCTCGACCTCGATGTACAGGTCGGTGTTGCCGAGCCTGATCTGGTCACCCGTGGTGACCCCGAACAGACCCGAATACTCTTGTCTCGAAATGCTTGTCATGGGTGTTGCTCTCCTTCGTCCGCCGTGAACGAGAATCAGTCGGTTTGAGGTTCGGACAGGAAGCCGAGTTCTTCGGCACGCTGGACGGCTCCGGGGAGCCTCGGCCGGTAGGCAGCGTGGGTCGGCGCCCAACCGTCGACAAGTCCGTTGAAGCCTTGAACCCGTTGCTTGCCGCCGAACGGCACCAACGTCACTTCCTTCTCGTCGCCCGGCTCGAATCTGACCGCCGTGCCCGCTGGAATATCGAGGCGCCAGCCGAAGGACTGTTCACGATCGAAGGACAACGCGCGATTGACTTCCATGAAGTGGTAGTGCGAACCCACCTGGATGGGACGATCACCGGTGTTTCGGACTCGCAACTTCAAACGTGGACGGCCCTCGTTGAGTTCGATCGGCTCGTCCCGCAACACGTATCCGCCGACCGGTACCTTCTTCTCGCCGCCGGAATCCTTCTTCGTCGATTTGCTTGCCATCTTGGAGTGCTCCTGACATCTCGGTCGGGCTACTGGATCGGAGAGTGCACGGTGACGAGCCGGCTACCGTCGAGGAACACCGCCTCGACCTGCACGCGCGGAATCATCTCCGCGACACCTTCCATCACATCGTCGACCGTCAAGGCGTGTGATGCGTCGGCCATGACCTCCTCGAGAGTCTTGCCCTCCCGAGCTCCCTCCAGAGCGGCTGCAGTGATGACTGCGACGGACTCCGGATGATTGAGTTTGAGCCCCTTTGCCTTTCGCCTCAGTGCGACATCCGCCAACATGAGAATTGTCAGCTTGTCGAGTTCTCGCGGTGTCAGATGCATTCCGAACGCTCCTTGTCGATGATGCGGTCACTCCCTGTCGTCGAATACATGTCAGCTCCCCTGTTCCGCCGCTTCGGTGAGAGGTTCGGCCGCCTGCTGGACGAAACCGCTCCTCCTGCCGCCCGAGTACTCGTTGATCGCGTCCAGAACCGCCTGGGCATGTTCCGAGGCGACCAGCACCTCGACACGCAACCGCTCGGTGAACACGACGTCGTTGCGTTGTCCGCGGAACTTGAGCGAGGCCGAGTCACTCGCGGAGACATGCGCTTCCGATACGACTATCGACTCCGCTCCGGCAGCCAGCAGCGCCTCCCGTAGCTTCTCGGACTCGATGGTCTGCAATACCGCGGTGATGAGTTCGTGCTTCGGGGCGCCGAGGTTCGGAACAAGTTTTGCCCCCTCGACCAGGACCCCCGAGTCGAACCCGCTGGTCTGCGGCGCACCACCGGCGTCGACGAATGCGGCGTTGTAGCGGTACGCGTCCATGCCTTGCTGACGACGGTCGATGTCCACCTGGTCTTTCGGAGCCAGCTTGAGACCGATGGTCTTCTCGATGCCCGTGGCGATCAGCCAGGTCACCACGAACGAGAAAGCGATGACGACGATCAACGCCAACGCCTGCTCGCCGAGTAGTCCTGCGCCGCCGCCGAAGAAGAGTCCGTCGCGGCCGATCGAATTGATCGCCTTTTCGCCGAACAAACCGAGAAGGAGTGAACCGAGGATGCCGCCGATGAAGTGGACCGCGATGACGTCGAGCGCGTCGTCGAACTTGAAGATCGACTTGAGCGCGAGCGCGAAGTGGCAGACCAGTCCGGCAAGCGCGCCGATCGCCAACGCGGAGAAGGTGCTGACGAAGCCGGCGCAGGGGGTGACGGTCGCGAGACCGGCTACCGCGCCGGTGATTCCACCGATCGCCGTGGCCTTGCCCTCGGTATACCTTTCGATGACGAGCCAGACGACCATGCCGCCCGCTGCGGCGATGTGAGTGTTCATCAAGGCTTGTGCCGCAACACCATCGGCGGCCAATCCGTCGCCTGCGTTGAATCCGAACCAGCCGAACCACAGGATGCCTGCGCCGATCAACGCCAGAGGCACCGAGTGCGGGACTGCCTCGGCGTTGGGCCATCCCGGACGTTTGCCGACCACCAGCAAGATTGCCAGGGCGGCGGCGCCGGCGGATGCGTGGACGACAATTCCGCCGGCCCAGTCCTGAGCTCCGCGGAGCGCCAACCAGCCTTCGGGATTGAAGAGCCAGTGCGCAATCGGGGGGTAGACGATGATCGACCACAGCACGAGCAGAACGGCCCAGCCCAAGGGCTTGAGCCGGTTTGCGGTCGCACCGGTGATCAGCGCGGGCGTGATGATCGCGAACATCATCTGATAGACCACGAACGCCAGAGTCGGTACCGCGACTGCACCTTCGATCAGGTGGAAGCCCGGGGCGGCGGCAGTGTGTATGTCCTGCAAGCCGAACAATCTGAGGTCACCGAGGAAGCCGGAACCCCAGTCTCCACTGAACGCGAAGCTGTATCCGAACACGACCCAGGTAATCGAGACGAGACCGAGTGGGACGAGGTTCTGCTGCAACATGACGAGCGCACTGCTACCACGCACCAGACCGGCGTAGAAGAAGGCGAGTCCGGGAACCATGAAGAGAACCAGGCCAGCGGAGATCAGCACCCACGCCGTGTCCCCACTGTCTATCACTGCTTCGACTAACACCATATCCATCGACATCGACGACCTCCGAGCATTATTCGGACTTGAACAAAGTCATTGGTTAGAGCAGCAATTCGCGATGTTCCGGTTCGCTGCGACAGTTACGCTACGCCCCATAGTTGCACCTTCTCAGCAAAATCGGGGGAACATCCGGTTTTCACGTTTAGTAGAGCATTGTTCTGGGAAAAGATGGGACTTTGCCTAAACATTGCGGACGCTCCACAACCTACAATTGCGGGACCAATTCTCGCCGAAAGTGGTTTAAGTCTTGCAAAATGGGGAACGTAGCCGCAGGTGAGCGACGGTTTCGGAGCAGAAATGCCGTTTCCAGCTCGGGACTTAGCTCCCTAACCAAGACAGCTGCGAGTGCCCTGTTTGATTACCAACGTCGGTGACCCGCCTATCCAATCGGGTAGGTAATTTCACCGAACATCTTCTCACCTGTTCAGACGATTAACCTTCACCACACTGAGGGCAATCCTGTCGTTAACATGCTCTTCACCCGAACTGGATATTTCGACTGGAAAGTCGAAGATCACCTTTCGATAACCTTTAAAGGTGAAATAACTTTCACTGTAACTCTTTTGTTATGCAGAACTTAGAGGAGAAGATTGATCCCACCAGGTGAGCACTCGGATGCCGGACAAAGTCAGCCACTTCGACGGCTCCCCCGCCTTTGTGTCGACCTCGAACCACACCCGCCCCGGTTGGCGACCGGCCTGGAGCCACGTCCCATCCGGGGCTCGAGCGGCCCGGATCATCTCGATCGCGTCCGCCATTCGCGGATCAGGCTCATTTCCATACGACAACGACGCTTCACGGAAGTAGTCGGCTGCGTTGAGCACGTTGTAACGCCACTGGAACGGGTACGCGAACCGGCCGACCCAGGGCCCCACCGGTTCGCCGGTCGAGAGTCTCCGGAACAGACCGCGCTGCAGCAAGAATTCCTCACCGGATCGTCGAGCCGCGCACGTCTCATTTGTTCCCCCGGTCGCGATCTCGTACGCGAGAAGCCCTTTGAGGGAATTGAGGGTCGAATGAAACGACGATCGCGTCGAACCTTCGATCCACTCGCAGTTCCACCCACCATCCGGAAGTTGATGCCGCACAAACCAATCAGCCAGTTCATCAACGCGAACATCGAGCCACACACCGTTTGCCACCGTCCAGGCGTTGATGCAGCAATCGACCTCACCATCCCAGTACGGCCGGCCCTCGTACTCCCAGCAACAGTTTTTCGCGAGCAGTTCTGCGGTACGACGCTCCCGCAGAACACTGGCGTCGAGGCCCCACTCACGCAATGAGTTGAGCGTCCATGTTGTTGCCGTCCAGGGTTGCGAACTTTGTTCTGCTGCTTCAGTTCCCGCGAAGTCGAATTCTGCCGGGAAGAACGCCCCACCCGCCCATTGGCCGTCTCGATCCTGTAATGAAAGCAGGCGTGCACCAAATCCTTTGGTGGCGATCGACGCGCGCGTCGCCGCCCACACAGTGGGCGCTTCGTTCAGCAGGTCGCGCTCCACCTGCCACCGAATCGCTGGATCCGAATCGAGGAGCCACGCGAGCAAGTCGGTTCGGGGTGCCATCTGGCAATACTATCGAAAGGCGAAGCAGGCCATCCGGTTAACACATTTATCGACGTCTGATGCAATGGTGAATTCCGGACCCGTTGCGTGGCCTACAGCGGGTAACCCAAGCCGCCCGCGCCGCCAGGATGTCGGCGACAGCGACCTCCATTGGCTTGTCCCCCAACCGAATCAACGTGCCAATGGGCAGTTCCTCCACCACCGCAGATTGGGGCAGCGCGCTGCGATCGAACGTAACTCCTGAATGGAAGTATGTTTCCCATCCCACCTCGACCTCACCTTTCGACCGCTTCTGAAGGTGCCGGTAGTCTCCGATGCTCCACCGGGCTCGCTCCGGTTCCCAATGCTTGACGATCACTCTCATGATCGCGTCTCCGATATCCGGGTCGAGCAACCGCCGGGTACTGTCGGTGAGCTGCGTCTCCGTCGGCAACGACACCCGGACACTGTTGGGAGCACTGGTTTCCAGCCCGCCGACCCAGGCACCGACCCGGCGCGCGGTCCCGTCTTCCGGCGACAAGTCGATGTCGTAGCCCGGTCCCGGGGTGTCCGAATACCCCATCTCCTTCGAGCGGGAATGCTCGAAGATTCGCACCAACCCGTCCACACTGAGATCTGCTGGCACCTTGTCGAACTCGGCAGTCGAGACCAACGACAACGCCAACTCCGGGTCGATCGTTTCCAGGTCGTCGAGGAAAGCGCGCATCGTCTGCGCCACTTCCTGACTCGACTGCACCCGCGTGCCCCAATATCCGGCTACCGTCGGCCGTCGCCCGAAAAAGCTCATCGCCCCGTCCTTTCCAACCATTGAACTTAGGAGCCCACGCTCGGCGGTCGTCACCACGTCAGAGGAAGATGGAGACGCCATCACATTCGTGAGCTGGGCGGGAACGCCTGGTTTCACGTCTAGGGTGCCAGAGACTCGTGAACCTTGGGTAGACGCACCTCCGGTCGTTCCGGTCGGCAATCCTGCTGCAGCGCGGATGCTTCGGATATCGTCGGCGGCCCACAGGGCGCTTGGATCACGCTGGATGACGATCGTTCTGTTCCTGTACGGAAAAGCCTCCACCCTGGGGCGGGAGTTGTGTTTCGTCGATCAGCAACTCAAGGCCGAAGTAGGTGCAACTGCCCACGATCGCGTCGCCGGGTACGTTGCGCTGAGGCGATGATTCGGTCCGGTGGTAGAGCACGGTGACACGAGAGTCCCAGATATCGGCCAGCCCCTGTACGACCCTTAACGCCAGCGCAATCAGCGATTCGTCGGCAATGGTGCAGGAAAACGAGTCGATGCGTGAGGTACCCCCCGAAACCGATCATGACCTCGAGATCCCTTCTGGTCAGACAAATTGATCATCTGCTCTTTGGAGACTGGATCCGAGGCACGTGTCACGTGGGGCAAGACCGCACACAAATTGCTTAGACTGTCTCCAGTCTGGCTATCCAAGGCGCAGGCTCTAGGCACCGAGTCCGACGTTGGTCCAGATATCAAGGTAAGTGGAGTAATCGACCAGTTCAGGGGGTTCCGTCGATGACCACACAACACCCCTTGTCGATTCCTCACCAAAGTACAAGCAAAGATAACCGCCGCCGCCCGATCTGAATGTCGCGATGCAACGAGCCGGATCTGGGTACTCTTCAGGGGACAGCCCGTCCAGAATAGACCATTCAAAGCTGTCAATTCGAAACATATCTTCAAGAGGCAGTGGCCCGACAGTCTTACCGGCAATATAGTACCAACCGTTGTGCAAATTTGAATAGAAATTCTTTAGACTGGGGGGGAATTTATTCCAATACCCTGGAAGTTCATCACCATCAACTACCGGTGGCGTACCCAAATAGTAGAGATCGGTCCCATCTGCCATTTTAATTTTATATAGAAGAAAGAACCTATTTTCAGACCTGAGCAACCGAACATCGGATAGATTCTCTTTAATGTTTCTGTAAGTGTCGCCCAATATCGGTCGCCCAAATACATCCCATTGGTCCAATATCCCCGAAATTCGAGCTGCAAGATCACCATTTAGTGCATCCAACCAATAAATCGGAAGCGCCATACGTTCAAGTGGTGTCAAGTCGTCAATCTCCACAAGCACGGGCGAGTCGACATACCGCGAAATCTTAACCAGATCCACTACTGAACTCCATTCAATATACTAGATATCATTTGACGAATTTCCTCAGTAAGATGAGTTTCGATTTCGATCATAGCATCCCGGAATTCAGGGGAAACCGGGATTCCACCCTTCACATAGCCCCACCAGTCTGCCCAACTCTTGGCGCCCTTTGACGTATTCGCAGTCGGGCTCAAACCCAGGAAGTTATCGACATAGTTCAATACTTGAATTTGCTGCTCGAAGGTCAACTGCGTAAAACCAGGCATGTCGAATATGACCCTCATCGGTACGGTGTGATCCGCCTCGAGGACGTCGGGCAATGTGAGCCCGGGAAGAACCGGGTCCGGTCCGCCACCTTCGTGATCAAGGTTAACTATGTCGCGGATCACATTTGTCGGCGTTTTTCGACGCAGCGACGCATACAATTGAGCTAAGTCAGCGGCCGTCAGCGGGTTGCCTTCGGAATCCAAGCGAGGATCCTCGGGTGCAGCCTCACCCGAATCAGATGACTGCTGCGGAGGTGATTCTGGACTTGTCTCGGCACCATCGGTGAGTGAATCTACGACTTCTTGCACCGCGTGAATGAAGTTCGACGCTAGTACGCGCTCGACGGATGAACGTTCGGTGGGATCTGGGCGGACCGTCGGATCGGCGATCGTGCCCGGGTCGGGATCAAAGGGGTCGAACTCCGGGGGTCCGGGCTGGGTCGGCGCACCGGGAGTCTCGGGATCGACCGGAATGCCGCCCGGGTTGACCGGATCGACGGCCGGTTGCTCGCCAGGTTCGGGAACCGAAGGTTGTTCGGGGTCAACTAATCCAGGTGTGGTGGTACCGGGGTCTACTGGTGGTTCGAAACCCGGATCCGACGGTGTTGCCGGATCGCCTGAATCCGGCTCGCTGGAGGGATCTTGCGGCTGGGTCGGATCGTGATCACCAGGCAGACGCGGCACAGGCCGCGGTGTGGGCCTCCGAGGCGGCGGCTTCGCGGCAGGTCCGGCCGGCCCGGGCTGGGCGTGGCCGGGAGTGTCCTGCTCACGCGCTGGGGGCAGCTTCACGAACGGAGAAAGGACAGTGCGAAGAAGTGCCTGATCCTGCGGAGAAAGCAGAGCCATAGCCTTCACAAGCACTTCGGCGAGATTCACCCCGGCCTCGAGCGCCCATTCCTCGAGACTTTCCATGCGGCCGAACAGTTCCGAATCCCCCAGACCCACACCTGCAAGTATCTGCGCGAACAAAGCTGCGATTCCAGCGGTGAGCATGAGCCCGGCTTCGGCTGCACTGAAGATGCCGCCGATGATCGGAATTCCTGCCAATTCTGCTTGGGGTGTGTCGGTTTCGTTCGGTGTAGCGGGCGCTGGGTCGATGGATGGGGATGTCCCAGCACCCGTTCCGTCCCCGCCGATGTCTCCGCTGATGTCCTCGGCCGGCGACTGCTGCGGGATCTGCTCCGGCACTTGCGCCGGAGCCTGCTCAGGGACTTGCGCCGGAGCCTGCTCAGGGACTTGTGGTTCGGAATCCACCGCGGGTGGGACTGGTGGTTGAGTGGGTATCGGTTTCTGGACTGGCGGATTGGGGGCCTTGTGGCCTTCGACCTGCGGTGTCTCGTTCCAATGTGGACCGTCATCTGAGCGGGTGCCGTCGTCCTCACCGGATATCTTGGTTGGGCGCGCCGGTGCAGGCGATTTCTTGCCGCTCTGTGTGCGATCCTGCGGGTCCGCCAAAATCGGATACAGCACGTTCTCGATACCCGTGGTGTCGACGACCTGCACGAGTTGCCCGTCCCGGATCTCATAGTGCGTCGGGATGGGTGTGCCGTTGGCGTCGTACGCCCACGGGGCATCGATTGTCGAGACCGGATTCCCGTCGGCGTCGAAGACGGTGACCGTGCCATCGGGGTTGACACTCATGTGACCGCCGGGCGGCACCGTCACCGGAATCACGGATTCGTGCGACGACGTTTCGTCGTGGATCAGGAAGAAGAACCGGCTTCCGCCGGTGATCGGATCGAACACCCGCAACGAGGACTGCCCGCCAGGTGCGTACGCAGTCAACGGCGACACGACAGTCCCGACCGCCTGGGAGAGTACTGATTCGGGCGTGCGGGGGCTGAAAGGTCCCGGCCGCCCGCGCACTCCGATACCCGCAGCGGTGAACGCCGCAGCGCCGATCAGGGCGAGTTCGAGATACCGGTCACGGCCCGAGTCCTCCCCGGCGGTGGAAACATCTGCTGCCGGGTCCGGAACCGTTTGGGCCGGTGCGATATTCGAATCCGAATCCGCGGGGATCGGTCCGGGACCACGATCGGTGGTGGTTCCCTCACCCGGGGTGGGTGTGGGTGAGGGAACCGCTGATGCCGATGCATTGGGGAATGCACCGACACCAGTTTCCGAGGCCGGGGACTCGGAAGCAATGGGCGGAACCTCGATCGTCGGCACAGGGACGATGGGGGTGCCGTTGTAGGTGGGAAAGTTCGTCGGAGCATTGGCCCCGACATTCGGGCCACCGCCTGGAGCCTGCGCACCGGGGAGCCCGACGGTGGTCGTCGGCGCAGCCGTCGCCGTCGTGGACGGCGCGCTCAGGCACGGGTTGATGATCTCTGGCGGGATGGGTGCGCCAGGTGGCAGCGACGCAATGAGATTCAGGTAGATCTGATGATCACGTGCCCGCACCGCCGCGCAGTCTTCTTCCGGCGTCGCGTTCGCCGGAGCGGCGGAGAGTGCGATTCCCGCACCGATCGCTCCGGCCGCTCCGGTCAACAGCGCCCCAGCGGCAAGCACTCCCGCGAGAGTCCGGCGAAGTCGTCTACCGGACTTCACCGGTGCGCACCACGATTGTCACTCTTCTTCGTTCGGAGTAGCGCGATGAGTTTGTCTGCGCCCCACCAGAACAACCGTCCGGAGATCGACATCCACAAGAAGAATGCCAGGTAAACCAGGATCGTCCCGTAGTCGTTCGCCCAGCCGGCAAGCTTCCCGATCACCGCGAATGCCGCGATCAGCAACCCCAGTCCGACTGCCGTAGCGATCACAGCCTTGGAAAAAGGACTGAGTTCGCTATCCGGATCCCAGTCATCAACGTCTGCAACGTCTTTACTATCGACGGCAGTGGATTCCGACTGGACACTGCGGCGTTCGGCGTTGTTGACGGTCATGGCTGGAACTCCAAACAGGAAGGGAGAGCGGGGACAACGGGTCGCCGGCGTTCGGCCTGGTATCAGTTCCAGTACTGCTCCGTCAGCACTATGTGCCCCTCACTGGCGGGGTGATTCGGGTCGGAGACAAAGACATTGGCATGCCCACCACGCGCGGCTGCTTCACCGAGCACAGCTCCTTCGAGGGCGTCGACCTTGCCATCGGTAACAGTTATCGCGGAACCAGGCGCCAACCAGACCCCCCTCAGCGAACCTGGAACGATGTTCGCAATCGCATCAGGAATCGGGCTCGCCGCCAGCGCCGCCGTTTCGGCGTTCGAAAGTGAAAGTCCGATCCGGCCATGTTCCGGTTGCACGATCGGAGTTGCAGCAGATGCCACGCCGGCGCCGAGAACACCGATCAGGGCGATACCTGCGCTGAGGGTTCCGGCAGTGGCCAAGGTACGAATCTTCATGATTTCTCCTTTGTGAGCGTGATGAGTAACCACCCCGGGACGGGACGGATCAGGAATTGCTCGCCAGCAGCGCCGGCGAAGTCTGCGTGGGTCAGAGCCAGGTGGGATCGGAGTACACGAACAACGTGTTATCCGACGTTGCCGTCGACACCGAGAGTTGTGCGTACGAGCGGATCGTCACCGGCCCCATGCACGCATCAACCTTCACGTGCACGTTCTCCGCGGTGATCGACGCCTTCGACGACTCGAGATCCTTCTTCCCCAACGGAATCGTCGTGATCGTGCCCGGCGCAATCGTCGACTGAATACTCGGATTCACCGACGCATTC
>JADGMW010000178.1_pt1 | contig 42372 bp, 31 predicted proteins | sample 8641801 | NCBI WGS metagenome assembly JADGMW01 (sample SAMN16272018, study PRJNA661076) | feces metagenome | isolation source: fecal sample from diarrhoea affected cattle A | host: Bos taurus | place: South Africa: Lokaleng Village, Mahikeng | collected 2019-09
TGGCCGAGTCCGACGGCGCCAAGGCGTCCGCGGCGCTGGGCTGAGGAGCGCGCGGCCGGAGCAGCCGGTGCTCAGGAGAGCAGCCGCGCGATCGCCCGCAGCGGGATCGACAGCCAGTCCGGGCGGTTGCGCGCCTCGTAGACCGCCTCGTACAGCGCCTTGTCGAGCTCGAGGGCCCGGAGCAGCTCGACCCGCGTCTCGTGGCTGATCTCGGCGGGGTCCGCGTCGGTCCCCGGGCGCGGTCCGGCGGCCAGCCGGGCGTCCCGGTACCCCGCCAGCAGGGCCGCGCGGGCGGCGTCCGTCCAGTCCTGGGCCGCGGAGTCGTCCGCGATGTACGCGGCGCCGCTCGCCGCGCCGACCGCCGCCGCGTAGTCGAAGGACCGCAGCATCCCAGCGACGTCCCGCAGGGCCAGGTCCGGGCGGGTCCGCGCCGCGACGGGCGCCAGCGGCTCGCCCTCGAAGTCCGTGATGAACCACGCCTCGTGCGCGTAGAGGGCCTGGCCCAGGTGCAGGTCGCCGTGGATCCGCTGCGGCGCCGGCAGCCGGTCCAGGTGCTGGGTGCGGACGGCGAGGTCCTCCACCGCGGGGGCGAACGGCGCCAGCTCCGGGACGGCGGCCGCCGCCCAGCGGAACCTGTCCCGCACGGCCTGCGCGACCGAGCTGGCCCGGTGGACGGTGGGCGGCGGTGGCGGCACGGGCAGCGCGGCGGCCAGGGCCGCGTGCATGCTGGCCATGACCACGCCGAGCTCGCGGGCGTGCTCGGCGAACGACTCGCCCCGCCCTGCCATGGCGCAGGCGAGCTCGAACCCGTCCTCCGCCCCGGGCAGGAACTGGCTGAGCACCGCGAGGTGGCCCTGAGCGGTGTGGTCGCGGTCGGTCCAGCTGCCCTCGAGCCATCCGAGCGGGCGGGGGACGTGCGGCCAGCCGTACGCCGCGAGCGCCCGCGGCACGTCGACATCCGGGTTGTCGCCCGGTGACAGCGTCCGGAAGACCTTGAGGATGCCGGGGGTCGCGGGCGGGCCGTCATCCTGCGCCACGGCGGGCAGCACCACGGAGGTGTTGGACTGCTCGCCGGTGAGCACGCGGGCACGGTCCGGGTCGACGGCGGCGCCCGGCCCGTCGGCCACGGCGAGCCAGGCGCGCAGGAACGCCGGGTCTCCGCAGCCGTCGCGCACCTCCACGGGCGGGACGCCCGCCACGCCGATCACCGCGGCGCCCGCCGGCGCTCCCGCCGCGCCGGGGGAGCGCAGGGTCACCGGGACCTGCAGCACCACGTCCGTGCCTGGCGCGGTGGCGCGCACGACCAGGATCCGCACCCTGGCCTCGCCGTGGGGGTCGGCCAGCTCGCGCGAGCCCACCGCCTCGAGGGCTGCGACCACTCCCTTGACGGGGTACCAGCGCAGGCCTGGCAGCCAGTCGGCGAGCAGCCTGACGATCTCGCCGTCCGCGAGGTCCTGGGCGTCGCCGACAGTGGCCATCAGTCCCCGATCCGTAGCCAGTAGAAGTCGCGCGAGCCCAGGGTGAGCTGGATGGAGCCATCCGCGGACACCGCGGGGAACTCGCCCCCGCCGAAGACGTCCTGGGTGGGCTCGCCCTCGTGGCCGGGGACGCGCACCGTCGCCGAGCGGGGCGTGGAGGCCAAGTTCGCGACCACCAGGATGGTCTCGTCGTCCGTGGACCGCAGGAAGGCGAGCACCGCGTCGTTGTCGACCTTGAGCACGGTGAGGTCACCGAGCCCGAGAGCGCGGTGCTGCCGCCGGATGGCGAGCATCCCGTGCACCCAGTGCAGCAGCGACGTCGGCTGCGCCAGCTGGGCCTCGACGTTGATGTTGCTGTAGTTGTGCACCAGCGACTGGATCACCGGCAGGTACAGCTTGCCGGGGTCGGCGGTCGAGAACCCGGCGTTGCGGTCGGGGGTCCACTGCATGGGCGTGCGCACCGCGTCGCGGTCCGCGAGCCAGATGTTGTCGCCCATCCCGATCTCGTCGCCGTAGTACAGGCACGGGCTGCCGGGCAGGGACAGCAGCAGGGCGTGCGCGAGCTCGATCTCGCTGCGGGAGTTGTCGAGCAGGGGCGCCAGGCGGCGCCGGATGCCGATGTTGGCGCGCATCCGGGAGTCCGGGGCGTACCACCCGTACATCGAGGCGCGCTCCTCGGTCGAGACCATCTCGAGCGTCAGCTCGTCGTGGTTGCGCAGGAACGTGCTCCACTGCGCGCCCTTCGGGATCGACGGCGTGTCCGCGAGGATGTCCACGATCGGTGTGGCCCGCTGGTCGCGGATCGCGTAGAAGATCCGCGGCATCACCGGGAAGTGGAACGCCATGTGGCACTCCGGCTCCTCGTCGGTGCCGAAGTACTCGACGACGTCCTCGGGCCACTGGTTCGCCTCGGCCAGCAGGATGCGGCCGGGGAACTCGTCGTCCACCATCTTGCGCAGCCGGCGCAGGAACGTGTGCGTCTCGGGCAGGTTCTCGCAGTTGGTCCCCTCGGCCTCGTAGAGGTAGGGCACCGCGTCCAGGCGGAACCCGTCCACGCCGATCTGCAGCCAGTACCGGGCCACGTCCATCATCGCGTCCACGACGCGGGGGTTCTCGAAGTTCAGGTCCGGCTGGTGGCTGAAGAAGCGGTGCCAGAAGTACTGGCGCCGCACCGAGTCGAAGGTCCAGTTGGACGTCTCGGTGTCCACGAAGATGATGCGCGCGTCCTGGTAGCGCGTGTTGTCGTTGCTCCACACGTAGAAGTCGCCGTAGGGGCCGTCGGGGTCCGAGCGGGACGCCTGGAACCACGGGTGCGCGTCGCTGGTGTGGTTCATCACCAGGTCGATGACGATGCGGATCCCACGCTCGTGCGCGGCGTTGATCAGCTCGATGAAGTTCTGCGCCGTGCCGTACTGGGGCGCGATCGAGGTGTAGTCCGAGACGTCGTACCCGCCGTCGCGCAACGGCGACGGGTAGAACGGCGGGAGCCACAGCACGTCCACGCCCAGCCACTGCAGGTAGTCGAGCCGCTGGATCAGGCCCAGCAGGTCGCCGCTGCCGTCGCCCTTCCCGTCGGAGAACGCCCGGATCATCGCCTCGTAGAAGACACCGGTGCGGTACCAGTCCGGGTCGTCGGACAGCCCTGGGCGGTCGGCGCGGGGACGGGGCACCAGCGGCTGGGGGCGGTTGGGCAGGGCGCCGCGGGCGGGGTGCTCGGGGCCGGTGGGCAGGCCGGCCTTCGGGGGCCCCGGGGGGAGAGTGGTCATGCCGGGTCCACCTGCACGACGTGGGCGCACCGGACGGCGGGGTCCAGTCGGACGTAGACCGTCGACCCCCAGGCGTACGTCTCGTCCGAGAGCACGTCGTGGGCCACGAAGAGGCCGGTGGGGGCGCTGCCCGGTCGAGGCAGCCCGAGGGCGGCCAGGTCGAGGTAGACCAAGCCCTCCCTGGTCTGGAAGGGGTCGAGGTTCACCACGACGATGATGGTGTCAGGTCTCCCTGTGGGCGAGTCCTGGGCATCGAGGCTCCGCGAGAAGCACAGCAGCGCGTCGTCCGACGTGGGGTGCACGGTGAGGTCGCGCAGCTGGCGCAGCGCCGGGTGCTGGCGCCGGATCTCGTTGAGCCGGCCGATCAGCAGCGCGATGCCGAGATCGTCGGCCAGCGCCCAGTCGCGCGGCTTGTACTCGTACTTCTCGTTGTCGATCTGCTCCTCGACGCCTGGCCGGGGCACGTTCTCGACGAGCTCGTAGCCGGAGTAGACGCCCCAGCTGGGCGAGCCGAGGGCCGCGAGGACGGCGCGCACGGCGAACCCCGCGATGCCCCCGTGCTGCAGGTACGGCGGGAGGATGTCGTGCGTCGTGGGCCAGAAGTTGGGCCGCATCCACGAGCCCTGCTCGCCGGACACCTCCCGGAGGTACTCCTCGAGCTCGGCCTTCGAGTTCCGCCACGTGAAGTACGTGTACGACTGGTGGAAGCCGATCCGGGCCAGGTTGAGCATCATCGCCGGCTTGGTGAACGCCTCCGACAGGAAGATGACCTCGGGGTGCGTGGCGCGCACGTCCGCGAGCAGCCGCTCCCAGAACGTCAGCGGCTTGGTGTGCGGGTTGTCGACGCGGAACGCCGTGACCCCATGGTCGATCCACACCTGCAGCACCCGGCGGATCTCCTGGTAGATGCCCTCGGGGTCGTTGTCGAAGTTGAGCGGGTAGATGTCCTGGTACTTCTTCGGCGGGTTCTCGGCGTAGGCGATGGTCCCGTCGGCGCGGGTGGTGAACCACTCGGGGTGCTCCGTGACCCACGGGTGGTCCGGCGACGCCTGCAGCGCGAGGTCCAGCGCCACCTCGAGCCCGAGCCCGCGCGCGGTCGCCACGAACGCGTCGAAGTCCTCGAACGTGCCCAGGGCAGGGTCGATAGCGTCGTGGCCGCCATCCGGAGAGCCGATCGCGTACGGCGAGCCGGGGTCGCCCGGCAGTGCCGTCAGCGAGTTGTTCCGGCCCTTGCGGTACGTCGTGCCGATCGGGTGCACCGGGGTCAGGTAGACGATGTCGAAGCCGAGCCCCGCGATCCGGGGCAGCTCGAGCGCGGCGGTGCGCAGCGTGCCCGACGTCCACTCCCCGGTGTCCGGGTCCCGCACGGCCCCCGCCGAGCGCGGGAACATCTCGTACCAGGCGCCCGCGAGGGCCAGCTCGCGGTCCACCTGCAGCGGGTACACGGGCGAGGGGCTGACCAGGTCCCGCAGCGGGCGCTCGTCGAGCACCCCGCGCACCTCGTCGCTCAGCGCCGCCGCGAGGCGTGCCTGAGGGGGGCGCCCGGTGTCCCGCAGCGCGGACACGGCCGCGAGCAGGACCTCGGCGGCCTCGGACGGCATCTTCTCCCGGCCGGTGCGCCGGGCGGCGCGCCCGAGCAGCAGCGCGCCCTCGGCGAGCATCAGCTCGACGTCGATCCCGGCCTCGACCTTGATCGTGGCGTCGTGGACCCACGTCGCGTAGGGGTCGGACCAGCCCTCGACGCGGAAGCCCCACAGCCCGAGGGAGTCGGGCACGAGCCGCCCCTCGAACCGGTCCAGGCCCGGGGCGATGTCGACCATGCGGGTGCGCGCGCGGTCGCGGCCGTCGGGGCCCACGAGCACGGCGGTCGCGGCGACGGCGTCGTGGCCCTCGCGGAAGACGGTCGCGCGGATCGGGACGGCCTCGCCGACGACGGCCTTCGCCGGCCACCTGCCGGCGTCGACCACGGGGGAGACGTCGACGACAGGGATGCGCCCGATGGGGGGCCCGTCAGCACGCGGTCGGCGGGGGGCGGAGGGTCGGGCGCGACGCTGTGTCGCCGGGGGGACCTGCGGTGGTGTCTGCGTCACGGTCCGAACCTATCTACTCGGCGGTGGTCAGAGCATCTGCTGGCCACGACGCGCCCACCGTGGAGGGCCGGCGCGCCGTTCGGGTGCGCGCGACGGCCTGACCTGCGTAGTGTCGGGGAGGTGAGAGCGATCCGACGATTCACCGTCCGCACTGTCCTGCCGGCCGAGCTCGCCGATCTCGACGATCTCGCCCATAACCTGCGCTGGTCGTGGCACGCGCCCACCCGCGACCTGTTCGCCTCGATCGACGAGGCGCTGTGGGCCGAGGTGGCAGGCGACCCAGTCGCCCTGATCGGCGCGCTCGGCTCCGAACGCCTCGCCACTCTCGCGCAGGACGAGGCGTTCGTCGGGCGGGTCCACGCCGCGGCTGCCGACCTCCGGCGCTACCTCACCGCGCCCCGGTGGTACCAGGAACAGGACAACGCCGACCTGCCGGCGTCGATCGCGTACTTCTCGCCGGAGTACGGCATCACCTCGGTGCTGCCGCAGTACTCGGGCGGCCTCGGCATCCTCGCGGGAGACCACCTCAAGAGCGCCTCCGACCTCGGCGTGCCGATCGTGGGCGTCGGACTGCTCTACGGCTCCGGCTACTTCAAGCAGTCGCTCACCCGCGACGGCTGGCAGCTCGAGACGTACCCCGTGCTCGACCCCGACGGCCTGCCGCTCACGCTCGTCCGCGAGGAGGACGGCTCCCCGGCCCGGGTGAGCATCGACCTGCCCGGCGGCCGCACGCTGAACGCGAACATCTGGTCGGCCGCGGTCGGGCGGATCCCGCTGCTGCTGCTCGACTCGAACATCCCGGACAACGACGAGCTCGCGCGCAAGGTCACCGACCGGCTCTACGGCGGCGGCGGCGAGTACCGCCTCCAGCAGGAGCTGCTGCTGGGCGTCGGCGGAGTCCGCGCCCTGCGCCTCTGGTCGCGCCTCACCGGCGCGCCCGCGCCCGAGGTCTTCCACATGAACGAGGGCCACGCCGGGTTCCTGGGCGTGGAGCGCATCCGCGAGCTCGTCACCGAGCGGGGCCTGGACTTCGACGCGGCGCGCGAGGCTGTGCGCGCCTCGACCGTGTTCACCACCCACACCCCTGTGCCGGCCGGCATCGACCGCTTCGAGATCCGGCTCGTCGCCCAGTACTTCGGCTTCGACAACGCCGTCGAGGGGGTCCCCGTCGAGCGCGTGCTCGAGCTCGGGGCCGAGGACTACGAGGGCGGCGACCCGCTGCTGTTCAACATGGCCGTGATGGGCCTGCGCCTGGGCGGCCGCGCGAACGGCGTCTCGCTGCTCCACGGCGACGTGTCGCGGGACATGTTCAACGGGCTGTGGCAGGGCTTCGACTCCGCCGAGGTGCCGATCGGCTCGATCACCAACGGCGTGCACTCGCCCACCTGGGTGGACCGCAAGCTGGCCGACCTGGCCGCCTCCCGGCTCACCCCGGAGGAGATCGCGACCGGGTCCGGGTGGCTGCGCCCCGACGGCGTGAGCGACGCCGAGCTATGGGAGGTCCGGCACGAGCTCCGGGCCCAGCTCGTGGCCGACGCGCGCGCCCGGGTGGGGTCCTCGTGGCACCAGCGCGGCGCGAGCCCCGCCGAGCTCGGCTGGCTCGACGACGTGCTCTCGCCCGACGTCCTCACCATCGGCTTCGCGCGCCGGGTGCCGACGTACAAGCGCCTCACCCTGATGCTGCGCGACACCGACCGGCTGCGCGCCCTGCTCACCGATCCCGAGCGCCCCGTGCAGCTCATCGTCGCCGGCAAGTCGCACCCCGCCGACGACCAGGGCAAGCGCCTCATCCAGCAGCTCGTGCGGTTCGCGGACGAGCCGGACGTGCGCCACCGCATCGTCTTCCTGCCCAACTACGACATCGGGATGGCGCAGACCCTGCTGCCCGGCTGCGACGTGTGGCTCAACAACCCGCTGCGCCCGCTCGAGGCGTCGGGCACGTCCGGGATGAAGTCCGCGCTCAACGGCGGGCTGAACCTGTCGGTGCTGGACGGTTGGTGGGACGAGTGGTTCGACGGGGAGAACGGCTGGGCCATCCCCACCGCCGACGGCGTCGACGACGCCGAGCGCCGGGACGACCTCGAGGCCGCGGCGCTGTACGACCTCATCGAGCACCAGGTCGCGGCGCGGTTCTACGACCGCGACGAGCGCGGGCTGCCGGTGCACTGGCTCGAGATGGTCCGGCACACGCTGGCCACGCTCGGCCCGAAGGTGCAGGCCACCCGCATGGTCGCCGACTACGTGCGCCACCTGTACGTCCCGGCGGCTGTGGCGGGCCGCGCGCTCGACGAGGACGACTTCGCCGGCGCCCGCGAGCTCGCGCGCTGGAAGGAGCGGGTGCGCGCTGGCTGGAGCCACGTCCGCGTGGACCACGTCGAGTCCGGCGGCGTCAGCGACGTGCCGCAGGTGGGCGACGAGCTCCACGTCAAGGCGTACATCTCGCTCGGCGACCTCACCCCGCAGGACGTCGAGGTCCAGGTGCTGCACGGGCGCGTCACGGAGAACGACGAGCTCACCACCTTCTCGGTGGCGGCCCTCGACGTCGCCGAGACCTTCGAGCTCGGGCGGTACTCCTTCGCGGGAGTCGTGCGGCTCGAGGCGTCCGGGCCCTTCGGCTACACCGTGCGCATCGTTCCCCGGCACCGCGGGCTGACGTCGGTCGCCGACGTGGGCCTGGTCGCCAACGCGGCGGGCTGACCGACCGACGACGGGGGCGGCGCGCCGATGGCGCGCCGCCCCCGTCGTGCTGCCAGCCCTGGCGCGCCGTCAGCCGCCCAGCTGGTCGGCGAGCGCCCGGCCGGTGGTGCGCCCGGTGAACAGGCACCCGCCGAGGAACGTGCCCTCGAGCGCGCGCCGCCCGTGCGCGCCGCCGCCGCCGAAGCCCGCGGCCTCGCCCACCGCGAACAGCCCGGGCAGGGTCCCGCCGCCCGGCCGCAGCACCCGGCCGTCGGTGTCGGTGAGCAGCCCGCCCAGCGTCTTGCGGGTCAGCACCGACAGGCGCACCGCGAGGAGGGGGCCGTGCGCCGGGTCCAGCAGCTCGTGCGGCGTGGCCACCCGGATCAGCCGGTCGACCACGTACCGGCGGGCCATCGCGGTCGCCGTGACCTGCAGGTCCTTGCCGAGCCCGGTGCGCACCTGTCGGTCGCGGTCGCGGATGGTGCGCTCGAGCGCGCCGGCGTCGATGCGGTCCTCGCCGCTCAGGGAGTTCATCCGGGCCGCCAGCCCGGCGGGGGTCTCGGCCCACAGGAACTCGTCCGACAGCTCCGCGAAGGCCTCGACCGGGCCCACCGCCCCGGAGCGCACCCGCTGGAGCAGCAGCCCGAGGTCCTTGCCGGTCAGGTCCGGGTTCTGCTCCGAGCCGGACAACGCGAACTCCGAGCCCAGGATGGTCTTGTCCAGCACGAACCACGAGTGGTCGTCGCCGCGCCGCGTGATGTGCTGCAGCGCGCCCAGCGAGTCGAAGCCGGGGAACAGCGGCGCGGGCAGCCGGTGGCCGTCCGCGTCGAGCCACAGCGAGCTCGGTCCCGCCAGGATGCGGATGCCGTGCCGCCCCCACACCGGCGAGTGGTTGGCCACGCCCTCGGGGTAGTGCCACATCCGGTCCTCGTGGACCACGGCGGCCCCTGCGTCCCGCGCCGCCTCGATGCCCGAGCCGTCGACGTGGTCTGGCACCCCCGAGAGCATCCGCTCCGGCATGCGTCCCGCCGGCGCGGGCCAGGCGGCGCGCACCAGGTCGTGGTTCGCCCCGATGCCGCCGGTGGCCAGCACCACGGCGCTCGCGGAGAGCTCGAACTGCCCGACGGCCTCCCGGGAGCTCGGGGCCCCGCGCTCCGCGCCGTCGGCCGCGAGCACGTCGCCGCGCACCCCCGTGACTCGGCCGTCGGTCAGCACCAGCCCGGTCACCCGCCGGCGGAAGAGCCCGGTGAGGAGGCCCGCCGCCCGCGCGGTGAGCAGCGCCCGCACGAACGGCTCGAGAACGCCGGGCCCGGTGCCCCACGTGATGTGGAACCGGGGCACCGAGTTGCCATGGCCGTCGGCCAGGTAGCCGCCCCGCTCGGCCCACTGCACCAGCGGGAACCAGCGCACGCCCTGCGCGTGCAGCCACGGCCGCATCTCGCCGGCCGCGAAGTCGATGAAGGCCTCGGCCCAGGCGCGCGACCACTCGTCGCCGCTGCCCGGCGCGCCGCCGCCGTTGAAGTCGGCGGAGCCCAGCCAGTCGGCCAGGGCCAGGTCGGCGGAGTCCTTGACGCCGAGCCGGCGCTGCTCGGGCGAGTCCACCAGGAACAGCCCCCCGAACGACCACCAGGCCTGGCCGCCGAGCGCGGCCGGCCCCTCGGCGTCGACGAGGGTCACGTGCCGTCCCGCCGCGGTGAGCTCGGCGGCGGTGACGAGGCCGGCGAGGCCCGCCCCGACGACGATCACGTCGGTGGCGTGCGGCGGGACGTGCTGCGGACTGACGGCGCTGTCGGTCATGGCCGCACTGTAGCGGCGCGTCAGCGTGCGATATAGACCCGGGTGCTGAGCGGCGCCATGACGGTGCGCTCTCCGGACGCCGTGCGCAGCGCCGAGCTGATCGCCGCGGCCCGCAGCTCGCGCGGGCTCTCCCACGTCGAGTCCCACGCCAGCTCCCACACGGTGGGGCGGTCGGCCGCGAGCACGACCTCGACCTGGTCCAGCGCGCCGTTGACCAGGAGCATGACCGTGTCATCGGCGGGCTCCGCGCCGCCCTGGCCGGCGGGGCCGCCCTCCGAGGGCAGCGAGCGCACCATCTGCAGCGTGCGGATGTCGCCGTCGTGCCAGCGCCCGTGGTCGAGCGCGACGCCGTCGGGGCCGTACCAGGCGAGGTCGGGGCGCGCGCCAGGGGTCAGCGGGCTTCCAGTGAAGAAGCGCTGGCTGCGCAGCGCGGGGTGCTCGCGTCGCAGCCGCAGCAGGTGCTGCACGGTGGCCAGCAGGTCCGCGCGCCACGGCGACAGCTCCCACGACACCCACGACGTCTCGTTGTCCTGGCAGTAGGCGTTGTTGTTGCCGCGCTGCGTGCGGCCCATCTCGTCGCCCGCGGTGATCATCGGCGTGCCGGCCGACAGCAGCAGCATCGCGAACAGGTTGCGGATGGACCGGCGTCGCAGCGGGAGGATGGGCGCGGCGATCGAGTCCCCTTCGAGCGGTCCCTCCACGCCGTGGTTCCACGAGCGGTTGTCGTCGGTGCCGTCGCGGTTGTCCTCGCAGTTCGCGGAGTTGTGCTTGTGGTCGTAGGCGACCAGGTCGGCCATCGTGAAGCCGTCGTGCGCCGTGACGTAGTTGACCGAGGCCAGCGGCCCGCGCATGAGCGGCGGGTCGGTGTGCCCGAACAGGTCGGCGGAGCCGGCCAGGCGGGTGGCGAGCTCGCGCACCCGGTGCCCGGGCAGCCCGTGCGCCGCGCGGCCCGGGTCGGCCAGCCAGAACGACCGCACGGCGTTGCGGAACTTGTCGTTCCACTCCGCGAAGGGCGGGGGGAACTGCCCGGTCTGCCAGCCGCCGGGGCCCACGTCCCACGGCTCGGCGATGAGTTTGAGGTCGCGCAGGCTCGGGTCGGTGGTGAGCGCGACCAGGAACGGGTGGTGGGGGTCGAAGCCGGCCGGGCCGCGGCCCAGGGTCACGGCGAGGTCGAACCGGAACCCGTCGACGCCCACCTCCTCGGCCCAGTAGCGCAAGGAGTCCAGGGCCATCCGGATGACGGGCGTGCGCCGGTAGTCGAGCGCGTTCCCGGTCCCGGTGAAGTCGGCCAGCCTTGCCGGGTAGCCGCCGTCGTGCGCGTAGTACACGCTCGGGTCGAGGCCGCGCCAGCCGATCTGCGGGCCGTCGATCCCGCCCTCGCACGTGTGGTTGAGCACCACGTCGAGCAGCACCTCGATCCCGGCCGCGTGCAGCGCGCGCACCGCGGCCTTGACCTCGGCGAGCACCGCCGCGGGACCCTGGGCCTGTGCCTCGCGGGTCGCGTAGGCGGCGTGCGGGGCGAAGAACCCCAGCGTGTTGTAGCCCCAGTAGTTGGACAGCCCGTGGCGGGCCAGGTGGGGCTCCGAGGCGAAGGCGTGCACGGGCAGCAGCTCGAGGGCCGTCACCCCGAGCGTGCGGAGATGGCCGATCGTCGCGGGGTGGGCCAGCCCGGCGTAGGTGCCGCGCAGCCCCTCGGGCAGGTCGGGCATCTGCTGGGTCAGCCCGCGCACGTGCGCCTCGTAGACGACGGTGCGCGACCAGGGGGTGCGCGGGCGGTTCGCCGCGGGAGGTGGGGCCCCACCGTGCGGGCGGGTGTCCACCACCACCGAGTGCGGGACGTGCGCGGCGGAGTCGCGGCCGTCGGCCGGACCGTACGGGTCGCCCTGCAGCTCGTCGTCGACCACCTGCCCGAACACCTCGGGCCGCAGCTCGAGGTCGCCGTCCAGGCCGCGCGCGTACGGGTCGACCAGCAGCTTGGCGGGGTTGTAGCGCAGCCCCCCGGCGGGATCCCACTCCCCGTGGGCGCGGAAGCCGTAGTGCTGCCCAGGGCGCACGCCGGGAGCCTCGGCCCAGAACACGCCCAGGTGCGGGCCGTGCATCGCGATGCGGCGCTCGACCCACGTCGGGCCGTCGGGGCCCGGCGGGCCCGGGTCGAGCAGGCACAGGTCCACCGCGCTCGCGTGCGACGCGAGGACGGCCGCCTCGATGCCCGCGTCGGTCACGCGGACGCCGAGGTCTGGCACTCGTTGCTGCGTGTCGCCCGGATTCACCCAGCCATTCTCACCTGATTCGGGCAGCGGCACGGCCGCCGTCCCACCAGGGGTCGGTGGAGGGGCGGGTCGGGAGGGCCTGGCGCGAAAAACGAGCACGGGCTGGGTGCCGGGCGCGGCGGACGGTAACGTTCCGCGGGTGAGAATCGTGGTGTGCGTCAAGCACGTGCCGGACATCCAGTCAGAGCGCTCCCTCCAGGCGGACGGGCGCATGGTGCGCGACGGCGGTGACGGCACGCTCAACGAGCTGGACGAGAACGCCGTCGAGGCCGCCCTCGCGCTCGTCGAGGAGCACGGCGGCGAGGTCGTCGCGGTGACGGTCGGCCCGGACGACGCGGTGGACGCGGCACGGCGGGCCCTGCAGATGGGCGCCGAGCAGGCCGTCCACGTGCTCGACGACGCGATCGCCGGATCCGACGTGTTCGGCACGGCCACCGTGCTCGCCGCCGTGGTGCGGCGCCTGGGCGAGCAGGAGCCGGTCGACCTGGTCGTGACCGGCATGGCAGGGCTCGACGGCCTGACGTCGCTGTTGCCGTCCGCGCTGGCGGCCGAGCTGGGCCTGCCGCTGCTGGCGCTCGCCGCCGAGGTCCGCGTCGAGGACGGCGCCGTGCGGGTGCGCCGCGAGCTGGACCACGCCACCGAGGTGCTCGAGGCCCCGCTCCCCGCGCTCGTCTCCGTCACCGACCAGGCGAACGAGCCGCGCTACCCGAACTTCAAGGGCATCATGGCCGCCCGCAAGAAGCCCGTCGACGTCCTCACGCTGGCGGAGCTGGGCATCGAGCCCCAGGCCGTGGGCGCCGCGGGAGCCCGCACCGAGGTCCTGGAGGCGGCGGCGCGGCCGCCGCGCGAGGACCGCGTGCTGGTCACGGACGACGGTGAGGCGGGCCTGCGGCTGGCGGCCTACCTCGTCGAGAACAAGCTCGTCTGAGCGCAGCGACCGGAGGACCTTGACGATGACGAACCACCTGGCCGGCCCTGTGCTGGTGCTGCTCGACCACGCCCCGGACGGCACGCTGCGCGCCCCCGTCCTCGAGCTCCTGACGCTCGGGCGCCGACTCGGCTCGGTGCACGGCGTCTGGCTGGGCGCCGGCGGCCCCGGCGGAGACGTGCTCTCCACGCTGGGCGCCTACGGCGTCGACGTGGTGGACGCGCTCGACCTGGGCGGCGCCGACGCGCGACTCACCCCGGTCGTCGCGGACGCGCTCGCGGACCTCGCCGCCGCCCTCGGCGCGGCGGCGCTGCTGCTGACCTCCTCGTTCGACAACAAGGAGGTCGCGGGCCGCCTGGGCGTGCGGTCGGGCGGCGGTGTGGTGGTCGACGCCTCCGACGCGCGCGTCGTGGACGGGCGCGTCGTCGCGGACAAGACCGTCCTGGCAGGGACCTGGACCACGAGCTGCGCGGTGCGCACGCCGTTCGCGGTCGTGGCGCTCAAGGCCAACTCCGTGCAGCCCGAGCCGGCGGCCTCGGCCACGCAGCCCGCCGTGGTCGCCCACCCCGTGACGCTCGCGGACGACGCCCGGCGGGCCGTCGTCGTCGAGCACCAGGAGCGCACCCCGTCCGACCGTCCCGCGCTCGGCGAGGCGCAGGTCGTGGTCGTCGGGGGGCGGGGCACCGACGGGGACTTCTCCGCGGTCGAGGAGCTCGCCGACGTGCTCGGCGGCGCCGTGGGCGCCACCCGGGTGGCGACGGACGAGGGCTGGATCGGCCACGACGCCCAGATCGGCCAGACGGGCGTGACCATCTCCCCGCGGCTGTACATCGGCGCCGGCGTCTCGGGCGCGGTGCACCACCGCGGCGGAATGCAGGCGTCAGGGGTCATCGTGGCGGTCAACTCCGACCCGGAGTCCCCGATCTTCGAGATCGCGGACCTGGGCATCGTCGGAGACCTCTTCACCGTGCTGCCGCAGGCCACGCAGGAGCTGCGGCGGATCAAGGCCGCTCAGGGCTGAGGCGGATGGCCTGGGCGCCCGGCCGCGGGGCCGGGCGTCAGGCCATCTCGCGCAGCCAGCGCAGCGCCGCCTCGGCCTGCGCGCGCTGGAACCGACGCAGATTCGGGATGCCCTGCGGCGAGGGCTGCATCGACGCGTAGGCGAGGAACCCCGACATCCCCGTGAGCGCCGCCCGCAGGTGGTCCACCGGCAGCCCGTCCGAGACGGGGTGCGCCCAGAACAGGCGCTGCGGGTCGCCGCCGCCCTGCATGGACACGCTCGGCAGCATGAACGCCAGGTCCAGCCAGGGCGCGCCGATGCTCGCGTGCGGCCAGTCGATCAGCGCGACCTTGGCGTGCTCGTGGTCGATGAGCATGTTGTCCGCGCGCAGGTCGCCGTGCACCAGGGACGTCCCGGCGCTCACCCGCAGCGAGTCCTGCTCCCAGCGGACGAGCTGCTCGAGGTTCTCGAGCGCCCACAGGCCGAGCTCGCCAGCGCGCTCGGCGGCCTCCATGCGGACCCCGGGTGGCGCCGCGAGCATCGTGCGCCAGCCAGTGAAGTCGGCGGCGAGGGACACGTCGGTGCTGGGCAGCTGGTGGCCGGGCATCGGCGCGGCGTCCGCCAGGACCGCCAGCGCGTCGAGCGCGAGGTCGAGGTCGGCCGGGCGCCACGGCGTCTCCGGCGGCCGGCCATGGGCGACCTCGAAGCCCAGCAGCACCCACTCCCCGTCGTCGTCCGACCACAGCAGCCGCGGGGCGGGCACCTGCGGCGGGAGCGACGCGGCGACGCGGATCTCCGCGCGCGCGAGCTCGGGGGAGACGGGGTTCTGGTCGGGGGAGACGGCCTTGACGAACACGCCGCGGCCGTCGGACAGCTCCAGGACGGCCGCGAACCCAGGGCTGAACCCGGTGTTGGCGCTGATCTCCGCGGTCACCTGGGCGCCGGCGAGGGCCGCGATGCGGGTCCGGACGGCGCGCGGGAGGTCGCGCCAGTCCAGGCGCTGCCCGCTGAAGGCGAGCGGGGATCCCATGACGTCGTCGGCACTCACGTGCCTATCTTGCCAGTGCGGGTTCGTAGGATGACGCGGTGAGTGTCTATCTGGACCATGCGGCGACCACGCCGATGCTCCCCGAAGCCGTCAGCGCCTTCACCGAGGCCCTAGTCCGGACCGGCAACCCCTCGTCCCTGCACACGTCCGGTCGCGCGGCCCGCCGCACGGTCGAGGAGGCGCGTGAGCGGCTGGCCGGCGCGCTCGGGGCCCGGCCCAGCGAGGTGGTCCTCACCGCGGGCGGCACCGAGGCCGACAACCTGGCCGTCAAGGGGCTGTTCTGGGCGCGCCGCGCACAGGAGCCTGCCCGCCGTCGCATCCTCGTCTCCGCGGTCGAGCACCACGCGGTGCTGGACCCGGCCTTCTGGATGGCCGAGCACGCGGGCGCCGAGATCGTGCTGCTGCCCGTCGACTCGGACGGCGTGCTGCGCGTGGACGCGCTCGCGGCGGAGCTCGAGGCGCACGGCGACGCGGCGGCCCTGCTGTCGGTGATGTGGGCCAACAACGAGGTGGGCGCGCTGCAGCCGCTCGCGGAGGTGGTGGCGCTCGCGCGTCGGCACGGCGTCCCAGTGCACGCCGACGCCGTGCAGGCCGTGGGGCAGGCGCCCGTGGACTTCGCCGCCTCGGGCCTGGACGCCCTGACCGTCAGCGGCCACAAGGTGGGCGGCCCGATGGGCGTGGGCGCCCTCCTCGCCCGGCGCGGGCTCGACCTGACACCGGTGCTGCACGGCGGTGGCCAGGAGCGCGGGGTGCGCTCCGGCACGCTGGACACGCCCTCGGCGGCGGCGTTCGCGGTGGCGGTCGAGACCGCGGTCGGGGCGCTGCCCACCACCGCCCCGAGGATCGCCGCCCTGCGGGACCGGCTGATCGCCGAGGTCCGCCGCGTCGTCCCGGGCGCCGTGCTGCGCGGCCCCGCGGACCCCGCGCTGCGGCTGCCGGCCAACGCCCACTTCACGTTCCCGGGCTGCGAGGGGGACTCGCTGCTGTACCTGCTCGACTCGGCCGGCGTGGAGTGCTCCACAGGCTCCGCCTGCCAGGCGGGCGTGCCGCAGCCCAGCCACGTGCTGCTCGCGATGGGAGCCGGTGAGGACGAGGCGCGGGGCGCCCTGCGGTTCACCCTGGGCCGCACGTCCACGCCGGCCGACGTCGAGGCCCTGGTCGCGGTGCTCCCGGGCGCCGTCGAGCGGGCGCACGCCGCCGGGCTGTCCGGCCGCCAGCGGGCTGGGGTCCGCTGATGCGCGTCCTCGCAGCCCTGTCCGGTGGCGTGGACTCCGCCGTCGCCGCGGCGCGGGCGGTCGACGCCGGGCACGACGTCGTCGGCGTGCACATGGCGCTGTCCCGGTCACGCGCGCAGCTGCGCACCGGGTCCCGCGGCTGCTGCTCGATCGAGGACGCGGGCGACGCCCGCCGCGCCGCCGACGTGCTGGGCATCCCGTACTACGTGTGGGACCTGTCGGAGCGGTTCGAGGACACCGTCATCGCGGACTTCCTCGCCGAGTACTCCGCGGGGCGCACCCCCAACCCGTGCGTGCGCTGCAACGAGCACATCAAGTTCGAGGCGCTGATGGACAAGGCGCTGGCCCTCGGCTTCGACGCGGTCTGCACCGGCCACTACGCCCGGGTCGAGCGGCCCGGGGGCCCCGACGGCGCGCCCGAGCTGCACCGGGCGCGGGAGGCGGCCAAGGACCAGTCCTACGTGCTCGCGGTGATGGGGCCCGATCGCCTGGCGCGGTCCATGTTCCCGCTCGGCGACGTCGCCTCGAAGGACGAGGTGCGCGCCGAGGCGGCCGCCCGTGGGCTGTCCGTGTCGGCCAAGCCCGACTCGTACGACATCTGCTTCGTGGCCGACGGCGACACCCAGGGCTTCCTGCGCGAGCGGCTCGGCACGCGTCCGGGCGACGTGGTGGACACCACGGGCGCCGTGGTGGGCGCGCATGAGGGCGCCTACGCGTACACCGTCGGGCAGCGCAAGGGGCTGGCCCTCGGACGCCCCGCCCCGGACGGGAAGCCGCGCTACGTCCTCTCGATCGAGCCGGTGAGCAACACCGTGGTCGTGGGGTCCTCCGAGGACCTCCGGGTCGGCGGCATCCGCGGCGAGGCCGCCGTGTGGCTCGCCCCGCCCGCCGACGACGCCTGGTTCGCGTGCGCGGTCCAGGTGCGCGCGCACGGCGAGGCGGTCCCCGCCCAGGCCCGGGCGACGGGCGACGAGGTCGAGGTCCGCCTCGACCCCGCGGCGCCCACCCTGCACGGCGTGGCGCCCGGCCAGTCGCTCGTGCTCTACGACGGCACGCGGGTGCTCGCCCAGGCCACCGTCCGCGCCACGAGCCCGGCGGCCCGGCCGTGACCGCGGTGACGGGATCCGGGCCGTGGCCCGGTGACGACGTCCTGGAGGCGCAGACCGTCGTGGTCGGCGACCTCGCCGACACCCCCGCCGGCGTCACGGGCATGCCCTTCGCCGTGCGGCTGCCCCAGCGCGGTCCGTGGGGCGGGCCGACCGGGACCGCCGCGGTGCTGCTGGCGGACCTGCCCACCGAGCTCGGCCCGCACGGCTGGAAGCTCGCGGACCGGCCCGGGGGCGACCTCGCGCGGGCTCAGGCGCTGCGCCGCGAGGACCTCGACGCGCTCGCCGTCGCCGCGCACGGGTACACCGGGCCGCTCGTGGTTCCCGTGACCGGGCCGCTCACGCTCGCGGCGCGGCTCTACCTGGCACGCGGGGACCGGGTCCTGGCAGACCGAGGCGCGCTCGACGAGCTGGCCTGGTCGCTCGCCGCCGGCGTGGCCGAGCACCTGGCCGACGTGCGGCGGCTGCTGCCGAGGGTCGAGCCCGTCCTGCTGCTGCACGAGCCGCTTCTCGCGCAGGCCGTCGCCGGGGTGCTGCCCAGCTTCTCCGGCTACAGCGCGCTGCGCGCGATCCCGGCGCCCGTCGCCACCGAGCTGGTCGGCGTGGTGGTGCGCGGCGTGCGGCCGGGCGCCGGCCAGGTCGTCGTGCACGGCGGAGCCGCATGGACGACGCTGCGGCCCATCGTGGGCTCGGGCGCGGACGGCGTCGCGCTCGCGCTCAGCGCGCTCGACGAGCGCGCGTGGGAGGCCGTCGCCGGGGCGGTCGAGGACGGCGTGTCCCTGTGGGGGGAGCTGCCGCCCCTGACCTCGTCGCAGTGCGCCGGGCCGGACCTGCGGGCGCAGGCTGACGCCCTGACCGTGCCCTGGCGCCGGGTCGGCCTGCCGGCGGCCGCGCTGGGCCGCGTCACGCTCCTCCCGCCGCCCCCGGACGCGTCGGCGACCCCAGATCACGCACGCGCGGCGCTCGCCGCGGCGGTGCGGGCGGCCGAGCTGGTCGCCGAACGAGCGGAGGGCTGATCGATGGCACGCATGGCAGGACGGACCCGGGGGCAGCTCCTCGCGCTGCTGGCCGGCTCGGGGGTGGCCCTGGTCGGGCTCGGGATCCTCGTCGCAGGCTGGATCGGGCTGGGCGTCACCACGCTCGGCTCCGCGGCCACGAGCGACGACCCGTGCCTGGTCGCCTACGACCAGGAGCAGGCGACCATGCAGTTCACCGGCTTCCCGCCGCGCGCCGTGTGCGCCTGGGACGAGAGCGGCGACGAGGTGGTCGTCGGGGAGATGGCGCCTGCCGCGTTCGCGGCCGGGATGACCGCGGCGGTGCTCGGCGCCGGAGCCACGGTCGCGGTGGGCCTGCTCACGCGGCGCCGGCGCGTGGCGCCGGTGGCCTGACCGCGCCGCTCGGGCCCGCGCGGCGCGGTGGCGGCGCGAGGCGTCTGTGGGCGGGACACGCGATGATGTGCCCGTGAGCACTGCACCTGATCCCGTCACCGCGCCGACCGCCACGCCCGACGGAACGACGCTCCCGGCCGACCTCGACGAGGTCGGCGCCCGCCACCTGTGGGCGGACCTCGCCGAGCGCGTCCGCGACCTGCAGTTCGCGTACTACGTGCGCGACGCCCCGCTGGCCAGCGACTCCGAGTACGACGTGACGATGCGCCGCCTGGAGGCGCTCGAGGACGCGTTCCCGGTGCTGCGCACGCCGGAGTCGCCCACCCAGACGGTGGGCGGCACGTTCTCGACCGAGTTCACCGCGGTGGACCACGTCGAGCGGATGCTCTCGCTCGACAACGCGTTCTCCGCCGAGGACGTCGCCGCGTGGGCCGAGCGGGTGGCCCGCGACGTGGGCGCGAGCCCGGGCGGGATGCACTACCTCACCGAGCTCAAGATCGACGGCCTGGCGATCGCGCTGCTCTACGAGCGGGGTCGGCTCGTGCGCGCGGCCACACGCGGCGACGGGCGCACCGGCGAGGACGTCACCCTGAACGTGCGGACCATCTCGACGATCCCGCAGGTGCTGGCCGGCGACCCCGCGGGGCACCCCGAGCTGATCGAGGTGCGGGGCGAGGTGTTCCTGCCCGTCGAGGCGTTCGCCGAGCTGAACGCCGCGCAGGTCGAGGCGGGCAAGGCGCCGTTCGCCAACCCGCGCAACGCGGCGGCGGGGTCGTTGCGGCAGAAGGACCCGCGGGTCACCGCGTCCCGGCCGCTGCGCATGTACGCCCACGGGATCGGCGCCCTGCGGTGGGGCGACGGCTCGGGCGGCGAGGGCCTCGAGCGCCAGTCGCAGGTGTACGAGCTGCTCGAGGGGTGGGGGGTGCCGGTCTCGTCGCACAGCCGGGTCGCGTCCGGCCTGCCCGAGGTGCAGCAGATGATCGACCACTACGGCGAGCACCGGCACGACGTCGAGCACGAGATCGACGGCATCGTCATCAAGGTCGACGAGATCGCGCTGCAGCGCCGGCTCGGCTCCACGAGCCGGGCCCCCCGGTGGGCCATCGCGTACAAGTACCCGCCGGAGGAGGTGAACACCAAGCTCCTGGACATCCGCGTGAACGTCGGGCGCACCGGCCGGGTGACCCCGTTCGGCGTGATGGAGCCGGTGCGCGTCTCGGGCTCGACGGTGGAGATGGCGACGCTGCACAACGCCAGCGAGGTCGCCCGCAAGGGCGTGCTCATCGGCGACACCGTGGTGCTCCGCAAGGCCGGCGACGTGATCCCGGAGATCGTGGGGCCCGTCGTCGAGCTGCGCGACGGCACCGAGCGGGCCTTCGAGATGCCGACCGAGTGCCCCTCGTGCGGCACCCCGCTCGCGCCCGCGAAGGAGGGCGACATCGACATCCGCTGCCCCAACGCGCGGTCCTGCCCGTCGCAGCTCCGCGAGCGGGTGTTCGGGATCGGCTCCCGCGGCGGCCTGGACATCGAGGCGTTGGGCTGGGAGGCCGCGATCGCCCTGGTCGATCCCGAGTTCAACCGGCCCGAGGACGCGGAGGGCGAGCCGCAGACTCCGGTGCTCAGCACCGAGGCGGGACTCTTCGACCTGCGCGCCGAGGACCTCGCCGACGTGCGGGTCTGGCGCGAGAAGAAGAAGGCAGGCGTCGGCACCGGGGTGTGGGAGCAGATCCCGTACTTCTACTCGCGGCCCACCGCGAAGAAGCCCTCGGCTCCCACGGCGACCACGCACAAGCTCATCGAGCAGCTCGAGCTCGCGAAGACGAAGCCGCTGTGGCGGGTGCTCGTGGCCCTGTCCATCCGGCACGTGGGGCCGACGGCCGCGCGGGCGCTGGCGGGCGCCTTCGGCTCGCTCGACGCGATCCGCGACGCGGACGCCGCGGCCCTCGCCGCCGTGGACGGGGTGGGCCCCACGATTGCCGCCGCGGTGCAGGAGTGGTTCCACGGCGAGGGCGCCGACTGGCACAACGAGATCGTGGACCGCTGGCGGGCGGCGGGCGTCGCGATGGCCGACGAGCGCGACGAGTCCGCCCCGCGCACCCTCGAGGGCGTCACGGTCGTGGTGACGGGCGGCCTCGAGGCCTTCAGCCGGGACGGCGCGAAGGAGGCGATCATCTCCCGCGGGGGCAAGGCCTCGGGCAGCGTGTCGAAGAAGACGGACTTCGTCGTCGTGGGGGAGAACGCGGGGACCAAGGAGGCCAAGGCGCGCGAGCTGGGGCTGCGAATCCTTGACGAGGCCGGGTTCGTCCGGCTGCTCGCCGGAGGGCCCGCGGCGTTCGACGACGCGGATCCCCAGGAGCCGGCGGATCTCGGGGAGCCGGCGGACGCCGCTGGCGACGCGGCGGCAGACGCCGGATGACGCGGGCGCGGCGCGGTGCGGCGCAGGCCTCGCCGGTCGAGTCGCCCATCGCGGTCCCGGCGCCGGGGGTGGCGGTCGAGGTGGCGACGTGGCCGCCCCTCGAGGTCGAGCAGGTGGACGGGTGGCGCCTGGGCTTCTCGGGCGGGCTCACCCGTCGGGCCAACAGCGCCCTGCCGCTCGCCGAGCCGGCCGACGTGCTCGCGACGGTCGTCGAGGTCGAGCGCAGGTACCGGGCCGCTGGCCTGCCCACGGTGGTGCGAGTCGGCCGCGAGAGCCAGCCGGCAGGGCTGGGGGCGGTGCTCGAGGCGCGGGGGTACACGCGCGTCGCAGTCACCGACGTGCTGGTGCGCGACGCCGCCGACCCCGCCTGTGGACAGGAGCCGCACGGGCCAGGCTCCGACGGCACGCGGATCGACGTCTCTCCCGCGCCCGCCGACGACTGGCTGGCGTGCTGGCTCGGGGTCAAGGCCGGCGGAGGGGCGGACCACGGCCTCGCCCGGGCGATCCTCGAGGGCGCGCCGGCCGTGTACCTGACCGCCCGTGACGGCGCGGGGGTCTCCGGCGTCATGCGGGCGGCGTTCGCCGGGGACTGGGTCGGGCTGTCGTGCCTAGTGGTCGAGCCGCGGGCCCGTCGGCGGGGGCTCGGCCGCGCGCTGACCGCGGCGGCGCTGGACGCGGCGCGCGGGCACGGGGCCGCGCGGGCGTTCCTCCAGGTCGAGGCCCACAACACCGGCGCCGCGGCGCTCTACGCGAGCCTCGGCTTCCAGCCCGCCGACCGGTACGGGTACCTCCAGCGCTGACCAGCGGCGGCCCGTGCGGCCCGGGCTCCGAGCGGGCCCGCCGGCGCCTCCGGTCCCTCGCCGACGCCGACGTGCCCGACCAGCGGACCCGTCCGATACTGGGCGCATGGTCTCCGTCGATCGCGCGTTGCGGCTCCGGGCCGCCGGGATGAGCTGGCGTCCGCGTGCCGGGGACCAGTTCACGATCCTGCAGCCCGGGCTGTCGAGCGAGGTCTTCACGATCTCGGACATGATGATCGAGGCGCACGAGTACCCCACCGGCACGGTGCTCGGCTTCAACGGGACGACCGAGTGGGCGCTGGACTCGGTGTCCCAGGAGGACGCGCTGTGGCTGCCGAGCGAGGGCCAGCTCCGCGAGATGCTGGGCGGCACCTTCCGCAGCCTGTCCCGCGGCATCGACGACTACCAGGTGGTGGTCGAGCTGCCCGGCCGCCCCGAGCAGTCGTTCCGCGCGCCGACGGTGCCCGACGTGTACGCGGACGCCCTGCTCGCCCTGGTCGCGGCGGCCCTGGACCGGGTGCCCTGACGCCGGCGGTCGTCGCTGCGCCCATGGTCGAACGCCTAGACTTCGAGGCATGTCCACCCTCTCCCGCGACGAGGTCGCGCGCGTGGCAGCCCTGGCCCGGATCGACCTGACGCCCACCGAGCTCGACCGCCTGGCGGGCGAGCTCGATGTGATCGTCGAGTCGGTCGCCCGGGTCAGCGAGGTCGCCACGCCCGACGTGCCTGCCACCAGCCACCCGCTGCCGATGACCAACGTGTTCCGCTCGGACGTCCCCGAGGAGCCGCTGACGCAGGAGCAGGCGCTGTCCGGCGCCCCCGCGTCGGAGGACGGCAAGTTCCTCGTCCCGCAGATCCTCGGGGAGGAGTGACATGACCGACCTGACCCGCCTGTCCGCCGCCGACCTGGCCGACAAGCTCGCCGCGCGCGAGGTCACCAGCGTGGAGGCCACCCAGGCCCACCTGGACCGCATCGCCGCCGTCGAGCCGGCCGTGCACGCATACCTGCACGTCTCCGGCGAGGAGGCCCTGGCCACCGCGCGCGAGGTCGACGAGCGCCGGGCCGCGGGCGCCGACCTGCACCCGCTCGCCGGGGTGCCGATCGCCGTCAAGGACATCATCGTCACGAAGGGCCTGCCCACGACGGCCGGCTCGAAGATCCTCGAGGGGTGGGTGCCGCCGTACGACGCCACCCTGGTCGAGCGGATCAAGGCCGCGGGCCTGCCGATCCTCGGCAAGACCAACATGGACGAGTTCGCCATGGGGTCCAGCACCGAGCACTCCGCCTACGGCAACACCCACAACCCGTGGGACCTGGACCGCATCCCGGGCGGCTCCGGCGGCGGGTCTGCCGCAGCGGTCGCGGCGTACGAGGCCCCGCTGGCCATCGGCACCGACACCGGTGGCTCGATCCGCCAGCCCGGCGCGGTCACCGGCACCGTCGGCGTGAAGCCGACGTACGGCTCGGTCTCCCGCTACGGCCTCATCGCGCTCGCCTCGTCGCTCGACCAGGCGGGCCCGGTGACCCGCACCGTGCTCGACTCCGCGCTGCTGCACGAGCTCATCGGCGGGCACGACCCGCGCGACTCGACCTCGATCAACGAGCCGCTGCCCGGCCTGGTCGCAGCGGCCCGCCAGGGCGCCACCGGCGACCTGTCCGGCGTGCGCGTCGGGGTGGTTCGCGAGCTGCGGGGCGAGGGCTACCAGCCCGGCGTCCTCGCGCGGTTCGAGGAGTCGCTCGACCTGCTGCGCCAGGCGGGCGCCGAGATCGTCGAGGTCTCGTGCCCGCACTTCACGTACGCGCTCGGCGCGTACTACCTGATCCTGCCGAGCGAGGCGTCGAGCAACCTCGCCAAGTTCGACGGCATGCGGTTCGGCCTGCGGGTCGAGCCCGAGGGCGGCCCGGCCACCGCCGAGCGCGTCATGGGCGCCACCCGCGGCGCCGGCTTCGGCGACGAGGTCAAGCGCCGGATCATCCTGGGCACGTACGCGCTGTCCGCGGGCTACTACGACGCCTACTACGGCAGCGCGCAGAAGGTCCGCACCCTGATCCAGCGCGACTTCGCGGCCGCGTTCGAGCAGGCCGACGTGCTGGTCTCCCCGACGGCGCCGACCACGGCGTTCAAGCTCGGCGAGAAGCTCGACGACCCCCTGGCGATGTACCTCAACGACGTCGCCACGATCCCGGCGAACCTCGCCGGTGTGCCCGGCATGTCGCTGCCGAACGGCTTGTCGGACGACGGCCTGCCGGTCGGCTTCCAGGTGCTGGCCCCCGCCAAGGCGGACGACCGGCTGTACCGCGTGGGCGCCGCGCTCGAGGCGCTGCTGGAGAAGAACTGGGGCGGCCCGCTGCTGGCCAAGGCGCCCGAGCTGGAGGTGGGCAAGTGAGCGCGCAGACCGTGGACCTGGTCGACTACGACGAGGCCGTGCGCCGGTACGACCCGGTGATCGGCATCGAGGTGCACGTCGAGCTCGGCACCCGCACCAAGATGTTCGACGCGGCGCCGCAGACGTTCGGCGACGAGCCCAACACGGCGGTCACCCCGGTGTCCCTGGGCCTGCCCGGGGCGCTGCCGGTGGTCAACGGCACGGCGGTGGAGTACGCGATCCGGATCGGCCTGGCGCTCAACTGCCAGATCGCCGAGTCCTGCCGCTTCGCGCGGAAGAACTACTTCTACCCGGACGTCCCGAAGAACTTCCAGACGTCGCAGTACGACGAGCCGATCGCCTTCGACGGCTACCTGGACGTCGAGCTCGACGACGGGGAGATCTTCCGCGTGCAGATCGAGCGCGCCCACATGGAGGAGGACGCGGGCAAGAACACCCACGTCGGCGGCTCCACGGGCCGCATCCAGGGCGCCGAGTACTCGCTGGTCGACTACAACCGCGCCGGCATCCCGCTGGTGGAGATCGTCACGCGTCCCATCGAGGGCGCAGGGGAGCGGGCGCCCGAGGTGGCGCGCGCCTACGTCCAGACCCTGCGGGACATCTTCCGGGCGCTCGGCGTCTCGGAGGCCCGCATGGAGCGCGGGAACGTGCGCGCCGACGTGAACCTGTCGCTGCGCCCGACGCCCGAGTCGGTGCTCGGCACCCGCACCGAGACCAAGAACGTCAACTCGTTCCGCTCGGTCGAGCGCGCCGTGCGCTACGAGGTGTCGCGTCAGGCGGCCGTCCTGGACGCCGGCGACACGGTGACGCAGGAGACGCGGCACTGGCACGAGGACACCGGCATCACCACGGCTGGGCGCGTGAAGTCCGACGCCGAGGACTACCGGTACTTCCCGGAGCCCGACCTGGTCCCGGTCAACCCGAGCCGCGAGTGGGTCGAGGAGATCCGCGCCACGCTGCCCGAGCTGCCGGCCGCCCGCCGTCGCCGCCTGCAGGGGGTCTGGGGCTTCGCCGACGCGGAGATGCGCGACGTGGTCAACGCGGGCGCCATCGAGCTGATCGAGGCGACGGTGGCCGCGGGCGCGTCCCCGGCCGCCGCGCGCAAGTGGTGGATGGGCGAGCTGGCCCGCACCGCGAAGACGCAGGAGGTCGAGCTCGGCGACCTGCCGATCACGCCCGCGCAGATCGGCCAGCTGCAGACGCTCGTCGACTCGGGCCGGATCAACGACAAGCTGGCGCGCCAGGTGCTCGAGGGCGTCCTGGCGGGGGAGGGCGACCCCGAGCAGGTCGTCGTCGCGCGTGGGCTCGAGGTCGTCTCGGACGACGGCCCGCTGCTCGAGGCCATCGACGCGACCCTCGCCGCCCAGCCGGACCTGGCCGAGAAGATCCGCTCCGGCAACCAAGGCCCCATCGGCGCGATCATCGGCGCGGTGATGAAGGCCACGCGGGGGCAGGCCGACGCCGGCCGGGTGCGCGAGCTCGTGCTGGAGCGGCTCAGCCAGGGCTGACCGCTCGTCGTGCGCTCTCCGCGCGCGGCGACGCACAGCGGGGCGCGGCCTGCCGGCCGCGTCCCGCTGTGCGTTCCCCCCGCTGCCCGTCCTCCCGTGGCGCGGCCTCGTCGCGCAGGGGCTGTCAGCCGACGTGGTCCGTCAGCGGAGGGCGGCCTGGGCGTACACCCGCATCGCGTCGCGCAGGTACACCGCGAGCCCTGGCGCGTACGCGTCGTAGACGGCGGTGAAGCGCGCGTCCTCCACGTACATGTCGCCCAGGCCCGCGTACGACTCCCTCCCGGGCGTCCAGGACACGCAGATGCCCGCGTAGTGCCGCGCGACGAGCGCCTGGACGCGGTCGTCGTCCACCGGCACGCCCATGGTCAGGCATTCGGCCAGGCCGCGGCTGACGGCGTCTTGCTCCGCGAGGTGGCGGGCCTGGCCGTCCTCGCCCAGCCGCGTCCAGGAGTCGTTGCTCCGGTCCACCGCCGCGTCGCCCCAGCGCTCGCGCGCCTCGGCGTCGTACTGGCTGTTGTCGAACCCGGCGTACAGGTCTCGGGCTTCCATGGGACTGCCCCCTTCCAGGGACTCGAGGGTGGAGGTGACGGTGGCGGCGAGCCGTGCGAAGCGGTCGCTCTCGGCGAGCAGCCGTTCCCGGTGCTCACGGAGCAGGTCGAGCCGGGCCCGGCGCGCCGCGTCGGGGCTCTCGGCGTCCTCGGCGCGCAGCAGGTCGCCGATCGTGGCGAGGTCGACCCCGAGCTCGCGCAGCACGAGGACCTGCTGCAGCCGCACGAGCTCGGCACGCCCGTAGAGGCGCCGCCCTCCGGCCGCCGTGCCACGGGGGGCCAGCACGCCGATCGCGTCGTAGTGCCGCAGGGCGCGTGACGTGGTCCCCGACAGGCGGGCGACCTCGTCGATGGTCCACGTCTCGTCGTGCTCCGGCCGCGGTCCGCGTCCCGGCATGGCCTGCCCCCCGCTACGTCGTCCCTCCGGACGGCGGGATCTCCGCCGTCGAGGACGACGCTAGAAGTTGACGCTACGTCAAGCGCAAGCCTGTCATCGCGCCGCCCTGGCGCGCTTGTTGTCGGCCAGCGCGACGCGTCGCTCGACCGCGTGGTCGACGACCCGGTCCGGGTAGCCGGGCGCCGCCACGGCGGGCAGCAGCCACGGCTCGTGGGCCGCGGCGCCCGCGATCCCGCGCAGCTCGGGGACCCACCGGCGCACGTAGTCCCCCTCGGGGTCGAACCGCAGGCCCTGCGCCACCGGGTTGAACACCCGGAAGAACGGCGCGGCGTCGCGGCCGGTGCCGGCGGCCCACTGCCAGTTCAGCTGGTTCTGGCTCACATCGGCGTCCACCAGCCACCTCATGAAGTGCTCGGCGCCCCGCTGCCACCGGATGTGCAGATCCTTGACCAGGAACGACGCGACCACCATGCGCAGCCGTCCGTGCATCCAGCCCTCGGCCCGCAGCTGGCGCATGCCCGCGTCGACGAAGGGGTAGCCGGTGCGGCCGTCCTGCCAGGCCCGGAGGCCTGCGCGCTCCTGCTCGCCCGAGGCCCAGGCGTCCTCGGGCGCCACGGGCCGCAACGACTCCACGCGGGCCGACGGCACGTGGTGCAGCACGTCGGCATGGAACTCGCGCCACGCGAGCTCGCTGCGGAACATCGCCGGACCGGGGCCGGCGAGCCGCCCGAGGTCCGCGAGCAGCGTGCGCGGGTGCGCCTCGCCCCAGCGGAGGGCGGCCGACATCCGCGACGTGCCCTCGCGGTCGGGGCGGTCGCGCTCCTCGGCATAGCCCGGCACGACGTCGGCGAGGGTCGCCGCCCAGCGTGCCCGCGCCGCGCCCTCCCCGGCTGCGGGCAGCCGGAGCCCGCCGAGATCGGGCGCGGCGGGGAGTTGGTCCCCCCGGCCGGCGTCCAGCCACCGGGTGCGCGAGGCGTCGCCCGCCGGGCCCGGCCAGCCGTGCTCGAGCCACGCCGCCCGGAACGGGGTGAAGACTTGGAAGGGATCCCCCGAGCGGGTGCGCAGCAGGCCGGGCTCGACGGCGTAGGCCGAGCCGGTGGGCGTCAGGCGCGCCCCGGCGCCCGCGAGCGCCTGCTCGACGGCCCGGTCGCGCCGCCGGCCGTACGGCTCGTGGGACGCCGACACGTGCACGGCCTCGGCCCCGAGGTCACGCGCCAGCCGGGGGATGGCCTCGACGGGGGAGCCGCGCAGCACCAGGAGCCGGCCGTCCATGCTGCCGTCGAGGGCTGCCAGGCTGCGCAGCAGGTAGGCGCGGCGCGGCTCCCCGGCGGCGTGCCACAGCCTGTCGTCGAGCACGAACACGCCGACCACGTCGCCGCCGGCGCCCGCGGCGAGCAGCGCGGGGTTGTCCGCGAGGCGCAGGTCGCGGCGGAACCAGTGGATGGCGGTCACCTCGCCACGCTAGCCGCGGGGAGCGCCTCGGAAACGTCGGCGACATGGCGGGCACGTAGGCTCGGAGGCGTGATCGGAGGAGCGCCATGAAGAAGCCGACCCTCGAGGGGGAGATGATCCGGCTGCGCCCGGTCCGCGCGGATGACGCGGACGCCATGTGGGAGATGGTGCAGGACCCGGAGAGCGCCCGCCTGACCGGCACGACCACCGTCTTCACCCGCCCGCAGATCGACGCCTGGTGCGCGACGATCGCGGAGGAGGACGGCCGCGTCGACCTGGCGATCACCGCCAACGGGTCTGACGAGTACCTGGGCGAGATCGTGCTCAACGACATCGACGAGGTGGTGCGCAGCGGCAACCTGCGCCTCGTGATGCGCCCGGCCTACCGGGGTCGCGGCTACGGCACCGAGGCGATCCAGCTCATGCTGGGGATGGCGTTCGACGGCCTGGGCCTGCACCGCGTCGAGATGGACGTGCTGAGCATCAACCCCCGGGCGCGCTCGTTGTACGAGAACCTGGGCTTCCGGGTCGAGGGCCGGCTGCGGGACGCGTACCGCGACGGCGAACGGTGGTGCGACGGCCTGGTGATGGGCCTGCTCGAGGACGAGTTCCGCGCCGCACAGTTCGACTGACCCCACCCTGAGCGTGCCGTCCACGCGGGCGAGTCGGACGATGGCTGCCGCCCCGGCGCCGGGCCGCCTGCCGGTCGTGTCGAGCGACGAGGCAGGCAGCCCGGCTGGGGGTACCTGACCAAGGATCAGCAGGGCCAGGCGTCAGCAGGCGGACTGGTGGTCCGCAGCCGGTGCGCCGTGCGTCGTCAGGGACTGGTGGCCCTGACCAGGCGGGGCGCCCGGCTCACTCCAGGATGGGCCGTGGCCTGTCGCGAGGTGTGGGCCGTTCGTCCTGGTGACAGGACTGTGAGCCTGCGCCGGTTCCAGCGAGTCGTTGCACGATATGGGGATGAGTAGCAGCTCCCAGGCCGAGCCCCGGTCTGACCACCAGCCGCCCGTGCCTCGCGACCGTGCCTTCTTCGGGCACCCGTTGGGCCTCTTCACCCTTTTCAACACTGAGCTGTGGGAGCGGTTCAGCTACTACGGGATGCGCGCCATCCTGCTGTACTACTTGACGGCCGCCACGCGGGACGGCGGCCTGGGCATCAGCAGCGGCACCGGCGCGGCCCTCGTCGCCGTCTACGGCACCGCGGTGTACCTGCTCTCGGTGGTCGGCGGCTGGTTGGCCGATCGGGTCATGGGCGCCCGCCGGGCCACCTTGTACGGCGGCATCGTCATCGCGGCGGGGCACGTGCTGCTGACCATCCCGACGGCCGCCTTCTCCTTCGCGGGGATCGCGTGCGTCGCGATGGGCACCGGGCTGCTCAAGCCCAACGTCTCGACGATGGTCGGCGAGCTCTACGACCGCGAGGACTCGCGCCGCAGCTCCGCGTTCTCGATCTTCTACATGGGCATCAACATCGGCTCCCTCGCGGCGCCGTTCGTGGTGGGCGCAGCTCGCGCGTGGGGCGGGTTCCACGCCGGCTTCGCGGTCGCGGCCGTCGGCATGGCGATCGCGCTGGCCTTCTTCGTCGTGGGCCGCCCGCTGCTGGGCAAGGCCGGCGACCAGCCGGGCAACCCGCTGACCCGCGCCGACGGCCCGTCGGTGGCCCGCACCGGGCTGCTGGTGGTCGCGGCCGTGGCCGTCGCCGTGCTCGTGGCGTCGTGGACCTCGGACGCGACCGGGATCGGCACCATGATCGACGCGCTGTCGTACCTGGCGTTCGCGGCGCCGATCGCATACTTCGTGGTGATGTTCCGGTCGCCCCGGGTGACCTCGCACGAGCGCTCGCGGCTGGCCGCGTACGTGCCGCTGTTCATCACCGCCATGGTGTTCTGGATGATCTTCGAGCAGGCCGCCAGCACCATGGCGGCCTACGCGGAGAACCGCACGGACCTGTCCCTGCTCGGGTTCACCCTGGCCCCGGAGGTCTTCCAGTCGGTCAACCCGGCGGGCATCGTGCTGCTGTCACCCGTCTTCGCGTGGCTGTGGCTCAAGACCAACAACCGCCCGCCCACCGCGGTGAAGTTCGCCATCGGCCTGACGCTGGCCGCGGCGAGCTTCCTGTTCTTGTCGGGCGCGTCGGCGCTGGCCGGGGACGCGAAGACGCCGGCGTGGGTGCTCGTGGCCACCTACGTGCTCCAGACGCTGGGGGAGCTGTGCCTGTCCCCGATCGGCCTCGCGGCGACGACCCTGCTGGCGCCCGAGGCGTTCCGCAGCCAGGCGATGGCCCTGTGGTTCCTGGCGCCGGCCGCGGGGAACGCGATCACCGCGCAGGTCCTGACGGCCACCACGGGGGTGAGCGAGACCGCCTACTTCGGGTGGATCGGCGCGATCGCGCTGATCCCGGCGGTCGCCATGTTCGCGCTGTCTCCGTGGGTGACGCGGCACATCAAGGCGGGGGCGGAGAGCACCCGCGAGGCCGCGATCCAGGAGTGAGGCCGCGGGCGGCCGCGCGCGGGGCCGCCGGAGCGGTCAGGCGCGCGGCGGGGCGCAGGACGCGCGCACGACGAGCTCGGTGGACAGCCGCACGTGCGAGGGGCGCTCGCGCCCGTCGATCAGGTCGACCAGCATGCGCAGGGCCTCGGCGCCCATCTGCCGCAGCGGCTGGCTGATCGTGGTGAGCGGGGGGAAGGCCAGCGCGGACTCGGGCACGTTGTCGAACCCGATCACCGAGAGGTCGTCGGGCAGGGTCATGCCGAGCCCGCGCGCGACGGTCATCACCTGGATGGCTGAGAGGTCGTTCGCGGCGAAGACCGCGGTGGGCGGCGCGGGGCGGTCCAGCAGGGCGCGGGCGGGGCCGTCGGCCGTCTCGGGGCGGTAGCCGCCGATCGCCACGAGCGCCTCGTCGACGGGTATGCCGGCGGTGGCCATCGCGTGGCGGAACCCGTCCTCACGCTGCTGCGCGGAGTCGAGGTCCACCCGCCCTCCGAGGAAGCCGATGCGCCGGTGGCCGAGCGCGATGAGGCACTCAGTGGCGAGGACGGCGCCGGCGCGGTTGTCGGAGTCGATGGTCGGGGTGCCGGATGGGCCGGTGTGCGGGTCGACGGCCACGACGGGCACGCCGTGGTTGGCGGCGACCACGGTGGGCGTGACGATGATGGCGCCGTCGATGAGCGTTCCCGAAAGGCGCGAGAGGTACCGGCGCTCCCAGCCGACGTCGCCGCCGCGACCGCCGCCCGAGTAGGCGAGCAGCTCGTACCCCGTCGCGGCCACCGCGGCAGACGCCCCCTTGAGGAGCTCGGTGCTGAACGGCTCGAACTCCGCGACGAGTATGCCGAGCACGTTGGTGCGGTGCCGGCGCAGCGATCGGGCTCCCAAGCTGGCCTCGTAGCCCAGGTCGTCGATGACCCGTTGGACCCGCGCGAGGGTGCTCTGCGCGACCCCGTAGCGCCCGTTGACGACCTTGGACACTGTGGCCACGGAGACGCCCGCGGTGCGGGCCACATCAGCCATCTTCACCCGCGGGGTCGTGTCCACGTGGGAAGCATAGAGCATCAGTTAGATAACGATATCGACAACGTTTGACGCGATTGTCCTCTTTACTGGCAGCCTGGCGCCGTCCAGCCCTGTCAGTGACGACGAGGAGATTCGACGATGAAGACGAAGACCAGGACAGCCGCACTGCGCACCCTGAGCCTGGGGCTCGGCGTGGCATTGCTCGCGACCGCCTGCAGTTCGGGAGGGACGGGCGAGGCTGAGGAGACCACCGGGGACACCACCACGATCACCTGGTGGCACAACTCCAACACCGCGCCCGGCAAGGACTACTACGAGAAGGTCGCGGCCGACTTCTCCGAGGCCAACCCCGGCGTGCGGATCGAAGTCAGCGCCATGCAGCACGACGACATGGTCACCAAGCTCGACGCGGCGTTCCAGAGCGGCGACGCGCCTGACATCTACATGGAGCGCGGCGGCGGCGAGATGCAGGCGCACGTCGACGCCGGCCTGACGAAGGACCTCACCGACGTGGCGGCGGACACCATCTCCACGCTCGGCAGCTCGGTCGCGGGCTGGCAGATCGACGGCCAGACCTACGGCCTGCCGTTCTCCATGGGCGTCGTCGGCTTCTGGTACAACAAGGCGATCTTCGCGCAGGCGGGCGTCACCGAGGCCCCGGCCACCTGGGACGAGTTCTACGCCGTGATCGACAAGCTCAAGGCCGCCGGTGTCGAGCCCATCTCGGTGGGCGTCGGCGAGAAGTGGCCGGCAGCGCACTACTGGTACTACTTCGTGCTCCGCGAGTGCTCGCAGAAGGTTCTGCAGGACGGCGTCAGCAGCCTCGACTTCTCCGACCCGTGCTTCGCGAAGGCGGGCGAGGACCTGGAGAAGCTCGTCGCGGCGGAGCCGTTCAACGCCGGGTTCCTGTCGACCCCCGCGCAGAAGGGCCCCACGAGCGCCTCGGCGCTGCTCGCCACCGGCAAGGTCGCGATGGAGCTCGCGGGCCACTGGGAGCCCGGCGTCATGCAGGGACTCACGGAGGACAAGCAGGGCCTGGGCGAGGACACCGGTTGGTTCCCGTTCCCGGCCGTGACCGGAGGCAAGGGCGACCCGGCCGCCGTGCTCGGCGGTGGCGACGCGTGGGCGGTGTCGGAGGGCGCGCCTGACGCGGCCGTCGACTTCGTCAAGTACCTGCTGTCCGACGAGGTCCAGCAGGGCTTCGCCGAGCAGGACATGGGCCTGCCGACCAACCCCGCAGCCGTCGAGTTCGTCAAGGACCCGGCACTCGCTGCGCTGCTCGAGGTCCGTGACAACTCGCCGTTCGTCCAGCTCTACTTCGACACGGCGTTCGGCACGTCGGTCGGTGGCGCGATGAACGACGCGATCGCGCTGGTCTTCGCCTCGAGCGGGACAGCGCAGGACATCGTGGACGCCACCCAGGCGGCGGCTGACGCGGAGAAGTGACCGACGTGGCAGACGACACGACCGCCCCCCGGGGCGCCACCGTCTCGCCTGCGACGTCCACCACCCAGGCCCCGGTCGCCGGTCGCGCTTCGGCGCGGCCGGCGGCCCGGGTCGCGGGCGGACGCCGTGGGCCGGGCCCCGCCTGGCGCAAGCGCGCGGAGATCATTTTCTTCGTGGCGCCCGCGCTTCTGCTGTTCCTGTTCTTCGTGGTCTGGCCCATCGTCAAGGCTGTGCAGTTCTCGCTGTACCGCTGGAAGGGCTTCGGCCCGCTGGTCGACTTCGTCGGGCTCAGGAACTACGTGAGCGTGCTGCAGAACGACGTCTTCACGGACGCGCTCCAGCACAACCTCACCATCGTGGTCTTCTCGATCCTCATCCAGCTCCCGCTCGGGCTGGCCATCGCGCTGCTGCTCAACCGCCGGCTCTGGGGCCAGGGCGTGCTGCGGACGATCATCTTCGTGCCGTACGTGCTGGCGGAGGTGATCGCCGGTGTGGTCTGGTTCCAGCTGCTGCAGCCCCAGTACGGGGTGATCGACTCGGTGCTGGGCGTGGTCGGCCTCGAGGGGCCCCCGCAGGGCTGGCTCGGCACCCCCGACAGGGCGCTGATCGCCGTGATCGCGGTGCTCACCTGGAAGTACCTGGGCCTTGCCGTGATCCTGTTCCTGGCCGGCCTGCAAGGAGTGCCCGAGGAGCTGTACGAGGCGTCGCAGCTCGACGGCGCGAGCTGGTGGCAGACCCAGCGCAGGATCACCATCCCGCTGCTCGGCCCGACGGTCCGCACGTGGGCCTTCCTGTCCATGATCGGCTCGCTCCAGCTCTTCGACATGGTGTGGATCCTGACCAAGGGCGGCCCGGCGAACGCCACCAACACGATGGTGACCTTCCTGGTCACGGAGGGCACCAAGCGGCAGAACTTCGGCATCGCGTCGGCGGCCTCGGTGATCCTCTTCGTGGTCGCCCTCGCCTTCGCGCTGCTCTACCAGCGGTTCGTGATGCGTCGTGACACCCACGACCCGGCCCCGCGGAAGAAGGCAACTCGATGAGCGCCGGCACCCTCACGTCAGCGTCGACCCAGCCGTCCTCGACTGAGGGCCGGCGCCGCCGCATCAAGCGCCCAGGCGGCGGGTCGCCCCTCGTCTACGGCCTGGCCCTGGTGGTGGTCGCCCTCACGATCGGACCCGTGCTCTACGGAGTGCTGGGCGGCTTCCGGTCGAACGCGCAGCTCGCCGAGGACCCCGCGGGCCTGCCTGGCCCGTGGATCCTCTCGAACTACACGGGCGTGCTCACCAACCCGGACTTCTGGCGCTACACGCTGAACTCCACGGTGATCGCCCTGGTGACGACCGCCATCGTGGTGGTCTTCGGCATGATGGCCGCCTACCCGCTCGCCCGGTACCGGTTCCGTGGGCGCGAGCAGCTGTTCCTGGTGTTCGTCGCGGGGCTGCTGTTCCCCGCGACGGTCGCGATCATCCCGCTGTTCATCCTCATCACCAAGGACCTGCAACTGGGCAACACCTGGTGGGGGGTCGCGCTGCCGCAGGCGGCGTTCGCGCTGCCGACCACGGTGATCATCCTGCGGCCGTTCCTGCAGGCGCTGCCCGACGAGCTCGAGGAGGCGGCGCTGCTCGACGGCGCCTCCCGCGTCGGGTTCTTCTGGCGCATCCTCGTGCCGCTCTCCGGCCCGGGCATGGTGACGGTGGGCGTGCTCGCGTTCGTCGGCTCCTGGAACGCGTACCTGCTGCCGCTGCTCCTGCTGCAGGGAGGGATGAAGACGCTGCCGCTGGGCGTCGCCGACTACTCCTCCGAGTACTCCTCCGACACGGCGGGCGTGTTCGCGTTCACCTCGTTGGCCATGATCCCCGCGCTGGTGTTCTTCCTCGCCATGCAGAAGCGGATCGTCAACGGCCTCCAGGGGGCGGTCAAGGGATGAGCGCCGCCCCCCGGGCGAGCGCCGACGCTCCGGCCCGGACCATGCCGACAGGACACGACGAGGGGAACGGCCCGGTGACGGTCGCCCAGCCGCTGGGGTCGGAGGTCGGCGCCCGCCCGCGGGCGCTGCTCGCGCAGATGACACTCGAGGAGAAGCTCGCGCAGATCACCGGGTTCTGGGAGAAGGCCGACGGCGAGGCGGTGGCGCCCCTGCAAGGGGACTTCACCCACGACCTCGGCCTCGCGGAGGCGACACGCCACGGACTGGGCCACCTCACCCGGGTGTACGGCACGCGGCCGGTCGACCCGGTGGAGCGGGCCCGCTGGCTGTGGGCGCAGCAGCGGTCCCTCGTGCGCGACACCCGGCTGGGCATCCCCGCGCTGGTGCACGAGGAGTGCCTGACCGGGCTCACCGCGTGGCAGGCCGCGACCTTCCCCACGCCGCTGGCCTGGGGCGCCTCGTTCGACCCGGGGCTCGTGGCCGAGATGGGCGCGGCGATCGGCGGCTCGATGCGCCAGCTCGGGGTCCACCAGGGCCTGGCGCCGGTGCTCGACGTGATCCGCGACCCCCGGTGGGGTCGGGTCGACGAGTGCATCGCCGAGGACCCGTACGTGGTGGGCACCCTCGGCACGGCGTACGTGCGCGGCCTGCAGTCGGCCGGCGTGCACGCCACCCTCAAGCACTTCGCCGGGTACGCGGCCTCGCAGGCGGGGCGGAACTTCGCGCCCGTGCACGCCGGCCCGCGCGAGGTGGAGGACGTGCTCCTGCCGCCGTTCGAGATGGCGCTGCTGGACGGCGGGGCGCGCTCGGTCATGAGCTCCTACGCCGAGATCGACGGCGTGCCCGTCGCGGCCAGCCCCGAGCTGCTCACCGGAGTGCTGCGTGAGCGGTGGGGCTTCGAGGGGCCCGTCGTCGCGGACTACTTCGGCGTGGCGTTCCTCCACCTGCTGCACGCCGTCGCCGCGGACCTGGGCGAGGCCGCCGGCCTGGCCCTCGCCGCGGGGGTCGACATCGAGCTGCCGACCGGGGACGCGTACCTGGGGCCGCTCGCCGCGGCGGTGCGATCCGGGCGGGTCGACGAGGCGCTGGTGGACCGCGCGGTGCTGCGGGCGCTCGAGCAGAAGGAGGCGCTGGGCCTGCTCGACGCGACCTTCGAGGACGAGCCCCCCACCGCTGTCGACCTGGACAGTCCCGAGCATCGCCGGATCGCGGCACTGCTCGCCGAGGAGTCGGTGGTGCTCCTCGCCAACGACGGCACGCTGCCGCTCAGTGCGCCTGCGCGCATCGCGGTGATGGGCCCCAACGCCGACCGGGTCGCGGCATTGTTCGGCTGCTACTCGTTCCTCAACCACGTGCTCGCCCACCACCCCGGGGTCGAGGTGGGCATCGAGATCTCGACGGTGGTCGAGGCGCTCCGCTCTGAGCTTCCCGACGCGGAGGTCGTCACAGCCCTGGGCTGCGCGATCGACGACGACGACCGCTCGGGCTTCGCCGCGGCGACCTCGGCGGCGGCCAACGCCGAGGTCGCCGTGCTCGTGGTGGGAGACCACGCGGGCCTGTTCGGCCGCGGCACCGTGGGCGAGGGGTGTGATCGGGACGACCTCGAGCTCCCCGGCGTGCAGCGCGAGCTGGTGGAGGCCGTCCTGGAGACGGGGACGCCGGTGGTCCTGGTGCTGCTCACCGGCAGGCCGTACGCGGTCGACTGGGCGCTCGGGCGCTGTGCGGCGGTCGTGCAGGCGTTCTTCCCCGGGGAGGAGGGCGCACCGGCGATCGCGGGGGTCCTCTCGGGACGGGTGAACCCGTCGGGGCGGCTGCCGGTGAGCATCCCGCGGTCGGCCGGCGCACAGCCGTACTCCTACCTGCACCCGCCGCTGGGCGGGGACGGGGACGTCACGAACCTGCGCAGCACGCCCGCGCTGCCGTTCGGCCACGGGCTGTCGTACACCACGTTCGCCCACAGCGGCCTGCAGGCGCCCGCGCAGGTGGCCACGGACGGCCCGGTCGAGGTCGCGGTGCGGGTGACGAACACGGGGCAGCGGGCGGGTGACGACGTGGTGCAGCTGTACGCGCGCGACGTGGTGGGCTCGGTGACCCGGCCGGTCGCACAGCTCATGGGCTACCACCGGGTGCGCCTCGAGCCGGGGGAGTCCGTCGTGGTCTCCTTCTCTGTGCCGCCCGCGCGGCTCGCGTTCACCGACCGGGAGATGCGCCGCGTCGTGGAGCCGGGGGAGCTCGAGCTGTGGGTCGGGCCCTCGTGCGCGGTGCGGGAGACGGAGGCGCGGACGACGCTCACCGGGCCGGTGCACCGGGTCGACTCGGGCAGCGACCGTTGGACGGCGGTCGCGGCGCGCTGAGGCCGCGGGGTGGCGCCGGGCCCGACAGGCAGATGTCGGCGCCCGGCGCCACGCTGTGCCCATGAGCGATCTGCTGACGCACGCCGACGTGACAGCCCGCACGGACGCACGCCACTGGCGCGTGCTCCTCAACACGATCCACGCCTCGTTCCGCACCGAGACGTTCACCCGCGGCTTCCTCCTGGCCCAGCGCATCACCATCGCCGCCGAGGCCGTGCAGCACCACCCGGACCTGCACCTGACGTACGACCGCCTGCGCGTGCGCCTCACCAGCCACGACGTCCACGGAGTGACCGACCGCGACATCGCGCTCGCGGCCGTCATCTCGCAGATCGCGGACGAGCTGGGCATCGAGTCGGAGGTGCCGGTGCTCGGCGTCACCGAGATCGCGGTCGACGCGCTCGACATCCCGGCCGTCCTGCCGTTCTGGCGGGCCGTGTTCGCCTACCGCGACGACGCGACCACGCAGGACGCGCTCGAGGACCCGGCGGGCATCGGCCCCTCCATCTGGTTCCAGCAGATGGACGCGCCGCGCCCGCAGCGCAACCGGATCCACCTCGACGTGACGGTCCCGCACGACGTGGCCGAGCAGCGGGTGGCTGAGGCCATCGCCGCCGGAGGGCATCTGGTGAGCGGCGACCGCGCACCCGCGTTCTGGGTGCTGGCCGACCCGGAGGGCAACGAGGTGTGCGTCTGCACGTGGCAGGCCCGGGACTGACGCGCCGTTGACGCCCGGTCCTAGACTCCGAGGCATGGCCACTGACGCGGAGAGCCAGGCGAGGGCGACGGTTGCCGGGGTCGACGTCAAACCCCGGTCGCGTCAGGTCACGGACGGCCTCGAGGCCACCGCCGCACGGGGGATGCTGCGCGCTGTCGGCCTCGGCGACGAGGACTTCGCCAAGCCGCAGATCGGCGTCGCGAGCTCGTGGAACGAGATCACCCCGTGCAACCTCTCCCTGGCCCGGCTCGCGACGGCCGTCAAGGAGGGGGTGCACGAGGCCGGCGGGTTCCCGCTCGAGTTCGGCACCATCTCGGTGTCGGACGGCATCTCCATGGGCCACGAGGGCATGCATTTCTCGCTGGTGAGCCGCGACGTCATCGCGGACTCGGTCGAGGTGGTGATGCAGGCCGAGCGCCTGGACGGCTCGGTGCTGCTGGCGGGCTGCGACAAGTCCCTGCCGGGCATGCTGATGGCTGCCGCCCGCCTCGACCTGGCCAGCGTGTTCCTCTACGCGGGGTCGACGCTCCCCGGGTTCGTGACCCTCGAGGACGGCACCGAGAAGGAGGTCACGATCATCGACGCCTTCGAGGCGGTCGGCGCCTGCGCGCGCGGGATCATGAGCCGCGAGGACGTGGGCCGCATCGAGCGCGCCATCTGCCCGGGGGAGGGCGCGTGCGGCGGGATGTACACCGCGAACACGATGGCCTCGGTGGCCGAGGCGATGGGGATGTCGCTGCCGGGCTCGGCGGCGCCACCGGCGGTCGACCGGCGCCGCGACGTCTACGCGCGGCAGTCCGGCGAGGCCGTCGTGGAGTTGCTGCGCCGCGGGATCACCGCCCGGCAGATCATGACCAAGCAGGCTTTCGAGAACGCGATCGCGGTGGTGATGGCCTTCGGCGGCTCGACGAACGCCGTGCTGCACCTGCTCGCGATCGCGCACGAGGCCGAGGTCGACCTGACGCTCGACGACTTCGCGCGGGTCGCCGCCCGCGTGCCGCACCTGGGGGACCTCAAGCCGTTCGGGCGGTATGTGATGACCGACGTGGACCGGGTCGGCGGGGTGCCGGTGGTGATGAAGGCCCTGCTCGACGCGGGGCTGCTGCACGGCGACTGCCTGACGGTCACGGGCCGGACGGTCGCGGAGAACCTCGCGGACGTCGCGCCACCGGACCCGGACGGCAAGATCCTGCGCGCGATGGGCGACCCGATCCACCGATCGGGCGGGATCACGATCCTGCGGGGCTCGCTCGCCCCGGAGGGCGCCGTGGTGAAGTCGGCGGGGTTCGACTCAGACGTGTTCGAGGGCACGGCCCGGGTCTTCGACCGCGAGCGGGCGGCGATGGACGCGCTCGAGGACGGCACCATCACCGGGGGCGACGTGGTGGTGATCCGGTACGAGGGCCCCAAGGGCGGCCCGGGAATGCGGGAGATGCTGGCGATCACGGGCGCGATCAAGGGCGCCGGGCTGGGCAAGGACGTGCTCCTGCTCACCGACGGGAGGTTCTCGGGCGGGACGACGGGTCTGTGTGTCGGCCACGTGGCGCCGGAGGCTGTCGACGCTGGGCCCATCGCGTTCGTCCGGGATGGCGACCGGATCCGTCTCGACGTGGCGAACGCGACGCTGGACCTGCTCGTGCCGGCCGAGGAGCTCGCGGCGCGCGCCGTGGGCTGGGAGCCGTTGCCGCCGCGGTACACGCGCGGGGTGCTCGGCAAGTACGTGAAGCTGGTGCGGTCCGCCTCGGTGGGGGCCGTGCTCGGGTGAGCCGGTGCGGCGTCAGCCCAGGTGGGACCCGAGAGTCGTCCGATAAATGGACGCGTGCACCACGATGTGAGACAAGCGGCGGAGGGCGTGACAATCTCCAAGCGACCGGCGTACAGTCCTGTCCGTGCAGACGATCCTCGTTGTAGTACTTCCTGGGCGCGCAGGCTGAGGCCACCTCCCCGGAACCTCGTCCGCGCGCGCACCCCTCGTCCAGCCCTCTAGGGCCGAGGGGTTTTTCTATGCCAGCCGCACGGGCCACCGTGCGGCGCCACGATCGACCAGCAGCACCCAGCTCCAGCACCGACGCCAGGGAGAAACCATGGTCCAGGGCACCCACCCCGCACCTCAGCGCACGACGGCCGCCACGCCCGCCTCGGTGCGCGCCACGGTCGAGCCTCGGCTCGCCAGCGCGCACCAGACCGTCCCGCAGGGGACGGTCGTGCCGGAGCAGGTGACGGGCGCCCAGTCGATCGTCCGGTCGCTCGAGGAGGCCGGGGTCGAGGTCGTCTTCGGGATCCCCGGCGGCGCGATCCTGCCGACTTACGACCCCCTCATGGACTCGACCAAGCTCCGCCACATCCTGGTGCGGCACGAGCAGGGCGCCGGGCACGCCGCGTCGGGTTACGCGCACGCCACGGGACGGGTCGGGGTCTGCATGGCGACGTCCGGCCCTGGCGCCACCAACCTGGTGACGCCCATCGCCGACGCCAACATGGACTCGATCCCGATGGTGGCGATCACGGGCCAGGTCGGCGCGTCGCTGATCGGCACGGACGCGTTCCAGGAGGCCGACATCGTCGGCATCACGCTGCCGATCACCAAGCACAACTTCCTGGTGACCGACCCGGCCGACATCCCGCGGGTCATCGCCGAGGCCTTCCACATCGCCTCGACGGGCCGGCCCGGGCCGGTGCTCGTGGACATCGCGAAGTCGGCCATGCAGACCCAGACCACGTTCTCGTGGCCCCAGGAGCTCGACCTGCCCGGCTACCACCCGGTCACGAAGCCGCACGCCAAGCAGATCCGCGAGGCCGCGCGCCTGCTCGCCACCGCGCGCCGACCGGTGCTGTACATCGGCGGCGGCGCGATCCGCTCGGGCGCGTCCGCCGAGCTGCGCCAGCTCGTCGACGCCTCGGGCGCCGCTGCTGTGACCACGCTGATGGCGCGGGGAGCGCTGCCCGACTCGCACCCGCAGCACCTGGGGATGCCCGGCATGCACGGCACTGTGGCGGCGGTCGCCGCCCTGCAGAAGGCCGACCTGGTGGTCAGCCTGGGCGCGCGGTTCGACGACCGCGTCACCGGCAAGCTGTCGAGCTTCGCGCCGAACGCGACCATCGTGCACGCCGACATCGACCCCGCCGAGATCGGCAAGAACCGGGCCGTGGACGTGCCGATCGTCGGCGACCTGCGCGAGGTCATCGCCGACCTGCTGCCCGAGCTCGCCCGTGAGCACACGCAGCACGGCCGCCCGGACCTGGGCGCCTGGTGGAGCGAGCTCGACAAGCTGCGCGAGACGTTCCCGCTCGGGTACGACGAGCCCAGCGACGGCCACCTCGCCCCGCAGCACGTCATCTCGCGCATCGGCGCCATCTCCGGCCCGGACTCGATCTTCGTCGCGGGCGTCGGCCAGCACCAGATGTGGGCCTCCCAGTTCATCCGCTACGAGCGCCCCAACTCGTGGCTCAACTCGGGCGGCCTGGGCACCATGGGATTCGCGGTGCCCGCCGCCATGGGCGCCAAGGTGGGGGAGCCGGGCCGCACGGTGTGGGCGATCGACGGCGACGGCTGCTTCCAGATGACCAACCAGGAGCTCGCCACCTGCGCGATCAACGAGATCCCGATCAAGGTCGCGGTCATCAACAACTCGTCGCTCGGCATGGTGCGCCAGTGGCAGACGCTGTTCTACGAGTCCCGCTACTCGAACACCGACCTGCACACCGGCCACGGCACGCGCCGCATCCCGGACTTCGTCAAGCTCGCCGACGCGTACGGCTGCGTCGGTCTGCGCTGCGAGACCCAGGCGGACGTGGACGCCACGATCAAGCGCGCGATGGAGATCAACGACCAGCCCGTGGTTGTGGACTTCACCGTCTCGCGGGACTCGATGGTGTGGCCCATGGTGCCGTCCGGGGTCAGCAACGACGACATCCTGTACGCGCGGGGCATCACGCCCGCGTGGGACCGGGAGGACTGAGTGCGACGGATCGGGCTGCTCGGCGGCACGTCCTGGCAGTCGTCGGCGCACTACTACGCCCAGCTCAACGAGGGCGTCCAGGCCCGCCTGGGCGGGCTGCACTCGGCCGACCTGGTGCTGCGCTCGGTGGAGTTCGCCGAGATCGAGGCGCTGCAGCGCGCCGG
>JADGMW010000156.1_pt1 | contig 41817 bp, 42 predicted proteins | sample 8641801 | NCBI WGS metagenome assembly JADGMW01 (sample SAMN16272018, study PRJNA661076) | feces metagenome | isolation source: fecal sample from diarrhoea affected cattle A | host: Bos taurus | place: South Africa: Lokaleng Village, Mahikeng | collected 2019-09
ATAAGTTCGACCCCATGTCGGTCGGCCCTACCTCCACTCCGCGCGTCACATACGTGACCGCCGCGTTGGGATCACGGCTGCCTCTGGCGCGCGAACTCTGTTGTCGCTGCTGCGGAAAGTAACTCCGCGCCGATCCTGATCCCGTTCTCACGGATCTCTTCACCGGACGTGGCCACACGTCGTCGGTATTCGGTGCGTCGACCTTCGTCTTTCGCCCTTCCCGGATGCCGATCACGCCCGGGGCCAGCAGCAAGGAACAGCAGTGAGCGCTCCCACTCTCTCCCCGTCCGCACTTCTCTCTCCGCGCCCGTCCGCACCACGTAGCGGTTCGCGCACCGTCGCACCGGCCCGCAGCCGCACTACGATTCGCACCTCGCAGCAGGTCAGGATCGTTCCACCCGATCTCAAGATCGCCGACGGTACGGGCGCCTCGGTCTTCCGGGTCGCCGCCCAGCGCGGCCCGATCTCCCGCGACATCATCGCGAAGGTCACCGGGTCGAGCATCGCCACCGTCAACCGCCAGGTCTCGGCGCTCCTCGCCGCGGGCCTGCTCCGCGAACGCGCCGACCTCGTCGAGTCCGGTGCGATCGGCCGCCCCCGGGTGCCGGTCGAGGTCGATCACGAGCGGTATCTCACCGTCGGCATCCACATCGGTGCCGTGACCACGGGCATCGTCGCGAGCGATCTGCGCGGGCGCATCATCGGGGCCGTCGAGGTGCCGACCCCGACCGGTGACCAGAACCTCGCGCTCGCGTCGATCACCGCCAGCGCCAGAGCTTTTGCGGCCCGCTGGCACCGTCGGACGCCCCTGTGGGTCGGCGTCGCGCTGGGAGGCCGCGTCGATTCGGTGACCGGGCTCGCCGACCACCCTCGCCTGGGATGGTCCGGTGCGCGGGTCGGTGCGGTTGTCGGGGGTGGGTTCGGTCTGCCGGTGTCCGTCGCCGCACACGTCGAGGCGATGGCGGCCTCGGAACTTCTTCTGACCCGCGACCGCGACGCCGCCGACCTCAAGGGCACGAGCCTGTACTTCTACGCACGGGAAACGGCCGGCGTCGCCCTCACTTTCGACGGCAAGGTGCACACGCCGGCCGGTGGGCCCGGGTCGATATCGCACTTGCCCACCGGCTCGTCCGCGTCGTGCGCCTGCAATGCCACCGGCTGCCTCGAGGCGACGGTGAGCGACCACGCGGTCGCACAACGGGCGCGCGCCGACGGGATTCTCGGCGACGGCGACGAGACGACCGTCCAGGCCGTGTATCGCCTCGCGCGGGCAGGGTCGGCGCCCGCCCACGATCTGCTCGTCGAGCGGGCCACCGTCCTCGGGCGCACCGTCGGGATGCTCCGGGATCTGTTCAACCCGGACCGCGTGATCCTCGGTGGTCAGGCGTTCACCGAGTACCCGGCCGCGGTGCCGCACGTCGCCGATGCATTCGCTCGGTCGTCGACCCTGCCCCGCAAGGACATCCGCATCACGGGGTTCGGAAACCGGGTGCAGGCGCACGCAGCCGGGGTGGTGTCGCTGAGTTCGCTGTACTCCGACCCGCTCGCCGCCATGCGACGAGCGGCGGGGTAACCCGAACCCGGTTCGCACACGGCCCGTCAGAGCAAGGGGGGTCCGTCCGTGGCGGCGGAGTCCGCTCCCCGCCGGTCCAGTTCGGCTCGGGCCCGGTCGAGACCGCCGTGCTCGAGTGCGGCAAGCCGAGACTCGCCGGACCATACCGTCTTCCCGCGCTCACGCACGGTGACACTCATCGATCCCGCGAGATGTTCGATCGCCCCGGGTACGTTGCGCCGCTCGGCGGGCAGCGGAACCGGGAGTACGTGGGCCGATCCGATGGGTGAGGCCGCCTCGATCTCGATACTCCACCGGCGGTTCCGTCCCTGTAGCGACCAGGTCTCGTCCGTGACGGTGGCCCGCACGGGCGAGGTCACGGGATTGCCCAGTCGCACCACCGGTCCGCCCGGCAGCGCCACGACGACGGCGGTCACCTCGGTACGCAGGGGGCCGGAATGCACCTGGCCGCCGGCGAACGCCACACACGCCTCGGGATCGGCGAATCCCTGCGCCTGTCCCCACCACCACGATTCGGGGAAACCGCCTTTACCCCAGTTCTTTTCGCCGTAGACCTGTGCGCCGTCGAGGTCCCACTTCTCGTCCCCGAGTACCGCGTACCCTTCGGCGCGGGCGCCGAGAAGCCACGGATGCCAATACTGATTCAATGCCGGAACCGTCTGGAACACGCTCGACCCGCCGAATCGGCGCCGGGGCCAGGGGAGGGTGGGGACGATCCGGACGTCGAGTCGCCCGTCCTCACCGAGGTCCATCAGGACACGGTCGGGGTCACCACGGAATGCCGATCCTGCTGTCGCTCCCAGTTGCGCCACGTCCGCTGCTGCTTCGGGATGCGTAGTCGTACGCAGGAATCCGTTGGGATGCGCGGCGAGACCCAGAGTTGCCCAATGCCCGTCGTCGGAGCGGTTGACGCCGCACAGTGCGATGATCACCCGCCCGGTGTCGGGCTGTGTGAACCGCCAGAAGTAGCCCTCCATCGCGACGCCGTGCGCGACGAGGGGGTTGCCGAACGGAAGATCTGCGCCGGTCGCACGATAGCGCTCGAGCAGCGACCTGTTGTTGCTCTCACGCGTCGCTCGGCGTCCTCGATGTTCCATCGGTTCTCCTTCTCGTCGGTACGGCACGTCGTATCTCTAGAGTGGAAGCGAAGTTTCGTGGAGACCGGGCGGAGCCCCCCGCAGCCGGAACCATTCGGTGCCGAACGCGGCCCTCAACTCTTCGTCGCTCATACCCAGCATGGGGCCGAAATCGCCGATCTGCGACTCGTGTGCGTGCATCGCCGCACGTTTGGCGGCGATCGCTGCGGACACGTCGACCGCGGTGGTCAGTTCACTCTCCGGCAGGCCGAATGCGTCGAGGTCCGGCGGCCGCGCGCCCTCCGCCATGTCGGGGATCGCCGCGAACAGCCGCTTCAGGTGGTCACGGTTCATGGAGGACTCGTACACGGCGTGATGCCCGGTCTGTGCCTCCGCCCGGACACCGACGCGGTGCACCTGAATGTGATCGGGGTGCCCGTACCCCCCGTTCGGGTCGTAGATCGTCACCACGTCGGCACGCTCCTCCTCGATCACGGCTGCGAGGCGCGCCGCCGCCTCCTCGACGTCGACGCGAGCGAACGCGCCGGGGGCATCGTTGGCCGGTGTGCCCGCCATCCCCGAGTCCGCGTACCCGAAAGTGACCAGCCGCGACACTCCGAGGGCCTCGGCGGAACGTTCGACTTCGCGGATCCGTCGGTCGGCGAGGCTCTCTCCCGGGGCGAGCAGCCCGTCCGGGTGCTCGCCTTGTGCACCGTCGGTGGCAACGACGAGTACGACCCGGTGCCCCGCGTCGGCCGCCAGCCGCATCGCACCGCCTGTGGTGAACACCTCGTCGTCGGGGTGCGCGTGAAAGCATAAGAGGACGCCCATACCGTGAATGCTGGCACGGATAACTGTTCCGTGGGGTTACCCGGGCCGGAAGCGACCCGGGACGGCGAGGGCCGGGCATATCGACATCCCATCAGAGAAGAGAACGAGAGCACACGTGTCACAGAGGCTGGGCGGCTCGTACCGCGAGTTGTTCACCGCGCCGGGATCGGTGGCGTTCTGCGCGGCCGGATTCGTGGCGCGGTTGCCGATCGCAATGGTCGGAATCGGAATCGTCACCATGTTCTCGCAGCTGCGAGGCAACTACGGACTCGGCGGCGCGTTGTCCGCGGTGTTCGCCTTGTCGTACGCGTTGTTCACACCGCTGGTGTCGCGGGCCGTGGACCGGCACGGGCAACGCCGGGTACTGCCCGCTGCCGCGGTCGTCAGCGCCACGGCGATCGTCGCAATGCTCGCGGGCGTGCGCCTCGAGGCTCCCGTCGCGTTGCTGTTCGTGTGTGCGCTCCCCGCCGGTCTGATGCCTACGATCGGCGCGATGGTCCGCGCACGATGGACCGAGTTGTACGGCGGTACGGCCCGGCTCCGGACGGCGTTCGCGCTGGAAGCGGTGATCGACGAGGTGTGTTTCATCGTCGGCCCGGTGCTGTCGGTGGGGCTCGGAGTGGCGGTGTTTCCCGAAGCCGGCCCGCTGCTCGCCGCGATCCTGCTGCTCGTCGGAACCTTCACCCTCGCGGGGCTGCGAAAGACCGAACCGCCCGTGCATCGGCACCGCTCGGACACGCCCGGCGTCAAGCTGCTCCGCTTGCCCGCGTTGCTGGCGATCATCGCGATGATGGTCGCGATCGGTGTGGTCTTCGCTGTGATCGACGTCGTTGCGGTCGCGTTCACCGCCGAGCGGGACGCGCCCGGCGCCGCGACCTTCGTGATCGCGCTGTTCGCGACGGGCTCGGCCCTGAGCGGCCTGGTGTTCGGGTCTCGGGTGGCGCATTCCGCGCCGGCACGGCAGTTGCTCATCGCGACGGCGGCACTGTCGGTCCTGCTGTGGCCGCTGCTGCTCGCCGGCACGGTTCCCGTCCTCGCGGTGCTCTATCTGATGGCGGGCTGCGCGATCTCGCCGGCCATGATCGTCGCCACCTCCCTGACTCAGCAGATCGTGCCCGCGCGTCAGCTCACGGAGAGCATCACGTGGACCGTCGCGGGCCTCGGCGTCGGTGTGGCCCTGGGGTCGGCGGCAGTCGGCCAGGTCATCGATCACGTCGGCGTCACCGCGGGGTTCGGAGTCGGTATCGCCGCAGGTCTGGTCGCTGTGGCCTGCGCCACGGGGATCCATCTGCGGTCCCGGATACAGTGACGCGCATGACAGTCCGCGAAGTCCTCAGCGCCGACGGCACCCCACTCGTGTACCGCGCGTTCGGCCCCGCCGATGCGCCACCGCTCGTGCTCCTGCACGGCTGGGCGCAGTCCTCGACATGCTGGGGCGACGGCGTCCTCGACGCGCTCGCCCGGAACTTCCGGGTGATCGCCGTGGACCTTCGCGGCCACGGATACTCGGGGGCACCCGAGCGCGGTTACGACGACAGCAAGGCCTGGGCCGGAGACGTCGATGCTGTGTTCGCCGCGGAGGGCGTGTCCGAGCGCAACCCCGCCCTCCTGCTCGGCTGGTCCTACGGCGGCCTCGTGATCTGCGACTATCTCGCTGCGCACGGTTCCGCCGCCGTCGCCGCCGTCATCCTGGTCGGCGCGGTCACGAGCCTCGGCCGCGGCGAGAAGGGCGGGCGGGTCGGCCCCTCGATGCGTGCCGCGATCCCGGGTGCGATGTCGGAGGACCCGCGCGACGCAGTGAGCGCGCTGGGCTCGTTCGGGAACGCCCTGACCGGTGCGGCCGAAGGCACGGGAGTCGCGTCGCAAGCCCTGCTCGGCGCGAGTCTGAGTACCCCGCCGCGCGTTCGCTCCGCGCTGTTCGCCCGGACCGTGAGCAACGACGACCTGCTGTCGGACCTCGAGGTGCCGGTGCTGGTGCTCCACGGTTCGGACGACTCGGTGGTCGACGTCTCCGCCGCGCACCACGTCGCCTCGCTGGTGCCGCGCGGGACCACCTCCATCTGGGACGGAGTCGGCCACGGACCGTTCGTCGAGGATCCGGACCGGTTCGTCGACGAGGTGACGCGGTTCGCGCAGTCCCGATAGCGGCAGTGCCCGGAGGGGCGCCGACGGCGCTCGTGCACGAGGTCGCTGCTCGCGTCGATCTGCCGCAGGGCAGTATGGAGGGGTGACCTCCCAGCCCAGCCGTCCGCAACGCGTGGCCGTGATCTCGGTTCACACCTCCCCGCTGGCGCAGCCCGGCACAGGGGACGCGGGAGGCATGAACGTATACGTCTTGCAGACCGCGATCCAGCTCGCACGTCGCGGTATCGAGGTGGAGATCTTCACCCGGGCCACGTCGTCGTCGGATCCTGCCGTGCAGCAGGCCGCGCCCGGCGTCCTGGTCCGCAACATCGCGGCGGGGCCGTTCGAGGGCCTCGACAAACACGACCTGCCCACCCAGCTGTGCGCGTTCGCGGCGGGAGTGCTCCGCGAGGAAGCGCGTCACCCGCAGGGGTACTACGACCTGGTCCACTCTCACTACTGGCTCTCCGGTCAGGTGGGCTGGCTCGCGCGCGACCGGTGGGGCGTGCCACTGGTCCACACCGCGCACACCCTGGCAGCGGTCAAGAATGCGTCGCTCGCCGCCGGCGACACCCCGGAGCCCGCCGCCCGCCAGATCGGCGAACAACAGGTCGTCGCCGAAGCCGACCGCATGGTCGCGAACACCGCCGACGAAGCGGCCCAGCTCGTGCGGATCTACGGGGCCGACCCGTCGCGCATCGACGTGGTGGCTCCGGGGGCCGACCTGTCGCGCTACCGCCCCGGCGACCGCGACGCGGCGCGCGCGGAACTCGGGCTCGATCCCCGTGAGACCGTCGTGACCTTCGTCGGACGCATCCAGCCGCTCAAGGCGCCGGATGTGCTTCTTCGGGCGGCCGCGCGTGCCGTCGCCGACGCCCCGGATCTTCCGCTGAGGGTGCTCGTCGTCGGCGGACCGTCCGGTACCGGGCTGGAACGTCCTGATGCGCTGATCGAGCTGGCCTCCGAACTGGGCATCGCCTCGCGTGTCACCTTTCTGCCACCCCAGCCGGCCGACCGCCTCGCGCAGGTATACCGCGCGTCCGATCTCGTTGCGGTGCCGAGCTATTCGGAATCTTTCGGTCTCGTGGCCATCGAAGCGCAGGCATGCGGCGTTCCGGTGCTCGCGGCGAACGTGGGCGGACTCGGCGTCGCGGTCCGCGACGGGCAGACCGGTGTGCTCGTCGACGGGCACCGCACCGACGACTGGGCGGCGGCCCTACGGTCGCTCGTGAGCGACCCCGGGCGGTTGCGAACTCTCGCGGCCGCAGCGCCGAAGCATGCCGAGGGCTTTTCCTGGGAACACACGGCAGAAGGATTGATCGACAGCTACCGGAAGGCAGGCATGAGACGAAACCGGGCGTTCGGGACGAGCGAGCACGCACTGCGACGGCAGCGCGGGCTGTGGAAGCTGCGGCGCACCGGGGGAGTCAAGGCATGACCGAGCAGTTGATCGAACGCATCGAATCCACCTTGCGGGACCGGGAAATCGAGTTCTCCCGGAAAGAAGGTGGTCACGTCGTCGTCGACCTGCCGGGCGAGAACAAACTCAAGACCACGGTTCTGCTGTCGGCGGGCAACCACGGTGTGCGCGTCGAGGCGTTCGTCTGCCGCAAGCCCGACGAGAACTTCGAAGAAGTCTTCCGGTATCTGCTGCGCCGGAACCGCCGCCTCTACGGGGTGGCGTACACGCTCGACAAAGCGGGCGACATCTACCTCGTCGGGCGGATCGCCGAGCACGCCGTGACCCCCGAGGAACTCGACGCGGTACTCGGCCAGGTCCTCGAAGCCGCGGATTACGACTTCAACATCATCGTGGGTCTCGGTTTCGTCTCGTCGATCAAGCGGGAGTGGGAGTGGCGCGTCTCGCGCGGCGAACCGTTGCGCAATCTGGAGCCGTTCCGGCACCTGATCGAGGAGCAGACCGGTACTCCTTTCGACCCCGCACCGCGCAACAACGAGGCCGGAACCGACTCCACCGAGCCGTGATCCGCGCCCGTTTTGCGAGGCATGCGGTGGTCCTTTCTGTGACGCTGCACACATAACGGCGGCGTGAACCCGATTCCTCGGGCCGCGCATTTTCCGCTCGACCTGGGAAGTTACCTTCCTGTGTCCGAATTTCCTGAACGTCCGTGCAAGAAAACTGCGACGTGACCGCTCCGTGATGAGCGCTTACCGTCGTTGTAGGCCCGAAATCAACGGGCGTTACGCACCGGCCCCGCCGCAGCTTTCTGCCCCGCGGGTTGTTCGGATTCACAAGCTCAGGGCAGAGCGAGACACGCGATCACCGGAGCGGCACCGACCGACCGGATTGCCCGGCATATGCCGTCTCGCGAGCAACGCCACGAGAGGATTCATTTCACATGGCAAAGTTCGACATCAAGCGCACCCTCGGTACCGTTGCCGCCACCGCAGCACTCGTCGCCACCCCCTTCGCCTTGGGTACCGGAACGGCGAACGCAGCGTCCGGTAACTGGGATGCCGTCGCGCAGTGCGAGAGCGGCGGAAACTGGGCGATCAACACCGGAAACGGCTACTACGGCGGTCTGCAGTTCTCGCAGAGCACCTGGGAGGCCTACGGCGGTACGGGCTACGCGCACAACGCGTCTCGTGAGGAGCAGATCCGCATCGCGGAGAACGTGCTCGCGGGCCAGGGTCCGGGCGCATGGCCGGTCTGCGGCCAGTACCTCTGATCCTCGGATCGAGAGCGCACAACCCAGCTTGTGACGAGCCCTGCACGCGAAATAGTTCGCGTGCAGGGCTTTTCGTCCTTTTTCAGGCTCGGTGTCTTCCGGTGATCAGGGCCACGATTCTGCTGTGAGGTCTCTCACAGTCGTGCGGTATCGTTGCCCCGACGGTACGGCACCTGCGTGCCCTCGAGATCCGCTCGGAGGAGAACACATGAGTTTCCGCAGCCCTTTTCCCGACGTCGAGATACCCGACCTCAGCGTCTACGACTTCCTCTTCGGGTCCATCGACGAGGCCGATCTCGATCGGCCCGCGCTGATCGACGGCCCGTCCGGGGACGTGACCGACTATCGCACCCTCATCGGTCAGGTCGACGGGATCGCCGGTGCGCTCGCCGCCCGGGGTATCGCGGTCGGAGACGTCGTGGGCCTGCTCTCACCCAACGTTCCGGCGTTTGCCTCCGTATTCCACGGCATCCTGCGTGCCGGTGCCACCGCCACTACGATCAACGCGCTGTACACCGCCGCGGACATCGTCAAGCAACTCGAAGACTCCGAGGCCAAGGCTCTCGTGACGGTCTCGCCGCTCCTGCCGCAGGCAGCGGAAGCGGCGAAGGCTGTGGGAATCCCCGACGACATGCTCATCGTTCTCGATGGCGCAGAGGGTCATCCGTCGCTCAGGGACCTGCTCGCCGAGCGCGCTGCGGCTCCCGACGTGAGCTTCGATCCGGCGACGCATCTTGCTGTGCTGCCGTATTCCTCCGGCACCACCGGCCGCCCCAAGGGCGTCATGCTGACACACCGCAACCTGGTCGCCAATGTGTGCCAGATCAATCCGCGCATGGGGATCGGACCGCAGGACAGGGTGCTGGCGGTGCTGCCGTTCTTCCATATCTACGGCATGACTGTGCTCCTCAATGCGGCCTTGTCGAATCGGGCAGCGCTGGTGACGATGCCGAAATTCGACCTGGTCGAGTTCCTCGGTCTCATCGCCGACCGCAAATGCACCTACGTGTTCATCGCCCCGCCGGTCGCGGTGGCGCTCGCGAAGCATCCGCTGGTGGACCAGTACGACCTCTCGAGTATCCACACCGTGTTCTCCGGCGCGGCGCCGCTCGACAAGGCGCTGGGCGGTGCGGTCGCGGCGCGGCTCGGCTGCAACGTCCGGCAGGGTTACGGAATGTCCGAGATGAGTCCGGTGTCGCACGCAATCCCGTTCTCGGACAACGAGACCGAACTGGATTCTGTCGGGCCGGCGGTCGCCAACATGGAATGCAAGATCGTCGATCCCGTGACCGGTGAGGAAGTCGAGTACCCCACCGGCGAAGGAGTCTCCGAGCCTGGCGAACTGTGGTGCAAGGGCCCCAACATCATGGCCGGATACCTGAAGAACGACGAGGCGACCGCCGAGACTCTCGATGCGGACGGGTACCTGCACACCGGGGACATCGCGACCGTGGATGCGCAGGGGGCCGTCAGGATCGTCGATCGGCTGAAAGAACTCATCAAGTACAAGGGCTATCAGGTGCCGCCCGCCGAACTCGAGGCGTTGCTGCTGACCCATCCGCAGATCGCGGATGCTGCCGTGATCGGTGTCACCGACGACGAGGGCGAAGAGATTCCGAAGGCGTTCGTTGTGCGGCAGCCCGATTCGTCTCTCACGGAGCAGGACGTGATCGAGTTCGTCGCCGAGCGCGTGTCTCCGCACAAGAAGGTCCGGCAGGTGCAGTTCATCGACGTGGTGCCGAAATCTGCCGCGGGCAAGATTCTCCGTAAGGATCTGCGCGTCCCGTCCGCGTAGGAACCGGAACGGGACAGGGTCCGGACGCGCGTGCGACCCCTCGTCGCTGCGTCCGGGCCCTGTCCGGGGACCTTCGTCACCCTGCGAGGATGTGCGGCAACCCGGCGTGAAAGCGGTCCGCATCGACGCGACGGAACGGCTCGAGTTCCGGAGGTTCGTGCAGGCGGTGCATGGCGGGCGGTTGCGCCGTGGATCCCGAGGCGACGAGCAGGGCAGAGACGGCGGCACGCGCGGACTCGTTCGCTGATTCCATGGTGGCCAGGTCGATGTCCGTCCGCACGTAGTCGCCGGCGAGGAACAGGTTGGGAATCGCCGTGTGGGCGTCCGGCCTGTTCTTCCACGAGCCGGCGGTGTTGATGAGCAACGGCGTGTCGTTGGTGTTGTGTCCGCTCGCGGCGTTCCAGCGGACCCCCGGATCGAGGAACCACGAGACGAGGTCGTCGTCGCGCAGCACGGGTTCGCCGACATCGTTGAGGCAGCGCTGCATCTGCACCCACGTCTCGCGGGCGATCTCGTCGGGGGTGCACTCCTTGGCGGTTTTCCCGTAGAGGATTCCGGGAGTGTCCCAGTCGGAGATGTCGACGGACAGGCAGTCGTGGGCGCTCCCGTCGCCGTACCGCGCGGCGAAATCCCCTCGCCAGAACTGTGCCTGGCTGATCGAGGTGAGTGCCCACGGGGTGCCGAGATAGGCCACGTGTCCCTGCGCGATTCGGGTGGGTGCACGCAGGAAGTACTGGATACCGACCATCCAGTCCGTCGTGAGGTTGCGCATGAGTTCGAGCCGGGGATCGGCGTCGAGGACGGCCGGAGACCACAGCGGCACCGCGCGCTCGACGGGCATCGCCGCGACGAACCAGTCGGCGTCGGCAACGGCACGATTCCCCGAGGAGTGCGCAACCCGGGCCGCGGTGACCCTGCCGCCCGCGAGGTCGAACTGCTCTGCACGCCAGCCCATTTCGAATTTCACCCCGCGCTCGCGCAGGAGCGCTGCCCACGGGTCGATCCAGGCTTCGTTCGTCGGTGCCGAGAGCAGGCGGTCGAGGTGCCCGTAAGACGGTACGGTCCCCAGCGCGTTCCAGACGAACGCCTGGCCCATGATGCCGATCGTGCGGGTCGACACCGTCTGCGGACGGGCCGCGACGAGTTGCCGCGTCAGCGCGGAGACGAGGATGTCGCGGTAGCCCTGCGACTTGCCGTCTGCTTCCAGGGTCTGCGACCACGTCTGGTGTTCCCACTCGTCGTTGCGGCGTTCGAGGCAACTGGTCAGGAACATCACCAGTTTGCGTGCGAACACCGCGAGTTCGTGTGGGGGAATGGCACCGCCGAGGGAGAACGCGGCACCGAGCGACTGCTGCAGTGAGTCGAGATCGTAGACGTCGAGTCGCAGCGGGCTGATCGAAGCCGGTGCGGTGAGGTCCGGGCCTCCGGGCATCGACATCCGGAAGGCCGGGCCCGACACCAGGTTGTCGAACACTCCGTTCGGGTTGCCGGGAAACGGGATTCGCCGCATCGTCTCCGGGATGTGCTGATAGAAGCCGGGGAAGAACCGGAACCCGTGCTCTCCCGGTAAGTCGAGGCGGCCGCCACTGCCGGTGCCGGGGGACGGGATGCTGCGTGCCTTGCCGCCGAGTGCCGTCGGCTCGTAGACGGTGACGTCGAATCCGCGCTCGACGAGTTCGTGGGCGGCCGTGAGTCCGGCCATTCCGCCGCCGAGGATCGCGACGCGACGGCCGGTCGAATGGACCGCGGGCGCCCTCCGCACCGGGTGGGGCGCCCCCGCCCCCGGCGGACCGGCCCCGGCAGCGGGTGGCAGCGCGGCGGCGGCGCCGAGCGCACCCAAGGCGGTGAGGACGGAGCGACGGGACAGGCGTGCGTCGGACATGGAACCCCCCAGTTCGGCGACGACGGCGACAGCCGTGCGGTGCGTTCCCGTGACGACATTGGCAACGCACGTTGTCAAATATGGCCGATGATTGGCCCTCCCGTGGGCGAAATCGACGTCGCACCGTGTCAGGATTGGACCATGAGTATCGGAACACTGGTTCTGCTCCGCCACGGCGAGAGCGAATGGAACGCGATGAACCTCTTCACCGGCTGGGTGGACGTGCACCTCACCGACAAGGGCGTCGCCGAGGGCAAGCGTGCCGGCGCGCTGCTCGCGGAACAGGGTGTCCTGCCCGACATCGTCTACACGTCGCTGCTGCGCCGTGCGATCAGCACCGCGAACTTCGCCCTCGACGCCGCCGACCGGCACTGGATCCCCGTCGTCCGGGACTGGCGACTCAACGAGCGTCACTACGGCGCGCTGCAGGGCAAGAACAAGTCCGAGATCAAGGACGAGTTCGGTGAAGAGCAGTTCATGCTGTGGCGCCGCAGCTACGACACGCCGCCGCCGCCGATCGAGCCGGGCTCGAAGTACAGCCAGGACACCGATGTCCGGTACGCGAATCTCGACGAGGTTCCGCTGACCGAGTGCCTGAAGGACGTCGTCGAGCGGTTCATCCCGTACTGGGAGTCGACGATCTCGCAGGACCTGCTCGCCGGAAAGACGGTGCTGGTCACCGCGCACGGCAACTCGCTGCGTGCGCTCGTCAAGCACCTCGACGGTATTTCCGATCAGGACATCGCGGGCCTGAACATCCCCACCGGCATCCCGCTCCGTTACGACCTGGACGAGAACCTCCGCCCCCTCAACCCGGGCGGAACCTACCTCGACCCCGAGGCTGCCGCTGCCGGCGCCGCGGCAGTCGCCAACCAGGGCGCGAAGAAGTAGTGCCGTCGCCGTGCCCGCGCGCGACACGTCTCGTGCGGGCACGGCAAACGGTGGATGAACAACCGGACAATGCCCGCAAAAAAGGGCGTGACGTGCAGTGAACGTCGTCGACCCGGTGTCGTCCGCCGTGCCGGTGTTACTACGATTCTCATCGTGAGTGTTACGCAGGCGGTCCTGCTGGCAATCGTTGCCGCGGTCCTCGGCGCCGTTCTCGCGCTGGCGGTGTCGCAATCGACCCGGCGACGCCGCGCCGCCGAGCGCGACGACGCGGGTCCCACCATGGCGGATGTTCTCGATCGCGTGGTCTACGGGTCCGCGACCGGTATCGCCGTCGTGGACAAATTCCATGACGTGATCCTGTTCAACCCCCGCGCAGAAGAGCTCGGGCTCGTCCGCAACCGTCTCGTCGAAGATCGCGCATGGGCGGTCGCCACCCGGGTCCTCCAGACGGGTGAGCCTCTCGAACTCGACCTCGGTCCCAAGACGCCCCACGGCCGCGACCACATCGCAGTGCGCTGCGTGGCACGAATACTCCTCGACGACGACCCCAGGTTCGTCGTCCTCTACGCATACGACGACTCCGAGCACGTGCGTATGGAAGCAACCCGCCGAGACTTCGTCGCCAACGTGAGCCACGAGTTGAAGACGCCGGTCGGGGCGATGGGACTGCTGGCCGAGGCTCTGCTCGAATCTGCCGACGACCCGGACAGCGTCCGGCATTTCGGCCGGCGGGTGCAGAGCGAGGCTGTCCGCCTCGGCAACCTGGTCACCGAACTGATCGCCCTCTCCAAGCTTCAGGGCGCCGAGAAACTCCCGGATCTCGAAGTCGTCGACGTCGACACGGTCATCGAGGAGTCCCTCGCGCGCACCCGTCTGACCGCGGAGAACGCCGACATCGAGATCACCACCGACAAGCCCTCCGGATTCGAGGTGCTCGGCGACCGGACGCTCCTCGTCACCGCGCTGACCAATCTCATCGCGAACGCGATCGCCTACTCGCCGCCGGGCTCACCCGTGTCGGTGAGCCGTTCACTGCGCGACGGGAAGGTCGCCATCGCGGTCACCGACCGCGGAATCGGCATCGAGAAGGACTACCAGGAGCGCGTGTTCGAACGATTCTTCCGCGTCGACAAGGCCCGGTCGCGCGCGACAGGCGGCACCGGTCTGGGTCTCGCGATCGTCAAGCACGTCGCCGCGAACCACAACGGCGAGATCACCCTGTGGAGCAAGCCCGGAACGGGATCGACCTTCACCCTGCTCATCCCCGCCCACGTGGAGGGGGACGTCGACGACAATTCGATGGCGGACCGCGAAAGCGGAGTCGGCCGGTGACGGACAACGCGACCCGGAGACCCGGGTGGCTCCCACGGAACGTACGGAGGACCAGGCAGTGACGCGTGTGCTGATCGTCGAGGACGAGGAATCGCTGGCGGATCCACTCGCCTTCCTGCTGCGCAAGGAAGGATTCGAGGCGACGATCGTGGGCGACGGGCCCTCCGCGCTCGCGGAGTTCGATCGCGCGGGGGCGGACATCGTCCTGCTGGATCTGATGCTGCCCGGCATGAGTGGCACGGACGTGTGCAAGCAATTGCGCAGTCGCTCCGGTGTCCCGGTGATCATGGTGACCGCTCGCGACAGCGAAATCGACAAGGTCGTCGGTCTCGAACTCGGAGCCGACGACTACGTCACCAAGCCGTACTCGGCCCGCGAGTTGATCGCCCGGATCAGAGCGGTCCTGCGGCGGGGCGCCGAGGCCGAGGTCGAGAGTGGACAACCCGACGGGGTGCTCGAGGCAGGACCGGTGCGCATGGACGTCGACCGCCACGTCGTGCAGGTCAACGGCGAGCCGATATCGTTGCCGCTCAAGGAATTCGACCTCCTCGAATACCTGTTGCGGAACTCGGGCAGAGTGCTCACCCGAGGGCAGCTCATCGACCGCGTGTGGGGCGCCGACTACGTGGGCGACACCAAGACACTCGACGTCCACGTCAAACGTCTGCGGTCGAAGATCGAAGCCGACCCTGCGCGACCCCAGCATCTGCTCACGGTTCGCGGACTCGGCTACAAGCTCGAGGAGTGACGAGCACCCCGCACGCCGTCAGGAGTGGTTGTGCGCGGCTGTCGTCGCGGGGTGGACTGCGACGAGTCCCAGACCCTGACGTCGCCGGCACAGACGTGCCAGTTCGTCGTAGACGGCCGCACCGAGGAGTTCGGTGAGCTCGGGCGCATAGGACTGCCACACCGGACGTTCGCCGACGTGGGCGTCGGGGGAGCCGGAGCAGTACCAGTCGAGGTCGTGCCCACCCTCGCCCCAGCCTCGCCGGTCGTACTCGGTGATGACCGTCCGCAGGATGTCGGTTCCGTCGGGACGCTCGATCCAGTCCTGGGTGCGCCGGATCGGGAGCTGCCAGCACACGTCCGGCTTCATCTCGAGCGGTTCGATACCGCGCCGCAGGGCCATCTTGTGCAACGCGCAGCCGACCCCGCCCTCGAACCCGGGCCGGTTGAGGAAGATGCACGCGCCCTTGTACCGGCGAGTCCGGAGCGCGGGTTCGTCCTCGAGTTCGTCCTCTTCGAGGAAGCCCTTCTTGCCGAGCCCTTTGTCCATGAACTGCCAGTCGTCGGGCGTGAGATGTTTCACTGCCTTCTCCAGCTTGACGCGGTCGTCCTCGTCGGACATGAACGCGCCGTGCGAGCAGCACCCGTCGTCCGGGCGCTCGGCGATGATGCCCTGGCAGGCAGGTGTGCCGAAGACGCACGTCCATCGGGACAGCAGCCAGGTCATGTCTGCTGCGATGAGGTGCTCGTCGTTGTCGGGGTCGTAGAACTCGACCCACTCCCGCGGGAAATCGAGGGGAACCTCCGGGGCCGGATCGAGCTTGCGTGGGGCGCCGGGCATACCTGCTGTCACAGGTCTCGACGGTAGACCCAGTAACGTGTTGATGTGCGCTTAGGGGTACTCGACGTCGGAAGCAATACCGTTCACCTACTTGTGGTGGACGCCCATCGTGGCGGCCATCCCACACCTATGAGTTCTACCAAGGCGACACTGCAGTTGTCGGAGAACATGGACGACGCAGGCGACATCACCACTCGGGGCGCCGATCGGCTGGTGGAGACGGTCGCCGAGTTCGCAAGCATCGCCCGGACCTCGGGGTGCGGCGAGCTCATGGCGTTCGCCACCTCGGCGGTGCGCGACGCCGGAAATTCCGACGACGTGCTGGACCGCGTGCGCCGCGAAGCCGGGGTTTCTCTCGACGTGCTGTCGGGCGAACAAGAAGCGCGGCTGACGTTTCTCGCGGTGCGGCGCTGGTACGGGTGGAGTGCCGGCCGCATCCTGAACCTCGACATCGGCGGCGGTTCGCTCGAGTTGTCGTTCGGTGGGGACGAGGACCCGGACGTCGCGTATTCGCTCCAGATGGGCGCCGGGCGTCTCACCCGTGACTGGTTCCCCGAGGATCCGCCCGGCAAGCGGCGGATCGCCGCGCTCCGTGACTGGCTCGACGCCGAACTCGTCCAGCCCACCAAGCACCTGCGCCACGCCGGCGATCCCGACCTGTGCGTCGGCACCTCGAAGACCTTCCGGACGCTCGCGCGGCTCACCGGGGCCGCGCCGTCGTCGGCGGGTATGCGGGTGCAGCGCACACTGACCGCGAGCGGCCTCCGGCAGCTCATCGCATTCATCTCCCGGATGACCACGGCCGACCGCGCCGAACTCGAGGGTGTGAGCTCGGACCGGTCCCAGCAACTCGTCGCGGGAGCGCTGGTCGCCGAGGCGAGCATGCGCGCACTCGGCGTGGAAACATTGCAGATCTGCCCGTGGGCATTGCGCGAAGGCCTGATTCTGCGGAAGCTCGATACCGACATGGGGGGCGAACTGGTGGTGACTGCCGGATGACCGAGAATCGGAGAAACGACACGGGGCAGGTCTCCGTTGCCGAACTGCTGGCCCGTAACGGCCAGAAGGTGAACTCGCGCAGTGGTGGACGCCGTCGGCGTGGCACGAGCGGCGGAATCTCCGTCGCCGAGCTGACCGGCGAAATCCCCATCACGCGGGCCGACGACTCCGCGTCCGCCGGGACACGATCGGCCGACGCGGCACCACAGGTGCCGAAGGTCGAGCCGGTGGCGCCGTCCGTCCCCCGGGTGGAATTCGTCGTTCCCGAAACTCCGCGCGTCGAGCCCGTCGTGCCGGTCACTCCCCAGGTCGAGGTCCCCGAACTCGTCACCCCGGCACCGCCGTCGGCGACGGAGCTGACCACCGTGACCGCGCGCCCCGAATTCGGCTCGCCGACAGCAACACCCAAAAGTGGCCTCGGAGCCAAGCCCACCATCGCTTCCCGTTCGACCTCCGCCCCGCGAGGCGCGACGTCCGGCTCCCGCGGCTCGGCGCCGTCGGCAGCCGCGGTGCGGGAAGCACCGAAGGTCGAGTCGCCCACCGAAGTGATCCGGCCTGCCGCACTTCCTCGCCGTGCCCGCGCGCACCTGGGAATTTCGGCACCGGACACCCAGAGTGCGCCCGTGCCTACCCCGCGGGGCGGGGACGTCGCCGAGCCGCGACTGCTCTCCGGTCCCGCCAGCGACCTGCAAGGCACCGGCACCGAGGACGAGAACGACCCGACCGACACCTACGGCTTCGCCGAGCCGGTCGGGGATGCGCGGAAGGGCGCGCCTGGCTCCGCGGCCGGCGACGGTGCCGACACTCCCGCACGGGGCAAGCGTCGCCGGAAGAACACCGAGGACGTCCCCGAAAAGGCCTCCCCCCGGAAGGTCGCCCCGGCGAACCCGTCCGACGTGGACGAGCAGACGAGCGGCCGCACCTCCCGGGAAGACCGGACGGACGACGCCCCACAGGACGGTGCAGACGACGAGCCCGGCGGCAGCAGCCTCAAGCAATGGGCCCTGCTGATCACCGAAAGCGTTGCCGCGGTCGCCGCAGGGGCACTGTTGTTCAAGGGTTTCGAGAAGCTCTGGGACATGATGCCGTGGGTGGCATTCGGCCTGGCGTTGCTGGTGATCGTGGGTCTCGTCGCGCTGGTGCGGATTCTGCGCCGCACCGACGACATCGCCAGCCAGCTCATCGCTCTGGCGGTCGGCGTGTTCGTTGCGTTCGGACCTCTCCTGTTCCTGATGCCCAACGGGTGATGATCCGATGATGACGGCGAACGGCATACGGGTAGGGCTGTCGACCGCTTCCGTGTACCCCGAGAACACGGAAGCGGCCTTCCGATTCGCGGCGGACCTCGGATACGACGGTGTCGAACTCATGGTGTGGGCCGACCCCGTCAGCCAGGACCTCGGTGCGGTCGAGCGACTGGTGCGCAAGTACGGAGTGCCGGTCCTGGCGGTGCATGCGCCGTGCCTGCTCATCTCCCAGCGAGTCTGGGGCGCCGACCCGGTTGCGAAGCTCGAGCGATCGGTGCGGGCCGCGGAGATCCTCGGCGCGGCCACGGTGGTGATCCATCCGCCGTTCCGCTGGCAGCGTCGATACGCGGACGGTTTCCCGGACCAGGTCGCGGCGCTCGAGGACACCAGTGACGTATCCGTCGCGGTGGAGAACATGTTCCCGATGCGTGCCGACGTCCTGCTCGGCGGTCGTGAGCGTGGAGCCGAACGCCTCCGGCGCCGCGGACCGGGCCGGGCGGTGTCCACTTTCAGGCCTTCGCTCGATCCGACGGACACCGGATTCCCGCACTACACGCTCGACCTGTCGCACACCGCGACGGCCGGAATGGATCCGATGGCATTGGCCGACCGGATGGGGGACGGGCTGACCCACCTGCACCTCGCGGACGGCCGCGGATCGCCGGTGGACGAGCATCTCGTCCCGGGGGACGGCACCCAGCCGTGCGCGGACATGTGCCGTCGACTCGCGGACAGCGACTTCGCCGGACAGGTCGTGCTCGAGGTGAGCACACAGAGTGCGCGCACCCGGGCGGAACGCTCGGCCATGCTCGCGCGGTCCCTCGAGTTCGCGCGCCGGCACCTTGCCCGGCCGGCACGTCGCGCACTGACCTCGGGTCCGGAGCATCCGCGCCCCACGGAGGTTGCCCGGATACCCGCGCAGTCGGACGACGCCGACGCCGGCGACCAGCAGGGCGACGCCTGACACGACATCCCACCCGCTGTCGGGTACTGCTGTCTGCCGAGATTGGATAGCTGTAGTATCCATTATCGACCGAGGGTGAAAGGGGTCGATCCGTGCGCATCTCCGAACTCGCCTCGCGCGCTCGCGTGCCGCTCCCCACGGTGAAGTACTACCTGCGCGAAGGGCTGCTCATGCCCGGCCGGGTGACCAGCGCGACGCAGGCGCAGTACGACGACCGGCATGTCCGGCGACTCGGTCTCGTCCGCGCCCTCGCCGCCCAGGGTCTTCCGCTCGACAGGATCAAGATGATCGTCGCGCTCGCGGACCATCCGGGAGACGACCTGTTCGAGGCGCTCGGCAAGGCGATCGCCACGCTCCCGCCCTACGTCCACGAAGAACCCGGAAACACCGGCGGCCCTACCCGTGGTGAGGATCCCGAATATCCGCGCGCCAGGCGCGTGCTCGAGCATCTCGGTCAGCTCTACGACCCCCGGTTCGCGGCCGTCGCGCAGCTCGAACACGCGCTCGCGGCGCTCGACGCCGCCGGGCTCCCGATGTCCGGGCGCCGCATCGACGCGTACGGCGAGCACATCCGGGAGATCGCGCGTTTCGAGGTCGGAGCCCTGCCCACGGGCTCCCCGCACGAGACCGTCGAGGCCGCGGTGCTCGGCACCGCACTGTACGAGCCGGTCCTCACGGCGATGCGCCGTCTCGCCCATCAGCACCTTGCGGCGGGACTCTTCGTGCCCCCGCACGAGACCCCGAGTAGAACCACCGGCAAGTCGAACACCGAGGAGAACCCGTGAGCACGGCCCATTCCCATCCTTTCCGCGACCTCGTCACCGTCACCGCGACGGGCCAGAACGCCTGGCAGGCGCATATCGACCCCCTGTGGACCATCGGGCCGAAGGTGCACGGTGGCTGCATGCTCGCGGTGTGTGCCGCCGCTGCACGCCGGGAAATTCTCGCTGCCGGTGCGGATGCGGCCGTGCAACCGCTCGCCGTCAGCGCCTCGTTCGTCTCCGCGCCCGATCCGGGCGAGGTGGACCTCACCACGACCCTGCGCAAGAACGGCCGGCAGGTCGGGGTCGTCGACGTCGAACTCGCGCAGGGAGGCCGGGTGGCGGTCCGTGCGAGCGTGACCCTCGGTGTCCCGGACGGCGGCGAGCCGCTCCACACCGTGCCGCACCGCACGAGTTCGCTGCCCGTGGAGCCGGTCGCGGACGCGGTGGCCGTGACCCCCGACCATCCGATGGGTCGGATCGTCAAGTTCGCCGGGCTCGCGAATCTGCATATCGACGGCTCGACCGCACATTTTCTGTCCGGGACGGAGGGGGAGCCGTCGGTGTCGATGTGGACGCGCCCCCGCCCGGACGACGAGACCGATATCGACACCGCCGTGCTGTTCGCACTCATGGCGGGCGACATCTCCGCACCCGTCACGATGAACCGCGGCATGTTCGGCTGGGCACCCACCGTGCAGCTCACCGCATACCTGCGCCGCGTGCCCGCCCCCGGATGGCTGCGGGTGACGGCGGAGAGCAGCGTGCTGGGCAACAAGTGGTTCGAGGAAGACCACACCGTGGTCGACTCCACGGGCGCAGTCGTCGTGCAGTCGCGTCAGCTGGCGATGATCCCGCGCTGAGGCAGCGCCGCAAGGCGGTGGTTGCCGACACACGACCTGCGATACCGGACGGGCAGCGCGTCGTGGCAGGCTGTCACCTATGACGAGAATTGCTGTGATCGGTGGCGGAAAGATCGGCGAGGCCCTGATCTCCGGACTGCTGCACAACGGCTTCGCGACGAAGGATCTCGTCGTGGCCGAGAAGTACCCGGAACGTGCACAGGAACTGGCCGCGGAGTACTCGATCCGCGTCACCGACAGCACATCCGACGCAGCCGAGGGTGCGGACGTCGTGGTGGTGGCCGTCAAACCCAACGACGTCGACGCGGTGGTCACGGCGTTGTCGTCGGCCGACCTCGACAGCGAGAACGAACAGATCCTGGTCTCCCTCGCTGCCGGTGTCACCACGGCGCGCTACGAGAAGAAGCTTCCGGCGGGCTTCCCCGTCGTCAGGGTGATGCCGAATACGCCGATGCTCGTCGGGCAGGGCGCGAGCGTTCTGGCCGCGGGCCGGCACGCTCGGCCACAGCACCTCGACACCGTCCGGGAACTCCTCTCCACGGTGGGCACCGTGTCGGTGGTGCCGGAAGCGCAGATCGACGCCGTCACCGCTGTCTCGGGTTCGGGCCCCGCCTACTTCTTCCTGGTGGCCGAAGCCATGATCGACGCGGGCGTCGCGGTCGGGCTCACCCGCGCGGTCGCCACCGAACTCGTCGTCCAGACGATGACGGGCTCGGCGGCCATGCTCGCGCAGTCGGGGGAGAACGCCGCGGACCTGCGTGCCGCGGTCACTTCACCGGGCGGGACCACCGCGGCCGCTGTCCGGGAACTCGAACGCGGGGGCGTCCGCAACGCCTTCTACGAGGCGATCGACGCCGCGCGTGCCCGCTCGCAGCAGATCGGCAGTGCGCCCGAACCGGGGCCGGGCACCGCGTAAACCCCTCATTATGGGGTGTACCGGATCGGGAGTCCGGAAAATACCGGTCGTCATCGTCGCACAGGAACCATTCGTCACGCTAAGCTCGAAACAGCACGTGCGTGTCTGTTCCGCCGGAGGGGAAGCCGGCGGCGCGGACGTGCCGGAGGTGTGTAATGGCTACAGGAAACACGCCGTCGAAGGGGCAACAACCCCAAGACGGACAATCGGTTCTCGCCGGTACCCAATTCCTGACGGTCGCCGAAGTGGCGGCGTTGATGCGGGTGTCGAAGATGACCGTCTACAGGCTGGTCCACAGTGGTGAACTACCCGCGGTGCGCGTCGGACGCTCGTTCCGAGTGCATGCGAAGGCGGTTCACGACTACCTGGAGACATCGTATTTCGACGTCGGGTGACGGATCGTCGAAGGCAGTCGCGTCACGGAGCGGACCTCGGTTTCACCAAGGCGTACCCGCCCCGGTACGATTGCTTTTCGTCGTACCGGCGGCCGGTGTCGTGAGGCGCTGAACTCAACGAGGGCCAGCGTCGACATACATCAGGCGTACGTCACCGGCGTGCGTAGGAACGCTATAAGAAACGTGAGGGATGCCCACATGGGTTCTGTGATCAAGAAGCGCCGCAAGCGCATGTCCAAGAAGAAGCACCGCAAGTTGCTCCGTCGCACTCGCGTGCAGCGTCGCAAACTCGGCAAGTAAGTCTCTGAGCTTGCCGATGCCCGCCCCCTTCACGGTGGCGGGCATCGCTTGTATCCGCGTCCGGTCGCCGCGCCGCGGATGGCGGCATCGCCCCGGGTGTAATGCGCGCATGCCGAACGCGCCGTATTGTGGCCGCATACCGTGAGGACCGCGACAGCGTAAGAGCTCGCTGGTGTCACAGGCAGGGGTGGATGTGAGTTCGCAGGGGCGGGAAGCAGAACAATCTCGTGTGGTGCTCGTCACCGGTGCGAGCAGGTTCCTGGGCGGCTACCTCGTCACACGACTGGCGCAGAATCCCGAAATCGAGCGCGTGATCGCCGTCGATACGCAATCGCCCACCAAAGACATGCACCGGCGGATGGGCCGCGCCGAATTCGTCCTCGCCGACATCCGGAACCCGCTCCTCGGCAAAGTTATCCGCAACATGGACGTCGACACGGTCGTGCATGCGTCGGCCGTCGCCAAAGCTCCCAAGTCCGGCAGTCGCGCAGCGATGAAGGACATGAACATCCTCGGCGCCATGCAACTCTTCGCCGTGTGCCAGAAAGCGCCGTCGGTGCGCAAGGTCGTGCTGCGGTCGTCCTCGGTCGTCTACGGGTCCAGCGCCAAGGACCCGGCGAAGTTCACGGAAGAGATGAGCGCCCGCCGCCGGCCCACCGGGCCCTTCGCCCGGGACATGATCGAAATCGAGGGCTACCTGCGCGGCTTGGCCCGCCGCCGCAGCGACATCGCGACGACGATCCTGCGACTTGCCCCGACCGTCGGGAGCCGGTTGCCCGGTTCCGTGTCGACCTATCTGACCTCGCCGCTGGTCCCCAGCGTGCTCGGCCGCGACGCGCGGCTGCAACTTCTCCACGAGGAAGACGCCCTCGGCGCCCTCGAACATGCCGTCGTCGGCAGGGGGCCGTCCGGAACCTACAACATCGCCGGCGACGGCATCGTCATGATGTCGCAGGCCGTCCGCCGGGCGGGTGGCGTGACGGTGCCGATGCCCTACGCGCTGTTCCGCACCGCGGGGCACGCGCTCATGGGTTCGGTGATGAAGTCGTTCACGAAGGAAGAACTCGACTATTTCCACTTCGGTTGTGGCCTCGACACCACGCGCATGCGCACCGAACTGGGCTTCGAGCCGCGATGGACGACGCGGGACGCGCTCGACGACTTCGCGCGGGGCATCGGCCTCACCCGGGTGATGAAGACCGAATGGGTGGACAAAGCCGAGTCGATGGTGCTGTCCGCCCTGGGAGAGCGAACGGAGGTTCGATGACACAGGTTGCCAAGGTGATCCCGCTGCACGCCGGTTCGCGTCGTCCGGCGGGCGGAGGCACGCACCGCACCGTGACGCCGGGTCCTCCCGAGCGGAAGGAGAGCGAGGCGAAGCAGTCCGTCGATACCGGTGGACTGCTCGACGACTTCCGCGATGCCCTCATCGCCCAGGTCATCGGCACGGCCGAATTCGTGCGGCGGCGCATGACCGGCGATTACGAGGTCGACGATTTCGGCTTCGACCCGCATTTCGCCGACAACGTGGTCCAGCCCGTCCTGCGTCCGCTGTTCGAGAAGTGGTTCCGGGTCGAGGTGCGCGGTGCCGAGAACATCCCCACCGACGGGCGCGCGCTCGTCGTCGCCAACCACGCCGGGACGTTGCCTCTCGACGCGCTCATGACCTCGGTCGCGGTGCGGGAACGCGCGGGACGGCCGCTGCGGATGCTCGCCGCCGATCTCGCGTTCGACATGCCGTTGGTCGGGACGGTCGCACGCAAAGCCGGCCACACCCTCGCGTGCCACCCCGACGCCGAACGGCTGCTGCGCGAGGACCAGGTGGTCGCGGTGTTCCCGGAGGGCTACAAGGGTCTCGGGAAACCGTTCAAGGAGCGCTACAAGCTGCAACGGTTCGGCCGCGGCGGATTCGTGTCGGCGGCGCTCAAGACCCACGCCCCGATCGTGCCGTGCTCGATCGTGGGTTCGGAGGAGATCTACCCGAACCTGGCAGACCTGTCGTCCCTCGCACGGTTGCTGGGCCTGCCGTATTTTCCCGTCACGCCGCTGTTCCCGGCGCTCGGCCCGCTCGGGATCATTCCGCTGCCGTCCAAGTGGTACATCGAATTCGGCACACCGATCAACACCGATGTGTACGACGAAGTGGCAGCCGACGACCCGATGGTGCTGTTCGAGGTCACCGACCACGTTCGGGAAACCATCCAGCAGACGCTCTACAAACTGCTCACGCGCCGCCGCAACGTCTTCCTCGGTTAGAGCTTCCTCCGGCCCGTCGCGGTCGTGCGACTGTCAGTTGCGGTCGCGGCGACGCCCGACCATCACGGCGACCGCACCGCCGGCCGCTCCGAGGCCCAGCGCGGTGGGCACCCCGACCTTCGCGGCTTTGCGGCCCGTCCGGAAATCCCGGATCTCCCATCCCCGCGTCCGCGCGACCTGCCGGAGATCGGGGTCGGGGTTGATCGCCACAGCGGTACCCACCACCGACAGCATCGGCAGGTCGTTGTGGCTGTCGGAGTACGCGGTGCACCGTTTGAGGTTGAGGCCTTCACCGATGGCGAGCGCACGCACGGCGTGCGCCTTGCCGAGACCGTGCAGGATGTCGCCGACGAGCCGGCCGGTGAACCTGCCGTCCTCGGCTTCCGCGACGGTGCCGAGCGCACCGGTCAGACCGAGCCGTTTCGCGATGACATCCGCGAGCTGGACCGGTGTCGCGGTGACCAGCCAGACCTGCTGACCTGCGTCGAGGTGCATCTGCGCGAGCGCGCGGGTGCCGGCCCAGATCTTGTCGGCGATGATCTCGTCGTAGATCTCTTCGCCGAGTTGCCGAAGTTCCTCGGTGGAGCGGCCCTGCACGAACGACAACGCCTTGTCGCGGCCGATGGCGACGTCGTGGGCATTCTCCTTGCCGGTGACGCGGAACTTCACCTGCTGCCACGCGAACTCGAACAGGTCCGACTTCCGGAAGTAGTCGCGCGCGACCAGTCCGCGCGCGAAGTGGATGATCGACGCGCCCTGCACCATGGTGTTGTCGACATCGAAGAACGCGGCCGCGGTGAGATCGCGAGCCGGTGGTGCGGCGTCGAGATCGGGTTCGGGTTCGGTCCGTGACTCCTGCATCGCGAGAGCGGCATCGGCACTCGCCGCGCCCGCGAGGTTGGCGCGCACCTCTTCTTCGCTCGGGCCGAACTTTCGCGACAGCAGCCGCCGGCCGGGCCTGATGATCCGCGCCCATGTTTCGCCCATGCCCCACACGTAGGGAAACGAACCTGCTGGCACTCGCACCTCCGGTGTCGCGACGGCCGGGCCCTCCCACCCGTCCCTGATCACGGGTGACCCGCGCCCAGCGTAGCCCGTACGCGACGCGCACCCGAGGATGCGCACCCGAGGAGGAACAACGCGGTCGTGAGGGTGTGACGTTCATCTCGACGGGCGATGGCGCAGAGTGGATGCATGACCGATGATCGTTTCCGCGCCCCCGACGCGTCCGCACTCCGTCACGACGTCACGCTTCTGGTCCGTGCCGGGTGCGCCGCGTGCGAGCCGGCGCACCGGCAGCTCGAGCAGCTCTGTGAAGAGTTCGGGCTGCAGGTCACCTGCATCGATGTGGACGAAGCTGCCGCAAGGGATCCCGAATTGCGTGCCGAATTCGGCGACCGTCTGCCCGTCGTCCTGCTGGACGGGCGGGAGCACAGTTATTGGGAGGTGGACGAGGCGCGACTGCGTGCCGATCTGGCCCGCTGAGCGGACCCTCGTCGGCCGTGACGCAGGTGAGAAGCACATTCGGGGGCCTTCGAGCAACTTTGTGCATGGCTTCACAAGCGGTTACCGTGGGGTGAACGAAATCCCCGGATCACCGTGAGGCCAGACGTGTGTCCACAGGCCGGACGAGGAGCCACAACGTGACGCAGTTGCACCCACCGCAGGGCGAGGACGCCCGCGGTACCGCCGACTCCGGCGGGGGTGCCGCTCCCGTTGTCCCGGTGAGGGATATCCCCCAGGCTACTGTGACGCGTCTCGCGACCTATCTGCGGGTCCTCGGAGCGCTCGTCGAAGCGGGCACTCTGATCGTGTCGAGCGAGGAACTCGCGTCCGCCGCCGGGGTCGGTTCGGCCAAACTGCGCAAGGATCTGTCGTTCCTCGGACCGAACGGCGTGCGGGGAGTCGGATACGACGTCCTGCGCCTGCAATCGCGTATCGAAAACGCTCTCGGCCTCGACCGCGGACACCGCGTCGTGCTGGTCGGAGTGGGCAACCTGGGCCGTGCGCTCGCCCGGTACCCGGGGTTCGATCGCCGCGGGTTCACCATGGCGGGCCTGTTCGACGCCGATCCCGCGGTCGTCGGAACCCGCGTCGGCGATCTGATCGTCCGGCATGTCGACGCGCTCGAAGAGGACGCCCGCGAACTCGGTGCCACCATCGCAGTCGTCGCGACTCCCGAAGACGTCGCCCAGCACGTGTGCGACCTGCTGGTGCGGTCGGGCGTCCGGAGCGTGCTGAGCTTCGCCCCGATCGAACTGGATGTGCCCGACCACGTCGAGGTGCGCCGGGTCGACCTCGCCGTGGAGATGCAGGTGCTGTCGTTCAACAGCACCCGCCACGACGAACTCGTCAGAACCGCAGACGGCGCCCGGGCGTCCGGTCTCGCGCGAGTGTCCACGCAGAGTTCCGCTCGGCGAACCCAAACAGGTAAGGCGGGCCCACTGGGTCCGGCCGTGACCAGAAACGGATCGGTGATCGCGCCGTGAGTGTTCTCCTCGTCGGGATTTCGCACCGGAGTGCTCCGGTCTCGATTCTCGAGAAGGTGGCGGTCGCAGATACCGACCGCCCCAAGCTCACCGACAAGATGATGGCGTCCGGCCGCATCTCCGAGGCCATGATCGTCTCGACCTGCAACAGGGTCGAGGTGTACACGGTCGTCGATGCGTTCCACGGCGCCCTGTCGACGGTCGGTGAGTTGCTTGCCGAACATTCGGGGCTCGACCTGGCCGAACTCCAGAAGCACGCCTACGTCCGGTACAGCGAAGCCGCAGCCGAGCACCTGTTCTCCGTGGCCAGCGGACTCGACTCGATGGTGGTCGGCGAACAGCAGATCCTCGGGCAGATCCGCACGGCATACGCGTCGGCCGATGCCCAGCAGGCCGCCGGCCGGACCCTGCACGAACTCGCGCAGCAGGCGCTGCGCGTCGGCAAGCGGGTGCACTCCGAGACCGGGATCGATTCCGCCGGCGCCTCGGTGGTGTCGGTGGCTCTCGACAAGGCCTCGGCATTCCTCGGAGGTGACGGGCTGCGCGGCCGCACCGCCGCGGTGATCGGTGCCGGTGCGATGGGCGGCCTCGCCGTCGCGCACCTCACCCGTTCCGGCGTCGGCACGATCGTGCTGGCCAACCGCACGCGTGAGCGCGCCGAGCGACTTGCCGAGACCGCCCGTGCCAACGGCGTCGAGGCCGACGTCGTTGCGTTCGACGATCTCGCCTCCGCACTGTCGCGCGTCGATGTCGCCGTGACCTGCACCGGCGCAGTCGGAACGGTGGTCACCCTCGCCGACGCGCACCGTGCGCTCGCACAGCCCGGACGCGGCGAGCGTCCCCTGGCGATCTGCGATCTCGGTCTGCCGCGCGACGTGGAACCGGCTGTGGCCGGTCTGCCCGGCGTGACGGTGTTCGACATGGAGTCGCTGCAACGCGATCCTGCCGCCGGTGCCGCGTCCTCCGACGCGGAGGCCGCGCGCGCGATCGTCGCGTCGGAACTGTCGCAGTACCTCACGGCGCAGCGGCTCGCCGAGGTCACCCCCACGGTCACGGCACTGCGTCAGCGCGCGGCCGAGGTCGTCGAGGGCGAACTGATGCGTCTGGAGTCACGCCTGCCCGATCTCGAGGACACGCAGCGTGACGAGGTCGCACGCACCGTCCGGCGAGTGGTGGACAAACTGCTGCACGCGCCGACCGTGCGGGTGAAGCAACTCGCCTCGACCCCCGGCGGCGACCAGTACGCGGAAGCTCTGCGCGAGCTGTTCGAGCTGCGTCCGGGCGCGGTCGACGCGGTCGCCACCCCGACCAAAGAACTTGGGTCGCTGACCGACCCGACCATGGCGACGGACCTGTCCGCCGCACTCGACCCTGCGGTCACCACTGAGCTGCAGGCCCCACGAAAGGACGGCAAGGCATGAGCACCGAAGCCGCTTCGGCAACCCGGATCGACGCACCCGGGCAGCGCCGCACCTTGCGGATCGGCACCCGCGGCAGTGTGCTCGCCACCACCCAAGCCGGAACGGTGCGCGACGCGCTGGTAGCCGCCGGGCATCCCGCGGAACTCGTCATCATCACGACGAAGGGTGACGTCACGCCGGGCCCCGTCCAGCGGATCGGCGTCGGCGTGTTCACCGCCGAACTCCGTGAGGCGCTGCTCAACGGCGAGGTCGACATCGCAGTCCACTCGTACAAGGACCTGCCCACCTTCCAGGACCCGAAACTCGTCGTCGCGGCAGTGCCGCCGCGGGAAGATCCGCGCGACGCGCTCGTCGCCCGCGACGGTCTCGTGCTCGGTGAGCTGCCGTCGGGCTCGAAGGTCGGGACCTCCGCGCCCCGCCGTCGCGCCCAGCTCGCCGCGCTGGGACTGGGCCTCGAGCTCGAGCCGCTGCGCGGCAACATCGACACCCGCATCGGCAAGGTCGACTCCGGCGAACTCGACGCGATCGTGATCGCGCGCGCCGGACTGTCGCGCATCGGCCGGCTCGACCGGGTCACCGAGGCGCTCGAACCGGTACAGATGCTGCCTGCACCGTCGCAGGGGGCTCTCGCGGTGGAGTGCCGCTCCGACGATGCCGAGACGATCGCGCTGGTCGCGCCTCTCGACGACGCCGCCAGTCGCGCCGCTGTGGTCGCGGAGCGGTCGTTGCTCGCCGAACTGGAGGCCGGCTGCACGGCTCCCGTCGGGGCGCTCGCCGAGGTCGTCGAGTCGATCGACGAGGACGGGCGCGTCTTCGAGGAGCTGTCGGTGCGAGGCTGTGCCGCCGCGCTCGACGGTTCGGACGTGCTGCGCGCGAGCGCGGTCGGCGCCCCCGAGCGTGCCGAGGAACTCGGCCGTGCGGTGGCCCGCGAACTGCTCGAACTCGGTGCCCGGGGACTGATGACCGCCGACGGCATACTTCCCGAACAGGCCACGGCGGATGATTGACGTGGCCGAGTTGTTCCCCCTTTTTTCCCTTACCGCAGATTTGACCGCACTGGAGAATGACCGATGAGCCGAGTCCGTAAGAACACTCCCGGACGGATCCTGTTCGTGGGATCTGGACCGGGCGATCCGGCACTGCTCACCGTGCGCGCGCACGACGTGCTCACGGGTGCCACCATCGCTTTCACCGACCCCGATGTCGACAAGGGCGTCGTTGCGCTCGTCGGGACCGATCACGGCACCGACCCCGAGACGGGGGAGCCCGTCGCCGAGGTCCGGCCCGCCCTGGGCGAGCCCGCCGAGGTGGCGAAGACGCTCGTCGCGGAAGCCAAGGCCGGACGCGACGTCGTGCGCCTGGTCGCAGGCGATCCGCTCACGACCGACTCGGTGATCGCCGAGGTCAATGCCGTCGCCCGCACGCAGGTCGTCTTCGAGGTTCTGCCGGGCCTGCCCGCCGGGTCGTCGGTGCCGAGCTACGCGGGCATGGCCCTCGGCTCGTGTCACACCGAGGTCGACGTGCGCGGCGAGGTCGACTGGGCCGCGCTGGCCGCGGCTCCGGGCCCGCTCGTCCTGCACGCCACGTCGGGGCATCTGGCCGAGACCGCGAGCGCACTCGTCGAGCACGGACTCGCGCCCCAGACTCCCGCTGCGATCACGGTGCGCGGCACCACGCGTCAGCAGCGCACCGTCGAAGCGACGCTTGCGACGCTCAACGACGCGGGTTCCGAACTCGTCGGCTCGCTCGTCGTGACGGTCGGCAAGGTGGTCGCTCAGCGCAACAAGATGTCGTGGTGGGAGTCGCGCGCCCTGTACGGCTGGACCGTGCTGGTGCCCCGCACCAAGGAACAGGCCGGGGAGATGAGCGATCGTCTCGTCACCCACGGCGCCATTCCGATGGAGGTGCCGACGATCGCGGTCGAGCCGCCGCGCAGCCCGGCGCAGATGGAACGCGCGGTCAAGGGTCTCGTCGACGGCCGCTACCAGTGGGTGGTGTTCACCTCCACCAACGCGGTGCGCGCCGTGTGGGAGAAGTTCGAGGCGTTCGGTCTCGACGCTCGTGCGTTCTCGGGCGTGAAGATCGCATGTGTCGGTCAGGCCACCGCCGACAAGGTGCGCTCGTTCGGCATCATCCCCGAACTGGTTCCGAGCGGAGAGCAGTCCAGCGAAGGCCTGCTCGCGGAGTTCGCGCCGTACGACGACGTGTTCGATCCCGTCAACCGGGTTCTGTTGCCCCGGGCCGACATCGCGACCGAGACACTCGCCGAGGGTCTGCGTGAACGCGGCTGGGAGATCGACGACGTCACGGCCTACCGGACCGTCCGGGCGGCGCCGCCGCCGGCGTCGACCCGCGAGATGATCAAGACCGGCGGGTTCGACGCGGTGTGCTTCACCTCGTCGTCCACGGTCCGCAACCTCGTGGGTATTGCCGGAAAGCCGCACGCGCGCACCATCGTTGCGTGCATCGGACCGAAGACGGCCGAGACCGCGATCGAGTTCGGCCTGCGCGTGGACGTGCAGCCCGAGACCGCTCAGGTGGGACCGCTCGTCGAGGCCCTGGCCGAGCACGCGGCCCGGTTGCGCGCCGAAGGTGCGCTGCCTCCGCCGCGGAAGAAGTCCCGCGCCCGCCGCTGATCCCCGTACGGCGTGGTGTCTCTCCTGGAAGGTGATGTAGTCCGAATGTTTCCCGAGATTCGTCCGCGCCGGTTGCGCAGTACGCCGGCGATGCGTCGGCTGGTTGCCGAAACCTCCCTCGAACCGCGGCATCTCGTGTTGCCGATGTTCGTTGCCGACGGAATATCGGAGCCACGCGAGATCACGTCGATGCCGGGTGTGTACCAGCACACCGGCGAGTCGCTGATCGCCGCGGCGTCCGCCGCGGTCGAGGCGGGTGTCGGCGGGCTGATGATCTTCGGCGTGCCTCGCGCCGAAGACAAGGACGCCCGAGGTTCGGGTGCGACCGACGAGAACGGCGTCCTCAATCGCGCTCTCAGGTCGCTGCGCAGCGAACTCGGCGACTCGACGGTGCTGATGGCCGACACGTGCCTCGACGAGTTCACCGACCACGGGCATTGCGGAGTGCTCACCGACTCGGGTGTCGTCGACAACGACGCGACGCTCGAGCGGTACGCCGACATGGCCGTGATCCAGGCGGAGTCGGGCGCTCATCTGCTCGGGCCGAGCGGGATGATGGACGGCCAGGTCGCGGCGATCCGCGCGGCGCTCGACGACGCGGGCTACACGGACGTGGGCCAGCTCGCCTACGCCGCGAAGTACGCGTCCGCGTTCTACGGCCCGTTCCGCGAGGCCGTCGGCTCGTCCCTCGACGGCGATCGCCGGACCTACCAGCAGGACCCGGCGAATCGTCGCGAGTCGCTGCACGAGGTGGATCTCGACCTCGCCGAAGGCGCCGACATGGTCATGGTCAAGCCGGCGATGTCGTACCTCGACGTGCTTCGGGAAGTCGCGGACCGGTCGCCGGTGCCGGTGGCCGCCTACCAGATCTCGGGTGAGTATTCGATGATCTCCGCCGCGGCCGCGAACGGCTGGATCGACCGCGACGCCGCGATCCTCGAATCGTTGATCGGCATCCGCCGTGCGGGTGCGGACATCGTGCTCACCTACTGGGCCGCAGAGGTCGCGGGCCGGCTGTCGTGAGCTTTCCCGTACCCCCGCCGGTGTCCGCCGCGCCGTCCGAGCGGCCCGTACCCGCGGATGTCACAACGGCGTACCAACTGTGGTGTGGAGTACTCGGCCTCGCTGTCGTGACGCTCGTCGCGAGCCTGGTCGACATGGTGGCCAGGCGTACCGAACTGGTCGATCTCATGACCGAGATGGCCCAGGATCCGGCGTTCGAGGGCGTCACGAGCGAGCAGTTGGAGTCCGCGGTGCCGGTGGTGGTCGGGCTCACCGCCGCGCTCGGTCTGGCACTCATCGGTGTCCTGTACCTCGTGGTCAGGCAGTTGCGGCGTGCCAAGAACTGGGCCCGAATGCTGCTGACCCTGCTCGGGGTGTTCATGTCCCTGTCGACCCTGCCGACAGTGTTCGGTGTGGGGGTCGGCGGCGGCACCCTCGGCTGGATACTCGGTTTCGTGGGCATCGTGCAAGCGGTGCTCACGGTGGGTGCGATCGTTCTGATGCACCGGAAGGACTCGAACCGGTACTTCCTCCGGCTTCCCCAGGATTAGAGCGCGTCACCGGGTTCAGATCCGCGTGCGGGGATAGTACGGTGAGCGCTGGCATCCACGGCCGGACACGGCCGTTCCCGTCGACCTCGAGGACGTCATGCAGGTGGAACCGAGGCCCTATGGGCGTCGTCGCGAACTGGTCCTGATCGCCCTGATCGCCGTGCTCGGCCTGGTGACCACGCTGCTGATCGTGATACCCGGAGCACTCACCGCTTGAGCGGCACATCTCCCACCGGCGATATCACCGTGCCGCTGTTCCACGAACCGGGTGGCCGCCGGCGCACGGTGGCCTACGGTCCGGTGCTGTGCGCGGTGGGGCTAGCGGTCGAGATCGCGACCGGGCCGGTCGTCCACTGGATCGCGCTGCCGGTGATCGCGCTCCTGCTCGCCGGATTCGTCTATCCGATGGTCGTCGCTGCCCGGCGGCACGTGAGTGTCGAGCTCACTCCGAGCGTGCTGCGCCAGGGCACCGAAGAACTGCCGGTGGACGACATCGAGGCGGTGCTGCCGCCGTCGGCCGACCCGTGGAAGCCGGATCGGTGGGAATCGGCCCGCACCCTCGGCGAACTCTCGGGCGTGCCCCGGGGCCGCACCGCGGTCGGGCTGCGCCTGCGCGGCGGCGCACTTGTCCGGGCCTGGGCGAAGGACGCGGACGGACTGCGGGCGCGACTCGAGGAACTCGTTCGTGCCGCAGGTACCCCCTAGGGGTATATTTGCGGGCGTCCCCCCGAGAAAGGAACACACCACCATGCAGACCACGTACCGCGTCGAGGGCATGACCTGCGGGCACTGCGTCGCCGCCGTGGAAGAAGAAGTCGGCGCGCTCGACGGAGTGACCGCCGCGAAGGCCGACCTCGAGACCGGACAGCTCGTCGTCGACAGCGGCAGCGAACCGGATAGAGCTGCGGTCGCCGCCGCCGTCGACGAAGCGGGTTACGCGCTCGCGCCCTGAAGCGGAGCGACCGCGCCTTCCCGGTCGAGCATCGCCGAGCCGAGCAGGTACTCCGGCACGCCGAGACCTTCGGCGAGCGTCAGGGCATACGGACGCAGGGTGCGGCAACGCTCGTTGATGCCGCGCCCCACGGCCTTGGCGCGCTCCACCGACAGCTGCCGATGCTCCATGAACCAGGCCTTGTCGCCGTCGATCACGGTGAGCGCGTAGAGGTCGCACAGCTCCGAGAGCAGGCCGCACGCCGTTTCGTCCTTGCAGTCGTCGATCGCCGCGACGAACGCTTCCAGCACCACGCGGTCGATATGCGCTTCGGCGGCGTGCAGCACATGGTCCTGCACGAAGTTGAACGCGTCGAACGCGTTCTCCTCGCGGTTCATGGCCGCTTGGAGGCGTCGCGCCGCCGTCGAGATCAGATACTGCTCGCGGTCCTCGAACATCGTCAGCTGCGTACCGCGGTTGAAGAGGCTGCCGTCCTCCTCGTTGTCCTGCCGGGTGTCGAGGAAGGTCTGGATGATCTGCTGCGCAGCGGTCCGCTTCTTCACGACATCGGAGATCGTCGTCGCGGCGAAGCGCATCCAGTCCACCGGGCTCATGCCCTGCACCTCGTCGGCGTAGGAGGTGAGCAGTTCCTTCGCCACGAGCTGGGTGAGCACATGGTTGTCACCCTCGAACGTCGTGAACACGTCCACGTCGGCGCGCAGAGCGGTGAGCCGGTTCTCCGCCATGTAGCCCGCGCCGCCGCACGCTTCCCGGCACTCCTGGATGGCTCGTGACGCGTGCCAGGTGTGGGCCACCTTCAGGCCTGCGGCACGACCCTCGAGTTCGCGCTGCTCCTGGGGATCGAGGTCCTCCAGCGACATGGACTGGAGACGGTTCATGGTGCTGAGCAACTCGTTCTGCGCGAATCCCAGTGCATATGACCGCGCGATGAGCGGGAGCAGACGGCGCTGGTGGACGAGGTAGTCCATGATCGGCACCTCCGCCTCGCGGCCCGGCGCGTCGAACTGCCGGCGCTTCTCCGCGTACTGCGTGGCGATGGTCAGTGCGACCCGCGCCGCGGCGCCCGCGGACCCACCGACCGTGATGCGGCCGCGCACCAGCGTGCCGACCATCGTGAAGAACCGGCGGCTCGGATTGTCGATGTCGGACACGTACGTGCCGTCCGGTTCGACATCCGAGTACTTGTTGAGCAGGTTCTCGCGGGGGATCCGCACCGAGTCGAACATGATCCGGCCGTTGTCGACGCCGGGCAGTCCGCCCTTGTGACCGCAGTCCGAGGTGGTCACCCCGGGCAGGTCGTTGCCGTCCTCGTCGCGGATGGGAACGACGAAGCAGTGCACGCCGTGCGACTCGCCGCCGGTGACCAACTGCGCGAACACCGCCGCGACCTTTGCGTGCTGCGCCGCACCGCCGATGTAGTCCTTCCGGGACGACGGAGTGGGCGAGTGGACGACGAATTCCTGGGTTGCCGGGTCGTACGTGGCGGTGGTCTCCAGCGCCTGGACGTCGCTGCCGTGCCCGGTTTCCGTCATCGCGAAGCATCCGAGCAGATCGAGGTCGATGAGCGGCCGGATGTACTCCTTGTGGTGACGCTCGGTCCCGAGGTTCTCGATCGCGCCGCCGAACAGTCCCCACTGCACCCCGGCTTTGACCATCAGCGACAGATCAGACATCGCGAGCATCTCGATCGACGCCACCGCCCCGCCGGGGTCGCCGGTCCCGCCCGACTCGACGGAGAAACCGGACGCCGCGTAGCCGCGCTCCGCGAGGATCTTCATCTGCTTCAGGGTGATCGCGCGGGCCTCCTCGAGGTCCGGCGTGTAATGCGGCGCGAACGCGGGGTCGGCCAGATCGGTGCGGGCGCGGTGGCGGGCGTCGTGCCACGCGCCGTCGAGTGCGGTGCGGAGGTGTTCGGCTGTGGTCGGCATGGCTCGACCATAAGGTGATCCGCCCCGGAAAAGGCAGCCTTTCCCTACCGTCCGGGAGAAGAAACACACCAGGTTTGGCGCACTGCTTTTTTGGCAAATCCGGCGAAACTGGGACACTGGAAGTCGTGACTGCGACTCCCGATGCTGCGCCCGACCGCGACACCCGATCCGCCGCACTCTTCCGACGGGCATCGAAGGTCACTCCCGGGGGTGTGAACTCTCCGGTCCGGGCGTTCGGATCGGTCGGCGGCACGCCCCGCTTCATCGCTTCGGGCTCGGGATGCACGCTCACCGATGTGGACGGAAATACCTACGTCGACCTGGTGTGTTCCTGGGGTCCGATGATTCTGGGGCACGCGCATCCCGCCGTCGTCGACGCGGTCCGCACGGCCGCTACGTCGGGCCTGTCGTTCGGCGCGCCCACGGACGGCGAGGTCGAACTCGCCGAAGAAATCGTCGCTCGAATTGCTCCCGTCGAGCAGGTACGGCTCGTCAACTCCGGCACCGAAGCGACCATGAGCGCGGTACGTCTTGCGCGTGGATTCACCGGACGGTCCAAGATTGTGAAGTTCTCCGGCTGTTATCACGGTCACGTGGACGCGTTGCTCGCGGATGCCGGATCGGGGCTCGCCACGTTCGGGCTGCCCACCTCCCCGGGTGTGACCGGGGCGCAGGCGGGCGACACGCTGGTGGTGCCCTACAACGACCTCGACGCCGTACGCGCGGCGTTCGAGGCGAATCCCGGCGAGATCGCCGCGGTCATCACCGAGGCTGCCGCCGGAAACATGGGCACGGTGCCGCCGGTGCCCGGATTCAACGAGGGACTGAAGGCGCTCACCCGCGAGCACGGCGCGCTGCTGATCATGGACGAGGTCATGACCGGATTCCGTGCGAGTGCCACGGGCTGGTACGGCATCGACGGGGTCGCCGGTGACCTGATGACGTTCGGCAAGGTGATGAGCGGCGGGTTGCCCGCCGCCGCGTTCGGCGGTCGCGCCGACGTGATGGCGCACCTCGCCCCCGCGGGTGCGGTGTACCAGGCCGGCACCCTGTCCGGTAACCCCGTGGCCGTCGCCGCCGGGCTCGCGAGCCTGCGCGCCGCCGACGCCGAGGTCTACGCCGCGCTCGACCGCAATGCCGCGACGCTCGGCCGCCTTCTCGACGAGTCCCTGAGCGCCGAGGGCGTGCCGCACCGCATCCAGAACGCCGGCACCATGCTCAGCGTCTTCTTCACCGAGGACCCGGTCACGAATTACGACCAGGCCAAGGCTGCCCAGACCTGGCGTTTCCCCGCCTTCTTCCACGCGTTGCTCGACCATGGCGTGTACGCGCCGCCGAGTGCATTCGAGACCTGGTTCGTGTCCGCCGCCCTCGACGACGCCGCGTTCTCGCGGATCGCCGATGCCCTTCCGCACGCGGCCCGCGCAGCCGCCGCCGCGACCGCGCCCTGACCTGCCCCGTAGACGACCTGCCCGTCCTGATCCGTTCGCTCCGCCCATCACCCCGAGGAATACTCACGTGACCGAAGCCGCCCCGTCCGAGACCCGCACCATCGTGCACGTGCTCCGGCACGGTGAGGTGCACAATCCCGACGGCATCCTGTACGGCCGCCTCCCCGGATTCCAGCTGTCGGCGACCGGTGAAGCGCAAGCCCGGGCCGTTGCGGCTTCCCTCGCCGACCACGACATCGCGCACGTCGTCGCCTCGCCGCTCGAGCGTGCACAGCAGACCGCCGCGCCCATCGCGGAGAAGCACGGCCTCACCATCCGCACAGACGAGAACCTGATCGAAGCCGCCAACGACTTCGAGGGCCTCAAGGTGTCGGTGGGCGACGGTGCGCTGGGCCGGCCCCGGCACTGGTGGAAACTCCGCGACCCGTTCACCCCGTCGTGGGGCGAGCCGTACCTGCAGATCGCGCACCGCATGCTCGCCGCGGTCAACGCCGCGCGCGTCGCCGCAGCCGGTCACGAGGCCGTCTGCGTGAGCCACCAGCTCCCGGTGTGGACGCTGCGCCGCTTCCTCGAGGGCGAGCGGCTGTGGCACGACCCGCGCCACCGTCAGTGCAGCCTCGCATCGCTCACCTCGCTCGTCTACGAAGGCGACACCCTGGTCGACCTCGTCTACTCCGAGCCGGCCGGTGCCTCCGACCCGAACGTGCACGGCGCATGAGAAAAGTGTTCGGGGTGGTGTGCGCGGTACTGCTGAGTGCCGGGCTGCTCACCTCGTGTGCGACCGGAGACGATGCCGTCGCGACCGGCGGTACGTTCGACTTCGTGTCGCCCGGTGGGCAGACCCGCATCTTCTACGATCCGCCTTCCGAGCGCGGCACCCTCGGTGAGCTGACCGGTGACGACCTCATGAACGAAGGCGCCACGATTTCCCTCGAGGACTTCGCGGGACAGGTCGTCGTGCTCAACGTCTGGGGCCAGTGGTGTGCACCGTGCCGTAGCGAGGCCGACGATCTCGAAGAGGTCTACGAGCAGACCAAGGATCTGGGAGTCGAGTTCCTGGGCATCAACGTCCGCGACAACCAGCGCGACAAGGCGCAGGACTTCGTCGTGTCGCAGCAGGTCGGCTACCCGTCGATCTACGACCCGTCGATGCGGTCGCTCCTGGCGCTCGGACGCAACTATCCGACGTCGGTCGTGCCCACCACCGTGGTCCTCGACCGCGACCACCGGGTCGCCGCCGTCTTCCTCACCGAACTGCTCGCAAGCGACCTGCAACCGGTCGTGGAACGCGTCGCAGCCGAAGCGGACGAGGGGTAGATCGTGAGCGGGGCAGCGGGCGCGGGAATGCTGATGTCGGGGACTGCGGAGGCGGTGCTCGCCTCCGGAGTCGGCGACACCTTCCAGAACACGGCGCTCTCCGGTCCGCTGCTGCTCGCCGTCGGCGCGTGCATGCTTGCGGGCCTCGTCTCGTTCGCCTCCCCGTGTGTTGTTCCCCTCGTCCCCGGATACCTGTCGTATCTCGCGGGCGTCGTCGGCGCCGAGGCACCGGCCGTCACCGCGGATCAGGCCGGAGCGCGCACCACCAAGGTCCGTGACGACGGCCGTCTGCGCGTCGCCGGTGCGGCCGCGCTGTTCGTCGCGGGATTCACCGTCGTCTTCGTGCTCGCGACGGCGTCGGTCTTCGGGGCGATCTCGGCGCTCGCCGTCAACAGAGAACTGCTCATGCGCATCGGCGGCGTCGTCACGATCGTCATGGGACTGGTGTTCATCGGGCTCATTCCGGCCCTGCAACGCGATACGCGTCCCGAGCCCCGGCGCATCTCGAGCCTGGCCGGTGCTCCGCTGCTGGGCGCGGTCTTCGCACTCGGCTGGACCCCGTGCCTCGGCCCCACGCTGGCCGGCGTCATCTCGCTCGCGGCCGGCACCGAAGGCACCACCGCTGCGCGCGGAGTGACCCTCATCGTGGCCTACTGCCTCGGCCTCGGCCTGCCGTTCATCGTGCTCGCGCTCGGCTCCGCCAAAGCGCTGCGCGGCGTGGGCTGGTTGCGTACGCACGCGCGTACCGTGCAAATCGTCGGCGGCGTCCTGCTCATGGTCGTCGGAATCGCTCTCGTCACCGGGGCATGGGACCTGTTCGTGTCCTGGGTTCGGGACGCCTTCATCTCGGAAGTGATCTTGCCAGTATGACCGCCACAGACACGCCCGCTCCTGCCCCGCAGCGACCGCCGCGGCAGACCCCCGCCGGGAGGGCGTTCGCTCTCGTACGCAACACCTGGCGCGGCCTGACCTCCATGCGCACGGCGCTGGTGCTGTTGTTCCTGCTCGCGCTCGCCGCGATCCCGGGCGCCCTTCTGCCGCAGCGCAGTCTCAATGCGGGCAAGGTCGACGAGTACATCAGTGCCCGTCCGACCCTCGGTCCGCTCATGGACAGGCTCGAACTCTTCGACGTGTTCGGCAGCTTCTGGTTCACCGCGATCTACGTGCTGCTGTTCGTCTCTCTCGTCGGCTGCATTCTGCCGCGCTGCGTCGCGCACTACCGGGCGCTGCGCACCCCGCCGGTACCGGCGCCCCGAAACTTCGCGCGCCTGCCGCACCACGTCGAGACCACCGTGGACGACGCGCCCGACGCGGTGCTCGACCGGGTACGCGGGCAGTTGCGTGGGTGGAAGGTCGAGCGTCGGGAGGGCGGACCTCGCGCTCACGACGGCGAGCTGACCCTCTCGGCGGAGAAGGGCTACCTGCGGGAAGTGGGAAACCTGGTCTTCCACATCTCGCTCGTCGCGTTGCTCGCGGCCGTCGCGATCGGCAAGTTGCTCGGTTACGAGGGGCAGCGAATCGTGGTCGCGAACGGCGAAGAATTCTGCACGACGTCACCCGCGGCGTTCGACTCGTTCATCGCCGGCGTGAACCTCGACGGCACGGGCCTGAACCCGATGTGCCTGCGCGTCAACGATTTCTCGGCCGACTACCTCGACACCGGCCAGGCCGAGATGTTCACGTCGAACATCGAGTACCAGTACGGCGACGACCTCGCGACCGACACCTGGCGCGACGCCCAACTGAAGGTCAACCACCCACTGCGCGTCGGCAGCGACCGCGTGTACCTGCAGGGACACGGTTACGCGCCCACGTTCACCGTCACCTGGCCGAACGGCGAGACCCGCACCGAGACGCTGCAGTGGGCGCCCGAGGACGCGACGACCTTCCTCAGCAGTGGCGCGATGCGATTCGACCCGCCCGGCGACATGTTCACCGAGCAGGACGAGCGCCGGAAGAACCAGATCGCGATCGAGGGTCTGTTCGCCCCGACGGCCTCCTTCCACGGGACGCTGTTGTCGTCGGTGTTTCCCGCGATGCTCGACCCCGCGGTCGCGATCGACGTCTACAAGGGTGAAGCCGGCCTCGACACGGGCAGTCCCCAGTCGTTGTTCTCGCTCAACAAGGAACTGATCAACCAGGGCCGCCTCGTCAAGCAGGACCGCGTGAACCTCATGCCGGGGGAGAGCGTGACGCTGGCGGACGGCACGCAGGTGCGTTTCGACGGTGCCGTCGACTTCGTGAACCTGCAGGTCTCGCACGACCCGGCACAGCAGTGGGTGCTGGTCGCGGCGATCACGATGATGGCGGGTCTGCTGGTCTCCCTCGTCGTGAAACGACGCAGGGTATGGGTTCGGGTGTATCCGGCCGGTACAGTGACAGACGGTAAACGACGAACCGTAGTAGAGGTCGGTGGGCTCGCGCGCACCGATCAGGCCGGGTGGGGCGACGAGTTCGACCATCTGGTCGAGCGACTTCTCGGACAGTCCCCCACGCACGTCGGCACTTCACACGACGACATCGCCTCCGCCCCGGCGGCACAGGAGAAAAAGGCATGACACTCAACGACACCCTCGCGCAGTACAGCGACTGGGCCTTCGAGTCGGCGTTCGCGGTGCTGGTACTGGCACTGATCCTGCTGGTCGCCGAATATGCGACGCACCGCGCCGACGCTGTCGCCGAGCGCGAGCGGGTGCTCGTCGCGTCGGGCAGCAGCGTTCCGGCCGACGGACCGGGCCGGGTCACCGAGACGAACGGCCGGACGCTGTCGCAGCGCCTGGGCAACATGGGGCGCGCGCTGGTCGTGGTCGTCGCCGCTCTCCAGATCGCGTCCATCGTGTTGCGCGGATTCGCCACGGAACGGTTCCCGCTCGGCAACATGTACGAGTTCGTGGCGATGGCGTGCACCGCGGCGATCGTCTTCGGCCTGGTGATGCTCCGCAAGCCGTCCTACCGCATCATGTGGGTGTACGTGCTGGTTCCGGTGCTCATCCTCATGTTCCTCGCGGCCACCGTGCTCTACGCAGACGCCGCGCCCGTCGTGCCCGCGCTGCGGTCGTTCTGGCTCCCCATCCACGTCACGATCATCAGTGTCGGCAGCGGCATCTTCCTCGTCTCGGGTGTCGCGAGCCTGCTGTTCCTGCTGCGCATCCGTTACCCCAAGGGCGAAGCGTCGAGCGGGTTCTTCGCTGCGATGGCACAGCGTCTTCCCGATGCCCAGATCCTCGACCGGCTCGCGTACCGCACCACGATCATCGGTTTCCCGTTGTTCGGCGCCGGCATCATTCTCGGCGCGATCTGGGCCGAAGCGGCGTGGGGCCGGTTCTGGGGCTGGGACCCGAAGGAAACCGTCTCGTTCATCACCTGGGTCATCTACGCCGCGTACCTCCACGCACGCGCCACGTCGGGCTGGCGCAACACCCGCGCGGCCTGGATCAACGTCGCGGGCTTCGTCGCGATGCTGTTCAACCTGTTCATCATCAACATGGTCGTCTCGGGCCTGCACTCGTACGCCGGACTGAACTGACCCCTGCTATCGTCGCGCCGTCGCAGGCGAACAGCGGGGGGAGTAGGCGATGGGGGACGGAACGCAGGGGGACGGAACGCAG
>JADGMW010000090.1_pt3 | contig 41499 bp, 37 predicted proteins | sample 8641801 | NCBI WGS metagenome assembly JADGMW01 (sample SAMN16272018, study PRJNA661076) | feces metagenome | isolation source: fecal sample from diarrhoea affected cattle A | host: Bos taurus | place: South Africa: Lokaleng Village, Mahikeng | collected 2019-09
CCTCGACGGTGCCGTGGTTACACGAGGTACGGACACCGGGAACCGCTCCTGACACCGGCGACGGGCGAACCGCCAAAGTGATCCTCGCGGTGGTGAGCGTCGGTCTGCTCGCCGCGGTGTTCCTGTGGGTCGGCGCACACGCGCCCCCCGGATCCGTGGCGGGTGCCGGGACGACCGGCGACGGCGCCGGTGCCACCGACAGCCCCGCCTCGGCCGCAGACCCGGATCTCTCACAGCCCCGCACGGATCGGCCGGCTCGCTTCGAGATCGGGCCGGTGCGCCTCGACCTGCCCGGTTCCTGGCGCCTGCGAACGCCGGAATCGGCGGACTCGGGGCGTGCGGAACTCGTCCCGGCGTCGGGCACCGACCGGAGAATCGTGATCGTGCACAGCGTCCTGGCCGACGGCATGGACGAGCATGCCGTGGCCGCGGTGCTCGGGACACGGGCGGAGGAACGCGGCCGGGTGATTCGAAATATGGACGCCGACACCACATTCGCGGACCGGAGTGTGATCGCCTACACCGAAGTGCCCGACGACTTCTCCGAGGTTCGGTGGTCGGTCGTGGTCTTCCCGGGGTTGCAGGTCGCGGTGGGTTGCCAGTTCCTCGACGGTGAGTGGGCAGGGATCCGGCGCGAGTGCGAGCAGGCGGTGCACACCCTCCGGACCGGGTGAAGACACGCTGGAAAACGAATTCCGGATCCGAGGGAACCGCTCGGCCGGTTGCGGCGTCCAACCTTGTGTAGGCGCAATCCGGCTCAGACCAACTGGGGGGCTGAGACAGCCGGTGCGCGGAACGATCGAAGGAGCACTCGTGACCGAACCGTCGGCCGGAGCAGGGTCCGGCCACTCGAATGGCTTGAGCACAGATGTCGCAACCATGGAGGTGGTCGCGGGGCAACTTCAGGATTCTCGCAACGAACTCGTGGGGATTCTCCGAGTGCTCGGCGACGTCGTGCAGTCCGCACCGTCCGTGTGGCGAGGTGTGTCCGCCACGCGCTTCGCCGGAATCATGGAGCGCTGGAATGTCAACAACACCAACCTGACCGCCGCGCTCGACGAACTCGCGGAAGCGGTGCGGACCAGCGGCCGGTCCTACGACGCGACCGAACAGGAGAACGCACGGGCGCTCGGTGCCGTCGACCCCGGTGCCGGTTCCCTTCTCCGCGGTTCGTTCTGATCCCCGGTCCCGAATCCAGCTGAAGGAGAACGAACAGTGACAGTCGACGGTGGATCCGAGATCTTCCAGAATTTCGCGGGCGTCGCAGATCTGCACGCGCGTCTCGTCTCGGGCGAGAAGGCGATCAGGGACACGCTCGACCGGATCGAATCGCAGGTAGCGCCGCTGGTGGCCACGTGGAGTGGTGAGGCGCAGGCCGACTACGTCGCGACGCAGCAGCGGTGGAACCGGGCCGAAGCGGGCCTGATCCAGGTGCTGCAGGACATCGGCCGGATCGTGTCGAGCGGCAACGACGACATGCTGGCAACCGAACGGAGGAACCAGGCACGCTTCCCGGGGTGATACCCGGTGCGTCCGGTGGGTGCAGGGGGAGAACCCACGGCACTGCGTCCCGGTGGTGGAGAGGCCGCCGGGACGTTGTGCTGTCCGGATGCGTTTTGACCTACCGGCCGCTACGCCGGTAAAGTGGTTCCTCGGCGTGTCGTCCGTCGTCGTTGCCTTGTGCGCGGCGAACATCTCATCCCGGGTCTCAACTGGCCGCCGGGTGTGACCATCGGCGGCATGCGGGCCAGCAGCGAAAACGATAGACGAGGAAATTCTGTGTCTACGTACACACCGAAGGCCAGCGAGCTGACCCACGAGTGGCACGTCATCGACGCCACCGACGTGGTCCTCGGCCGCCTCGCGGTGCAGGCGGCAAACCTGCTCCGTGGCAAGCACAAGCCCACCTTTGCTCCGCACATGGACGGCGGTGATTTCGTCGTCATCATCAACGCCGACAAGGTCGCCATCTCCGGCAACAAGCGGACCGACAAGTTCCTGTACCACCACTCCGGTTACCCGGGTGGCCTGCGGGGTCGTTCGGTCGGCGAGGTTCTCGACAAGAACCCCGATCGTCTCGTGGAGAAGGCCGTCACCGGCATGCTCCCGAAGAACAAGCTCGGCCGCGCCATCGCCAAGAAGCTGAAGGTCTACGCGGGCCCGAACCATCCCCACGCCGCGCAGCAGCCGGTGCCGTTCGAGATCAAGCAGGTGGCACAGTGACGACGCCCGAGGAACAGAACGAGAACGTGACGAACGTCGAAGAGTTCGCCGACAACGTCGAGGTCGCTGCAGACGAGTACGTGGCCGAAGAGGCTGTTGCGGAGCCCGTGGCTCCGATCGTGCTCGACCGTCCGATCCAGACCGTCGGTCGCCGTAAGGAGGCCGTGGTCCGCGTGCGTCTGGTGCCCGGCTCCGGCAACTTCGTCCTCAACGGTCGCACCATCGAGGATTACTTCCCGAACAAGGTGCACCAGCAGCTCGTGAAGTCGCCGCTGGTGACCGTCGAGCGCCCCGAGGGCTTCGACATCCACGCTCGCCTGCATGGTGGCGGCCCGTCCGGCCAGGCCGGCGCGCTGCGTCTCGCCATCGCACGTGCACTCATCGAGGTCACTCCCGAGGATCGCCCCGCGCTCAAGCGCGCCGGCTTCCTCACGCGTGACCCGCGTGCCGTCGAGCGTAAGAAGTACGGCCTGAAGAAGGCCCGTAAGGCATCTCAGTACTCCAAGCGCTGATGTGTCGCCGACGCTGACCTGGTCAGCCTCGGCACTTGTTCGACCACGAGAGCAGGCGTCGGTAGAGATTCGCTACCGGCGCCTGCTTTCGTGCATTCTGTCTTCCGTCAGATTCCGGGGCCGGGTACGCCGTGCCGCGGAACAGGGGAGCATTGCGCGGTAGTGACCGCAGTGAATGGTGAGGGGCGTGTCTATGGGTCGGTTGTTCGGCACCGACGGAGTTCGAGGCTTGGCAAATGCCGAGCTGACGGTGGAGTTGGCATTGCGTCTGGCCGGTGGTGCTGCCGCGGTGCTGGCGCCGGTGGATTCCGGGCGACGGCCGGTGGCCGTCGTCGGCCGGGACCCACGCGCGAGCGGTGAGATGCTCGAGGCCGCCGTCACCGCCGGGCTCACCGCAGCCGGCGTCGATGTGCTGTCGGTGGGCGTGCAGCCCACTCCCGCAGTCGCGTACCTCACCGCCGCGTACGGCGCCGACCTCGGAGTGATGATCTCCGCGTCGCACAATCCCATGCCGGACAACGGCATCAAGATCTTCGCGGCGGGTGGGCACAAGCTCGAGGACTCGGTCGAAGACCGGATCGAAGCGGTACTCCAGGGCGAGAACGGATCACCGGCACGCCCCACCGGAGCAGGGATCGGACGCGTCCGGGTCGCCGAAGACGCTGTGGACCGTTATCTCGCGCACCTCGCGTCGACGATGCATCATCCCCTCACGGGTCTGACGGTTGTCGTCGACTGTGCGCACGGTGCGGCGTCACGCGTCGGCCCCGAAGCCTACGAGGCCGCCGGCGCGACTGTGATCGCAATCGGTGCGGAGCCCGACGGGCTCAACATCAATCTCGATTGCGGCTCGACACATCTCGAAGGCTTGCAGAAAGCTGTGCTGGAACACGGCGCGGATCTGGGTCTCGCTCACGACGGGGATGCCGACCGTTGCCTCGCGGTGGACGCGTCCGGTGCCGTCGTCGACGGCGACGCCATCATGGCGATCCTGGCGCTGAGCATGCACGAGTCGGGTGAACTGCGCGACGGCACGCTGGTCACGACGGTGATGAGCAACCTCGGCCTCCACCTCGCGATGAAGGACGCCGGAATTGCCGTCCGGACCGTCGGGGTCGGGGACCGCTACGTGCTCGAGGAACTGCGCCGCGGGGGATTCAGCCTCGGTGGCGAACAGTCCGGGCACATCGTTCTCCCTGCTCACGGCACGACCGGCGACGGCGTGCTGACGGGACTGCGGCTCATGGAACGGATCGCGGCGACCGGACGCTCGCTCACCGAACTGGCGTCGGTGATGACCATCCTCCCGCAGGTGCTCGTCAACGTCCGGGTGAGCGACAAGGCGGCGGTGGCGAACGATCCTGCTGTCGCGAGCGCCGTCGCCGAAGTGGAGCGTGAACTCGGCGAGACCGGACGCGTGCTGCTGCGGCCCTCCGGGACAGAGCAACTCGTCCGCGTCATGGTCGAGGCCGCCGACGACAGCCATGCCCGCGCTCTCGCCGACCGGCTGGCCGGAGTCGTGGCGGGCGTCTGACGCCAGGACAGCCCCTCATCCGGTCCCCGCTGGGACCGTATCGGCACCACGCCCCCTCCCGACCCCTCCACGATGAGGGAACCGGAGGGGGCGTCGCTGCGTCCAACCCTGCGAACGCAGTGCGGGGGAGGGGCGGGACATGGCAGCACCACGGGATCGTGTGCGATTCGACGAGCAGGGCGTCACGTCGATAGCGGGTCGATTGGCGAGATCCGCGGACGACACCGATCACGAATGCCGTCATGTGCTGGGAAACCTCGAGTTCGGTCCACGCACAGCCGGCGAGCACTACCGCAACTGTGGCGCCGTCGTCGAAGACGGATACCGGCGAGTGCGCCGGGCCTGTGACGAGTGGGTGGCGACGGTGAACGCACACGTGGATGCGCTGCGCACCGCAGCCGACCATTACACCGAGCGCGATGCGGCGACAGCGGACGATCTGGCCCGTGTGCCGGGCCCGGATACCCTCCGGGGCGATCCCGGCCGCTGGTCACGATGACGCCGGCACCCGACCCGGCCCGCATCCTCGACACGGGCGCCGGCGGTCTGACGTTCTTCGCCGACTACCTCCCCTGTGCGCATCAGCTGGGCATCGCGTCTTCCGTCACGGCCGAGTCGCTGCGGGAGAGGTACGACGAACAGCGCGGCCTCGATCTCGCCACGCTCGTCGCCGACGCCTCGGATCTTGCTCGGCTCGCCTGTCTGCTCGGCGGGCATGTCGAGGATCAGAGCGGTCACGTGCGTGGCCTGCCGCGAGTCTGGCAGGGACGTGCCGCCGACACCGCCCGGTCGCGCCTGGACGCCGTCGTCGCCCAGGGGTGGGCACTGCAGAGCGGGGTGGACGCGCTCTCGCGTGCTCTCGCCACCGCTGCGTCGGACATCGCTGTGATCGTCGGCGACAAGGCGCGCGTCGTCGGCGCGTTCGAGGGACGCCTCGTCGGCGGACGTACTGCCGACGAAGTCCGGGTGATTGTTGCCGGCGCGTCGGGTGGATCCGGCGGTCCCACTCCGGATCAGGTGGCGGGCTGGTTTCCTCCCGCCGATCACGGGTCCGGCAACCCGGCTGCCACGGCGGAGCAATGCTCGCGATGGCTACGCGAGACGTTCACCCCGGAGTTCGGCGCTGCGATCGACGGTGTGCTGCGAGTCTGTGACGATACCGATCGAACGATCAGATCTGTATTCGACTCTCTGGCAGCATCATTCGCCAGTATCGAAGACCTCGGTGGGGTGGGAGCCGCGTTCGGCGGGTCGGTGCCGGGCAGTATCCGATCGGGCTTCGCTCCGAACGTGCCGCCGTCGGGGGATGACGGGAGCGACCCGGTACGAGCAGGAGTAGATCTCGTCGTCGCGGCAGCGGGTCTCGCCGGTGCCGTACTCGACCTGGCCGGATCGGGAGTGCGGGCCGCGACCGCGATGCTCGACGCCGCCACGGATGCCGCGATGTCGCCCGGCGCCACACCCCCCGCCGCGCCTCCCGATGCGGAGCCGTCCGCGCCAGGCTCAGCAACGCCGACGACCCGATCCGACGGGGAAACAGAGCCGTCCGGCAAATCCGAGGAACCGTCGGCGTCGAACCTGGTGCCGGTGGAACCAGTGGTGGACGCGTCCCCCGATCGATTGCCGACCGAGAACCCGAGCGGGGTCGCCACACCTGTGGGCAATTCGCCACCGGAGCCGGTGGGTGACGAGATCCATCCATCCGGGACGCCCGCAAGTGGCATCCCCCCGGTGGCCGTTCCGCGCGCGTCCGGCCGCCGCGACACCTCGACATCTCCCCCTGCGCCGGCCGTTGCCGAGACGGATCGGGCGAGCCGGCAACCCGGTGACCCCCACGGTGGGGTGGTACTTGCCGAAGCCGGGCCGCTCTGACACCCGGGGAAAGGCGCAGTCGCCGTGGGCGATCGCGCGTCGAGCAGGATCAGCGTCCGAGAAGAAGATTGATCTGGCTGCCGAGTTCGCGGTCGATCGAATTGGGGTCGGTGAGCGCGATGGAGCCCGGAATCTCGGCGGTCGGGTCGGAGAAGGCCGCGTAGGTCTTGTCCCCGTTCAGCCGGTGGAGCAGGAAACCGGTGAGCAGCGAGCGGGTGTGCTGCTGTGTGCGTCGCTCGTTCCCACCGATGCCGAGAGCGGCGAGCATGCGACGGCCCTCGGCGAGGCCGTTGTCGTCGGACTTCTCCACGACGCGCAGTTGCACGTCGCCGCCCCACGATGCGGCCACCGCTGCCGCGTCGCTGGTCATCGACCCGACGCTCTTCTCGCCGACGAGGACCAGACCGGGAGCGGTGACCTGCGCCGCGGCGTCCGACGCACGCGGTGAGGTCGGTGCCGGGTAGAGCGATGCGACCGCAGCCACCTCGCGGCGCGCGGCAGCCAGCACTGCGGCGCCCGCACCGAACCCGTGGCCGACGAACGCGAGACGGTCCGGATGGACGCTGATGCGTCCCGTGCCGAGTCGCACGCCGAGGCAGATGTCGAGTGTGGTGTGCAGGTCGGTGGCGAGCCCCACAGCCGACGGGACCGGGCCGCGTTCGGTGCTGGGAGCCCCGACGACGATGCCCCACGACGCGAGATGCTCGAACAGTGCTGTGTACTTGCCTACATTCGTGAGCCAGCCGTGCCCGAACGCCACTGCCGGAAGGTTGAACCCTTCGGCGGGGGTATAGACCACGCCGGGTTGTCCCGCGAGCGCCAGGTCGCCGCGCAGCACCGAGTGCGGACCGCGCTTGGACAGTTCCTTAGCCAGGGATTTCGGGTTCGCCGCCACGGCGTGAACGTTAGCGGATACGCCGCGGAGGCGGGTCCGGTGTGCCCGTGACGTGCGTGTCGCGCGAAGTCGGTGCGCGTCGTGCCCGGGTAGCTGCCCGCGGGCGGCCGAGTTCCCGATGAGTTGCGGTCGTCCAGCCCGCGACCAGTACCCTGCTAACCATGTGCGGAATCGTGGGGTATGTCGGGCACCGTCGTGCTCTCGACGTCGTAGTCGAAGCGCTGCGGCGGATGGAGTACCGGGGTTACGACTCGGCCGGAATCGCCATTCTCGACGGTCGAGGCGGATTGGCAGTGGAGAGAAAGGCCGGGCGTCTGGCCAACCTCGAGGCCGAACTCGCCGAGATCGGGGAGGACCACTTCGCAGGCACCGCCGGAATGGGCCACACCCGATGGGCGACACACGGCCGCCCCACCGACCGCAACGCGCACCCGCACCGGGACGTGACCGGCAAGGTCGCCGTCGTGCACAACGGCATCATCGAGAACTTCGCACCGCTGCGCGAAGAACTCGAGAAGGACGGCGTGGAGCTGGCCAGCGACACCGACACCGAGGTCACCGTGCACCTCGTGGCCCGTGCCTACGCCGAAGGCCCGACCGCCGGGGACTTCGTGGAAAGTGCGCGCAGCGTGCTGCGCCGCCTCGAAGGTGCGTTCACACTCGTCTTCACCCATGCCGACCATCCCGGCACGATCGTCGCCGCTCGACGCTCGACACCGCTGGTCGTCGGCGTCGGGGACGGCGAGATGTTCGTCGCCTCCGATGTCGCCGCGTTCATCGAGTTCACCCGCGACGCCGTCGAACTGGGCCAGGACCAGGTCGTCGTCATCACCGCGGACTCGTACGAGGTCACCGACTTCGACGGCAACACCGGTGTACGCACCCAGCCGTTCACCATCGACTGGGATCTCGCCGCCGCCGAGAAGGGCGGCCACGACTACTTCATGCTCAAGGAGATCGAGGAACAGCCCGGCGCGGTGGCCGACACCCTGCGCGGGCACTTCGTCGACAACCGCATCGTGCTCGACGAGCAGCGGCTCTCCGATCAGGAACTGCGCGACATCGACAAGGTGTTCGTCGTCGCGTGCGGCAGTTCCTACCATTCCGGTCTCGTCGCGAAGTATGCGATCGAGCACTGGACCCGCCTGCCCGTCGAGGTGGAACTGGCTTCCGAGTTCCGGTACCGCGACCCGGTGCTGGACCGTTCGACGCTGGTGGTCGCCATTTCGCAGTCCGGGGAGACCGCCGACACCCTCGAAGCGGTGCGGCACGCCAAGGACCAGAAGGCTCGTGTGCTCGCGGTGTGCAACACCAACGGTGCGCAGATCCCGCGTGAGGCGGACGCGGTGTTGTACACCCGTACCGGTCCGGAGATCGGGGTGGCGTCGACGAAGGCGTTCCTGGCGCAGATGGCCGCGAACTACCTGGTCGGCTTGGCTTTGGCGCAGGCCCGGGGCACGAAGTATCCCGACGAGGTGGCACGCGAGTACGAGGATCTGGCGGCGATGCCGGAGAAGATCGCACAGGTGCTCGAGGGTATGGATTCGGTCCGGCAACTCGCGCGGGACCTGTCGGCCTCGCCGGCGGTGCTGTTCCTGGGCCGGCACGTCGGGTATCCGGTGGCGCTCGAAGGCGCTCTCAAACTCAAGGAACTGGCGTACATGCACGCCGAGGGGTTCGCGGCCGGTGAACTCAAGCACGGTCCGATCGCGCTGATCGAGGACGGTCTGCCCGTGATCGTGGTGATGCCGTCGCCGAAGGGCCGCGCGGTGCTGCACAGCAAGTTGCTCAGCAACATCCGGGAGATCCAGGCGCGTGGCGCGGTGACCGTGGTGATCGCGGAGGAGGGCGACGAGACCGTGCGCCCGTTCGCCGACCATCTCGTCGAGATCCCGTCGGCGCCGTCGTTGCTGCAGCCGTTGTTGTCGACGGTGCCGTTGCAGGTGTTCGCGGCCGAGGTCGCGCAGGCACGCGGGTACGACGTCGACAAGCCCCGTAACCTCGCGAAATCCGTCACGGTCGAATAACCCGGACCACGCCGCCGGGCGGCACGAGGCTCCCAGGAGGGGCGATGCGCAGCTACTACCCGTGCGAGGCGGTGCGAGCCGCGGAGGCGCCGCTGCTGGCCTCGCTGCCGGAGGGCACGCTGATGCGCCGGGCGGCGCACGGTCTGGCGACCGTCGCCGCGGCGGAACTGCGTGCCGTCACCGGGGGAGTCGCCGGGAGACGGGTTGTTCTGCTCGTCGGGTCCGGCGACAACGGCGGGGACGCCCTGTGGGCCGGGTCGTTCCTCCGCCGGCGTGGCTGCGCGGTGACCGCACTGCTCCTCGATCCGGACCGTGCGCACCCCGCCGGTCTCGCCGCACTGAAGGCCGCCGGGGGTCGTGCCGTGCCGGCCCGGCCCGAGCATCTCGGTGACCCCGACCTGGTGCTCGACGGCATCGTCGGAATCTCCGGTCGCGGCCCACTGCGTCCCGCCGCCGCCGACATCGTCGACGCGATCACCGCGCCGATCGTCGCGGTGGACACGCCGAGCGGCGTCGACCCCGACACCGGCGCCGTGGACGGCCCGGCGGTGAGCGCAACCGTGACCGTCGCGTTCGGGGCCCTCAAACCGGTCCACGCACTCGCGTCACCCCGGTGCGGCCGGGTCGAACTCGTCGACATCGGACTCGAACTCCCCGAATCCCGCCTGATCGCTGCCGAGGCCGCCGAGGTGGGAGCCATCTGGCCGGTACCGGGCCCGGACGACGACAAGTACAGCCAGGGCGTAGTCGGTGTCTCCGCGGGCAGCGCGAAGTACCCCGGGGCAGCGGTCCTGTGTGCGGGGGCAGCCGTCGCCGCGACCTCCGGCATGGTCCGCTACGCCGGTTCCGCGTCGGCCGAAGTTCTTGCCCATCGCCCCGAAGTGGTGGCCGCACCCTCGGTCGCGGAGGCCGGTCGCGTGCAGGCCTGGGTCGTGGGCCCGGGCGGCGGCACGGGCACCGAGGCCGCCGAGACCCTCCGGGCAATTCTGGCCACCGATCTGCCGGTCCTGGTCGACGCCGATGGGCTGACCGTGCTCGCGCGCAACCCGGACCTGGTTCGGGGACGTGCCGCCCCGACCCTGCTCACTCCTCACGCGGGTGAGTTCGCACGGCTCACCGGGGCACGACCCGAACCGGACCGGGTCGCAGCGGTACGCACACTCGCCGCGGAGTGGGGCGTCCATGTCCTGCTCAAGGGGCACGTGACACTGATCGCACGGCCCGACGGCCTGGTGTTCGTCAACGACGCCGGAGGGTCCTGGGCCTCGACGGCGGGCGCCGGCGACGTGCTGTCCGGAACGATCGGCGCGCTGCTGTCGTCGGGGATGCCCGTCGATCTCGCCGCTGCCGCCGGTGCTCGGGCACATGCGTTGGCCGCCAACCTCGCTGCTTCCGGCGGCACGCCCGGGGAAGGCCTGCAAGCAGCGTCGGCGGCGCCGGTGTCGGCGAGTGCGATCCTCGCCTCGCTGCACGACGCCGTGCGGTTGCTCCGTACCTATATGCCCGAATCGTGACCGGACGCGCCGGACCACGGCGTCCGTACAAAAACGGGCAGTGGCAGGATCGAGAGACGTGACCACGACCCAGCACACCCTGCCTTCAGCCCGAAACGCCCGCCCTCAAGCCGAGGCGGTCATCGATCTGGACGCGGTCGCCGAGAACGTTCGGCGGCTCCGGGAGTTCGCCGGGGACGCTGCCGTCATGGCGGTGGTCAAGGCCGACGCCTACAACCACGGAGCCGTGCCCGTCGCGAAGGCTGCGCTTGCCGCCGGCGCCCGTGAACTCGGGGTCACCACACTCGGTGAAGCCATCGAACTGCGTGCCGCCGGAATCGAGGCGCCGGTGCTGTCCTGGCTCCACGCCTCCGACGCGGACTTCGCACCCGCCATCGTGGCGAACGTCGAACTCGGCGTCTCCTCGCCCCGCCACCTCGAGTCGATCGTCGCAGCGGCGCATTCCACCGGGACGACGGCGTCGATCGCGGTGAAGGTCGACACCGGACTCAACCGCAACGGCGTCGCCCCCGACGAGTGGGACGTGTTCGTCGACGATCTTGCGCGCGCCCAGGCCGAGGGGTCGGTGCGGCTGCGTGGTGTGTTCTCCCACCTCGCGCACGGGGACGAACCCGAGCACCGCGTCAACGACGAGCAGCGCGACCGTCTGAAGGAGGCGGTCGCAGATCTGCGACGCCGGTCGTTGTCTCCGGAGGTAGTGCACCTGGCGAACTCCGCTGCCACGCTCACCCGCCCTGACCTGCGATTCGATATGGTTCGGCCCGGAATTGCGATGTACGGTCTGACACCCATTCCGGAACGCGGTGACTTCGGGTTCCGTCCGGTGATGACAGTACGGACGAAGGTGATTCTGGTGAAGAAGGTTCGAGCAGGGACGGGCGTGTCGTACGGGCACAGCTGGATCGCTCCCACCGACACGACGGTGGCACTTCTGCCGATGGGATACGCCGACGGCATCCGCCGCAATCTCAGCGGGCGGATCGAGGTGCAGCTCGGCGGCCGGCGGCGGCCGCAGATCGGCCGGATCTGCATGGACCAGGTCGTCGTCGACCTCGGCCCGGACGGTGCCGGAGTAAACGAAGGCGACGAGGCGTTCTTCTTCGGTGACGGTCGTCACGGTGAGCCCGGAGCCCAGGATTGGGCCGAGAAGCTCGACACGATCAACTACGAGATCGTCACGGGCATCGGCGGTCGCACCGTGCGAACCTACGTCGGGGGCGAAGGGAGCGTGACGCCATGACGGTCTTGGGACGACTGGGCATGCTCGGGTCCAGCCTGATCACACTCGCCTCCTCGGCCGGCCTCTACGCGGTACGTACCGCGGGAATGCCCGCCCACGAACTCTACGAGGACGAAGATTTCGACGCGATCCTGCGGCTGCCGAAACGGGTGATCCACACCGAAGACGACGTCTCGCTCGTCGTCCGGGAGGCCGGATCGCCGTTCGCGCCGCTCACCGTGGTTTTTGTGCACGGCTACTGCCTGCGCATGCAGTCGTGGCACTTGCAGTACCGGCACATCGCCGAGCGCTGGGGCCGCGACGTGCGGATGGTCTTCGTCGACCAGCGGGGGCACGGCGAGTCGGGTGCCTCGGGGTCGAAGACGTGCACCATCGCCCAACTGGGCCGCGACCTCGGACGTGTCATCGACGCCACAGCCCCGGCCGGGCCGGTGGTCGTGGTGGGACATTCGATGGGTGGGATGACCACCATCGCGCTGGCGGCGCAGCGCCCCGAACTGTTCGGGCCGCGGGTCGTGGCAGTGGGATTGCTCGCCACCACCGCAGCCGGGCTCAGCAAGAGCGGGATCGGGCGCAACCTCGACAACCCGGTCATCGACGCCTTCCGGTACGCCGCACGCACGGCGCCGGGTTTCGTGCAGCAGGCGCGAGGCATGGCGCGGGCGATCGTGTCACCGATCCTGCGGGCCGCGTCGTACGGCACCGTGGTCAGCCCGCGTCTGGTCCGGTTCTCCGACCGGATGCTCGACGAGACGCCCGTCCTCACCATCGTGAACTTCCTGCGCACACTCGAGCTGCACGACGAGTCCGCAGCGCTGCCGGTGCTCGGCACCGTGCCGGTTCTGGTGCTGTCGGGGGACGCCGACATGGTGATTCCCTATGCGAGTTCCGAGGATCTCGCCGAGGCGCTGCCCGACGTCGAACTCAAGCGGGTGCGCGGTGCAGGCCACCTCGTGCAGCTCGAATTCCCCGAAGTTGTCAACCGGGCGGTGGACCGCCTGATCCAGCGCGGTTTCGCGCACGACGTATCGACCAGGCGGTCCGCAATTGTCTGACGACCAGACCCGGGACACCGGGTCACGAAGCATCGAACTCGAGACCGTCGAGGACACGGAAGCGTTCGGCAGGCGGCTCGCTGCCGACCTGCACGCCGGGGATCTCGTGGTCCTCGACGGCCCTCTCGGCGCGGGGAAGACCGCGCTCACCCGCGGAATCGCCGCCGGTCTCGGGGTTCAGGGACGCGTGACGTCGCCGACCTTCGTGATCGCCCGCGAACACCGCCCCGGCAGCGCCGACGGCCGGCCGCCGGTCGGCCTGGTGCACGTCGACGCGTACCGGCTCGGCAACGGTCCAGGGGCACTGGACGAACTCGATGCGCTCGACCTGGACACCGATCTGGCGGATGCGGTGGTGGTCGTGGAATGGGGCGAGGGACTCGTCGAGAAGCTCACCGACCGGCATCTGCGTGTGCGTCTGCGCAGGGATCCCGACAGCGACGTCCGCCGGGCGGAGTGGGCCTGGGTGGGCTGACGGACTCGAACGGCGGGTACGCTGGTACATCGTGCTCGTGCTCGCCGTCGATACCGCAACCCCCGCCGTGACCTCCGGACTCGTCCGTCTCGGCGGCGGCGCCCGTCCCGAGACTCTGGCGTCGCGCGTCACGGACAACCCTCGCGCGCACGCGGAGGTACTCACTCCCCAGATTCTCGAATGCCTCGCCGACGCGGGACACACACCGGCAGAACTCGACGCGATCGTCGTCGGCGTCGGGCCCGGCCCGTTCACCGGGCTGCGCGTCGGCATGGTGACAGCCGCCGCGTTCGGCGACGCCCTGGGCATTCCCGTGTACGGAGTGTGCACACTCGACGCGATCGCCGCCGATGTCCGTCGTCTCGACGGTGACGTCGACGGCGGAGACCTGCTCGTCGTCACCGACGCCCGTCGCCGGGAGATCTATTGGGCGCGGTACAAGCAGGATCAGCGTGTCGAGGGCCCCGAAGTTCGTAAACCGGCCGAGGTCACCGCGGAGCCGTCGGTGCGAGTCGCCGGTTCGGCGCCGCACGCCGCGGTGTTCGACGTGCCCACGGTGGACGTGCAGACACCGTCCCCGGCCGGTCTGGTGGCAGTGGCCGCGGAGGCGATCGGCTCCGGCGCGACCCCCGATCCGCTGGTGCCGATGTATCTGCGCCGTCCCGACGCGGTGGAGACTGCGGACCGGCGAGCATGACTCGCACGACGATCGACGCATTGCGGCCCGAGGACGCCGACCGTTGTGCGGAACTCGAAACGATCTTGTTTCCCGGTGACGGTCCGTGGAGTGCGGCCGCGTTCCGGTCCGCACTGGCGTCGCCGAACAATCATTACGTCGCCGCTCGGGACGCCGACGGACGGGTCCTGGGGTATGCCGGACTCGCTCGCCTGGGTCCGGCCGTCTTCCCCGAATCCGAAGTCCACACCATCGGCGTGGATCCCGCTGCGCGCCGGCAGGGCATCGGCGGCGCACTGCTCGCGAACCTGCTCGCGGCCGCCGATCGGTGGGGCGGCCCGGTGTTCCTCGAAGTGCGTACCGACAACGACGCCGCGATCGCCCTGTACCGGCGTGAGGGCTTCGAGATCGTCGGAACCCGAAAGAACTACTACCAGCCGAGCGGCGCCGACGCGTACACCATGAAGCGTCCGGATCCGCGAGAGGAGCGACAACCGTGACCACGGTGAGCGCACTGCCGAAGAATCCCATCGTGATGGGTATCGAGAGTTCGTGCGACGAGACCGGTGTCGGAATCGTGCGGTGGACCGGTGACGGCACCCTCGAACTTCTCGCCGACGAAGTCGCCTCGAGCGTGGACGAGCATGCCCGGTTCGGGGGAGTGGTTCCGGAGATCGCGTCCAGGGCGCATCTCGAAGCGATGGTGCCGACGATGCGACGTGCGCTCGCCGCGGCCGGGATCGACAGGCCCGACGCGGTGTGCGTCACCATCGGACCTGGTCTCGCCGGTGCGCTGCTCGTCGGAGTGGCCGCCGCCAAGGCATACGCGGCAGCGTGGGACGTGCCCTTCTACGCGATCAACCATCTCGGTGGCCACGTCGCGGTGGACACCCTCGAGCACGGACCGATGCCGCCGTGCATTGCTCTGCTCGTCTCGGGCGGGCACACGCACCTGCTCCATGTCGAGGACATCGGCAAGCCCATCGTGGAACTCGGCACGACTGTAGACGACGCAGCAGGTGAAGCGTTCGACAAGGTGGCCCGGTTGCTCGGTCTCGGTTATCCCGGCGGACCCGAAGTGGATCGGCTCGCCAGAGAAGGCGATCGCACGGCGGTGGTGTTCCCCCGCGGGATGACCGGGTCACGCGACTCCCGCCACGACTTCTCGTTCTCCGGGCTGAAGACGGCCGTCGCGCGCTTCGTCGAGGCGAAACAGCGTGCGGGTGAACCTGTTCCGGTCGCCGACGTCGCCGCGGGTTTCCAGGAGGCGGTGGCCGATGTGCTCACCATGAAGGCCGTCCGGGCCGCGAAGGATCTCGGTGTCGACACCCTCGTGCTCGGTGGCGGGGCGACAGCGAACAGCCGACTGCGGGAACTGGCCGAAGAGCGTTGCGCGGCAGCCGGTATGACGCTGCGGGTGCCCCGGCCGAAACTCTGCACGGACAACGGTGTGATGATCGCAGCGCTCGGCGCGCACTTGATCGCCGGCGGCGCGACACCGTCCTCGCTGGGTGCGGCCACCGATCCCGGCCTGCCGGTGTCCGTGTCGCAGGTCTCCGCCTGACCGTCCCCGCGCGGCGTCAGCCGCCGGTGTCGGCGTTCTCCGGAGGGATGACAACGGTGCCGGTCTCGCCCGAGAGCGGCGTCCCGGGCGCGACGGCCGGTGCGCCCTCTGTCGTCGTAGGCGCCGGCGACGGAGCGATCCCCGGGTTGGACGGTTCCGTACCCGGTTGATCGCTCGGTTCCGGTGACACCGGAATCGGACTCGTGGTGTCCGGAAGTGTGGTGTCGTCGGGCCCCGGTGTGGTCGACGGGTCCGGTGTGGTGCTCGACGGCGGCGCAGTGGTGGTGTCGCGATCGGGGAAGGTCTCGTCGGGCGAGACCTCGGGGGTGGGCACCTGGTCGATCGGGGTGGGGGTCACCGTGGTTCCACCGGACCGGGGATTCGACGTGCTCGATCCGGGGATGTCCGTGTCGAGGATGGCCGGAGGGAGCATGTCGGCGGTCGGTGCGGGCGGGAACTGTGCGTCCGAGGTGAGAGTCGAGATCGGCAGCGAATCCGGGTCCTGGGGCGGGATCGCGGTCTCGGTGGGCGCCCGGGGTGCGTCCTCGTTCGCCGGGGGCACCGCTCCGCTCGTCATCAACGGCGAGACCGGCCCGCCGGCGGTGTCGCGGCCGGCGAAATGCTCGGTGGCGAAACCCGCGAGGATCGCGCTCAGCACGAGTACACCGGCAAGCGTGCCCGAGAGTCGTCCGCTCGTTTTGCCGCGACGCGTCCTCGACGACCCGACCAAGGGATAGGCCGCTGCCTCGGCGGACTCGCCGATCAAGGCGGCGCCCTGAGCCGCAGCGGATGCAGGCTCGGCCACGCGCATGGTGTCGCCGTCGAACGCGCCCGCAATTGCGTCGGCCAGGGCGGGAACGCCGGCCGCGCCACCGACCAGTGCGAGTGTCCGTGGGTGCGGTGTCGATCCGGTGCAGATGCGCCGCGTGAATGCGGCAGCCGTGTCGGCGAGGTCGGCGCTCAGTTCGTGGAGGTCGGCGCGGGTGAGGGTGACGGACGCGTCGGGTCCCGCTTCCGCGATGTCGATCCGCGCGACGTCGGCGGTGGTGAGTACCTCCTGGGCGCCCTGGCACCGGGCGGCGAGCAACTCGGAGTCGATCCGGCGGCGGGTGCGCATCGTGCTCGTGGAGCGGAGGACCCGTTCGTAGATCCGTGTTCCGAGCGCGTTGCCGCTGACTTCTTCGGTGCGTGCAGAGCGTAGGACGGTGCCGGTGGATTGGTCCAGGACGGACACCGTGGTGCCCGTGGCACCGAGATCGGCGATCGCGACCGTTCCCGCTTCGGAGCGAAGGCCCACGGTGCGGAGGAATGCGAGCATCGCAGCGGTTTCGGGGACGAGTCGTACGTGTCGTCCCTCGCGTTCGGCAGCGAGACGTACGGTCTCGGCTTGTTCGTCGGTGCGGTAGGCGACGTTGACAACAGGACGATCCGCCAGGTGCGCGCACATCAGGGAGACGGCGTCGAACACAAGATCACCGAGTTCACGGCTTCGGTCGGAATCGGCAGCCAGTCGGCGGTACTCGGTGGTGGATCCGGTCTCCGTGTCGACCCGTAGGGCCGAACCGACACCTGACGTTCCCACGGAGATGCCTAGCGACGTGGGCATAAGTTCACCTCTCGTGCATGACCGGTGCTCGGGCGGGGTTCTTTTCCCTCTCTTGGGTCACCGTATGGTCACGCTCTCGATTTCGTTATGCAACCGTAACATAATTCTGTATGTGGTGACTCGGGTCGGCGCGTCGGCCCCGGCCCCTCTTGAGTGGCTGGCACTCTCATGTATAGAGTGCTAGTGACACCGAGCGTTGATCCGGCACCCGCGACGACGGGTCTGCGTACGGCGTCACCCGTGGTGACTGAACAACCCCGCGTCCGAGGACATCGAGAGCTTCGGACCCAAAAACCCCTGAAAGTGGAGGGCTCATCGTGGCGAGCGTGAACATCAAGCCGCTCGAGGACAAGATCCTCGTCCAGGCCAATGAGGCCGAGACGACGACTGCCTCCGGCCTCGTCATCCCGGATACGGCGAAGGAGAAGCCCCAGGAGGGCACCGTCGTCGCTGTAGGCCCCGGCCGCTGGGACGAAGATGGCGACAAGCGCATCCCGCTCGACGTCAAGGAAGGCGACGTCGTCATCTACAGCAAGTACGGCGGAACCGAGATCAAGTACGCCGGCGAGGAGTACCTGATCCTGTCTGCGCGCGACGTCCTGGCTGTCGTCGCCAAGTAGGCCGCACACATTCCGCCCCGGAGTTCCGTCATGGACCCGGGGCGGAATCCGTTGCGGATCACCCGAGTCCAGGAGTAGCCGGAGAACATGTCCAAACAAATCGAGTTCAACGAGACCGCGCGCCGAGCACTCGAACGCGGTGTCGACCAGCTCGCCGACGCCGTCAAGGTCACCCTCGGCCCGCGTGGGCGGCACGTCGTGCTCGCCAAGGCTTTCGGTGGCCCCACCGTCACCAACGACGGTGTCAGCATCGCCCGGGAGATCGAACTGGCAGACCCGTTCGAGAATCTCGGCGCTCAGCTCGTCAAGAGCGTTGCCACCAAGACCAACGACGTCGCGGGTGACGGCACCACCACCGCGACGGTTCTCGCGCAGGCGCTCGTCAAGGCCGGCCTGAGAAACATCGCCGCGGGAGCGAACCCGATGGCCATGGGTTCGGGCATCTCCAAGGGTGCCGACCGCGTCTGCGAAGCTCTGCTCGCGGCCGCCACCCCGGTCGAGGGCAAGAACGCCATCGCGCAGGTCGCCACGGTCTCGTGCCGTGACGCGGAAATCGGCGAGATGGTCGGCGAGGCCCTCACGCGGGTCGGCGAAAACGGTGTCGTCACGATCGAGGAATCCTCGACCATGCACACCGAACTCGTCGTCACCGAGGGTGTCCAGTTCGACAAGGGCTTCCTGTCCCCGTACTTCATCACCGACGTAGACACCCAGGAAGCCGTCCTCGAGGACGCGCTGATCCTGCTCTACCGCGAGAAGATCACCTCGCTTCCCGACTTCCTCCCGCTCCTCGAGAAGATCGCTGAATCGGGTAAGCCCGTTCTGCTCATCGCCGAGGACATCGAAGGCGAACCGCTGTCGACCCTCGTGGTCAACGCGATCCGCAAAACCCTCAAGGCTGTCGCGGTCAAGGCGCCGTACTTCGGCGATCGCCGCAAGGCGTTCCTCGACGACCTCGCGGTCGTCACCGCGGGTACGGTCATCAACTCCGATCTGGGCCTGTCCCTGAAGGAGGCCGGACTCGACCTGCTCGGCAAGGCACGTCGTGTCGTCGTCACGAAGGACAGCACCACGATCGTCGACGGCGCAGGCACGGCCGACGAGATCGAAGCACGCGCGGCGCAGTTGCGGCGTGAGATCGAGGCGACCGAGTCCGACTGGGACCGCGAGAAGCTCGAAGAGCGTCTGGCGAAGCTCGCCGGCGGCGTGGCGGTCATCAAGGTCGGCGCGGCCACCGAAACCGATCTCAAGGAACGCAAGTTCCGGGTCGAGGACGCCGTGAACGCGGCCAAGGCCGCCGTCGAAGAGGGCATCGTCCCCGGTGGCGGTTCGGCTCTGGTCCAGGCGTCGCTCTCGCTGCGTGAACTCGAAGACTCGCTTTCGGGCGACGAGGCGCTCGGTGTCGCGGTCCTGCGTACCGCGCTGACCGCGCCGTTGTACTGGATCGCCTCCAACGCCGGCCTCGACGGAGCCGTCGTGGTGAACAAGGTGACCGAAGCGGAGAAGGGCCACGGCTTCAACGCCGCGACCCTCACCTACGGCGACCTGCTCGCCGACGGTGTCGTCGATCCGGTGAAGGTGACGCGCTCGGCGGTTGTCAACGCGGCGTCGGTCGCGCGGATGATCCTCACCACCGAGAGTGCCATCGTCGAGAAGCCCGAAGAGGCTGCGGACGACAACCACGGTCACGGGCACGCTCACTAGGAGCGAACCGAGACACGAAACACGAAGCCCCGCGCAGAGTTCCATGCGCGGGGCTTCGTCGTGTCGGAGGGCGGTGCCGGCTCGGGCCGTCGGGCGCTCGGCGGACGACGCTCGGACGTGCAGCCTGTAGGGCGGGGTCATCCGCACCGGGGCCGCATCACACGGCGACCTTGCGCCGGCGATGACGGGCGTACATCTCACGTTCGGTCTCCGACATTCCGCCCCAGATGCCGTACGGCTCGGCAACGGTGAGTGCGTGCTCGCGGCACTGCTCGAGCACGGGGCAACTACGGCACAGATCCTTCGCACGGCTCTCGCGCTGGGCGCGCGCACGTCCCCGTTCCCCGTCCGGATGGAAGAACATCGAGGAGTCCACTCCGCGACACTTGCCGTCCATCTGCCAATCCCACAGGTCCGCGTTGGGCCCGGGCAGGTGATTCGGTGCAGGCATGTGGCACTCCTTCGCAGCGTTGCTCGCATCAAGGACGAGCGGACCGTAGTTCGGTGATGGGGTACCCCCCACGCAGCCGAGCGAATCTTTGTTTCGAGCGAACTCACCGTAAAAGCGTTATCGATTCACCGTCAAGGGTTTCGATCAGTGGCGAAGTCCATAACAACAACGTCAAGAATTAACCCCTGAAATATTTACATTGTGACCGGGTCATGATGCAACCCGGCAGCCGAATGTCTTTCGAAATCCGGCGTTGCGGACATGGCCGGGTTCGCTCATCGCCCTAACCAGTGCAAAGGCAGCGATGTACCGGTGTACGGGGGTTTCGCCCTCGTCGCGGAGCCTCTTGTGCGCCGCCTTCGTTGGGCATACAAATTGTATGTTCTTAACGCTACGTTAAAGGAAATGTTCGAATTCGGTTCCCTGGACGTTCGTCCTATTCCACTCTTCAAGACTATTTGCGCGCGCGGTGCGTATTTCTTGAAACATTCGGCCCGGATCGGGCGGGCCGAACGTCGGTGCGATGATTGTCCGATGTTCGCCAAAGGCCCCATGAAGGATGACATCGAATCGGCGGGTCCGCAGCGTTCGTTGCCGCCGAGTTCGCCCGGTGCGGCGGCCGCGCTGGCCGCTGCGGCATTCGGCGCCGCCCCGGGCATGCATCCGCTCCCGGCAGCGCACGATGTGGAACAGCGGTGGCACCGCGCCGTGGCCCTGGGCGGCCAGGGGCGCTATGCCGCGGCGCGAGCCGAACTCTCGCGGCTCCGCCGGGAGGTTGGACCGACAGGGGCCTGGGCGTCACTCGTCGCAAGTACCGAGGCATCGCTGCTCCGCCAACTCGGAGGCCATCGGGTGGCTGCGGCGTCGGACGGCCGGGCGCTGGCGGCAGTAGGGACGGAGGCTGCCTCGCACGGGGATCCGGAGAATCGCATCCGTTGTGTCCGAGCTCGATGCGACGCACTGACCGGTCTCGCCGCCGACTCGCTGGGGACCGGGGGGCTCGCGGCTTCCCGGGACCTGCTGACACGGTGCACCGCGGTGCTGGACGAGGCCGAGGACGCCGACGGCGACGCACCCTTTCTGCGCCAGCGGATACGCCTCGCATGGGTGAGTGCCGAAACGGCTCTGGCCGGAGGGGACTTCTCCACCGCTCGCGTGTTCGCGGATCGTGCTGCCGCCCTCGCGTCGCGGTACGGATCGGTGCGGCACACGATCAAATCCGACCTGATCAGGGCCGCGTCGCTGACCGGCGATGCCGATTCGGAGCCGGCGCGTGAGCTCGCGAGAGAAGTGTTCGACTGTTGCGCGGAACACGGCTTGATCCCGCTTCGGTGGGCGGCAGCGATGATGCTCGCGGGCGTCGGTGGCTCCCCCGAGGCGGTAGGAGCGGTGAACGCATGCGCCGCAACGATCGTCCGCCGCGGTGGGCGATTTGTCCCGATGGGCGTCTGACCGGTACTGCCGTACCCGAATTGTCGGCCACTATCGCTACGCTAGGTGGGTTCCACGTCTCCGTGGAAGCACGCCCGGGTGGGGGATCGTGTCTCTGTAACGCCAGGACTTGCGCAATCGATGACTGTTATGGGTGAGGAGTGGGACGCCGCCGTTGTTGCGGCTGCGCAGGGTGATCGTGCTGCTCTCTCCCGAGTTCTCGAAGGTGTTCGACCGCTCGTCGTGCGGTACTGCCGCGCACGAGTGGGATCCGCAGAGCGCGGCCAGCTCTCTGCAGACGACGTAGCGCAGGAGGTGTGCCTGGCTGTGATGACTGCGTTGCCGAGATATCAGGACCAGGGACGCCCCTTCATGGCGTTCGTCTACGGCATTGCGGCCCACAAGGTCGCCGACGCACACCGCAGCGCGGCGCGTAATCGCGCCGAACCCGTTGCGGATGTGCCGGAAGTGATGTCGCTCGACGACAGCCCGGAGGAATTTGCGCTCAACTCGGAAGCCGGCCGGGAGATGAAGAAGCTTTTGGAGATTCTTCCGGAGAAACAACGCGAGATCTTGATCTTGCGTCTGGTGATGGGGTTGTCGGCCGAGGAAACGGCCGTGGCAGTCGGAAGCACAGCGGGAGCGATACGAGTGGCTCAGCACCGAGCCATCGCCAGACTCAAGAAAGAAGTCACGAGAGCAGGTGAAAGGAATGGGTAGGAGGCGCAACTCGGGCGGCAGCTTCTCCGAGGATCTGCCCGACGGCGACGCTACCGTGGACATCTCTGCAGTCCGGCGAGACGACGCCCTCATCGACGCGATCTCGGGAAACGGTCCCGTCGAGACGGAATCGACCGAGGAATACGAACTCGCCACTCTGCTGGCCGGCTGGCGAGCCGAGATCCTGTCCGACCCGGTACCCGCGGAGCCGGACCTCGATCAGGTCGTCGCCGCCGTCCACAGGGAACTCGGTGCTCGTGACGCCCTCGCCTCACGGCGTGCGCGGTCGAAGAGCCAACTTCGCGTGATCCGCCCGATTGCCGGGGCTGCCGCGCTGGTGATGATTGCTCTCGGCGGCGCCACTGCGGTGTCCTACAGCGCAGAGCCCGGCGACCCGCTGTGGAGCGTGAAGCAGGTCGTGTTCAGCGAGCAGGCGCAATCGACAGAAGCCCGCATCGATACCACGTCGACCCTCGAACGCGCCGAGCAATTGATCGCCGACGGAAAGACCGACGAAGCGGAGCAATTGTTGCAGTCCGCCGAAGCGCGGTCGGCGCGTGTCACCGACCAAGGCGACCGCGATGCCCTCGGAGACTGGCTACAACGGTTGTCGGCCGAAATCGACAAACTGGCGCCCGCGCCGTCGCCACTGCCACTGCCACCCCCCTCGGACACTGCGGTGGTGCCCGCGCCCGACCTCGGCCAGATTCCGTCGGACACCCTCCTTCCCGTGGAGCCGGGGCCGCTTCCGACGACGCCCGGTCCCGTCGAGCCGTCGCAACCGGTACCGTCACCGTCCCCGCCGCCGATCGACCCCACCATTCTCGATGCGCCGCCGGCGTCCGACACTCCTTCGCCGACTCCGACGCCGTCACCGACCCAGCCCGGGACGACGGAACCGTCGAGCGGGACACCGGGGGATACGTCGCCGCTACCGCCCACCTCGCCTGCGTCTGCGTCGCATTCGCAGACGACGGCGAATTCGGAACCGGGTACTCCCTAAGGGGACGGTCTCGACCTGCTCACAGAAACGAGGGCCCAGCAGCGACGCTGCTGGGCCCTCGTTGTCGTCGAGTGTGGGGGAGTCAGGGCTCTCGTCCGTACGGGTCCACCGGCAACGCGTCGTTCATCGAGGCGTCGGCGTATCCGCGGCAGTAGTCCCACGTCACGTAGGCATCGGGCGCGGGATCGAACGCAGGCTCGTGCGGACGGACGGTGCCGTCGACAAGCAACTGCAGCAGGTTCGCCCGGAGCATGTCCCAGTCGTGGTAGTGGTCCTGGTGGCAATCCTCGCAGCACACAACGAGACCGCGGACTCCACGTGGAGCCAGCAATGCCTCGTAGACCGCGAGGTCGGCGAGGTCTTCTTCCACCGCGAGGCGTTCGGCAGGATCGAGTGGCTGACCCGGCTCGATCGCGTCCAAAGCTGCGGACGGATCGTCGGGATCTCCTGCGAACGGGTCCGGGGGAAGCCCGGGGGGCAACTGATCACGCACGACTCCACGGTACGCAGCCCGAGGGGTTCTGCGCCAGCGGAACGGCCCGGACACGCCGCAACCCGGCCGCATCCCGTGTCGAATCCGCACCGGAACGGCCACGGTGCCAGGGTTGAGCGAGGACAGTTCCGGCCAACGGATATCATGGACATGTGCGCGTAGTCCCGGCTCCGGCGGTGCCGGAACGGGAAGCGCAGGCGGCGGTTCTGCAGGTCGGCATCGCTGCACACCACAATTTTCCGATGCCGGACGGTTGCCGTCCGCACCCATCGATCGTCAACGGAGGGTCCGAACCGCATGAGTAGTACCGGAGGGCATGTGCACACCGGCGGTGACGACCCCGAGAAGGTCGCCATGTTGGGACTGACCTTCGACGACGTGCTGCTGCTGCCGGCGGCGTCCGACGTCGTCCCGAGCAAGGTCGACACCTCGAGTCAGCTGACCCGCGACATCCGCCTGCGTACACCGCTGGTGAGTTCCGCCATGGACACGGTCACCGAGTCGCGCATGGCCATCGCGATGGCCCGTGTCGGCGGTATGGGCGTGCTGCACCGCAATATGCCTGCGGACGTGCAGGCCGCTCAGGTCGAGACCGTGAAGCGGTCCGAGGCGGGCATGGTCACCGATCCCGTGACCTGCAAGCCGACCGACACGCTCGCCGAGGTCGACGCGAAGTGTGCGCGCTTCCGCATCTCGGGTCTTCCCGTCACCGACGACGAAGGCCAGCTCGTCGGCATCATCACGAACCGCGATATGCGGTTCGAGGTGGATCAGAACCGGCCGGTCTACGAGGTGATGACCAAGTCGCCTCTCGTCACCGCGCGCGAAGGCGTCACCGCCGAGGCCGCACTCGGGCTCCTGCGCCGTCACAAGATCGAGAAGCTGCCGATCGTCGACGGTCAGGGCAAGCTCACCGGGCTGATCACCGTCAAGGACTTCGTCAAGACCGAACAGCATCCCAACGCCACCAAGGACCGCGACGGCCGTCTGCTCGTCGGCGCGGCCGTCGGCGTCGGTGACGACGCGTGGACTCGTGCCATGACGCTGGCGGACGCCGGTGTCGACGTCTTCGTCGTGGACAGCGCGCACGGTCACTCGTCGAACGTGTTGTCGATGATCGCCAAGCTCAAGGCCGAGGTCGGCGAGCGCGTGCAGATCATCGGCGGCAACGTCGCGACCCGGCAGGGGACGGCGGCGCTCATCGAAGCGGGCGTCGACGCCGTCAAGGTCGGTATCGGTCCTGGCTCGATCTGCACGACGCGTGTCGTCGCCGGTGTGGGTGCGCCTCAGATCACCGCGATTCTCGAAGCGTCGACGGTGGCACGGGCACACGGTGTGCCGGTGATCGCCGACGGTGGCATGCAGTTCTCCGGAGACGTGGCGAAGGCCCTCGCGGCCGGCGCGTCCACTGCGATGCTCGGCTCGCTTCTCGCCGGCACGACCGAGTCGCCCGGCCAGCTGATCCTCGTCAACGGCAAGCAGTTCAAGAGCTACCGCGGGATGGGTTCGCTCGGCGCGATGCAGAGCCGGGGCGAAGCCAAGTCGTACTCGAAGGACCGCTACTTCCAGGACGACGTGCTGTCCGAGGACAAGCTCGTGCCGGAGGGAATCGAGGGACGTGTCCCGTTCCGCGGACCTCTGCAGCAGGTCACGCACCAGCTCATCGGTGGCCTTCGGGCGGCCATGGGCTACACGGGGGCGTCGACGATCGAGGAACTGCAGAACGCGCAGTTCGTCCAGATCACCGCGGCAGGCCTGAAAGAGAGCCATCCGCACGACATCACGATCACCGCGGAGGCACCGAACTACGCTGCCCGGTAGGGCCACGAGTCCGCAGCATGCCCCGTCTCAGGTGTGACGGGAGCACCGTCAATACAGGAGAAAGGGGCGCGCGTGCGCGACCTCGTTGAAATCGGCATGGGCCGCACGGCTCGCCGCACCTACGAACTGGACGACGTCGATATCGTTCCGTCCCGGCGGACGCGTTCGTCGAAGGAGGTGTCGACGGCGTGGCAGCTCGATGCGTACCGCTTCGACATTCCCGTCCTCGCGCACCCCACCGACGCCCTGGTGTCGCCGTCGTTCGCGGTGGAGCTGGGTAAGGCCGGAGGCCTCGGTGTCATCAACGGTGAGGGCCTGTGGGGTCGTCACGCCGACGTCGACGCGGTGATCACCCGGCTCGCCGAGATCGCCGACTCCGATCCGGACCCCAGTGCCGCGATCCGGTACCTGCAGGAGCTGCATGCGGCCCCGCTGAAGCCCGACCTGCTGGCCGCCGCGGTCGCACAGGTGCGTGACGAGGGCGTCACCACCGCGGTGCGCGTGAGTCCGCAGAACGCGCGCGCCCTCACTCCCGCGCTCGTGAAGGCCGGCATCGACCTGCTCGTCGTGCAGGGCACCATCATCTCCGCCGAGCACGTCGCGCACGGCGAGGACGAGCCGCTCAACCTGAAGACGTTCATCTCCGAGCTCGATGTGCCGGTGGTTGCCGGCGGCGTGAGCGACCATCGGACGGCCCTGCACCTGATGCGTACGGGTGCCGCGGGCGTCATCGTCGGTTTCGGATCGACAGCGGAGGCGACCACCACGAGTCCTTCGCTCGGGATCGGAATCCCGATGGCGACGGCGATCGCGGATGCGGCTGCCGCTCGCCGCGACTACCTCGACGAGACCGGTGGCCGGTACGTCCACGTGATCGCGGACGGAGATATCGAGACCGCCGGTGATCTGGCGAAGGCGATTGCCTGCGGTGCCGACGCCGCGGTGCTCGGCGCCCCGCTCGCGGTGGCGGCAGAGGCCGCCGGACACGGCTGGTACTGGCCCTCGGTGGCCGCGCACCCGTCGATGCCTCGCGGTGCGGTGCTCCAGGTCGCGTACGACGAGCGGCCCAGTCTGGCGCGCGTCCTGAACGGGCCGTCCGACGATCCGTACGGTTCGCTCAACCTCGTCGGCGGTCTGCGCCGTTCGATGGCCAAGGCCGGGTACTCGGATCTCAAGGAATTCCAGAAGGTGGGCTTGTCGGTGCGCGCCTGACGCAGCACCGCACGAATCTGCTCGGCTGTGGCCGAATGCTCCCCGCGTCGCTTCGGCGGCGTGAAGGCGGCATTCGGCCACAGCCGTATTCGCTGTTCGGGGTCTTGGTGCAACTCCCGGTAACGGTTAGGGTTGCCTCGTGCCGGTAATCACATCTTCGGTGTGCATACTGACCGGTAACAAATGCCGTTCGGTGGAGGTGCCATGGGTCAGCAGCAGCGGGTTACGGACTACGACGTTCTGATCGTCGGATCCGGGTTCGGTGGAAGCGTCACCGCGCTCCGCCTGGTGGAGAAGGGCTACAAGGTCGGAATCCTCGAAGCAGGACGTCGTTTTGCCGACGCCGACTTCGCGAAGACCAGCTGGGACCTCCGGCGTTTCCTGTGGGCACCCAAGCTCGGATGCTTCGGTATCCAGCGCGTCCACTTGCTGCGTGACTGCCTGATTCTCGCGGGCGCCGGGGTGGGCGGCGGATCGCTCAACTACGCGAACACCTTGTACAAGCCCCCGGCTCCGTTCTTCGAGGACGCACAGTGGGCCGGCATCACCGATTGGCACGACGAGCTGAGCCCGTTCTACGAGCAGGCGCAGCGGATGCTCGGTGTCGTGCAGTACAGCCGGATGACCGCGGCGGACAAGGTCGTCAAGGAGGTCGCGGACGAGATGGGCGTCGGTGAGACGTTCGTCAAGACTCCGGTGGGGGTGTACTTCGGTGAAGCGGGGCGCACCGTGCCCGACCCGTACTTCGGCGGTGCCGGACCCGATCGCGCCGGCTGCATCGAATGTGGCGAGTGCATGACGGGTTGCCGTCACGGCGCGAAGAACACCCTCGTCAAGAACTATCTCGGGCTCGCGGAAACCGCAGGAGCCGAGATCATTCCGCTGACCACCGTCACCGATCTCCGTGAGGCCGGCGACGGCACATGGGACGTGATCACCGAGCGCACCGGCGCGTGGCTGCGCAAGGGCCGCCGTACCTACACGGCCTCGCACGTCGTGCTCGCCGCCGGTACGTGGGGCACCCAGCACCTGCTGCACCACCTCAAGGACACCGGTGCGCTGCCCGCGCTCTCCGATCGCGTGGGCGAACTGACCCGCACCAACTCCGAATCGATCGTCGGCGCGGGCATGTACGAGGTGCATCCCGATCTGGACATCACGCAGGGCGTCGCGATCACGTCGTCGTTCCACCCGACGCCCGACACCCACATCGAGCCCGTGCGTTACGGCAAGGGCTCGAACGCGATGGGGTTGCTGCAGACCCTGATGACCGACGGCGACGGGCCCACCCCGCGCTGGATCAAATTCCTCGGTCAGGTGGCGAAGAATCCGCGCAAGATGCTGCGGATGCTGTCGGTGCGGAACTGGAGCGAGCGGACGATCATCGCCCTCGTCATGCAGAACCTCGACAACTCGATCACCACCTACACGAAGAAGGGTCTCTTCGGCAGCCGGAAGGTCACCAGCAAGCAGGGCCACGGCCAGCCGAACCCCACGTGGATCCCCGCCGGAAACGAGGCGACCCGTCGCATCGCGGAGAAGATCGACGGAGTCGCCGGAGGTACGTGGGGTGAGATCTTCAACATTCCGCTCACCGCACACTTCCTCGGCGGCGCAGTCATCGGAACCGATCCCGAACACGGCGTGATCGACCCGTACCAGCGGGTGCACGGGTACCCCACCCTGAGTGTCGCGGACGGAGCGGCAGTATCGGCGAACCTCGGGGTGAACCCGTCGCTCACCATCGCAGCGCAGGCCGAACGTGCCGCGGCACTCTGGCCCAACAAGGGCGAGCAGGACCAGCGGCCGGCCCAGGGCGAGGCCTACCGCAGGCTGCAGCCGATCGCACCGAAGAACCCCGTGGTCCCCGAGGGTGCCCCCGGGGCGCTGCACCTGCCCATCGTCGGGATCACGGGCTCGACCGGGGCCGCCTGATCCTCCACCGGTCCGGCCGCGTCGGGGGCACCCGGCGCGGCCGCTTAGACTGTTCTGGTGTCGCAAACCCAGCAGTCCAGGCCGGTCCTCGTCGTCGACTTCGGAGCCCAGTACGCGCAGCTGATCGCACGGCGCGTCCGTGAGGCGAACGTGTACTCGGAGGTCGTGCCTCACACCACTGCCGTAGACGAGATCGCAGCGAAGGATCCGCTCGCAGTGGTGCTCTCCGGTGGTCCCTCCAGCGTCTACGAAGACGGCGCGCCCACACTCGACCCGAAGCTGTTCGATCTCGGCGTCCCGGTGTTCGGCATCTGCTACGGCTTCCAGGCGATGGCCCAGGCACTCGGCGGCACCGTCGGGCACACCGGTGCCCGTGAATACGGCCGCACCGAACTCGAGGTCTCCGGCGGAGTTCTGCACGACGGTCTGCCCGCGACGCAGCCGGTATGGATGAGCCACGGGGACGGCGTCACCGCAGCTCCCGAGGGCTTCGAGGTCACCGCGACGAGCGCGGGTGCCCCGGTTGCCGCCTTCGAGGATCGCGCCCGGCGACTTGCGGGCGTCCAGTACCACCCCGAGGTCCTGCACTCACCGCACGGCCAGCAGGTCCTGAGCCGCTTCCTGCACGACATCGCGGGCATTCCCGGCAGCTGGACGGCAGCCAACATCGCCGAATCCCTCATCGAGCAGGTTCGGGCACAGGTCGGAGACGGACGCGCGATCTGCGGGCTGTCCGGCGGCGTGGACTCGGCAGTCGCGGCGGCGCTCGTGCAGCGCGCGATCGGTGACCGCCTCACCTGCGTTTTCGTCGACCACGGTCTGATGCGGGAGGGTGAGCGTCAGCAGGTGGAGAAGGACTTCGTCGCCGCCACCGGCGCCCGCCTCGTCACGGTGGACGCCTCGGACACCTTCCTCCGGGAGCTCTCCGGTGTCACCGACCCCGAGACCAAGCGCAAGATCATCGGCCGCGAATTCATCCGCAGTTTCGAAGGCGCGGTGTCCGAGGTGCTCGGCGAGGGCGCCGAGAAGGGCGAGACCGTCGAGTTCCTCGTGCAGGGCACGCTGTATCCCGATGTGGTCGAGTCGGGTGGCGGCTCCGGCACCGCCAACATCAAGAGCCACCACAACGTCGGTGGTCTCCCGGAAGATCTGCAGTTCGCACTCGTCGAACCGCTGCGCCTGCTGTTCAAGGACGAAGTGCGCGCCGTGGGACGTCAGCTCGGACTGCCCGAGGAGATCGTCGGCCGCCAGCCGTTCCCCGGCCCGGGCCTCGGTATCCGCATCATCGGCGAGGTCACCCGCGAGCGACTCGAGATTCTTCGTCGTGCCGACTCCATCGCGCGCGAGGAACTCACCTCTGCCGGGCTCGACGGCCAGATCTGGCAGTGCCCGGTCGTGCTGCTCGCCGACGTGCGGAGCGTGGGCGTGCAGGGTGACGGCCGCACCTACGGCCACCCCATCGTCCTGCGCCCGGTCTCGAGCGAAGATGCCATGACCGCGGACTGGACGCGACTGCCGTACGAGACGCTCGAGCGCATCTCCACGCGCATCACGAACGAGGTCGCCGAGGTGAACCGCGTCGTGCTCGACGTGACGAGCAAGCCGCCGGGAACCATCGAATGGGAGTGAGTTCCCCGAACTCGTAGGACGCCCCGGGCAGGTCGAGCACCCTCGACCTGCTCCGGGACGCCGCGCCCTCCGCCTAGACTGAGAGGTCACCGGCGAGGAGCGCGGAACATGGACCACGGCCTGAGCTCTCAGTCCCGCCGCACCGGCAGCAGGTTGCCGACGTGACCGGCGGCACGCTCGTCAACGTGGTGGCGGTCCTCGTTTTCGTTCTGGTGGGCGGGGTGTTCGCCGCTACCGAAATGGCTCTGGTGTCGTTGCGTGAGAGCCAGATTCGGGAGTTGGCGCGGCGTGGGGGCCGGGGTCGCCGCACTGCCGCACTCGCGCGTGACCCGAACCGGTTTCTGTCGGCCGTCCAGATCGGCGTCACGGTCGCCGGGTTCTTCTCTGCCGCCTTCGGAGCGTCGACCCTCGCGCCCGATCTGGCACCGGTACTGCGGGGATGGGGTCTCGGGCCTGCCGCAGCCGATGCTGTCGCCCTGATCGGCACCACCCTGGTGATCGCCTACCTGTCACTGGTTCTCGGCGAACTGGTACCCAAGCGCATCGCGTTGCAGCGGTCGACGGGGATGGCGCTGGCCACGGCACCGGCCCTCGACCGGTTCGCCACCGTCATGCGGCCGGTCATCCGGTTGCTCTCGGTCTCGACCGATGCGCTGGTGCGCCTTCTCGGTTCCGACCCGTCACTCAAGAACGAGCAGATCACGCACGAGGAACTGCGCGACATGCTCGTCGGTCTCGAGGCGCTGTCCGAGGACGAACGCAGCGTGTTCACCGAGGTGTTCGACGTAGGTTCCCGGCATTTGGGGGAGGTGATGCGGCCCCGCACGGAAGTCGATTTCCTGCGGGCCGACACCACGATTCCCGACGCTCGCGCCCTCGCTCTCGGCCTGGGTCATACGAGATATCCCGTCATCGCCGACACTGCCGACCATGTGATCGGGTTCGTGCACCTGCGCGACCTGTTGCTGATCGATCGGCCCGACGGCACGGTCGCGGACCTGTGCCGGCCGATCGTGGCGTTGCCGGGATCGAAGCCGGCTCTTGCCGCTCTGACGGTGATGCGACGGGGCAATGCGCAGATCGCGTTGGTCGTCGACGAATACGGCGGCACCGCAGGCATCGTCACGGTCGAGGACATCGTGGAGGAGATCGTCGGCGAGATCGGTGACGAGTTCGATCCCGTCGACGGTGCGCCCGGTCCGGACGCGTCGGGCACGGGACGCCCGGCGTTGCGCGAAGACATCGACGGATTACTGCACGTCGAGGACTTCGCTCGGCGGACCGGTATCGCGCTACCCGAGGGCCCGTACGACACGGTCGCCGGCTTTGTCCTCTACCGGCTGGAGCACCTGCCGCAGGTGGGCGAAAGCCTCGCTCTCGACGGAAACCGGTTGACCGTCACCGAACTCGACGGTCGCCGCATCGCGCGCCTGCGCCTGACTCGCCCCCGGCACTCCGACCCGGACGACGCATCCCGGTCTCGAGCCTGAGACCGGGATGCGTCGGTGTCGGTGCCGCGTCTACTTGGAGCGCCTGTTCGGCAGGAACACCAGCACGGCACCGATCACGACGGCTACCCCGACCAGAATCCATCCCCCGTCGAACGTGGTGAGGAAATCCACGGAGAACGGTCCGACGAGTGCCCACGCGCTGACCAGAAGCGCGACGACGCCGGAGAGCAGGAGCAGGATCGAGGGGCCGCGCCGGCACCGGCCTTCCTGCGCGGATCCGGTATCGAATGCGGTGTCGTACTCAGCCACGATGCACCTCCAGGTTTCCGAAGTCGACAGCCGCGTCCAAGGTCAGGACCGGCCCCTTTTCGCCGTCACGCCCTCCGTCGAGGCCGGGCTCGGGGCATTGCGTGATCTCGCCGGCGTCGACCGAACACGTCGTGCGGACATCGAGATTCTCGGGCAGCAGCACCTCGACGTTGCCGAAGCTGCCGTCGACGTCGACCGTGTAGTCCTCGGTGAGCTGGAGGTTTCGCAGATCGAGTGTCATCTCACCGAAATGGGACGCGTAGGCGGGCTGGAGTTCTGCCGCCGAGGTCGGCGCCCAGTGGCGATTCCCCCAATTCGAATGATCCATCGGACCGATGATCGAGGCCAGGACCACGAAGCCGAGCAGCGGTCCGGTGACGACCAGCAGTCCGTGCCCGCGATGCAGGAACGCACCCACGATCATGCCGGCGCCGATGACCGCGAGTGCGATCGCGCCGACCCGGGCCGGTGTCATCCACGCGACATCGCCGGCCACGGCGACCGCTCCTGCGGCTGCCGCAGCGAGCACCGCAAGTCCGAGAACGGTGGTGGTCAGGCGCGAGCGCCTCTTTCCGGTGGGAACGAGATCACGGGCAGGTGCCGGTGCGGGAAGATCCCACGCGAACGGCGCGACGCCGAGGGGATCCCATGCCGGCGGACCCGGCGCAGCCGGCGAGGAGTCCTTCGTCGGCGCTCCGGGGTCCGGTTCCTTACGAAGGTTCGGCGTGCCGGACGGCGTGCTCATCGGCGTGGTTCCCTCCTGCGTCGTGCCGGCCGTCGCCTCCGGCGTGCCTGTCAGATAGCCGGGGTCGCCGGGGGCCAATCCGCTGGGGGGCGGAGTCGAGGTGGTCGTCTGCCCGAACGCGTTCCGCGTGAACATCTGGTGCATGAACATTCCGTGCGAGAAGATGCCCTGCTGGAAGGGCTGCTCCGGAGATGCGGACGGGTCAGCGGTGAATCCTCCTTCCGGCGGGAGGAATCCCACCGGAGGTTCCGGCTGGCGCTGGTACAGCAACCACCAGCCGCCGAGCATCAGGAACGCACCGATGAATCCGGAACCTCCGAAGCCGGCTCCGACCGGGCCTACAGCGCTCGCCGCGATCGCGAGGGCCACCAGGATGACGATCACCTTGGTGGACGAATCCGAACTGTTCCCCCGTCCCATCAGGGATTCGAGTGGCGACACCTGATCGCCGCGGCGCGTGAACAACACCCACGCTGCCAGGTACAGCACGATTCCGGCGCCACCGAAGATCGCCGATACGGTGAAGGCGACGCGGATGAGCACCGGGTCGACGCCGTAGCGCATTCCGATCCCCGTGCACACACCGGCGACATGTCCCTGTTCCGGCAGGCGCACCGGGCGGGTGCGCCACATATCCGACAGTTGCTCGGGGAAGCTCCTCGTGGTCATGGCACCATCCTGTCGTGAAGCAGCATCGGGCACATCGGGGAGAAACCCTGATTTCCGGCGCCGCGGAACACCCTGACATCAGGGTCCGTCCCCGATGCCGTACCGGGTGCAACCGTGTCAGTATCGATACGTGCAGCCTGTAGCCGGATCACCCCTCCCCGTCCCGCGCCTCGAGCGACGGGTGGGCGGACGTGTCGTGGGCGGCGTCGCCGGTGGACTGGCGGATCACCTCGGAATCGACGTCACGAAGGTGCGGGTCGCGTTCACGATCCTGGCCGCCCTCGGCGGCGTCGGCATCGTCGCATACGGATTGTTGTGGATGTTCGTGCCGCCGGGATCGGACAGTACCCGCCCCGAGCCGGGGGAACGTCGCCGCGCGGTGGGGCTGGCGGTCATGGGAATTGCCCTCGCTGTGGGCCTGTCGTGGCTTTTCAGCGGGGGAGCGGCCTCGGTCATCACGCCGGTTCTGGTGGTCGCGGTGGGCGCGGCCCTGGTGTGGCGAGAATTCGACGCGGAAGGACCGAGATCGGTCTTCGGTCTGCCGGCCAGGCCGACGGTGCTCACGTGGGCCCGCGTCCTCGGTGGTCTCACGCTCGTGGTGACGGGACTGGGAGTGATAGTCCTCGCCCAGGTCGACGTGGCGGCATTGCGGTCCTCGCTCCTGGCGGTGGTGGTGACCCTGATCGGTGCCGCGTTGCTGTCCGTACCGTTGTGGATCCGGATGTGGCGGGCGCTCGAATCCGAGCGTGCTGCGCGCGTCCGGAACGAGGAGCGCGAAGAAATTGCGTCCCACCTGCACGATTCCGTATTGCAGACCCTCGCCCTCATCCAGAAGCAGGCTGCCGATCAGCAAGAAGTCCTTCGGCTCGCGCGCAGCCAGGAACGCGAACTACGACGCTGGCTGTTCGGTGGAGACGAGTCGCCGCGGACTTCCCTCGCAGAAGCACTGCGGACGATCGCGGGCGAGGTCGAGGATCAGCACGGAGTGTCGGTCGTGCCCGTCATCGTCGGCGACGTGGCACCGGACGACGACATGTCGCCCGAAGCTGTCACCGCCGTTCTCGGCGCCACGCGCGAAGCACTCGTCAACGCTGCCAAGCACGCGCAGGTCGACAACGTCGATCTGTTCGCGGAAGTCGAACCGGACCAGATCAGTGTGTTCGTCCGCGACCGCGGCGTGGGATTCGATCCCGATGCGGTGCCCGGAGATCGCCAGGGACTTGCTCGTTCGATCCGCACCCGTATCGAACGCCGCGGCGGACGGACGGTGGTGAAGTCGAATCCGGGCAAAGGCACCGAAATTCGCATCCACATGCCGCGCGCCGGACGCGAGCAGAGCGAGGAGACGACCTTAGAGTGGGAGGTGACCGACCCCCACCCCGAGGAGCAGACGCAGTGATTTCGACCCCGGTGACAGCGTCCGAGGTTTCCGAGCACGTCCGCCGTTTCCGCGTCTTCCTGGTCGACGACCACGCGGTGTTCCGGTCGGGTGTCCGCACCGAGCTGGGGCGCGAACACGACATGGACATCGTGGGGGAGGCCGGCGGTGTCGGTGAGGCCGTCGCCGGTATCGAGACTTCGCGGCCCGACGTCGTGCTCCTCGACGTGCACATGCCCGACGGTGGCGGAGTGGCCGTGCTCAACCGCATCACCGACGGTCCGGTGTGTCTCGCGCTGAGCGTGTCGGACGCAGCCGAAGATGTCATCGCCGTCATCCGTGCCGGCGCGCGCGGATACGTCACCAAGACCATCTCGGGACCCGACCTTGCCGACGCGGTACGCCGGGTGGCAGGGGGAGACGCGGTATTCAGCCCGCGGCTTGCGGGTTTCGTGCTCGACTCGTTCACCGGCAGGTCTTCCGCGCCGGAACCCCCGCTCGATCCCGAGTTGGACTCCCTGACGCCGCGGGAACTCGAAGTACTGCGATTGCTCGCCCGCGGTTACACCTACCGCGAGATCGCCGAAGAACTGGTGATCTCGGTGAAGACGGTCGAAACCCACGCGTCGAACGTGCTTCGCAAGACCCAGCAGTCCAATCGCAATGCGCTGACGCGATGGGCACACCGGCGCCGCATCGATTGACCGGCCCTCAGTGTGTCGCCAGGCGCTCCGTAGTCCTCGCGGCGATCGCTGCGGCCACGTTGTCGATTCCGCCGAGGACACCCGCTCCGTAGCCGTCGTCGGCGAGGGCATCGGCGCAGTCCCGGGCGGCCGCGAGATGACCGGCGGCCGAGTCGAAGTCGCCGAGGCGCCGGTAGTCGTCGGCGAGGTTGAGGTGCAGCGACGGGTAGAAGCCGCGGATGCGGAGGGACTCGTGGTGTTCTCGGACGCGTCGGTCGTCCATATCGTCGGCGGCGGCCAGTGCCCTGATGTCCCATTCCAGTGAGGCTGCCGCGTCGTCGTACAGGTCGGCCAGATAGTGGGCGAGGGTGCAGCGATGGAGCGGGTCGCCTCCGGGGCCGATCCCGGCCCACAGTTCTTCGAGCGCAACACGAGCGTCGGAGGCGCGTCCCGCGCGAGCCAGAGTCACGGCGTCGGTGATCGCTGTCATGGTCGGATCCGCTGGTGGAGTGCTCACGGTCTGCTCCCTCTGCTGTGGGGTGGGAGCCGGATCGTCACATACCCGTCCGACACTGCCGGGCGGACCGCAGATTTCGCCTACGCGGAATCGGGAAAGGTCAGGTCACGAGAAAGCTGATGACGAGGGCGGCCACGAGCGCTGCGACCAGCAGCGCGACCATGGCTGCCATCGCCAGCGGTGCGTAGGCGACAACCTTGTCCTGCAGTGAGTCGGGTACCGGGCCGTTCGGAAGGAGGCGGTCCAGCAGCCCGGAAGGAGGCGAACTTCTCCTGCTCGGCGACGGTCCCTGCGTCTTGTGCCCGGGCGGTATCTCGCCGAGCGGCCGGTCGACGAACGACCCCCGACCGCGGAGAGGCTCCGCGAGAGGGGTCGCGCGCTGCGCCCAGGAGGGAACGGTCCCGTCCTCCGACACGATGGGTCGTCCGCGGAGTTGTGCGGCCGTGCCCCCGGGACCGAGCGTGACCGCGGCGAGCAGGTCGCGGGCCTGGGCCATCGTCGGCCGACGGGCAGGGTCCGGCTCGAGCATCGACAGGAGGATGTCGGTGAGGGGGCCCGTGTTCGTGGGCATGATGATCTCGGCGCGGGCAACCCGGTGCAGCAGAGCGATCGAGTCGGCCTCGAAACCGAACGGCGGCTGCCCCTCGATGGCGGTGTAGAGAGTCGCGCCGAGTGAGAAGACGTCGCTGGCCTCGGTCGGGTCGTTGCCGCGTGCGACCTCGGGGGCAAAATACGCGGGCGTTCCGATGATCACGCCTGCCGGGTCGTTGTCGCCCTTGACCCGCGCGATGCCGAAGTCGCTGATCTTCACGACGCCGGAGATCTCGCCCCGCTCGGCGATCAGGATGTTGCCGGGTTTGACGTCGCGGTGAACGATGCCGGCAGCATGTGCGGCGGTGAGAGCGTCGGCGACGTTCGCCCCGATCTGGGCCACGATGTACGGCGGCAGCGTGTCGACGGCGTTCATCACCTGCGCCAGGCTCCGAGAGGGCAGATGCTCCATGACGAGCCACGGCTCACCGTAATGCAGAGCGACGTCGTACATGGAGATGGCATGTTCGTGCGTGAGCTGGGCCGCGACCCGGCCTTCGCGTAGTGCCCGGCGGCGGATCTCCTCGGCTTCGGCGTGGTCGAGGTCGGCGGTGGAGATCACCTGCTTGACAGCTACGTTGCGGCCGAGTCTGGTGTCGCGGGCGAGCCAGACGGCTCCCATGCCGCCACCGCCGAGCTTGGAATCGAGTCGATACCGCCCGGCCACCAAGTGGTCCGGGCCGACGACTCGTCCTGCTCTGTCCTGATCGACCACCTTGCCAAGGGTAATCGATGGGGTCGGGGCCGCCGGAGGCGAGACTGCGAGGTGTGGCCGGTCGCTCACTTGACGGCGAGCGAGCGCATCGGGTCTACTGAAATGGTTCGAATGAATGTTCGAATACGAATTCGCGCTGGGCCACGTCTTCCCCGTGGTCGGCCGGTCGTGTGCAACGCGGCGGGCGGATGACAGGGGTGCAAGGTGGGCGAGGTAGCCGAATTTCCGATCGGTGACGAAGAAGCAGGGCTGGAGCGGGCGCAGCAGATAGAGGCGCTGCGACGACGGATCGCCGCTGTCCCCTCGCGCGGTGAGGTTTCCCGCCCGACACCGGTGGCGGAGCCTGCCGAGGTCCCGTCCCGTGGAGTGCTTCCGGTACCCGGGCCGCTCGCCGAGTTGCTGCCGCACGGTGGTCTCGTCCGCGGCACCGTCGTCTCGGTTTCCGGTGCGGCCTCCCTGTTGCTGGGGGTGCTGGCCTCCGTGACCTCCTCCGGGGGGCACGCCGCGGTGATCGGTCAGCGGCGGCTGGGATTGCTCGCTGCGGCGGAAATGGGAGCGCATCTGCAACGTCTCGCGATGGTTCCGGATCCCGGGCCCGATCCCGTCGAGGTTGCGGCGGTGCTTCTCGATGGGATGGATCTCGTCGTCCTCGGACTGGGCGGTGCCTCCGTCCCGCCGACCCGGGCACGTGCTGTCGCGGCCAGGGCCCGGAGCAAAGGGGCTGTCCTGATCGTCACCGACGGGAGATGGGAGGGGGCACAGGTCCGGCTCGAGGCGCAGGTCAGTGGTTATGACGGAGTGGACGGGCCCGGCCTCGGGAGGCTGTGCGGAACGCGACTGTCGGTACGGGCGCACGGGCGGGCTTTTCCTCCACGCACCACCCAGATCGATGTGTGTGCCGAGCGCAGCAGAGTGCTGTGGGAGCCCGGTGGACCCCGTCGCATCGGTGGCGGTGCCGGGCGGGTGGCGCAATGAACGTGCCCGCGCAAGCTCCGGCTCGGGTGGTCGCGGTGTGGTGCCCGGACTGGCCGGCGGTGGCGGCCGCGGCGTCCGCAGAACTGCCCGCGACCACCCCGATCGCGGTGGTCGCTGCCAATCGGGTGATTGCATGTTCTGCTACCGCACGCGCCGCGGGGGTACGACGCGGCCTGCGCCGTCGGGAAGCACAAGCACGATGCCCGGAACTGTATGTGGCACAGTCGGACCCCGACCGTGATGCAATCCGGTTCGAGTCGGTGGTGTCCGCGATCGATGCGGTCGCCCCGGGGGTGGAGGTGCTGCGCTCCGGTCTGGTGGTGCTGGCTGCTCGCGGTGTCGTCCGATGGTTCGGCTCGGAGGAGACGGCAGCGGAAAGCTTGGTCGACGCCGTTGCCGCAGTCGGAGTCGAGTGCCAGGTCGGCATCGCCGACGAGTTGTCCACCGCGGTGCTCGCGGCCCGGCGCGGCACCCTCGTTCCCGTCGGTGCCGGTGCCGGATTCCTGGCGCCCCTGCCCATTTCGGAACTGGCGGTGGAACCGGCACTGGCAGCTCCCGAGCGTACGGAAACGGTGGACCTGCTGCGTCGGCTGGGAATGCGCACGATCGGAACGTTCGCCGCATTGACCCCGGCCGAGGTGGCCTCCAGGTTCGGTTCCGACGCGGTCGCCGCGCACCGGAGTGCGCGAGGCTTGCCGGAACGCCCACCGTCGGGCCGGGCGATCCCTCCCGACCTGGTGGTGGAATATCCGTGCGATCCGCCGATCGATCGGGTGGACGCGGCCGCGTTCGCCGGTCGCACGCTGGCCGGGCTACTGCATGTCCGCCTTGCCGCGGCGGGGGTGGCATGCACGCGATTGCTTGTCGCCGCGCGCACCGGAAACGGCGAGGAGCACTCCCGGACCTGGCGCTGCGCCGAACCGTTGACTCCGGACGGGACCGCCGATCGGGTGCGCTGGCAACTCGACGGATGGCTCACCGGCCGCAGCGTTTCCCGCCCCACCGCGGGGATCGTGATGCTGCGTCTGGAACCGGTGGAAGTGGTGGCCTCGGGTGCGTTGCAATTGGGATTGTGGGGTGGGGTAGGAGACGAGGACGAACGGGCCAGACGAGCGCTGGTCCGCGTCCAAGGGCTTCTCGGCGGCGATGCGGTGCAGGTGGGAGTGCTCAGCGGCGGTCGCGGACCGGGCGAACGCGTCGTCCTCGTGCCCGTGGGGGACGAAGCGGTGCCGGCGTCCGACCCGGACGCTCCCTGGCCCGGTCGGCTCCCCCCGCCCGCGCCCGCCATGGTCCTGCACGAACCGCCCGTCGTGGCACTGGACGACGAGTCCGGTGCGCCGGTGACCGTCACGGAACGGGGTGTGCTCGACGGGCGGCCGGCCCGGTTGCGATGGGGAAGTCGCAGCTGGACGGTGATCGGATGGGCGGGCCCGTGGCCGGTGGACGAGTACTGGTGGGATCCGGCGTCGGCTCGGCACGTCGCCCGGCTCCAGGTGCTGCTCGACGGCTCGCGTGCACTGCTCGTCATCTACGGCGCGGACGGCTGGCGGGTGGAGGGCGTCTACGACTGAGTAGGCTCGGCGGTCGTGGACAGTCTCGTGCGTACGGCCGAACCGAACGGTGTCGTGGTCTCGTACCGCGAGACCGCGCCGACCGGTCGCGCGCACCCGGTGCCGGTCGTGCTGGTGCACGGACTCGGCGGTGACGGTCGCACGTGGGCGCGTTTCTCCCGGATTCTGGCAAAGGCGGGGCGACGTGTCGTCGCTGTCGATCTGCGCGGCCACGGCCGAAGCGGTCGCGCGCAGTCGTATAGGTTCGACGATTTCGCCGCAGATGTCGCGGGTGTGTGTACCCACCTGGGATTCGACACGATCGATCTGGTCGGCCACTCACTCGGGGGACACACCGGCTCGTTGATCGCACAGCGGCACCCGGAGCTCATCCGGCGGCTGGTACTCGAGGAAGCCCCGTTGCCCTTGAGAGCGGGTGATCCGGTTCCGCAGATTCCCGCCGGCCGTCCGACGCCCGCCGAACTGTGGCATGCCACCAGCAGCATGATCCTCAATCCGCGCGCCCTCTTCACTTTCGATCGGTCGATGACCGAGACCGTGGTGAGCCAATTCCATACCCCGAATCCTTTGTGGTGGGAACAACTTTCACACGTCCGGTCGTCGACCCTGTTGCTGCGTGGCGTCCGCCGCGGCAGTATGGTCGACCCGACGCTGCTCGCTGCGGCGCTGTCGTCGCTACCGGACGGAACGGCGCGGGAGATCGGGTGCGGCCACAGCATCCACCGCGATCGCGCCGGAGATTTCGCGGCCGCGGTCCTGCCGTTCCTCATGGACTGACCTTCGGTCCCTACACTGGTACTCCGTGCGTATCGCGACCTTCAACATCAACGGAATCCGTGCGGCGCAGCGACGCGGATTCGAAGAGTGGCTACGTGAGCGCCAGCCCGACGTGGTTGCACTGCAAGAGGTGCGTGCTCCTGCCGCGGCGGTTCCGCCCGGAGTATTCGGCAAATACCACTTCAGTTACGAAGAGGGAGTACTCCCGGGCCGCAACGGTGTGGGGATCCTGACGATGCATCCTCCCGCGGCGGTGCGCACATGGAGCGGTAGGGCTTTGGTGCGGGCACCCGGTGAAGATCACAGCGAGCCGATCGAACTCGAGCGAGTGCCGTTGGCGCGCGGACTGAAAGAATTCGCAGACGAAGGCCGCTACATCGAAGTCGATCTCGCAGATGCGCCGATCACTGTCGCGTCGCTGTATCTGCCGAAAGGTGGCGTCCCGGCGCACCTGCAGAAGCCTGGCCGCATGCGAGACGAACCCGACGGCGGGCTCCGGTACGCGCGCAAGATGCGTTTTCTGGACGCATTCGCACGACAACTGGGGAGGTCGCGTCGCGCGGCACGCGCGCAGGGCAGAGAACTGCTGCTGATGGGCGACCTCAACATCGCACACACCCGCTACGACGTCCGGAACTGGCGGCGCAGCAATCAGGCCGAGGGGTTCCTCCCCGAGGAACGTGAATGGCTCGATTCACTACTCTCGCCGCGCACCCTCGTCGACGTCGTCCGCCGGCACTACCCGGGTGTCGACGGACCGTACTCGTGGTGGTCGTGGATCCCCGGATCGTTCACGCGCGACGTCGGGTGGCGGATCGACTACCACCTTGCGACCCCGGGCCTGGCCCGAACCGCCGTCGCTGCGGGCACCGATCGGGAACCCGCGGAGGATCGACGGATGAGTGA
>JADGMW010000181.1_pt1 | contig 41160 bp, 37 predicted proteins | sample 8641801 | NCBI WGS metagenome assembly JADGMW01 (sample SAMN16272018, study PRJNA661076) | feces metagenome | isolation source: fecal sample from diarrhoea affected cattle A | host: Bos taurus | place: South Africa: Lokaleng Village, Mahikeng | collected 2019-09
GATCGTCGGCCGGCACGTCTTCGACATGACGGACGGCTGGGACGGGGTGCCTCCGAGCGGTGTCGACCACGTGGTCGTCGTGACCCATCGGGCGGCGCCCGAGGGTTGGGACCCCGCGGCGCCGTTTCGCTTCGTCGAGGGCATCGAGGCCGCTGTGGCCGAGGCGCAGGAACTTGCGGGTGACCGCGTGGTCGAGGTTGCCGCCGGCGAGGTCGGTGGCCAGGTGTTTGCCGCGGGCCTGGTCGACGAGGTGCGCATGGACGTCGTCCCCGTCGTGTTCGGGACCGGCAAGCGTTACTTCGGGTCGGTCGACGCGCAGCGCCTTCTGGAAGATCCTGACGTGGTGATCCGGGGCAACGGGGTGCTCCACGTGCGCTATCGGGTGCGCCGCTGATCGATCCGAGCGAGTACGCGACGAGTCCCCTGCGGACCGGGGCACGGGGATACGAAAAAACCCTGCCCACCGATCACGGGAGCAGGGTTGGAACTTCGACCAGATGGTGGAGCTGAGGGGAATCGAACCCCTGACCTCTTCGATGCGAACGAAGCGCGCTACCAACTGCGCCACAGCCCCGTAGGTTCCTGACGGAACCGACTCGGAAACCTTAGCAAACCTCCCCACCCAAAACGAAATCGCGCCATCGGCACAGGTAGGGCACCTTTTCTTGCGCAACAGGCACACAGCGGAAGGCCCGCACCGACGCGGTGCGGGCCTTCTGTGCGTTCGGGTTACTGCCCCGCTGCGCGCGGGACGAAGTAGTCGCGGGGACGTTCGTCGTAACCGTGCTCGTCATAACCGTGCTCGGCGTAACGGGGCTCCTCGTAGCCCGGGTCGATGTGACCCGAGTCGTCCACGTAGTAGCCGAGGTGGTCGAAATCCGGGTCTTCGTCGTCGATTTCGAGGACCACGGCCCCCCGCCGGCGCAGACGCTCGGGGACCAGCCGGAGTTCTTCGTCGGTGCGCGACTCGACGCCGAGCCGTGACCGGTGCAGACGCGCCAGCCGGCGACGGCGGATCTCCTGCTCGAGCTGTACTTGGCGGCGGAGGTAGAAGAGGTAGCCGACGAGCGCCGCGGTCCCAGCGCCGCAGATCCACCACATCACCGACGACACGGTGAGCGCCAGCGCTGCGCTGAGGATCGCGGCGATCAGCAAGGCAAGGACCGTGCGCTGACGCGCGTCGTAGCGTTGCGCACTGGCCACGGCATCGGCGTGCGGGTCGAATCCGCCCCGGCCGCGGCGCTGCGGCACGAAGTCGCGTGCGGGCGCCCGTCCGGGACGGCGGGTACGTGCGAAATCGTCGTCCGAAGAGAAGTCTTCGTCGGTGTCTGTTCCGGGCCTGTCCTCGAGGTCTGTGTCCATGCGGTCCTCCGCTGGGTGTCCGTGCGCGTGATCACGACTCGGACGCCAGTTCGGGTCGCTGCGATGCCCGGCAGCCGGCCCACGGGGGGCGATCGGCTCGTCGTCACCGCGATGCAGAACCCGTGTCGCAAGCGCGGCGTCGGTCGTCTGCCGGATCCGTGGACGCTTGGTGACCAGCATGGGCACCAGAACGAACAACCACACGGCAACAAGCCCTATCCACAGGAGTGAATTCGGCATCCGGCGGCCCTCCTCCCAGTCGTCACCTGCTAGTCCGTCGGCGCCACCGACCTAACTCAGGCTAGCGGCATGTACACGATTACCCGTAGAGAAACGCCGACTCAGGCGACTACTGCTGCCACTCGAGTCACGCACTCCCACAGGACACATTGTTCACTCTAGTCACAGAATTCACCGGAAGCCTGAGGATTATCACTCAGGTTCGGAGTTACATTTGTTACACCGGTCGGAGGTTTCAAGACCACGTCGCGCGGCCACCCCGAACCAGGCGGTCGGACACCGAACCGGGAACCTCTTCGACGGTCATCGCAACCAGCATGTGGTCACGGAATCGGCCGTGCACGTCGAGATACCGCTGGAGCAGGCCTTCTTCGCGAAATCCGACGTTCTGGAGTACGGCGCGACTGGCAAGGTTCTCCGGACGGACGGTCGCCTCGACCCTGTGCAGACCCACGGGTCCGAAGCAGTGATCCAGCCCCAGCGCAACGGCCGCGGTGGCGACACCGAGACCGTTGACGTCCTTCTCCACCCAGTAGCCGATCCACGCAGAGCGCAGCGCCCCGCGCACGATGTTGCCGACCGTGATCTGTCCGCAGAAGCGCCCGTCGAGTTCGATGGCCATCGGGATCATGTGTCCCCGGTGCGCTTCGGCTCGCAGACTCCGGTACAGGCCGGGCCACACCGAGATGTGGTGCCGCATGTCCCACGGGGACTCTCCGGTGGGCTCCCACGGTTCGAGGTGCTCGCGGTCTCGCATCCTCAACCGACTCCACGCTGCCGCATCGCGCAGTTTGAGCGAGCGCACGGTGACGAGACCGCCCGCCACCCGCAACGGCCCCAGCCGGGCCGGCCACCCGGGATGTCGCGACATCAACCGCGCTGCCCGAGGAACGCCACGTCCACCCGGTCGCCGGCGCGCACCTCGGAGGTTTCGGGTTCCACGATCACCAGGCAGTTCGCCTCGGCGAGCGTCGCGAGGAGATGCGACGACGCGCCCGCAGCACCCCCGAGTGCCTGAACGAGATACTCCCCGGTCGCCTCGTCGCGCAGCAGTTGCCCGCGGAGGTACCCCTTCCGGCCGGGGATGGAGGTGATGGGGGCGACGGTGCGTGCCGCCACGATGCGGCGCATCGGCTGTCGCCGTCCGAGCGCGATACGAATGAGCGGCCGGACCATCACCTCGAAGACGACGAGCGCACTGACGGGGTTCGCCGGCAACAGGAACGTCGGGACCTCGTCGCGGCCGAGTCTGCCGAAGCCCTGGACCGACCCGGGGTGCATCGCAACCCGTTCCACTTCGAGGTCACCGAGATCGGACAGGGCCTCCCTGACGTCTTCGAGGGCACCGCCGCCCACCGCTCCGGCGATCACCACGATCTCGGCACGGATCAGCTGACCTTCGACCACTTCGCGGAGTCGCTTGGGGTCGGTACTCGCGATGCCGACCCGGTTCACGTCCGCCCCGGCGTCGCGTGCCGCGGCCGCCAGCGCATACGAGTTCACGTCGTATACCTGCCCGGGGCCGGGGGTGCGCTCGACGTCGACGAGTTCTCCGCCGACGGAGATCACCGAGAGCCGGGGCCGGGGATGGACGAGCACTTTGTCGCGGCCGACCGCGGCGAGCAATCCCACCTGCGCGGCACCGATGATCGTGCCGGCGCGCACCGCGACGTCACCGGGCTGCACGTCGTCGCCGGTGCGGCGGACGTAGTCGCCCGAGCGCACCGTTTTGAGCACCTTGATGCGGGCGGTCCCCTGGTCGGTGTAGTCGAGCGGCAGGACCGCGTCGGCCAGTGTCGGCAGCGGAGCACCGGTGTCCACGCGGACGGCCTGGCGGGGCTGCAACCGGATGGGCTGCCGCGACCCTGCGCGCACTTCGCCGACGACGGGCAACACCACGTCGTCGGGTCCGTCGTCGTCTCCCGACTCCGGGGACCGGCCCTCCGCGAGCCGCACATCGACACTCCGCACGGCGTAACCGTCGATCGCGGCCTGGTCGAAGCCGGGTAGCGGCCGCTCTGTGACCACTTCTTCTGCGCACAGCAAACCCTGCGCTTCCGAAATGGCCACTCGGACCGGCCGGGGTGCGACTGCTGCCGCCGTCACCCTGGCCTGTTGATCCTCAACCGACCGCATACCGCTTCTCGACCTCCAGCCAGGTGCCGCCTGTCACTGTTCCAGGCGCTCGATCAGCCACTCGCGGAGCGAGGGACCGTACTCGTCCGTGTTCAACGCAGAGTCAACCGCAGCGCGAAGGTACCCGCCGGGATTTCCGAGGTCGTGTCGGGTGCCGCGATGCACGACCACATGGACGGGGTGACCCTCGGCGATCAGCAGGGCAATGGCGTCCGTGAGCTGGAGTTCTCCGCCTGCGCCGGGCTCGATGCGACGCAGTGCGTCGAAGATCGCCCGGTCGAGCAGATAACGGCCGGCAGCGGCGAAGGTGGAGGGGGCGTCTGCGACGTCCGGCTTCTCGACCATGCCGAGGACCTTGAGCACGTCGGGGTTGACGGCATCGGGAACGATCTCGACGTCGAAGACGCCGTACGCGCTCACCTGCTCCTTCGGCACGTCGATCGCGCACAGCACCGAACCGCCGCGCTTGGCACGCACACGCTGCATGATCTCGAGGACACCGACGGGCAGCACGAGATCGTCGGGCAGCAGCACGGCGATGGCTTCTTCGTCGTCGTCGAGCGCTGCTTCCGCGCACGCCACCGCGTGGCCCAGACCGAGCGGCTTCTCCTGGATCACCGACTCGACTTCGAGCAGGCCCTGCGCCTTGCGCACCTTCGCGAGCAGTTCGTACTTGCCCTTTTCTTCGAGCTTCGACTCGAGAACGAGGTCTTCGACGAAATGCGCGACGACACCGTCCTTACCGGGCGCGGTCACGATCAGCAGGCGCTCCGCGCCGGATTCGGCCGCTTCGCCCGCCACGAGCTCGATGCCCGGGGTGTCGACCACAGGGAGTAGCTCCTTGGGGACCGTCTTCGTTGCGGGGAGGAACCGCGTACCCATGCCCGCCGCCGGGACAACCGCGGTCTTGAAGCGCCACGCCGCGCCGTCCGTTTTGTTCGTCATAGACTCCCACCCTAACTTCGGCCAACCGATCGGTGGCCCCGTGATCTTAAGGCGACCCGCATGGCCCGCACTTCCAAAGCACTCTGGCGTACCCGGATTATCTCCGCGCGACACCGCGTAGAAAGCGATCTTCGCCACGTCGAAGACGAAGCACTCGCGCGCACGGCCGCATCCCTGGCCCCCGCAGGCTCGACGGTCTGCGCGTACGTTCCCGTGGGTTCGGAGCCCGGTTCGACAGCGCTTCTCGACGCGCTGGTCGCCGCCGGTGTCACCGTCCTCGTGCCGGTGACCCGTGAGGGGTCGGCGCTCTCGTGGGCGGAGTATCGCGGCGAGTCTTCGCTGGTCGCAGCGAGTTTCGGGCTACGGGAACCCGCCGGCGACGTGCTTCCGCCGGAGACGGTCGGCGACGCGCACACGGTGCTCGTACCCGCACTCGCTGTCGACGTCCGGGGCGTGCGACTGGGCCGGGGCGCGGGCTTCTACGACCGGACTCTCCACCTGGCCTCGCCCGATGCGAGGATCGTCGCCGTCGTACGCGACGACGAACTCGTCACAGAGTTGCCCGAGGATCCTCACGACATCCGCATGGGCTGGGCACTCACCCCGGAGAAAGGGCTGGTACGCCTCGGTGCGGGCAACCGTGCGGAACAACACACCCGCTAGCGTTGTTGGCACTGTCGGCGATAGAGTGCCAAAGCTGCGGTCTGACGAATACCGCGGTACGACGAACTGGCGGAGGATCAAGCGGTGCCCACCTACTCATATGCCTGCACGGCGTGCGACAACAAGTTCGACATTGTGCAGTCGTTCAGCGACGCTTCCCTGACCGAGTGCCCGGAGTGCAGCGGCAAGCTGCGCAAGCTGTTCAACTCGGTCGGCATCGTGTTCAAGGGCAGCGGCTTCTACCGCACCGACTCCCGCAGCGGCAGCACTGCAAGCGAGAGCGCGAAGAGCGACTCGAAGTCGAGCACCTCCGAGTCGGCCCCGGCTGCCTCCTCGTCGAGCTCTTCCTCGACGAGCACGTCGTCGGCGAGCACGTCCTCGACCCCGGCCGCCGCAGCGAGCTGATCGGGGTTCTCCCCAGGCGCCCTGCACATCCCCAGGACGCCGGGCACACCTCTTCGCGAGACCGGCGGGCAGATCCGAACGCATAGCGTCGGCACATGCCCGTCGGTCCGTTGTCGTTTCCGCCCCGGTTCACTCCACCCGGGCGCGGCCGTCCGTCCGGCCCTTCCTCGCTCCAGCCGACCCTTCCCGACCGGATTGCCGAACGATTCCGGCCGGGCTGGGCACGTGCGGGTACCGCCCGGAAGGTGGGCGCAGGAGTTCTCGCCGTTCTCGCGACAGTCCTTGCGCTGCGCGGTGATCCGGATACCGAACGCGTGCCCGTCCTCGTCGCCGCACGGGACCTGAGCCCGGGGCGAGCACTCACCGCCGACGACCTCACCCTCTCCGAACGCGACGCCTCCGGTCTCGCCGCAGGTTCACTCACCGACCTCGCGAACGCCGTGGGCCACACCCTCGCCGGCCCCGTGCCCGCCGGGGAAACCCTCGTCGACGCCCGTCTGGTGGGGCCACGCCTCGCGTCGGCGGCCACCGGCGTCCAGGACGCGCGTGTGGTCCCGATCCGCCTCGCGGACGCCGGGGTGGGCGAACTTCTCCGCGAAGGCGACCTCGTCGACGTCGTGACCGTCGCGGGTGCGACGGACGCCGCGGTGCCCGACGCGCACGTCCTCGCGAGGGGTGCGATCGTCGTGCTGGCCCAGCGCGCCGACTCGGCGCGCGATCGGAACGAGCGGGTGATTCTGGTTGCCCTCGAACCGGATCAAGCCACGGCCGTCGCCGCCGCGTCGCTGGTCAGCGCCTTGACGGTGACACTGCACTGAGCCCGCGGGCCGGTCCCGGACTGTCGGCGCACCCGAGTGCGGTCGGCACCGAACTGCCTGAGACGGCCATACCGAACGCCCGGCCGGTTTATCGTCAGCCTGTGGATGTGATCCACCGCACGTGCCCGCGCTCGTCGCCGGAACCCTTGCACGAAGGAGAGCACCATGCTTAAAGGCTTCAAGGACTTCCTCCTCCGGGGTAACGTCCTCGACCTCGCCGTCGCGGTGGTGGTCGGAACAGCGTTCACCGCGATCGTCACCGCCTTCACGACATACGTCATCGAGCCGCTGATCGCCGCGCTGGGCGGCGACAACGAATTGGGTTGGGGCTTCCAGATCCTCGCCGACAATCCGGCCACGTTCATCAACGTGGGTGCGGTGATCACGGCCGCGATCAACTTCATCATCATCGCCGCGGTCGTGTACTTCGTGCTCATCCTTCCCGCCAACGCGGCGAAGAAGAAGTTCGTCACCGAGGAGGCGGACAAAGAGGCGAGTGCCGAAGATTTGCTCATCCAGATCCGCGACATCCTCGAAGCGCAGGCGGGCACGCCGGGCCAGGGCGGCGGGCACACCCGGTCCACGCCGGATCTGTCGTAGACCTTCCGCACGAAAAAGGCTGGGCCCACTCGGATTTCCGAGTGGGCCCAGCCTGTGGTGCGGTTCGGCAGCTGCCGGACGTCTACTTAGACGGTCCAGACCTGACCGTAGGTGGTGACGTTGTCGCCGTTCGCGGTGATCGCGCGGACGAACGGACGCACCTGGACAGCGCCGAGGACGCCGGAAGCGGTGCCGTGGACGTTGGCGAACTGAACGGTCTTGAAGTCACCGTCGAACTCGCCCTCGGCGACGACGAGCTCCTCGATGCCCGGAGCCGGGGTCAGCTCGAGCTCGGCGTAGGCCTGCGGGAGGATGTCGGTGACCGTAGCGGACGCATCGGGGAGATCGACCTCGAGGCCGGGGGTGGAGTAGGTGACGCCGATGGCGCCGTCGATGCTGCCGGCCCATGCGAACTGGTAACCGAACTGGAAGGTGGTGCCCTCCGCGTCGGCTGCACCCTCACCGAGGATGTTGGCGGTGCCGCGGCCGTTGTGGAAGAACTCGCGGTTGAACGGGCTGCCGCCGAGGGCCGGGGTGCCCTGGATGAAGGTGTCTTCCTGCGTCACGACGACCTCGAGGCCGTCGGAGACGATGCGGTTCTGATCGTTGACCTCGGCCGAAGCGGCACCGGAGGCACCGAGGACCAGACCGAGAACGGCGGCACCGGCCACAGTGGCGTTACGGGCGGCCTTGAAGCCACGCGACTTGATTCCCATGATTACTCCGTTTTTGGTGGTGGGTACTACTGGTGGGATGGGCAGTGCAGGACTCAGAGGGTCCAGACCTGGCCGTAGGTCGTGACGTTGTCGCCGTTCGCGGTGATGGCGCGCACGAACGGACGCAGCGAGACCGGGCCGATGACGCCGGTGGCGGCACCGTGAACGTTGGCGATCTGAACTTCCTTGAAGTCGCCGTCGAATTCGCCTTCGGCGACCACGACTTCTTCGATCCCGGGTGCCGGGGTGAGCTCCACGGCCGCGGTGGCCTGCGGGAGGATGTCGCTGACCGTGGTGTCGATCGGGCCGACCTCGGGCGCGTAGACCTGAACGCCGTCGACCTCGACCGGGTTGCCTTCGTCATCCAGGACCGGCACGAACGTCGTGGTGGCCGAGGCCTCCAGCTGCGGGCTGCTCCAGCTGAAGCCGATCGAGCCGTCGATCGACGCCGACCATGCGACCTGGTAGCCGAACTGGAAGGTCGTGCCCTCGAAATCGGCGGCGTCGGGGCCGACGATGTTCGCGAGACCACGCCCGTTGTGGAACCACTCACGGCTCAGGGGGCTGCCACCGATCGGGGGCACACCCTGAATGAAGGTGTCCTCCTGAGTGACGATGACTTCGTTGCCGTCGGAGACGATCCGGTTCTGGTCGTTGACCTCTGCGCTCGCGGCGCCGGTCGATCCGAGAACCAGACCGGCCACGGCGGCCGCCGCCACCGTGGCGTTGCGGGCGGCTCTGAAACCGCGTCGCGTCTGAATCTTCATGAATGCCTCATCCGTTCTCTGAGTGCCGGGTGGCGCACCCGCGTCCGGCACTGCTGGTCGCCCTCGTCGCCCGCGAAGGCGTTCTCCACAGCGAACGCACCGCCGGAGTGCCCGCCGGTGCGTTCGGTGCGTCAATCGTCCACACGGTTTTGCGTTACCGATTCGAGATCGAAGAGCCGGTGTGTGAGACCTCTCCGCGACCTGATCGAACCTGAGAGGGAGATTAGACCGTGACCTTTCGCGGGGCAACGGCCAGAGATTCACGCGAGCCGGACATTCGGGGCTGTGAGCCCGTCGCTCCACGAGGCTTTCTGTACTCGCGCCCACAACGGGCGAATGTGACGGCGTTCTCGTGCCTGCCGGACAGACGAGTCCGGGCGAGAATGCGTTTCAGCAGGTGAGAGTGGGGATTCCCCGAGCAGGCGGCGCAGAAACCTCCCGGGATTGTGTCGGGGGGCACAGGATCTGCCTGGTGGTGAACGAGGACGCGAACCGAACGGAATGTTTCGGGAACGTTTCGTTGCCGCCTATAACGGGTTCATCTCAGAGCAAGGTTAGGCTTGCCAACGTGAGGTAGATCACACATGTCCGTGGTGTGGAGGCACTTGCTGACGCAGCCATTCGTCGGAATCGCGCCCACCTTCTCGCCTCTCCTCCCCTCCGCCCCGTTCGTCACGGGTGGTCTCGGGAAGCACGTCGCCGAAGATGCGCGCGAGCCGCGCCCGGTCGATCCGGGCGCGGCTCGGGGACGGTGACGCAGGCCGATCGGCTGCGTTGTCGGCGGGGGTCCCGCACGACTCGTCGTTCGAAATGGTCCTACTCCTCCACTCGCGAGAATTCCTGAATCACATGTGCCGCCAGCGGCAGCAACGTCGCCATGCCGTCCCTGATCGCGGCGCGCGACGACGGCAGGTTGGCGACCAGCGTCGAGCCGGACACCCCCACGAGCCCGCGCGACAATCCGGCATGCACATTGCCGGACGCCAGACCGGACGCACGTAGCGCCTCGGTGATGCCGCGGATCTCGTGATCGAGCACGTCGGCCGTGGCGTCGGGAGTCACATCGCGGGGCATGACACCGGTGCCGCCCACCGAGATCACCAGATCGACACCGCCGATCACGGCGGTATTGAGTGCATTGCGGATCTCGACCTCGTCTGCCGCGACCGTAACCACACCGTCCACCGCGTATCCGGCTTCCACCAGCAGCTCGGTGACGAGCGGACCGGCCGCGTCGGGGCTGTCCCCGTGGGAGACCCGGTCGTCGACGATGACGACCAGGGCGCGGCCGATTCTCAGGTCTTCGAGTTCCATGACACCCACGGTAGTTCGCGGCTGCGGCGGACGCGCTGCATGCGCGGAATTGTGAGCTATGTCCATTTTTCGGCTCCTCGCCGCTCTACCCCGACGTCGTTTCGACATCGACGGTGTTCTGGTTCCCGTTCGCATCCTGGTAGGTGATCTTCACCGTCTCGCCAGGAGCATGCGAACGGATCGCCGCGATCAGCGCATCACCGTCGGTGATGACCCGATCGTCGACCTTGACGATGAGAGAGCCGGCGGGAATTCCCGCGCGCTCGGCAGGCCCGCCCGCGACCACTTCGGCGACACGCGCGCCGTTGTCCTGGTTCTGGGACGGCACCTGGACGCCGATGACGGCGTGCTGAGCCGTACCGGTATCGATCAGCTGATCGGCGATACGACGAGCCTGGTTGACGGGGATGGCGAAGCCCAGCCCGATCGATCCGGACTGCGACCCGGCCGTGGCGATCGCGGTGTTGATCCCGACGAGACGCCCCTCCATGTCGACGAGCGCGCCGCCCGAGTTCCCCGGGTTGATCGCGGCGTCGGTCTGGATCGCGTCGATGACCGAACTCTGGTTACCCGTCTGCCCACTGGTGGACACCGGCCGTTCGAGTGCGGAGACGATGCCCGCGGTGACCGTGCTCTCCAGCCCGAGCGGTGAACCGACGGCGACGACTTCCTGTCCCACCTGGATGTTGTCGGAGTTGCCCAGTTCGATCGGGGTGAGATCGTTGCGGCCCTCGGTCCGGATCACGGCGATATCGGAGACGGCATCGGCCCCTTCGATCGTCGCGGGAGCCGAGGTGCCGTCGGAGAAGTACACCGTGAGCTGTCCTCCGCCGCCCGCACCCTCGACGACGTGGTTGTTCGTGAGGATCAACCCGTCCGAGGAGAGAACGACGCCCGAGCCTTCACCGCTGCTGTTGCGACCCATCACCTCGATCCGCACCACACTCGGCACCACTTTCTGGGCGACCGCCTGGACGCTGCCCTCGGGTGCCTCGACGACCGTGACGTTCTCCTCCGCGGGCGTATCGAGCGAGTTGACCACCGCGGTACCGCCACCGGAATCCTTGACCGCCCACGCGCCTACTGCCCCACCGATGCCGCCACTGACGATCGCGAGTGCGATCGCGCCGACCGCCAGCGCCGAACGGCCGGGCATACGCCCCGTGCCCCGGGTCTGCTGTGGGTACGGCCCCTGTGGATACGGGCCGGTGGGCTGACCCGGGCCGTACGGCCCCGGCGACTGGCCCGGGCCGGTAGCGCCCGTCGGTTGCGCCGGCCCGTACGGACCGGTGGGCTGCCCTTGCCCATAGGGGTGCGGTTGCGGCGAACCTGCGCCGCGGGTGGGGTCATCGTTCATGGTCATCGCCTTCATCCGATTCGAGCACCAGGACGAGCGTCCGGTCGCCCGAAGCGCGGTGGCGCTTCGGCGTCCGCTTCCCAGGATGGACTGCTCATCTGAGAACCGGCTTAATATTCGGCTCCTAAATCCCTGTCAGTCCGCGACGGCCCGGTCCGCTACGCCCGGTCGGTCCCGGTGTCGTCACCGAGATCGGGGGTTCCCGGCAGCACAATGCGGATCAGCGCCCCACCTCGCTCCGAACGGTCGACGGCGATGGTGCCGCCGTGCTTCATGACGATCTGCCGGACGATGGCCAGGCCGAGGCCGGAGCCCGGCATCGAGCGAGCGCTCGTCGCGCGGTAGAAACGCTCGAAAACCAGTTCGCGTTCTTCTTCCGGGATGCCCGGGCCGGCGTCGTCCACCGTGATTTCCATCAGGCCGGGGCCGATCTGCCGCATCCGCACGAACACCTCTGCTCCGGCGGGGCTCCATTTCGCCGCGTTGTCGAGGACGTTGACCATCGCTCGGGTGAGCGCGGCGTGGTCGCTGAACACGTACCACGGCTCGGTGACCGCGGTGAAGACCACGTCGGTCCGTCGTCGTCGTGCCCGCTCGAGACTCCGATCGACCACCTCCGCGATGTCCACGGCCTCGAACACCGCCTCCGGCGCGTCCTCGCGCGCAAGATCCACCAGGTCGCCGACCAGCGTGGACAACTCTTCGATCTGCCCGACGACGTCTTCGCGAAGCTCTGCCATGTCCTCGGGGGGCAGACTCGGCGCACCGGGTCTACTGGCCGCGATGAGCAGTTCCATGTTGGTGCGCAGCGAGGTCAGAGGCGTTTTCAGCTCGTGTCCCGCATCCGCGACCAGCCTGCTCTGCCGTTCGCGCGACTCGGCGAGCGCCCGCAACATCATGTTGAAACTCTCGGTGAGCCTCGCCAGCTCGTCGTGTCCGCTCACCCGGATCGGCCTCAGGTCGTCGGTGCGCGCGACCCGCTCGGCGGCGGCCGTCAGCCGCGCGACCGGTCTCAGGCCGGTCCGGCCGACGGTCGCTCCCACGGCCGCGGCCAGCACGACGCCACACCCACCGACGACGAAGAGCACGCTCGCCATCCGGTTCAGCACTTCCACGGTGGGCCGCAGCCGTTGTGCGATGACCACCGTGCTGCCGCCGGGCATGCGCTGGGCGAGGACGCGTTGCTGGTCGACCGTCCGTAGCGACGACTCGCGCTCGCCCTCCGCCACGGCCAGCTCCGGTTCGCCGATCGGTACCGACGATCCGGGCGGGACGTACCGGCTCAGGTCGCTGTAGATCAACGCGACGCTGATGTCGGAACTGTAGAGCTGGGCGCCACCGATGTATCGCGGGTCGTAGGTGATGAGCGTGCTCGACTCGACCAGCGCCTCGGCGCGGGCACGTAGTTGCTGATCGACGTCGGAATACAGCGCGCGGGCGACGACGGCATATGCGGCGATGGAGGTGACCGCCACGGCGAGGGCGACAGCGCCGGCCGCGAGCAGTGTGACGCGGGTGCGCAGGGGCACCGACCGCGTCAGCAGCATCGGCGGCCGCATCTTCGACTTCACGGTGCGGTCTCGCGCAACACGTACCCGACACCGCGCACGGTGTGGATCAGGCGGGGTTCACCCCCGGCCTCGGTTTTCCGGCGCAGGTAGCCGACGTAGACCTCGAGAGCATTACCCGAGGTGGGAAAGTCGTATCCCCACACCTCCTCGAGAATCCGGCTGCGCGACAACACTCGTCGCGGGTTCGCCATCAGCATTTCCATCAGGGCGAACTCCGTGCGGGTGAGACTGATCCGGCGGTCGCCCCGGGTGACCTCGCGGGTCGCAGCGTTGAGTGTGAGGTCCTCGAACCGCATCGTTTCTTCGGCGGACGCGTCGGGGTCCGGGGTGGCGCGGCGGAGCAGTGCCCGCAGGCGGGCGAGCAGTTCCTCGAGTGCGAACGGCTTGGGAAGGTAGTCGTCTGCTCCGGCGTCGAGTCCCGCCACCCGTTCGGAGACGGAATCGCGGGCGGTGAGGACGAGGATCGGCAGGTCGTCGCCGGTGCTGCGCAGCCGCCTGCACACCTCCAGGCCGTCGACGCGCGGCATCATCACGTCCAGCACCATGGCGTCGGGCCGTGACGCCACGACGTGTTCGAGCGCCTCCTGTCCGTCCGACGCGAGGTCGACGGTGTATCCGTTGAAGCTGAGAGAGCGGCGCAGCGATTCCCGCACTGCCCGGTCGTCGTCGACCACCAAGATGCGCATGGTTCTCAGTGTGGACCGGACCGCTGAGAATTGACTGAGGGGCGTGCCGTGCGGCCGGAATCGTACTGCGGTCTGCCCTGCTCGTTGCGTCCGGTAAGATTGCTCAATCGAGACGCTGCGGACGGCCGCCCGCGCGGCCACCTGCGGAAGTTCGGGCTCTCACGAGGGCGTACGTGAAGTCGCCCACCGCGGGGAAATACCCGGCGTCCACAAAGTCGAGCTGGTGAGGAGCGAGATATGGCAGTCAAGCGAGGACCGTCCAAGAAGTCGCGTGCCGTAGAGGGACGCAAGCCCAAGAAGAATCCCCTCTTCGCGGCAAAGATCGATTACGTCGACTACAAGGATGTGAACCTGCTCCGCACGTTCATCTCCGACCGCGGCAAGATCCGCAGCCGTCGCGTGACCGGCCTGACCCCGCAGCAGCAGCGCCAGGTGGCCATCGCGGTGAAGAACGCGCGCGAGATGGCTCTCCTCCCCTACATCAGCAGCAAGTAGGCGCACGCCGCAGATTCCGACGACCGCCCCTTCCGTAGTCACGGGAGGGGCGGTCGTCGTATGCGCGGACGGTGTTCGGCGCCGACCCCACGTCCGAGCGGTGAATCGGGCAAACTGGGCATTATCATCGCCACACGGGTAAACCGCCTGCATTTCGCCCAAATTTCGGGAACTCCTGTTGGCACCTGGCCCGATTCCCGGATAGGTTTTTGTTCGCTGGAACGAATCGCACTGCCGGGGAGGACAGAGGATCGTTTCAGCGGAGTGCCCCCTATAGCGCGACGGCTCACCAGTCCCCACCGACACCGAGCCTTCCCGCGCATGACGACCGGGGGCATTCACCCCGTCCGCTGCCCCACTGGGGGCAGGCTGTCGGGGACACCCCGCCGACGGCGGGCTCACGCCCGCCGTCGGCGGCTTCACGTGCTCGCGCCCCCTGCCCCGGAGTTGCGGCAGCAGAACCGGACCGAACCGTTACCGGTGGTAACCTTTTTCGCCGGGCGTGACGCGCCCGGTGGAGAGCTTCGTACGAGTGGGTGAATCGGTGTCGGGCGTGGTCGCGGGGTTCACCGTCATCTTCGTCATCATCGCGATCGGATTCGTGCTGGGACGCCGGGGAACGCTGGGCGCCGAAGCGCAGACCGTACTCAGCCGGCTCGTATTCTTCGTGGCCACTCCCGCCCTCCTGTTCGACGCGCTCGCCACGTCCGACCTGGCGGTCATCTTCTCCCCGAACCTGTACGTCGCCGCGGCCACCGCGTTCGTCGTCGCCATCGCGTACTTCGTCATCGCAGCCCTGTGGCTGAAACGTTCCGTACCCGAACTCACCATCGGCGCACTCTGCGCCGGGTACGTCAATTCCGCGAACCTCGGAATCCCCATCGCGGTGTTCGTTCTCGGCGACGCCTCGTTCGTCGCGCCCCTGCTGCTCTTCCAGATCGTGGTGCTCTCCCCTATCGCCCTGACGATGCTGGATCTGTCGACCATGCGTGCCGGAGCGTCCAGACTCGACACCCTCACGGCCCCGTTCAAGAACCCCATCGTTCTCGCGGGTGCCGCCGGACTCGCCGTCGCGGTCAGCGGCTGGACGGTGCCCGCGGCGATCCTGCAACCGTTCCACCTGCTCGGGGGAGCCTCGGTGCCCGGCGCGCTGCTCGCGTTCGGACTGTCGCTGCAGGGCGTGCGAGTGCTCGAGAAGGGTACGAGCCCGCGACGGGACGTCGCACTGGCGTCGGTGCTCAAGATCGTCGTGCAACCGCTGCTCGCGTACGCGATGGGCCGCTACCTGCTCGGACTCGACGGGCACGCGCTGTTCGCCGTCGTCGTGGTCGCGGCCCTCCCCACCGCCCAGAACGTCTTCGTCTACGCGAGCGCGTACGGGCGCGGAATGGTCCTCTCGCGCGACGCGGCGCTCGTCACCACCCTCGCCTCGATACCCGCGATCGGCATCGTCGCGAGCCTGCTGGCCTGAGCGGCGGCCGTCAGGAACGCCCGCGCGACCACGCCTCCCACAACCGGGCGTACCGACCGCCGCGGCGCACCAACTCGTCGTGGCTGCCCTCCTCGACGATGCGTCCGTCGTCCATGATCACGATCCGGTCCGCTGTGGCGGCGTGGCTGAGCCGGTGCGCGACGATCAGCGCCGAACGCCCCCGCAGCGCTTCCTCCGCCGACCGCTCCAGTTCGTCGGCTCCCGCCGATCCGGCGTCGGCGGTGGCCTCGTCGAGAATGACGAGGGCCGGATCGAGCAGGATCACTCGCGCGAGTGCGAGCTGTTGTTCCTGCATAGGGGTGAGGACGTGCCCGCCCGACCCGACTTCGGTATCGAGGCCGTCCGGAAGCCGCGACACCCAGCCCGCCGCGCCGATCCGTTCGAGCACCGCGGAGAGTCGCTCGTCCGATGCCTCCGGCGCAGCCATCCGCAGGTCGTCACGCACCGAGCCGGAGAACACGTGGACCTCCTGCGTCAGGAGAGCGATCTCGCGGGTGCGCCGGTCGTCACCGAGCCGGTCGATCGGGACACCGCCGAAGGTGACGCTCCCGGCCGTCGGGGGATGCACCCCGGCAACGACCGACGCGAACGTCGTCTTTCCTGCTCCGGATGCACCGACGAGAGCGACATGCTCGCCGTCGGCGATGGTCAGGTCGACGCCGTGCAGTATTTCCGGTCCCGACTCGTAGCCGAATCGCACTCCGCGGGCGACGACTTCGCGGCCCGTAGGCTGCGGCAGCTCCTGTCCCGTGGTGCCGGTCTTCTCGTACTCTTCGCACTCCTCGATGAGCCCCGCGATGCGCGAGAGCGACGCGAGGCCGCTCTGCAGGTCGTCCATGACGAGGAGCAACTGCCCCATGGGACCGAACAGCCGCAGGAAGAACAACATCGCGGTGGTGGTGACGCCGACGGTCACAGCATCCCGGTCGACGAGCACGAAACCAACCAGCAGGATGGACGCCATCCCGAGGAACTCGGCAAGATTGATGCGGCCGAACAGGCGGTTGACCACGATCCGCGCGCGCAACTCCCAGCGCGCGACCCACCACGAGTGCTCGTCGATCGGTCCCGCGAGACGAGGCCCGAGGTCGAACGCGTGCACGGTCGCCAGCCCACGGATGCCGCCGAGCACGTGGTGCGCACGCTCCCCCATGGCCACCCGCGACTCCCGGTACACCGGTGGCGCGTCGCGCGTGTACATCCGGGCACCGATGTAGTGGACGGGCAGCACGACGATCAGAACGAGGAGGAACCGCCAGTCGAGTGCGGCGAGGCCGAACATTGTCAGCACCACCGTGAACAGCGCACCCGAGATGGCAGGTGCGGCGGTACGGATGGCCGAGCCCACCTGGGAGACGTCGTCCGTGGCACGCGAGACCAGGTCGCCGCTGCCCGCCGACTCGATGCGCGAGAGCGGCAAGCGCATCGCAGCGGTGAGCATGCGTTCCCGCAACCGGGCCAGCCCGGTTTCGAACAACCGGGAGGTCAGGACGAGTCCGAATCCGCCGAGAGCCGCGGCGGCGACGGTCCCCGCGACCATGGCGGCTGCGAGCCACGCGATGTCGCCGAGGTCGCCGCCCTCGAGCACCACGTCGACCGAACGTCCCATCGCCCACGGGGTGACGAGCCCGGCCGCCGCCCCGAGGACCAGAACCACGAGGACAGCACAGGTCTCGCGGCCTTTCCCGGCGAACGACGCGCGGGCGATGCGTACCGTGCCGCGGGCGTCGGACGTGCGGAAACGTTCGCCGGCGCGGGAGGTGGTTGCGGTCATGGCTGCTCCTGCTTCGGAACCGACGGCATCGCGGACCCGGCCGGCAGGCTCAGGATCTCGTCGGCGACGGCGGTGAACGCCGGTGATCGGGTGAACACGATCGTGGTGTGACCGCGCCGCGCTTCCGGCAGGCGTTCGGCGATCGTCGCCTCGGTGACGGAGTCGACGGCAGTCGTCGGATCGACGAGCACCAGCACGTCGACCGGGGACGCGAGCGCCCGTGCCAGGGCGACCCGCTGTCGCTGCCCGCCGGAGAGCAGCCTGCCGGCCTCCCCGACCGGAGTGTCGAGACCCGCGGGCAGCACCCGCGCGACGTCGTCGCACGCCGCGGCGAACACCGCCCGGGTCACGCGTGCATCGGCATCGGCCGCGTCCGGCGGGATCCCCGCGGCGATGTTCTCGAGGATTGTGCCTTCGAACAGGTGCGACGCGTGGGGCACGACACGCAGGCTGCGCCGCGCGGCGCCGGCTCCGAGTTCGGCCAGGTCCACACCCCCGACCAGCACCCGGCCCTGTTCGGGGAGGTGCACTCGCGACAGCACGGCGACGAGGTCCGCGGTGGCGTCGGCATCGGCCCGGACCACCACGAATGCTCCTTCCGGGACCGTGGCGGTCAGGGCGCGCACGTGTCCGGCGGTGAGGCAGTCGAATTCGACGGTGGCGCGGCCGTCGGTGTCGCGATCACCCACAACGACGGCGGCCGGAGCCTGGAGGATGCCGAGCACACGCTCGGCCGATGCGACCGCCGATGCCCACGCGGCGCCCATGCTGGTGCCGAGCGCCGCGAGTGGACCCATGATCACCTGAGTGACACCGACGACCGTGATGAGCTGGCCGACGGTCAGCGAACCGGTGACAGCCATCGCACCGGCCGCGATCGCGACCCCGGCGACGAGCATCCCGGAGACGAGTTCCATGGTCGCGACATAGGCCCCTTCGGCCCGTGCCGAGCGCAGCACACCGTCGAGCGCGCGCCTGCTGGCCGACAGGTAGCGGCGGGACGCCTCGCCGTCGGCTCCGATTCCTTTGACCACGCGGATACCGGAGACCAGGTCGGTGGCCGTCCCCGCTGCCGTACCCGCGACCTTCTGTTCTTCGAGGCTGCGCCGGCGCAGCGGACCGGAACCCTTGTCGAGCAACCAGAGGATCAGCGGTGCCCCGGTCAGGATCGCGACGCCCAGCATCCAGGAGGTGCTGAGCAGGACGACCCCACCGAAGAGGACCGCGGCGAGGTGACCCACGGGATACACCGCGACGGCGATCCCGCGGGCGAGTTGCTCGACGTCGGACGTCGCGATGTTGAGCGTCACGCCGGGCGCCTGCGGCGGCCCGCCCACACCGCGGACATCGAGGATGCGATCGGTGACCCGGGTCCGCAGGCGGTGCTGGACCGCGAGCATTCCGGCCTGCCCGATCCTGCCGCCGAAGCGGGCGGAGAACGACAGGACCACGAACACTGCCGCGAGCACGAGCAGCCACGCGACCAGAGCGCCGGCGTCGCGGGTGGCAACGGCGCGGTCGATGGCCTGCCCCATCACGACGGGCACGAGGGTCTCGCAGATCTGATGCACCGAGACGAGGACCGCGGCCGGGACGGTCCATTTCCGGGCGGCGAAGATCGTCCGCACCGTGAACTGCCGGGGCGTGGTCTGCGCGTCCACCCGGATCTCGGGCGTGGGCATGGCCTGCGCCGGCGGGTCGAACAGGACTGGCAGCCTCATGGTCCTCCGGGGAGTCGGTCGCGGCGAGGACCCGCCACGGGTGCGGGCTTAGGGTGACCGCATGCGTCTGATCGTCCTGCTCGCTTGTAGCGTTCTCGCCGTCGCCTGCGGATCCGGCAGCCATGACATTGAACCACTGCCGGAAATTGCTGTGCCGCAAGGGGCGACGGAGTTCACCGCGCGACCCGACATCGTCGACCCGCATCCGGTGCAGGTCCAGGGATGGTCACGTGCCGGAGACGACCGCATCGCCCTGCACTTCGAGACGGGAACGCCGGAATGCTACGGCGTGCACGCCACGATCACGGAGACCACCGACGCAGTGGGTGTCACGGTGCTCGGCGGCACCCTGCCCGAGGCTCAGGACCGCATGTGCATCATGATCGCCGTGACCGGGACGCTCGAGGTTCCGCTGGAGTCGCCGCTCGGAGACCGAGTCGTCACGGCGGGTGAGCCGCACTGACCACGTATCTCGACGACGTGACGCACACATCCCGAACACCTTACGGACGGTCGCCCCGACCGGCCCGAGCCGTCTACGAGGTACGGTGCCGGGCCGCATACCGTAGCGGCATGGCGATGTCGCTCACCCCGTCTCCCGCGGCGGCAGGCATCTGACCGATGTCCCACGCTTCCCGGATCGGCGTACCTCGCCATTGGCTGCTGTACCTGTGCACCGCGACCGCGCTGTTGCACGCGGCCTTCCAGTCGGTTCGTGTGCTCGTGTCGTACCGGATCCTCGCGCTCGGCGGCGATGCGACGACCATCGGCCTGGTCACCGCCCTGTACGCGATCGTGCCGTTGATCGCGGCGGTCCGGATGGGTCGTGCCGTCGACCGCGGTCACGCCACGATGATTCTGCGGATCGGGATCGTGGTGTCCACGCTCGGTGTCGGGCTCATCGCGGCAAGTTCGGGTCTGCTGGTGCTCGGCGCGGGCAACATCGTCCTCGGCTTGGGGCAGTTGCTCGTCACGGTATCCGGCCAGGCATTCGTCTCGATCCTGTCGCCGCCCGACCGGCTCGACCGAGGATTCGCCGGCATCACGCTCGGAGTCTCCGTCGGTCAGGCCGTGGGTGTGCCGGTCGCGGGAATCATCGCCGCCGGCCACAGCGCGGACGACGGCTATGTGGAGACCACGGGCGCGCTACTGGTGATGACGGCGATCTGCGCGGTGGCATTGCCGTTCGTGCTCGGCCTGCGGGAGCCGCCCGGTTCGGGGCGCACCGCCGACGACGGTGCACCCCAGTCGGTGCTCTCGATGCTCTCCACTCCCGGCATGAAACCGGCGATGCTGTCGAGTCTGATCGTCCTCGCCGCCGTCGACCTCGTGGTGGTGTACCTGCCGCTGCTCGGGGAGCAGTTCGGGTTCGGGGTGCTGCTCGTGTCGGCGCTGCTCACCGCGAGGACGCTCACGTCGATCCTGTCCCGCGCGCTGTTGCCGTGGGCGTTGCGGCACGTCGGCCGGCGCCGGTTGCTCATCTCCGCCACTGCGGGCACCGTCGTGCCGGTCGCGCTCATTCCGTTCCTGCCGAACCCGTGGCTCATCGCCGCGATGCTCGCGGTCTGCGGCGCGTTCTGGGGAGTCGGTCAACCACTCACGATGACCTGGGTCGTCGAACTGGTCGCCCCCTCCGACCGAGCCTCCGCGCTGGCGGTCCGGCTCACCGGCAACCGCCTCGGCCAAGTGCTCGTCCCCGTCGCCGCCGGCGGGATAGCCGGAATCGCAGGGGTGGCGTCGGTCTTCTGGGTGACCGCAGCACTGCTGTCCGCCGCGGCCACCTCGACGTGGCGGGCCCTGCGAACCTGACCCGCTGCCCACGTCAGCGGCGGCGCATCCGCACGTAGTCGCCCACCACCGCGGCGCCGAGGCCGTCGAGGTCGGGTGCCACGACCCGTCCCCCCACCCGGCGGGCCATCCGGTCGACGATCCGGGCCAGCCCGGGATCGTCGCCGAGCCGGAAGATCGTCACCTGGGCGCCGATCTTGCCGAGATGGTCGAGTTCGCGCACGGTCAGGCCCAGAGTCCTGGCGCTCGGCGGATAATCGAACGCCGCGTACCCCTCGGGTTCGAGGTGGGCGGTGGGCTCGCCGTCGGTCACGACCAGCACGACGGGCTGCGCGTTCGGATGACGACGCAGGTGCCGGCCCGCGAGCATCAGCGCGTGATGAAGATTGGTCCCCTGCTCGTACACACCGTCGAGGCCCGCCAGTTCCGGTGCGGTGACCACGCGCGCGTGCCGCCCGAACGCGATCAACTGCAGCGCGTCGCCCCGGAACCGTGTGGACACCAGGTGGTTCAGTGCCAGAGCGGTGCGCTTCATCGGCACCCAGCGGCCGTCCATGACCATCGAGAACGACGTGTCCACGAGCAATGCGACCGCCGCCTGAGCCCGCTGCTCGGTATCGACCACCTCGACATCGCTCACCGACATCCGGACCGGCACGCCGGGGCTGCGCAGCGTCGCGTTGGTGAGGGTGCGCACGACGTCCCACGGCTCGGTGTCGCCGAACTCCCAGGCCTTCGTCGCACCGGTGGGCTCCCCCATCGCCCCGGCGCGGCGCGATTCACGCTGACCCGTGCGGGACGATATCCGGTTCATCACGTCCCGCAGCGCGGTCTGCCCGAGCTGACGCATCGCCTTGGGCGAGAGCCGCCACTTGCCGTCCGCGCCGCGGTCGAAGAATCCCTCTTTCTGCAGTTCCTTCTCGAGATCGGCGAGTGTGCGAGCGTCGGCCACGGCCTGCGGACCGAGGTGGCGCTCGAGTTCGTCGAGATCGATGTCGTCGAGAGAGGCCCCGGCGTACTGCTGGGACAACTGCTCCGCGAGCCGGTCGAGTTCCGCGATCTCCTGGAGCGCCGAGGTCGCCTCACCGAGTCCCATCCCCTCGTCACCCCGGGTACGTTCGGATCCCGCCCAGTCCTCACCGGGCCGCGCGGCACGGAGATGTCCGTCGAGCCGGTCGAGCTGATTCGTCAACGACGGCGACCCGAACGCCTGCTGCGCGAGTGCGTCGAGTTCCTCCCGCTGTTCCGGCGTCAGCGAGTTCCGTAGCCGCTGCGCGGCGGCTGCCCGCTGCGCGAGCGAATCGAGCAGTTCCTCCACGTTCTGGGGATCGTCGGGAAAGAACTCGCCGTGCTCGGCCATGAACTGTTCGAAATCCTCGGGTGTGTCCTCCCCGCGCGCATGCTTGTCGAGGAGGTTGTTGAGGTCCTCGAGCATCTCGGAAATGCGCTGCCGGTCTTCCTCGGTGGCACCTTCCAGTGCCTGCTTCATTCCGGCGAACCGCTGGTCGAGCATTTCCCGGCCCAGCAGATCCCGGATCTTCTCGTAGTCCTGCCGCGCCTTGTCGCTGCGCCAGTCGTAGTCGGCGAGTTCCTGAACGGCCTGCGCTGTCGACGCCGGCAGTTCCTCGATCCGCATCTCGGCGAACCGGGCGTCGTCGTCGAGGGCGCGCGCGAGTTCCTTCCGTTCCTCGAGCACCGCCCGGTCGAGGAGTTCGCGCACCTCTCTCAGAGTGCCGTCGAGATCGGTGCGGTCGAGCAGTTCCCTCTTGCGCCGGTTGGCCTGCGCGGCAAGCTTGTCGAGTCCGCGCATGCTGCTGCTGCCGCGCCGCAGCAGTTCGCGCAGGGCGCGTTGTGGCGACGCCCCGCCGAGGACGTCGTCGCCGATCGCGGAGAGCGCGTCGCGCAGATCCACGGGTGGCGCGAGCGGGTCGCCCCCGTGGTACGGGCCGTACCTCGCGGAACGGTCCATCAGGAGTACACCGCCGCGCCGCGCGGGCCGGCGTCCTTTGCGATGCGCCGCGCCAGATACAGGCCCTCGAGTGCGAGTTCGATTGCGGCGGCGCGAGAGCCGCTGTCGGAAGCGCCGAGTCGTTCGGCGACCGTGTCGAGGACCGGCAGTTCGGGCAGCGCGTCGAGCAACGATTTCGCAGTGACGCGCTCGCCGGTGATCACCGGCTCACCCTGCTCGACCGCGGCGACGAGTGGGGCGAGATCGATCCCGGCCAGCCGCGTGCGCGCCGTGTCCGCGGTCGCACGACGCAGCAGGTGGTCGAGGATCTCGAATTCCCGTCCTTCCTCCCCTGATTCGAACTCCACCTTCCCGCGCAGTACCTCGACGACAGTGGCCAGGTCGACGGGCCGCGCCACGGGGTCGTCCTCACCGAGCACCGCGCCGCGGTGCACGGCAGCGGCCGCGACGGTTTCGGCGCCGGCCACGGCGAAGCGCGCGGAGACACCGGAGCGCTGGTCGACCGACGTCGACTCGCGCAGCAACCGCGTGAAGCGCGCGAGAATCTCGACGAGGAAATCGGGAACGCGGGCCTGCAGGTCGGCTTCCTGCTCGATCACCGCGACCTCGTCGTCGAGTTCCATGGGGTAATGGGTGCGGATCTCGGCACCGAACCGGTCCTTGAGCGGAGTGATGATCCGGCCGCGGTTGGTGTAGTCCTCCGGGTTCGCGCTCGCGACGAGCAGCACGTCGAGCGGGAGCCGGAGTGTGTAGCCACGCACCTGGATGTCGCGCTCCTCCATGACGTTGAGCAACGACACCTGGATGCGCTCGGCGAGATCGGGAAGCTCGTTGATCGCGACGATTCCGCGGTGGGCGCGTGGGACCAGCCCGAAGTGGATCGTCTCGGGATCACCGAGGCTGCGTCCTTCCGCCACCTTCACCGGGTCCACGTCCCCGACGAGGTCGGCGACGGAGGTATCGGGAGTTGCCAGCTTCTCGGCGTAGCGCTCGCTGCGGTGTCGCCACGCGACCGGCAGATCGTCGCCGAGTTCGCCCGCGCGGCGGATCGAGACGGGCGTAATGGGTTCGTAGGGGTGCTCACCGAGTTCGGATCCCGCGATCACAGGGGTCCACTCGTCGAGCAGCAACGCGAGGGTACGCAGCAGGCGCGTCTTGCCCTGGCCTCGTTCGCCGAGAAGGACGACATCGTGACCGGCGAGCAGTGCCCGCTCGAGTTGGGGGACCACGGTCTCGTCGAATCCGACGATGCCGGGCCAGGGATCGGTGCCGTCGCGCAGCGCGGCGACGAGGTTCTGCCTCATCTCGTCCTTGACGGGACGATGTACGTGGCCGGAGGCGCGCAGCTCTCCGAGGGTGGACGGGCGCGGTGTGGGAGACGTCACCTCATCCAAGGTACGACCGTGCGGCGGTTTCGGCACCTGCAAGCCGAGGAACCTCTTCTTCCCGGACGACCTGGGCCGCCGGATCCGGTGGATCGTCGAGAAACGTGCCCGCTGTGCGTCGCCGGAAGGCCGATTCGCCCGCGGTGGCCGCGGTCTAGGCTGGCCGAAAAGGCATCGCCACCGGGGCAGGCCTGACACCTCGGTTCTTCTCCGCGATGATGGGTAATCCCACAGACGAAAGGGGGCCGCGTGGATGCGTTTCCGGACTCGACACCGGACGAGCTGACGGCTGTGTACGCCCGGATGTCCGGAGTGCTGCTGTCCGAACAGACCGTCGCCACAGCACTGCAATTGATCACCTCCCTGGCCGTGGACACCCTGCCCGGATCGATCGGATCCGGGGTCAGTGTCCGCGGTATCAACGGGGACGAGGTCACCTCCGCCGCGACCGATCGGATGGTCGAACGCGCCGACGCGTTGCAATACGAACTCGGCCAGGGACCGTGTCTCACCGCATGGCACGACGGGGTGATCGTGCGCGTCGACGATGTCGGCGCCGATCCCCGGTGGCCGCTGTGGTCGGCACGGGTGGACTCGACCGGTATCCGGTCGGTGCTCAGCGCGCCGCTGGTCACCGCGGACCGGTCGTGGGGGGCGATCAAGGTGTATTCCGACCGCGCCGGGGCCTACGACGAGACCGAGGTCGGCCTGCTGCGGCGGTTCGCGGCCCAGGCCGCCATTCTGGTCGCCAACGTGCACACCTTCCGCAGTGCCGAACGGCTCAGCGACAACCTCAAGCGCGCGCTGCACACCCGGGATCTGATCGCCACGGCCAAGGGCATCGTGATGCTGCGCGAACAACTGGACCCCGATCAGGCCATGCGGTGGCTGATCGAGCAGTCCAGCCTGTCGGGAACCACCCTGGCAACCCTGGCAGAGACGCTCGTCGAGGCGGCCGGTGACGAAGCGGGGTGAGCAGGTGATGCGTCTGTTTCCGTCCGGCGAGGCCCATCGCCGGTTCCTCGAGGCGCTCGCCGCGACCGGGCTGAGTCTCGACGAGTTGTGGTTGCGCTACTTCGCGCTCGGCGGGGATGCGGGCAAGGTCGAGATCGAGGCCTATCTCGACGGAATGGTGCCGTTGTCGGTTCTGCAGCACGACCTTCTCGCGCATGCCGTCAACGAGCGTCTCGCGGAGATCGCTCCACCGCGCGCGCCCTACGCGGAGGAACTGCCCGCCCCGGAGTCCGCAGACAACGACACCGAATCCGGCCGTATCGACGGCACGGCGGCCGGTGCCGAAGACGGTGACAGCAGGGGGCCGGACGTCGACGACGACGCACCCTGACGCCGCCGGGGCGAGACCTCCGTTCGGCGGCACTCCGCAGGTACGCACCCATGAGGTGCCTGAATACGGAACGTCGGGGGCTCTTCTGATAGACACGGTGTATGTCGGACACCGAGATCACCTTTTCCAGCGGCGACGTGACCCTGCACGGCAGCGTCCGGGTACCCGTGTCGATGAGGAGGGGTGTGGTGCCCGGAGTGCTTCTGCTCGCCGGCAGCGGTCCTACCGACCGCAACGGTGACAGCGCCCTGCTTCCGGGGCCGATCGGCACGCTGCGCCACCTCGCCGACGTCCTCGAACGGCACGGCTTCGCCAGCCTGCGCTACGACAAGCTCGGCAGCGGCGTGACCGGCCTCGGACCGTACGACGTCGAGGACGTCGCCGATCTCGGGTTCTCCACGTTCATCGACGCCGCGTCCGCAGGTCTCGATTTCCTCGCAGGCCGGCGCGGTGTCGACGCGAACCGTCTCTACGTCGTCGGACACAGCGAAGGTGCGCTGATCGCCCTGGCGCTGGCGCAGGACAACCCGCGGATCAGGGGTATCGGTCTGGTCGAACCCCTCGCGGTACGCCTGCTCGACCTGCTGACCGCCCAGATCGACGCCCAGCTCGACGCGGTGGTCGTCGCCCAGAAGCTCCCCGTGCAGATTGCCGACGAACTCCGGCTGGCGCTGACCGGAGCGGTCGAATCGCTGCGGGCCGACGGAACCCTCAGCGACCACCTGCCCGAACCCCTCCGTAACGCCGGGCTCGTTCCCGCGAACGCCAAGGCTCTCGCGGAGGAGGACGCGCTCGATCCCCGGATGCTCGCCGCCCAGGTCGACGGCGACCTGCCGGTGCTCTCGAGCGCATCGACCAAGGACATCCAGGTGCGTATCGAGGACGTGGACGCTCTCGACGACGCGCTCGTCCACACCCGCCTGACATCGCTGCGCATGACCCGCACCAACCACGTCCTCAAGGACATCGGGGACCAGCAGTCCACGGGCGCCGACTACATCGCCGACCTGCCCTTCTCGGAGGAGTTCACGTCCGGTTTCGAGGCGTGGCTGAAGAGTCTGTGACCGGGTCCGCGAAATAACAAATGTCGCTTTCACGTTATTGGTGTATGGTTTCCCGTTAACCCGCTGGTACGCCCGAGAAAGGTACGGTTCGATGCGATTCAAGCACATGCACGTCATCGGCTGTTCCGTACCTTTTGCGCACCTTCATTCCCACTTCGCCGCAAGGCCACCCCGAGAATAGAAGTCACACGACGACTCCCTTCTCGGGCACCCGGGCACATCGCCCCGGGTGCCCTTTCTTATCCCCACAGCTTCATTCCCCGACAGGAGAAACAACATCATGAAACTTCGCATCGAACCCGGCGGATCCGTCCCGTCGGACCTGCCCGGCGACCTGACCGGCCACGCCATCACGATCGATCTCAGCCGCGTCGGTGGCACCGAAAGCGGCGCCGCCGCAGCAGATCTGATCCGTGAACTGCTCGACCGGGGTGCCGCGCGCCTCGTCATCTCCGAGGGCCGCGGATCGCGCGGAACCGAGTCCGCACACGACGACGCCGCCCACTCGCACGCTGCCTGACCCGCAGGCACGTGCGCCGTGGACGGCGCCGTCCGGTATCTGTCAGTGGGCGAAGTGGCGGGCACCCGTCAGGTACAGGGTGATCCCGGCTTCACGCGCTGCCTCGATGACCTCGTTGTCGCGCACCGATCCGCCGGGCTGAACGACGGCCTTCACTCCGGCCTCGGTAAGCACTTGGAGGCCGTCCGCGAACGGGAAGAACGCGTCCGAGGCGGCGACGGAACCGACGACCCGGTCGCCCGCGCGTGCCACAGCCAGACGCGACGAATCGACGCGGTTGACCTGCCCCATGCCGACTCCGACGGTCGCGCCACCCGAGACCAGGAGAATCGCATTGGACTTGACGGCGCGCACCGTCCGCCACGCGAACTCGAGATCGCGCAGGGTGGCTTCGTCGGCGGCCTCGCCGCACGCGAGCTGCCAGTTGGCCGGTGCATCGCCCTCGGCATCGAGCGCGTCGCGTTCCTGAAGCAGGAGCCCGCCGGAAATCTGGCGCATCTCGATCTGCGAGGACGACGGCGAGTCGGCCCGCAGGATGCGGATGTTCTTCTTGCGGGAGAGCACCTCTACCGCACCGTCCGCATACGACGGCGCGATGACGACCTCGGTGAAGATCTCGGCGACCTGCTCGGCCATCTTCACGCTCACCTCACGGTTCGCGGCGATCACACCACCGAATGCCGACACCGGGTCGCATTCGTGGGCATTGCGGTGAGCGGTCGCGATGTCATCGGCGATCGCGATCCCACAGGGGTTGGCGTGCTTGATGATCGCGACGCACGGCTCGCGATGATCGTGCGCGGCGCGCCATGCGGCGTCGGCGTCCTGATAGTTGTTGTAGGACATTTCCTTGCCGTGGAACTGCTCGGCCTGAGCGAGTCCCGGCTCGCCCGACCCGTCCACGTAGAGGGCAGCCGCCTGGTGCGGGTTCTCGCCGTAGCGCAGCACATTCGCACGGGTCCACGTGGCGCCGGTCCAGGCGGGGAACTTCGCATCGTCGTCCGGAGCCGCGTAGCCACTGTTCATCCAGGTCGCCACCGCGACGTCGTAGGCCGCGGTGTGCTGGAACGCTTGCGCGGCAAGGCGCTTGCGCTGCTCGAGGGTGAAACCACCGGCCGCAACGGATTCGAGGACATCGCCGTATGCGGCGGGATCCACGACCACAGCCACCGACGGGTGGTTCTTCGCAGCGGCGCGCACCATGGACGGTCCGCCGATGTCGATCTGCTCGACGCACTCGTCGGGGCCGGCGCCGGAGGCAACCGTCTCCGTGAACGGGTAGAGGTTGACCACGACCAGTTCGAATGCCTCGATGCCCAGATCGGCGATCTGGTCGAGGTGGTCCTGCTTGCGGGTGTCCGCGAGGATGCCGGCGTGGACACGCGGGTGCAGCGTCTTCACGCGACCCTCGAGGCACTCCGGGAAGCCGGTGAGTTCCTCCACCTTCGTCACGGGCAGGCCCGCTCCGGCGATCGTCGCCGCGGTGGAGCCGGTCGAGACCAGCTCGACCCCCGCGTCGTGGAGTCCTGTCGCCAGTTCGACGAGTCCGCTCTTGTCGTACACGCTGACCAGCGCGCGGCGCACAGTCTTACGTTCGGTCACCGGGGATCACGGCCTTTCGTCCATCGGAAACAACTCCACGGGTCGCGACGGCGGCGACCACCTCTGCCAACAGCCGTCGCTCCACAACTTTGATTCGTTCGTGCAGGCTCGCCACGTCGTCGTCCTCGAGGACGGGCACCGCCTCCTGCGCGAGCACCGGGCCGGTGTCGACTCCGCCGTCGACGAGGTGCACGGTCGAACCGGTGACCTTCACGCCGTACGCGAGCGCATCGGGCACTGCGTGTGCGCCGGGGAACGACGGCAGCAATGCCGGGTGGGTATTGATGATGCGTCCACCGAAACGGTCGAGGAACGCCGGTCCCAGGATCTTCATGAATCCGGCGGTGACCACGAGATCGGGCTCGAATTCGGCGACGGCCTCGGTGAGTGCGCGATCCCAGGCAGCCCTGTCCGGATGCTCGCGCAGGGACACCCGGAACACAGGGATACCGGCTGCCGCCGAGTGCTCTTCGGCCGGGCACTCGCGGTCGACACCGACAGCGACGATGCGTGCGGGGTAGTCGTCGTCACGCGCCTGCTCGAGCAGTGATGCCAACAGGCTTCCCGTCCCGGACGCGAGGACGACGAGCCGCGCCGGTGCGGTGGGCGGCAACTGGTCACGCGAGGCAGTCAGGGCACTACTCCTGGAACTCGAGGGGGTCGGCCGACGAACCGGCCGTGTCAAAGCCTAGTCGGCGCCCTTCTTGCCCTTGCCCTTGCCCTCCGTGTCCGACTCCGCCTCCGACTCGGCGTCCGCCACGGCTTCTCGGCTTTCGTCCTCCCCGGACTCGTCCTCCCCGGACTCGTCCTCCGCAGACACGCCCTCCGACGTCTCGTCGGTGCGGGAGTCGGAGTCCGGGTCCGCGTCGTGATCGGAATCCTCGGCCGCGTCGCTGCGCTCCGCTGCCTCGTCATCCTCCCTCAGCTCGTCGTCGATCGGGTCATCGTCCAACTGCTCGTCGTCTGTCTGCTCGTGGTAGTCCTCGCGCAGGACTGCGGCGGCCAGGCGACCCTCGCGCCACATGAGCAACTGGGCGACTATGAGCCCGAGCAGTCCTGCCCACGCGAACAGGAGCACGCCGGCGAGCCACCATCTGGCCCCGACGACCCCGAAGATTCCCAGTGGGCCACCTGCCGCCCAGGTGATGCCTGCGGTGACCAGCCCGGCGAACCCTGCCGCGGCCAGAACCGTCCGAGCAGCGTCGAGGCTTCCCACCGGCGCCCCGTCGGCCTGCGCCTGGAGCGTGCGCTGCGCGGCAAACCGGCCGAGCAGAGCACCGACTGTGGCCGGCACAGCAAGCAGTACCGGCCACAGTGCGTGCGCCGGTCCCGCCGGGATCGCCGCGAGGATCGGGAGAGCAGGCAGATCGCCCCCCGACGCCTCGAACAAGCTCAACCGCACCTGCCCGAACTGTGCGGTGCTCCCGGCCAGCACCGCGGACGCACCGATCACCAGATTCGGCAGGTACAGGATCGACAGGACGGTGAGACCGAGGACGCCCGTCCAGGTTTCACCGCGTGCCAGCAGGTCGCCCAGTGTGGTCCACGACCACAGCAGTCCCGCGACGACGAGGACGCCGCCGACCGCGAACATGCCGAGCACCGCCCTCGCCGCGGGGCGGACCGACAGCACGAGCCATTCCGGCACCGCGTACCGGAGGACCAGCGGCCGCCACAGACGTGAGCCGATTCCGAGCAACGCGGCGAGCAGGTACAGGCCCGTCACCCACGCCAGAGCCGCAGCGGGGTTCGGCGACGCGACAGGAAGAACACCCGCCGCGTCCTGCATCACGACGAGCGCGACGACCGTGACGGTCAGCGGGCCGGCCAGTGTTGCCGCGGTGATGCGTGCGGCGTCGGGGCCTTCGAGTTGGTACCCGGTGTAGTCCATGACGGCGTCTGCCGCCGAGGCGGCCCCTCGCGCCGACAACCACACCAGGACCGCTGTGGGCAACAGGGGAAGCACACCGAGCGAGGTGCCGTCGATCGTGAGGGTCACCTGGTGCAGCGCGAGCCAGGTACCCGCGATGGCGGCGTAGATCCCCGCCAGGTCGCTGTTCGCGAGCACCATGGTGGTCACCACGATCGTGGCGACCACCGCGAGCGTCACCGCGGGAAGACGTGCCGCGGTACCGACCAGGATTCGGAACCGCTCCGGATCGAGGTGGCCGTCCTCGGGTGGAGTGTGCCGGGTCGACCGGCCGAGCGTGGAAGTCATCGAGTCGAGGGTGTCACCGACGTGTCGCGGAGGGTGTCAGGCGCGCCGATCACCGTTGGTCACCCGGTGAGCGGAACGCCTGGGTGGGGGCGGGCTCGCCGGGAGCGGAACCCTCGTTGTCTTCGGCGCGGTTCACGACGGCGCGCTCGGCATCGGACTCGGGCGCCGACGACGCATCCTCCTGCTCCGGGCGGCCCGGCGACTGCTGCGCGTCCGTGTGCTCCGACTCGGACCGGTCGTACTCGCCGCCGGTGTTCACCCCGGAATGCGACTGGGTGGCCTGGTCGGGCCCGCCGTACTGAGCGGGAGTGAAGCGCTGTGTGCGTTCCTGGTCGGTGCCCCCGTGTTCGCCCGAGTGCTGCTGGCCGAACTGCCCACCGTGCTGCTGTGCGCCCGCAAAAGGCTGGTCGCCCGGCTGCTGTCCGGCGGGGTACTGCGACTCCGGCGACGGCGACGCGGAGGAAGACGACCCACCGGGGTACTGCTGGCTACCGGAGTGCTGGCTACCGGACTGCTCGGACTGCCGGCCGGAGGCGGGCTGGCCCGGGTACTGCTGCGCCCCACCGTACTGCTGGCCCCCGTACTGACCGCCGTACTGCTGGCCCCCGTACTGCTGGGCATCGAACTGCTGACCCGGGAACTGCTGAGCACCGAACTGCTGACCGGGATACTGCTGAGCTCCGGCGGCCTGCCCGCCGTACTGCTGCTGGCCGCCGTACTGGCCGCCGTACTGCTGCTGGCCTGTGTACTGCTGCCCGCCGTACTGCTGGGCACCGAACTGCTGTCCCGGGTACTGCTGGGCACCGAACTGTCCGACACCCTGCTGCGCCGAACCCTGCTGCGGCGAACCCTGCGGATAGCCTTGTGCGCCACCGCTCTGCCGTGCCGAGCGTCCGGGCACCAGAATGCCCAGTCCGAACAGCAGAGTGACGACGGCGAGCGCGGCCTGCACGAAGCCGAAGACGAGGATCGTGACTCCGCCCCAGGCGATTCCCGTGTCTTCCGGCAGATGGAACAACTGGAAGAGCGAGGTCACGAAGCCGACTCCCGACGCGACCACTGCCACTGCCCGCAGGTCCTGGCCGGGCAGCAACGAGAGCGCTGCGCTGACGCCACCGAGCAACAGGAAAGCGAGGGGCACGACGGCGAATCCGAAATCGAACGACGACAGTGCGACGCGGGAACCGAACGTGATGCTCACATACGGCGCGAGACCGAGTAGAAAGTTCACGACACCGAGCGCGGCGACCACAAGTGGCAGCAGCAGCGGCACCACCTTGCTCGGGGTGGATTGCCCTGCGGGGAAATTCATCGGTCCTCCTGCTGTCGGTTCGGCTGTCGTCCGTCTCCTGCGTACCAGCCTAGGCACGACCCGCGAGAATGGGGCCATGCCGCACACTTTTGCCCCGGGCCCGGATGTCGTCGTGGAAACCGAGGTCAAACGTTCGCGATTTCTCGCCGCACTCCGGCGTGTCGAATCACCGGAGTCGGCGCTGGCCTTCGTCGAGGAACAACGGCGACTGTATCCCGATGCACGCCACCACTGCTGGGCGTTCGTCGTCGGCGACGAGCATGCGACGCGGGCCGAGCGGTCGAGCGACGACGGCGAACCGGGCGGAACCGCAGGTATCCCGATGTTGCAGGTCCTGCATCACCGTGACCTCGTGAACGTCGCTGTGGTGGTGACGCGGTGGTTCGGCGGCATCAAGCTGGGTGCGGGCGGACTCGTGCGCGCGTACTCGGGAGCGGTCACGACCGCGCTCGACTCGGCGCGCGTGGTCACGCGGGTCCGCCGGGAGCTGTTCGAACTCGGGGTCGATCATGCCGACGCCGGTCGCGTGGAAGCCGAGCTGAGACAGCGCGGGGTCAGCGTGCTCGGCGTCGCGTACGGCGAGCGTGCGGTACTGACCGTCGCGACGTCCGACCCGGTCGTTCTCACGGCGACGGTCGCGTCGGTCACGTCCGGTTCGGGTGACCTCACGCCGGTGGGGCACCAGTGGATCGACGAGTAGGCACCGAAAGCACACTGCCCCCGAAACACGCCTGCCCCCGAAAACACACTGCCCGTGTGTGTTCCGTCGGGAACACACACGGGCAGAGGTCGAACGGTGCGAAATTACAGCGACTGCAGGATTTCGCGCGCGAGAGCGGCGGTCTCGGACGGCGTCTTGCCGACCTTGACGCCGGCGGCCTCGAGGGCGTCCTTCTTGGCCTGGGCGGTGCCCGAGGAACCGGAGACGATGGCGCCGGCGTGGCCCATGGTCTTGCCCTCGGGTGCGGTGAAGCCCGCGACGTAGCCGACGACCGGCTTGGTCACATTGGCCTTGATGTAATCGGCTGCGCGCTCCTCGGCGTCGCCGCCGATCTCGCCGATCATCACGATGACCTTGGTCTCGGGATCCTTCTCGAACGCAGCGATCGCGTCGATGTGGGTGGTGCCGATGACCGGGTCGCCGCCGATGCCGATGGCGGTCGAGAAACCGTACTCACGGAGTTCGAACATCATCTGGTAGGTCAGGGTGCCCGACTTCGACACCAGACCGACCGGACCCTTGCCGGCGATATTCGCCGGGGTGATGCCGACCAGCGCCTCACCGGGGGTGATGATGCCGGGGCAGTTGGGGCCGATGATCCGGGTCTTCTCGCCCTTGTCGACGTTGTAGGCCCACGCGTACGCGGAGTCCTGCACCGGGATGCCCTCGGTGATGACGACCAGCAGCGGGATCTCGGCGTCGATGGCCTCGACGATGGCGTCCTTCGCGAAGGCCGGCGGAACGAACGCGATGGAGACGTCCGCGCCGGTCTCCTTCATGGCCTCGGCGACGGTGCCGTAGACCGGCAGTTCGACGGCGTTGCCGTCCTTGTCGGTGTGCGAGACCGTGGTGCCGGCCTTGCGGGCGTTGACGCCGCCGACAACCTGGGTGCCGGCCTTGAGCATGAGAGCGGTGTGCTTGGTGCCCTCGCCGCCGGTGATGCCCTGGACGATGACCTTGGAATCCTTGGTAAGGAAGATTGCCATTGTTCTGTGTGTCCCTTTACTTCGCTGCGAAGGCGAGCTCGGCAGCCTTGTCGGCAGCCTCGTCCATGGTGGCGACGACCGTGACCAGCGGGTGGTTGGCCTCGGAGAGGATGCGGCGACCCTCCTCGACGTTGTTGCCGTCGAGGCGGACGACCAGCGGCTTGTTGGCCTCGTCGCCCAGCGTCTCGAGCGCGCCGACGATGCCGTTTGCCACGGCGTCACATGCGGTGATGCCACCGAAGACGTTGACGAACACGCTCTTGACCTGCTCGTCGTTGAGGATCACGTCCAGGCCGGCGGCCATGACGGCAGCCGAAGCGCCGCCACCGATATCGAGGAAGTTGGCGGGCTTGACTCCGCCGTGCTTCTCACCTGCGTAGGCAACGACGTCGAGAGTGGACATCACGAGTCCTGCGCCGTTACCGATGATGCCGACCTCGCCGTCGAGCTTGACGTAGTTGAGGTCGTTCTCCTTGGCCTTGAGCTCGAGCGGATCGGTGGCGTCCCGATCCTCGAATGCCTCGTGGCCGGGCTGACGGAACGCGGCGTTCTCGTCCAGCGTCACCTTGCCGTCGAGAGCCAGAATCTGGTCGTCCGGGGTGCGGACGAGCGGGTTCACCTCGACGAGGAGCGCGTCCTCCTTGATGAACACCTCCCACAGCTTCTGGATGGTGTTGGCGGCGGCATCGAGCACCTCTGCGGGCAGCTTGCCGGCCTCGGCGATCTCGCGGGCGAAGGCCAGGTCGACGCCCTTGACCGCGTCCACCGGGATCTTCGCGAGGGCGTCCGGGTTCTCCTCGGCGGTGACCTCGATCTCGACGCCACCCTCCACGGAGCACATCGCCAGGTAGGTGCGGTTGGTGCGGTCGAGCAGGAAGGAGATGTAGTACTCCTCGGCGATGTCACTCGCCTCTGCGACCAGCAGCTTCTTCACGACGTGGCCCTTGATGTCGAGGCCCAGGATGGCCTCGGCGTTGGCCACGGCGGCATCGACGTCGGCGGAGTACTTCACGCCGCCCGCCTTGCCACGGCCGCCGACCTTGACCTGCGCCTTGACCATCACGGGCTTGCCGATTTCCTCGGCGATCTCGCGGGCTCCGGCGACCGTGTCTGTAACACGTCCAGCCGACGTCGGCACGTCATGCTTGGCGAAAAGTTCCTTCGCCTGGTATTCGAAGAGATCCATCTGCTCACCGTCTCGTCTGCGTTCACGCCCGCTCGGGGGTATTGAGCGGGCCGGTTCGGACTCTAGTTACATGGACGCCCTGCGAAACGTCCGCGCTCCGGGCATGTGGCGCATGTCACGGATCCTGGACGCCGAGGGTTAGCTCACGGGTTTCCTCCCGGAATGTGAGAACGCCGCAACCAAGAGGAGCACCATCCCCAGGATGACAGGCGCCGCTCACGCGGCCGCGACCGGCTCCCCCGAGGCCACCCGGTAGTCGGCCCCCGATTGCTCCGAGACTCTTTCGCAATGCAAAAGTCATTGGATGTTTCATCCCGTGACATTCGGCCCATTCCCCGCTTTTCCCAGCACATAACTGTGATGCCGCTCACATAAGGGCTTTGGTTTGCGTTATAGGTTGCCCTGCTTGCGATCGTTTCGTTACCGTCGCTCAGGTCAAGTAACGATGAGGTCACGAAACGGAGGATGGCGATGCGCCCAGGCAGCCCGATTGCCGAAAGCCACGCCCGCCGGCCCGAAACGGCACCGGACGACTGGAACGCTTGGACCACAGCGACCATAGATTTCCGCACGACGGGCCTCGCCTCCGAGCCGACCTACTACGTCGACGCTCCCACCTCGGATTCCGCCGAATCTTCCGACACCGTCTCTCCTGTTCGCCGCAGCGGAGCGCACCGGGTGCCCACTCCCCCGACCGCGCTCAAGGGCCGTGCCGCGGTGTTCGCCGTCGCCGCCGGCGCAGTCGTCGCAGCGGGTCAGGCAGCGACCAACGGTGGCCCCGGCCAGAACGCCGACCACAGCCAGGTCGCACTCGCCGCAGACACCAGCGACTCCTCGGTCATCACGGCCACCGCGGTGCCGCAGGCAGCGCAGTTCACTTCCGACAGCACCGGTGCGGCACCCTCGCAGGCGCCCCAGGTGCTCAACATCGCCGACCCCAACGACCTGTCGCAGTTCTCCAACCTCCTCGCCAAGGGCGAACGCTTCAGCGAGGAGCGAGCGGCACGCGAGGCAGCGGCACGCCGGCCCCTGTTCGTCCTTCCCGCTGCGGGCGCGTTCACCTCGAACTTCGGTGCTCGCTGGGGCACTCTCCATGCCGGCATCGACATCGCCGGCCCGATCGGCACCCCGATCCTCGCGGTCGCCGACGGTGAAGTCATCGATTCCGGTCCCGCGTCGGGTTTCGGTATGTGGATCCGGTTGCTCCATGCCGACGGCACGGTCACCGTGTACGGGCACATCGATCAGTCCATGGTCAGCGTGGGACAGCAGGTCCTGGCCGGCGACCAGATCGCCACCATGGGTAACCGCGGATTCTCCACCGGTCCGCACCTCCACTTCGAGGTGCACCTCAACGGCGTCGACAAGATCGACCCGGTGCCGTGGCTCGCCACCCGGGGCATCGCCCCCGGCAGCAACCGCGTCTGACGAACTCCCACATCGCGCGCCCTTCCGCCGCGATACCGGTCGCCTCGCGACAGCCCGCGCGGGCAACCGCGGTGCGGGCGCCTAGAGCTTGATCATCGGCACGCCGCCGACCAGCATCAGCCGGACCTTACCGGCACTTCCGAAGTCGATGACGACCGTCGCGGTGGGCCCACTGCCCTTCGTCTCCAGAACCGTGCCCAGCCCGTACTTGTCGTGGCTGACGCGGTCGCCGACGGCGAGCACGAGGTGATTGTTTCGCCCGCGCGGCGCCCCGAAACTCGGCGAGGACGAACGCTCCTCCCTCGCACCGAACCGCGATCCCGTGCCCGAGCCGATGGCATGTCCGCGACCCGGCCCCGGATCTGTCCGCTTCCATTCGACGAGGTGCTGCGGAATCTCCTGCAGGAAACGAGATTCCGGATTCGTGACGGGTTGTCCCCACGACGAGCGCAGCACTGCGCGGCTGACGTACAGACGACGGCGCGCTCGCGTGATGCCGACGTAAGCCAGACGCCGCTCTTCGGACAACTCGGCAGGATCACCGAGCGCACGCATGTGCGGGAACTGCCCGTCTTCCCAGCCCGTCACGAACACGACGGGGAACTCGAGTCCCTTGGCGGTGTGCAGCGTCATCAACGTGACGACACCGTCCTGGTTTTCGGGGATCTGGTCGGCGTCGGCGACGAGTGAGACCTTCTCCAGGAACGCCGCCAGCGAACCGGGATCCGGGTCGCCGTCTTCACGTCCCACATCTTCGATACCCGCGGCATTGCGCACGTCGGCGCTGAATTCCCGTGCGACACTGACGAGTTCGTTGAGGTTGTCGAGCCGGGCGCCGTCCTGCGGATCGTCGCTCGCGGCGAGTTCGGCGCTGTACCCGGTGCGTTCGAGAATCGCCTCGACCACGTCGCCGATGTCGACCGTGTCGTTGCCGTCGGCGTCGGAGACCACCAGCATCGCCCGCAGTTCGTCGAGAATCCCCACGAATCCGGCGATCGCCTTCTGCGCACGAGTGTTCAGCAGGGCAACTTTGCCCTCGGCCGCATCCCGCAGCGCCTGACCGAACCCGATGCCGAGACGCTCGGCATGCACCGCCACGCAGGCCTCGGCCCGGTCGCCGATGCCGCGTCGAGGCGTGTTGAGGATCCGGCGCAGGCTCACGGTGTCCTCGGGGTTCTCGAGGACCTTGAGGTACGCGACGATGTCGCGCACTTCCTTGCGCTCGTAGAACCGGACCCCGCCGACGACCTTGTACGGCACGCCGTGACGGATGAACACGTCCTCGAAGGCCCTGGACGCGTTGTTGGTGCGGTAGAACACCGCGATATCGGAGAACTTGATGCCCTCGTCGACGAGACGGTCGATCTCCGCCGCGACGAACCGCGCCTCGTCGTGCTCGTTGTCGGCCACGTACCCGACCACGAGATCGCCCTCACCGGAATCGGTCCACAACCGCTTCTCGCGACGACCGGTGTTGCGGGAGATCACCGCGTTCGCCGCGGACAGGATGTTCTGGGTGGACCGGTAGTTCTGCTCGAGCAGGATCGTGCGCGCCTGGGGATAGTCGCGCTCGAACTCCTCGATGTTGCGGATGGTCGCGCCGCGGAAGGCGTAGATCGACTGGTCGGCGTCGCCGACCACGCACAGTTCGCTCGGCTCGACGGTGGAGTCGTCGTCGGGGTCGCCCACCAGGGTGCGGACCAGCACGTACTGGGCGTGGTTCGTGTCCTGGTACTCGTCGACCAGCACGTGCCGGAAGCGCCGGCGGTAGTACTCGGCGATGTCCGGGTGAGCCTGCAGCAACGCGACGGTCTCGCCGATCAGGTCGTCGAAGTCGAAAGCGTTCGCGGCACGGAGGCGCTGCTGATACAGCGCGTACACGCGCGCGACGATCCGTTCCAGATCGCTGGCGTCGGCACCGACGGCGGCCGCTGCCTCTTCCGGGCCGATCAGTTCGTTCTTCAGATTGGAGATCTGGGTGGAGAGCAGCCGCGGAGAGTACTTCTTGATATCGAGTTCGAGGTCTTTCGCGATCATCGTCAGCAACCGGCGCGAATCGTCGGCGTCGTAGATCGTGAAGTTGGAGTTCATGCCGGGCAGGAGACTCGCCTGGGCCCGCAGGATCCGGACGCAACTCGAGTGGAAGGTCGACACCCACATCGACAGGGCACGTGGCCCGACCAGAGCGGCCACGCGCTCGCGCATCTCTGCGGCTGCTTTGTTGGTGAACGTGATGGCGAGCACCTGACCGGGTGCGACGCCTCGCTCGCCCAGCAGGTAGGCGATCCGCCGCGTGAGCACTGCCGTCTTGCCCGAGCCCGCACCCGCCACGATGAGCAGCGGCCCACCTTCGTGCGTGACCGCTTCCCGCTGTTGTGGATTGAGTCCCTCGAGGAGAGCGTCCGAATCGGGGGTCGTGTGGGCGGGAGCAACGGGAGTGTTCATCGTTCTACCAAACTACCGGACGCGTACGACAGCGAATCCCCGACTTGGCCGCGGATTGACACGGTGGCAAACTGGACGTTATGTCATGCGCCCTTCACCGGTCGGACGGCCAGCGCTGACGCGAGGAGATGACATTGAACGCCAACACCGACGCTGCTCTTTCCGGCGAAACCGCCGACGCAGTGCCCACCACCGAGGCCGAGATCGACGAACTCCGCAAGGAGATCGATCGCCTCGACGCCGAGATCCTCGCGGCCGTCAAGCGCCGCACCGAGGTCTCGCGCATCATCGGCCGGACCCGGATGGCGTCCGGCGGCACGAGGCTCGTGCACAGCCGCGAGATGAAGGTGCTCGAGCGTTTCAGCGAACTGGGCCAGGAAGGCCACACCCTCGCGATGCTGCTGCTGCGCCTCGGCCGCGGTCGCCTCGGCCACTAGCCCACGGCCAGTGCCGGCCTGAATACTGCGCCGGCCTGAACACTGCCGGTCCGTGGGCGTAGCGGCCGGGGCTCCCTCCCGTTACCGGAGCGCGATGTATTTCGTCTCGAGGTATTCCTCGATACCTTCGGTCCCGCCTTCGCGGCCGATGCCGGACGCCTTGATCCCGCCGAACGGTGCGGCGACATCCGACACCACTCCCCGGTTGACGCCGACGATGCCCGATTCCAGTGCATCCGACACCCGGAGCGCCCGATCCAGATCGTGCGTGAAGATGTACGCCGCCAGCCCGTACTCGGTGTCGTTGGCTGCGGCGACGGCCTCGTCCTCCGTGTCGAAACCGGTGACGGCGGCGACCGGCCCGAAGACCTCTTCCCGCAGGATGCGAGCAGTACGCGGCACGTCGTCGAGCACCGTGGCCGGATAGAACCAGCCCGGGCCCTCCGGGGTCTCCCCGCCGAGTCGCACCGTCGCGCCTCCCGCAACCGCGTCTTCGACCAGTTCGATCACCGTCTTCTTCTGGTTCTCGTTGATCAGCGGCCCGAGGGTCGTGTCGGGATCGGTCCCCGGCCCTTGCTTGTACGACGCCATGCGTTCGGTGAGCTTGGTGACGAATTCCTCCCGGACGGAGTTCGCGACGTGGAACCTGTTCGCGGCCGTGCACGCCTCACCGCCGTTCCGCAGTTTGGCCGCAACCGCACCCTCGACCGCTTCGTCGAGGTCGGCGTCGTCGAACACGACGAACGGTGCGTTTCCGCCGAGTTCCAGGGAGGTGCGCAGGAGCGACCGGCCGGCGGTCTGCGCGAGCGACCGTCCTACCGCCGTCGATCCGGTGAAGGTGAGTTTGCGCAGCCGCGGATCCTCGAGCAGGGGGCCGGTCACATCCCCGGCGTGGGACGTCGGCAGCACCGACAACACGCCTGCGGGCAGACCGGCTTCGGCGAAGAACTGGGCAAGCATCAGCAGGGTCAGCGGCGTCTCCGACGCAGGCTTGACGAGCATCGTGCACCCCGCGGCCAGAGCGGGGGCGATCTTGCGGGTACCCATCGCGAGAGGGAAGTTCCACGGCGTGATCGCAAGGCACGGGCCGACCGGTTGCTTCGTGACGAGAATGCGGCCGTTGCCCGCCGGGGCGGGGGTGTAGCGGCCGGCGATCCGCACTGCTTCCTCGGAGAACCATCGCAGGAACTCGGTGCCGTACGCGACTTCGGACCGGCTCTCGGGCAATGCTTTACCCATTTCGAGGGTCATGAGCAGCGCGACGTCGTCGGCGCGTTCGCTGATCTTCGCCCACACCGCGCGAAGAAGTTCTGCTCGCTCACGCGGAGGCGTCGCGGCCCAGTCGCGGCCTGCGGTCACCGCAGCATCCAGGGCGCGCATGGCGTCGTCGGGAGTGGCGTCGGCCACCTCGGCCAGAACGTCACCCGTGGCGGGGTTGTGGACGGGAAAGGTCGCTCGATTTCCGGCAGGCACCCACTCGCCACCGAGAAAGAGGTCGGTGGGCACGGACCGGATCAGTTCTGATGTGTCCATGAATCCCATCATGCGCGTCCCGCGCCGCGGAGGGTGCAAACCCGGCGGTTCGGGGAGGTGGACACTACTGTCGATCGCATGAGCGACGTGACCCGATCCACCCCGTGGCAGAAGTTGGTCGATCATCGCGCGGAGGTCGAGGGGATGCATCTGCGGGAG
>JADGMW010000182.1_pt1 | contig 40993 bp, 42 predicted proteins | sample 8641801 | NCBI WGS metagenome assembly JADGMW01 (sample SAMN16272018, study PRJNA661076) | feces metagenome | isolation source: fecal sample from diarrhoea affected cattle A | host: Bos taurus | place: South Africa: Lokaleng Village, Mahikeng | collected 2019-09
CACCGGAAGTGGGGCGCATTATAGGCCGCTGGATTCTGCCGTCAACGGTTATTTTAGCCTATTCTGCTTTAAGGGTAATTCGGGCAAACGCCTTCTTGCCCGCCTGGCAAACATGGCTACTGCCCAGCTTGAACATGAAACCCCGATCCACAGGCTCTCCGTCCACTTTTACACTGCCGGCATTCAGCAGGTCGCGGGCACCGGCCGCGTTCTTAACCAGGCCTGCCTTATTCAGCACGGAAGATATCGGCATATCTTCTGAAGCCAATAATTCGATTTCGGGGAGATCCTCCGGCAGCTCACCGTCCTTCATGCGATTACCCGCAGAGCGATGCGCTGTTGCGGCCGCTTCCTCGCCATGGAATCGAGCAACAAGCTCCTCGGCCAGCTTGATCTTGATATCGCGCGGATTGGCGCCTCGCTCGACATCTCGCTTGAACTGCTCGATCTCTTCCATCGAGCGGAAGCTCAGCAATTCAAAGTAGCGCCACATCATCGAATCCGGCAGCGACACCAGCTTGTTGTACATCACGCCCGGCGCTTCCTGGATGCCCACATAGTTACCCAGCGACTTGGACATCTTCTTCACGCCGTCCAGCCCCTCGAGCAGCGGCATGGTCAGAATGCACTGCGGCTCTTGACCATAGGCGCGCTGTAGCTCGCGACCCATCAGCAGGTTGAACTTCTGATCAGTGCCGCCCAGCTCCATGTCCGCACGCAAAGCCACAGAGTCATAACCCTGGACCAACGGATAGAGGAACTCATGAATAGCAATCGGCTGATTGGAGGTGTAACGCTTGCTGAAATCGTCGCGTTCGAGCATACGCGCCACGGTGTACTGAGATGACAGGCGAATGAAGTCAGCAGGACTCAACTGATCCATCCAGGTGGAGTTGAAGGCCACCTCAGTCTTAGCCGGGTCGAGGATCTTGAATACCTGGGTCTTGTAGGTTTCGGCATTCTCAAGCACCTGCTCGCGGGTCAACGGCGGACGGGTAGCACTTTTGCCGCTCGGATCACCGATCATGCCGGTGAAGTCGCCGATCAGGAAAACAACCTGATGGCCGAGGTCCTGGAACTGCCGCAGCTTATTAATAAGCACGGTATGCCCTAGGTGCAGATCAGGAGCGGTCGGGTCGAAGCCTGCCTTGATTCTTAGTGGCTGCCCGCGCTTGAGCTTTTCGACCAGCTCAGCCTCGATCAGAATCTCATCCGCACCGCGCTTGATCAGCGCCAGCTGCTCTTCGACAGACTTCATGAAAGCACTCGTTACCCAGATTGACGAAAGCCTGCAACCATACAAGATCAAGGCTCAAAAACAAATTTGTCCCGACAGCAATCCTGCCATTTATTCCTCTCGTTCCCCCTGTGCTTACCAGGCGTTGCCCGCGAACGCCTTCACCCACTCCTGATAAGATCATCGCTCACTTGCCAGGGATCGACTGCGTGCCCGACCTTATTCTCCGCCTCGCCCTGCCTTCACCCTTGCGCAGGCTGTTCGACTACCTCGCTCCCGCCGACGTACCACCCTCTGTGCTGCAGCCCGGCGCACGTCTACGCGTACCGTTCGGTCGCCGCGAAATTGTGGGGGTCTTGGTTGAGGTCACACAGCAAAGTGACGTACCGCCGGACAAGCTCAAGCCAGCACTGGAGCTGCTCGACACAGAACCCCCACTGCCTCCCGCTTTGCTCAAGTTGTGCCTGTGGACTGCGCAGTACTATCAACACAGTCTTGGCGATACCCTGAGCTGGGCCCTGCCAACGCTGCTTCGCCAGGGTGAGCCGGCTGAAGTGCGTCAGGAACGAATCTGGTTACCGGTCGAAGGCGCCCGCATTGATGACCCGCGCCTAAGCCGAGCACCGCGCCAGCGCGAAGCCCTCAAAGCGGTGCTCCAGCATCCCCAAGGGGTGCGACATAGCCTGCTGAGCACACTGCAATTAAACCGCGACAGCCTTGAGTTGCTACTGGAAAAAAACCTGCTGCGAACCGAGACGCGCCGCCGTGCGCCCCGTGTGCACAATGGTGGCTGGCTGGCCCAGCCGGAGTTACCGCTGAATGCAGAACAGCGCGCGGCCTACGAAGCCATTCGTGCGGGTTTCGGCAGTTTTCAGGCGTCGCTCCTCGCCGGCGTTACCGGCAGCGGCAAGACCGAGGTGTACCTGCAACTGATCCGTGAAACCCTGGAAGCCGGCAAGCAGGCCTTGGTGCTGATTCCCGAGATCAACCTAGGACCGCAAACCCTCGCGCGTTTTGAACAGCGCTTCAACGCCCGCATCGCGCTGCTGCACTCCAACGTGAATGACCGCGAACGCCTGGACGCCTGGCTGGCGGCTCGCGATGGCGAGGCCGATATTGTCATCGGCACTCGTTCAGCCCTGTTCACGCCCCTGAAAAACCCAGGACTGATTATCATCGACGAGGAACACGACGCCTCCTATAAACAGCAGGAAGGCTTGCGCTACCACGCCCGTGACCTGGCGCTGGTGCGCGCCCGCCAGGAAAACCTGCCGATCGTTCTCGGTTCAGCCACCCCTTCGCTGGAGAGCCTGCACAATGCCGAGGCGGGACGCTATGGGCTGCTCAAGCTTACCCAGCGGGCCGGCGGCGCGCAGGCACCACGCTTTTTGCGCTTGGATATAAAAAGCCTGCCGCTCGACTCGGGAATTTCTGGCCCGCTGCAACAAGCGATGCGCCAGACCCTCGAAGCGGGCCAACAAGTCCTGGTCTTTCTCAACCGCCGTGGTTTCGCGCCAACCCTGCTCTGCCACGACTGCGGCTGGCTCAGCCAATGCCCGCGCTGCGATGCGCGCATGACCCTGCATCAACGCCACAATGAACTGCGCTGTCATCACTGCGGTCATGTCGAGCGGCCGCCACGCAATTGTCCGTCTTGCAATCATGTCGACCTGCGTCCGGTAGGTGCTGGAACCGAGCGTGCCGAAGAACGGCTCAGCATTCTGTTTCCCGACTACCCGGTTCTGCGCATCGACCGCGACAGCACTTCACGCAAAGGCGCCATTGAAGAACTGCTCAGCACCATTAATCGCGGCGAGCCCTGTGTCTTGGTCGGCACGCAGATGCTTGCCAAGGGGCACCACTTCCCGCGGGTCACCCTGGTGGCGATTCTGGATGCCGATGGCGGGCTGTTCTCTGCCGACTTCCGCGCCCCGGAACGCATGGCCCAATTGATCGTGCAGGTTGCCGGGCGCGCCGGACGGGCCGAAGAAGCCGGCAAGGTCATCATCCAGACGCATTTGGCCGAGCACCCGCTGCTGGTGCAACTTACCGAGCAGGGCTACTTCGCCTTTGCCGAACAAGCCCTGAGTGAGCGTCGCGCCGCCGGGCTTCCTCCGTTCAGTCACCTCGCCCTATTGCGCGCCGAGGCGCACAAGCCGGGACAGGCCGAAGACTTCCTCGACCAAGCCTACCTGCAGGCCGAACAACTCATGGATGAACTGGGTCTGCAAGGCATCGAGCTGCTGGGACCGGTGCCCGCGCCCATGGAACGGCGAGCCGGGCGTTACCGCGCGCAGCTGTTGATACAAGGCAGCGCGCGGGTTCCGCTGCATCGCCTGCTGCACGCCTGGCTGCCCTACGTTGAACTGCTACCTGGCAGCCGCTCGGTACGCTGGTCGCTGGATATTGATCCCATCGATCTTTTCTAGACTGTTCCAGTACTGGTCACACAGAGCAACCACGCCGGATTCAAGAAGTCGCGTCGACTATTACCTGCAGCCGGTGGCTTGCCAGTCACCGCTGCTTCTATAATGTGCGGTTTTTGAACAAAGCCTTGGGGCCGACGAGCACACCGATGAAAGACAGCATTCGCCACCTGATCCAGCAAGCCCTCACCCGCCTCACAACAGACGGCGTGCTCCCTGAAGGCCTGACGCCGGCAATCCAGGTGGAGAACACCAAGGACAAGAGCCACGGCGACTTTGCCAGCAACATCGCCATGATGCTGGCAAAGCCGGCCGGCATGAAGCCACGCGAGCTGGCGGAAAAACTGATCGCCGCCCTGCCGACCGACCCGGCCATCAGCAAGGTGGCTATCGCCGGCCCGGGTTTCCTCAATTTCTTCCAGAATTCCGACATGCTCGCCCAGCGCCTGGAAGCGGCGCTTGCCGATGCGCGTCTCGGCGTACGCAAGGGCAGCGCTCGCGAAAAGGTGGTAATTGACCTGTCCTCGCCTAACCTGGCCAAGGAAATGCACGTCGGCCACCTGCGCTCGACCATCATCGGCGACGCCGTAGGCCGCGTACTGGAGTTTCTCGGCGATGAGGTGATCCGCCAGAACCACGTGGGCGACTGGGGCACCCAGTTCGGCATGCTGCTGGCCTACCTGGAAGAAAACCCGGCCGCCGCCGAAAGCGAACTGTCCGATCTTGAACAGTTCTACCGCGCCGCCAAGACGCGCTTCGATGACTCCCCGGCCTTCGCAGACCGCGCCCGCGAGCTGGTGGTCAAGCTGCAAGCCGAAGACCTCGAGTGCCTGCGACTGTGGACACGCTTCAACGAAATTTCCCTCTCGCACTGTCAAAAAGTGTATGAGCGCCTAAACGTCAAACTGACCCCCGCCGACGTCAAGGGCGAAAGCGCCTACAACGCCGAGCTACCGGGCATCGTCAATGCGCTGCGCGACAAGGGCCTGCTGACCGAGGACCAAGGCGCTCAGTGCGTCTTCCTCGACGAATTCCAGAACGCCGAAGGCAATCCGCTACCGGTCATCGTGCAAAAAGCCGGTGGCGGTTACCTTTACGCCACCACTGACCTGGCCGCCATGCGCTATCGCAGCGCCAGCCTGAAGGCTGATCGCGCCCTATATTTCGTTGATCAGCGTCAGGCCCTGCACTTCCAGATGGCCTTCGAGGTGGCGCGCCGCGCTGGTTTCGTGCATGACGGCATGCGCCTTGAGCACATGGGCTTCGGCACCATGAACGGCGCCGATGGCCGTCCGTTCAAGACTCGCGACGGCGGCACGGTGAAGCTGATCGACCTGCTCGACGAAGCCGAACAGCGTGCCTACGACCTGGTCAAGGGCAAAAACCCCGAGCTGGACGACGCCGAACTGCGCCAGATTGCCCGTGCTGTGGGCATTGGCGCGGTCAAATACGCCGACCTGTCGAAGCACCGCACCAGCGATTACAGCTTCAACTTCGAACAGATGCTCAGCTTTGAGGGCAACACGGCGCCCTACTTGCTGTATGCCTACACCCGTGTGGCCAGCGTGTTCCGCAAACTGGGCACGGGCATCGACGAGGTCGACGGCCAGATCCTCCTGGTGGCCGAACAGGAACAAGCCCTTGCCGCCAAACTGGCGCAATTCGGCGAAGTGCTGAATAACGTTGGCGAGAAAGGCGTGCCGCACCTGCTGTGCGCCTACCTGTACGATCTGGCCGGGCTGTTCTCCAGCTTCTACGAGCACTGCCCGATTCTCTCCGCCGAAGAGGAGGCCACCCGGCAGAGCCGTCTGCGCCTGGCAGCATTGAGCGGCCGCACCCTCAAGCAGGGTCTGCAACTGCTCGGCCTGGAACCTCTGGAGCGCATGTAAATGGCCGCCGCACGCAAGAAACCCGCCCCCAAGCGCGGCGCCAGCCGCCCCCAGGCTCCGGCGCAAAAGCCGGTACCGGGGTGGGTGTGGCTGGCTTGCGGCTTGGTCATCGGTGGCTTCGTAATGTTTCTCATGAGCCTCGAGCCAGGCAAAGACAGCATCAAGCGCCCGGTCGAGCAGGCACACAAGAATGCGAAACCAGCAAAAGAACAGCAGCCGGCCAAACCCAAATATGACTTCTATACCCTGCTCCCCGAGTCGGAAGTCATCGTTCCCCCGGAAAGCCTGCCCCGCACCCCGCCGGCTCCAGCACCGAAGCCGGCTGCCAAACCGGTAACTCCGCAGGAAGCGGCGAAAATCGACACCGAGCGCGCCCTGGCTGCGCTCAGCGGCAAGATTCCACCACCGCCTCCGCCTGTAGCAACGGCAGTGCCTGCCACCCACCAATTCTTCCTGCAGGCAGGGTCTTTCCAGACCCGCGCCCAGGCTGAAAGCGTAAGGGCTCAGGTGACCTTGATCGGGCAGGTGGCACGGCTGGAATCCGGCACGGTGGGCGATCGCACCTGGCACCGCGTGTTGGTCGGCCCCTTCAACAGCCGCGAGCAGATGAACAGCGCGCAAAAACAGCTGAGCAGCAATGGCTTCAGCAATCTGCTGCCACAGCAACGCAAGGTGCAGTAACTTCACGCCAGTGCTCATGTCCGGCCTCGATGAGGTCGGACATGCTGCGTATCTCGCTGAAAAAACAAGCGACGCACGTCACACCACCCCTGTGTTTTCTACGGTGTGCTCGTCGGTTTTTGTTACGCACCTGCGACCTTTGCTTGAAGCACAACAACCCCATCCCCATATAGGCTGCTATTCCCGGTTCAATCTGCAGGAGTACGCCCCTTGACCACCATCGTTTCAGTCCGCCGCAACGGCAAAGTCGTCATGGGTGGCGACGGCCAGGTTTCCCTGGGCAACACCGTGATGAAAGGCAATGCCAAGAAGGTCCGTCATCTCTATCACGGTCAGGTGCTGGCCGGTTTTGCCGGCGCCACCGCCGATGCCTTCACGCTGTTTGAGCGTTTTGAGGGTCAATTGGAAAAACACCAGGGACACCTGGTGCGCGCGGCGGTCGAATTAGCCAAGGAATGGCGCACCGACCGTACGTTAAGCCGCCTGGAGGCCATGCTGGCCGTGGCCAACAAGGACGCCTCGCTGATCATCACCGGCAACGGCGACGTGGTCGAACCCGAACATGGGCTGATCGCCATGGGTTCCGGTGGCGGCTTTGCCCAGGCGGCAGCCCTGGCGCTGTTGCAAAAGGCCGAGGCCAACCTGTCCGCCCGCGAAATCGCCGAAACAGCGTTGAACATCGCCGGCAGCATTTGTGTCTTTACCAACCAGAACCTCACCATTGAAGAGCTGGACTCCGCGGTTTGAACCGCCAGCCCACTCCGGAGTACCCCAGCATGTCCATGACGCCCCGTGAGATCGTTCACGAACTCAACCGCCACATCATCGGCCAGGACGAGGCGAAGCGCGCCGTCGCCATTGCGCTGCGCAACCGCTGGCGGCGCATGCAGTTGCCCGCCGACCTTCGCCAGGAGGTCACCCCCAAAAATATCCTGATGATCGGCCCAACGGGTGTCGGCAAGACTGAAATCGCCCGTCGCCTGGCCAAGCTGGCGAATGCTCCGTTCCTCAAGGTCGAGGCGACCAAATTCACCGAAGTTGGCTATGTCGGCCGCGACGTCGAGTCAATCATTCGTGACCTGGCCGATGCCGCGCTGAAAATGCTCCGCGAGCAGGAAGTGCAGAAGATGCGGCACCGCGCCGAGGATGCTGCCGAAGAGCGCATTCTCGATGCCTTGTTGCCACCGGCCCGCGCCGGCTTCAACGAAGACCCGATTCCCAGCGGCGATTCCAACACCCGCCAACTGTTCCGTAAGCGTCTGCGCGAAGGACAGTTGGACGACAAGGAAATCGACATTGAAGTGGCGGAGATTCCCGCCGGCATCGAGATCATGACCCCGCCGGGCATGGAAGAGATGACCAGCCAATTGCAAAACCTGTTCTCCGGCATGGCCAAAGGCAAGAAGAAGAGCCGCAAGCTGAAGATCAAGGAAGCGCTGAAACTGGTGCGCGACGAGGAAGCCGCGCGCCTGGTCAATGAAGAGGATCTCAAGGCGCGCGCCCTGGAAGCGGTGGAACAGCATGGCATCGTTTTTATCGACGAGATCGACAAGGTGGCCAAACGCGGTAACACCGGTGGCGCCGACGTGTCCCGCGAGGGCGTACAGCGCGACCTGCTGCCCCTGATCGAAGGTTCCACGGTGAATACCAAGCTGGGCATGGTCAAAACCGACCACATCCTGTTCATCGCCTCGGGTGCCTTCCACCTCTCCAGGCCGAGCGATCTGGTGCCGGAGCTGCAAGGTCGTCTGCCCATTCGCGTCGAACTCAAGCCTCTGTCGCCACAGGACTTCGAGCGTATCCTGACCGAGCCGCACGCCTCGCTGACCGAGCAATACAGCGCACTGCTGCAGACCGAGGGGCTGAACATCGAGTTTGCCCAGGACGGCATTCAGCGCATCGCCGAGATCGCCTGGCAGGTCAATGAAAAGACCGAGAACATCGGCGCCCGGCGTCTGCATACACTGCTGGAGCGCCTCCTCGAGGAGGTGTCGTTCAGCGCAGGCGACCTGGCGGCTCAGCACAGCGATCAGCCGATCCGCATCGATGCCGCCTACGTCAATGCTCACCTCGGCGAGCTGGCCCAGGACGAAGACCTGTCACGCTACATCCTTTAACGTAGCCTCCAGCGGCAAGCTTCAGGTAGCAAGCGACAGCAGAGCGCTTGGCTTGGGGCCCGCCGCTTGGAGCCTGGAGCATGGAGCTACCGATGCACATCCCTACCGCCATCAAGTTGCACAAAGCCTCCAAAACCCTGGAACTGCATTACGGCAGCGAGTGCTACACCCTGAGCGCCGAATTCCTGCGGGTGCATTCACCCTCAGCCGAAGTTCAGGGCCACGGCAATCCAGTGCTGCAGTACGGCAAGCAGCAAGTCGGCCTGACGGGTGTCGAGCCGACCGGCAACTATGCGCTAAAATTGATCTTCGACGACGGTCATGACAGTGGTCTGTACAGCTGGGATTACCTGTACCAACTGGCCACTCGCCAGGAGGAGCTTTGGGCCGACTATCTGCAACAACTGACCGCCGCTGGTCGCTCCCGCGATCCCAGCGAATCCATCGTCAAACTGATGCTGTAAGCCTTCTTCACATCCCTTCCCGCGGTGTGCCTGCCTTGTAGGCGTGCGCACCGTTCATCCCGCTGCTGTTTTGTAGGCGGCAACCGCCCTAACGATTGGAAAAAGCTCATCTCAAAACTGGCAAGCTGCGTGGAATCGCCTATATAGCAGTGGCTGTTTTTCGCGGTGCCGTCCCACCCTTCCGGGACGGCACCTCTGTCGTCGCCAGATTCGCGTTGGCACGACCACTCTTGTCAGAAGATGGAGCTTCTCATGAGCAGTCCGCAACCAGACCTGCAACCCCTTAATTCACAAGCCTGCAAACCGCACCCGATGATCGGTCTGCGTGGCCAAGACATCTTCAATTCATCCCGCACTGTGCTGGCTCAAACCATCCGCCAGCCGCTACACAGCGTCCGCCACATTGCCCGTTTCAGCGTCGAGCTGAAAAATGTCCTGCTCGGCCAATCCACGCTACGCCCGGCGACCGATGACCGCCGCTTCACTGATCCGGCCTGGGCGCTCAATCCCCTTTATCGTCGCTATCAGCAAATCTATCTGGCCTGGCGCAACGAGCTGCATGACTGGCTCGAAAACAGCGCCTTGCCAGAACATGACATCCGCCGTGGGCATTTCATCATCAGCCTGCTCACCGAAGCCATGTCACCCACCAACACCCTGGCCAATCCGGCGGCACTCAAGCGTTTCTTCGAAACTGGCGGCAAGAGCCTGGTGGACGGAATGGCGCACCTGACCCACGATGCACTCAACAATGGTGGCATGCCCAGCCAGGTCAACAAGGAAGCCTTCGAAGTTGGTAAGAACCTGGCCACCACGCCCGGTGCGGTGGTCTTTCGCAACGAGTTGCTCGAGCTGATTCATTACCAGCCCACGACCGAAAGCGTGCATGAGCGCCCTCTGCTGGTGGTCCCGCCGCAAATCAACAAGTTCTACGTCTTTGACCTCAGCGCCGACAAAAGCCTGGCCCGCTTCAGTCTGGACAGCGGCCTGCAAACCTTCATCGTCAGCTGGCGCAATCCGACCAAGAGCCACAGCCACTGGGGCTTGGACCACTACATCAATGCCCTCAAGGAGGCGGTGGATGCCGTCCTGGCGATTACCGGCAGCGCCGACCTGAACATGCTGGGTGCCTGCTCCGGCGGCCTCACCGCCACCACGCTGCTGGGGCATTACGCAGCCCTGGGCGAGGCTAAGGTCAAGGCCCTGACCTTGATGGTCAGCGTCCTGGACACCGACTTCGACAGTCAATATTCGCTGTTCATCGACGACAAGACCCTGCTGGCCGCCAAGCGCCGCTCACAGAAGTCGGGTGTACTGGAAGGGCGCGAACTGGCCAAAGTCTTCGCCTGGCTGCGTCCCAACGACCTGATCTGGAATTACTGGGTCAATAACTATCTGCTAGGCAACGAGCCACCGGCGTTCGACATTCTCTATTGGAACAACGACACCACCCGCCTGCCCGCCGCGCTGCATGCGGACATGATCGAACTGTTCCAGAACAATCCCTTGCCTCGCCCGAATGCCCTCGAGGTCTGTGGCACGCTAATTGACATGCAAAAAATCGACAGCGAGATTTTCTGCGTTGCCGGCACCAACGATCACATCACGCCCTGGCAGGCCTGCTACAAATCGGCGCGCCTGTTTGGCGAACACTGTGAGTTTGTGCTGTCCAACAGTGGCCACGTGCAAAGCATTCTCAACCCGCCAGGTAATCCAAAGGCCAGCTATCTGCACGGACTCCCATTGGAAGAGAATCCCGAAATTTGGCAAACCACCGCCAGCAAACAACGCGACAGCTGGTGGCTGCATTGGCGCGACTGGCAACAGGCACGCTCCGGAGAGTTGAAAAAAGCCCCGCGCCGGCTCGGCAATAAAACCTATGCACCGGCAGGGGCAGCGCCTGGCACCTATGTTCACGAGCGTTGACATCGTACACGTCCATTGAAACCCGGCGATGACCTGCGCCAAGTGCAGGTCATCGCTCCCCCCAACACATGTTTAGGGACAGGCGCATGACGCAGCCGTTTGTGTTCCGCACCATCAACCTCGACGGGCAACTCCTGCGCACCGCAGTGCGTCCAGGCAACCTGGACGTGCCGCCGTTACTGATCTGCAATGGCATCGGCGCCAACCTTGAGTTGGTGCTGCCCTTTGTCAAGGCACTCAACCCCGAACTGGAGGTCATTGCCTTCGATGTGCCCGGCGTTGGTGGCTCCTCCACACCGACGCTGCCCTACCGTTTTCGCGGTCTGGCCAAGCTGATCGCGCGGATGCTCGACTATCTCGATTACGGACAGGTCAACGTCATTGGCGTTTCCTGGGGTGGCGCTCTAGCCCAGCAGTTCGCCTACGACTACCCGGAACGCTGCAAGAAACTGGTTCTGGCTGCTACGTCAGCCGGTGCCCTGATGATTCCCGGCAAGCCCAAGGTGCTGTGGCGCATGGCAAGTCCACGGCGTTACCTGCAGCCGTCCTATACCGTGCACATCGCGGCGGATATTTATGGCGGTGCCTTCCGGCGCGACCCTGAACTGGCTATGTCCCATGCCAGCAAGATCCGCTCCGGCGGCAAGCTGGGTTATTACTGGCAGATGTTCGCCGGGCTCGGCTGGACCAGCGCGCACTGGCTGCATCGCATCCGCCAGCCAACCCTCGTGCTGGCCGGGGACGATGATCCCATCATCCCCCTGGTCAACATGCGCTTGCTGGCCTGGCGCATTCCCAATGCCGTGTTGCATGTGATCGACGACGGTCATTTGTTTTTAATCACCCGCGCCGCTGTGGTGGCCCCGATCATCATGGGCTTTCTGGAAGAAGAGCCTCAACGCGCGGTTATGCACCCCCAGGCCGTCTGACCGTACGAATTCAACAAGGAGCGTTGAGCATGCAAGAACTTACCGAGGTGGCCACGCAACCCGCCCCGACATATATACACGCGCAAAATGCCATCGTCGGCCTGCATGGTCGCGATCTTTTTTCCACCGTACGCACGCTGGTCAGCCAAAGCATCCGGCATCCCCTGCACAACGTCCGGCATGGGCTGCGCCTGGGCCGGCAACTGGGCCGCATCCTGCTGCTGGGGGCAACACCTCATCAGGTTAACAGCGATGACCCACGATTCATGGACCCCACCTGGCAGCGGAACCCCCTCTATCGACGCGGCCTGCAGAGCTATTTGGCGTCTCAGGCGCAGTTGCTGGAATGGGTCGAGCAAAGCGCGCTGTCCGCTGATGATCGTGCCCGTGCACGCTTTCTGTGCCTTCAACTGAGCAATGCCCTGGCGCCCTCTAATACATTGCTCAATCCCCTGGCCATCAAGGAGTGTTTTGATACGGGCGGCCAGAGTGTGCTGCGCGGTGCTACTCAACTGCTGAATGACCTGCGCCACAGCCAATTGCTGCCCAGGCAAGTCGACCCTACCGCATTTCGCCTGGGCGAGAACCTGGCCACCACTCCAGGCGCCGTTGTGTATCGCAATGAACTGCTTGAGCTGATTCAGTACCGACCGCAAACCACCGAGCAGCATGCTGTGCCGGTGATGATCGTGCCGCCGCAGATCAACAAGTTTTATATTTTCGACCTCAGCCCACAGAAGAGCTTTGTCCAGTATTGCCTGGCCAATGGCTTGCAAGTCTTCATGGTCAGTTGGCGCAACCCTGATAGCCGGCACCGTGAGTGGGGGCTTTCCAGTTATGTGCAAGCACTGCGCCAGGCTTTTGATGCGTGCCGAGCCATTGGCGGGGCGGGCCAAGTCAGCTTGCTTGGGGCGTGCGCCGGCGGCCTGACCAGCGCGGCCTTGCAAGGTCACCTGCAAGCCCGGCGAAAACTGCAGCACGTGGCCAGCGCCAGTTACCTGGTCAGCCTGCTGGACAGTCGCATCGAATCCCAGCCGCTGTTGTTCTTGGACGAAGAAACCCTGGAGGCCGCGAAGCGTCGCTCTTACCAACGCGGCGTGTTGGATGGTCGGGAAATGACGCGGATATTTTCCTGGATGCGTCCCAATGAGTTGATCTGGACTTACTGGATCAATAATTACCTGCTGGGTCGCCTACCACCGGCCTTCGACATCCTGCATTGGAACAATGACAACACGCGCCTCCCAGCGGCTCTGCATGGCGAACTGATCGATCTGTTCAAACACAACCCGCTGGCCCGCCCCGGAGCATTGGAAATCTGCGGCACGCCACTGGACCTGAGCAAGGTCGATGTCGACAGCTTCAGCGTGGGCGGCATCACCGATCACATCACGCCATGGGAAGCAGTCTATCGCTCGGCCTTGCTGCTCGGCGGCAAGCGCCGTTTCGTTCTCGCCAACAGCGGACATGTGCAGAGCATCATCAACCCGCCGGATAGCAACCCCAAAGCGCACTTCCAGGAATCCGACTGTGAGGAAAGCGATCCACGCACTTGGTTTGCGCAAGCCGAACAGCGGCCTGGCAGTTGGTGGCCAGAATGGCTGAGCTGGATCCAGGCCCGCTCCGGTCCCTTGCAGGCAGCGCGTACCGTGCTGGGCAGCGAGCGCTATCCGGAACTGGATGCAGCACCCGGGCGCTATGTGGTCGACGAGTGAGCCCACCGATGAAAACCCGCGACCGCATCCTCGACTGCGCCTTGCATTGCTTCAATACCCGTGGCGAACCGAATGTCTCAACGCTGGAAGTGGCCACCGAACTGGGCATCAGCCCAGGTAACCTGTACTACCACTTTCGCGGCAAAGAGGCGCTGGTCCTCGCGCTTTTCGAACGCTTTCGCAACGACCTGGCGCCGTTACTGGAACCGCCCCCCGCCCAGGCACAGCTGGATATCGAAGATTACTGGCTGTTCCTGGAGCTTATCGTGGAACGGTTGGCCGACTACCGCTTCCTGTTCCAGGACCTGGCCAACCTGGCGGTACGCATGCCGGCCCTGGCACGCGGCGTGCGCGCCTGGCTCAAGCAGCTCAAGCACTGCCTAGCCACCGTGCTGGGCCAACTGCAGGGGCAGGCCCGACTGCGGGGTGAGCCACCGGTATTGGCACAGCTGGTCGAGCAGATCACCCTGACGCTGCTGTTTGCCCTCGACTATCAGCGTATTCTCGGCCAGCAAGGCGGGATCGAGCAGGTTATCTATCAGGTGATGATGCTGGTGACACCTCACCTGTCGGAGGAATCACAACGGGACACGGCGGACCTGGCCCAGCGCTATCGAACCGGCTGATCCGGTCGGGCTGACCGCTGATCTGCCTCGCGGTGAGTCCGTGCCGAAAATAAACAGCCCAGCTGAAGCTGGGCTGATGACCTCATTCCGCTTGATTGACGCTCTGTTCGCTGGGCGCGGTCTCTACAGTCGGTGCGGCCGATGCGACCGATGCGGACTGCACCGTCTGCTCGGGTTGCTCGACTGGCTTGGCCTGCTTCGCTGGTTTGGCCTTGGCAGGTGCGTTGCGCGTCTTTGGCTTCGCTGTAGTTGCCGGCGGCTGCGCAGTTTCTGGTGCTGCAGCAGCCTTTGCTTTGGCTGCCGGCGTGCGGGTTTCAGGGCGCCGGCGAATGGGCGCTTCATCCACTTCGCTGACGGGCTCAGGCAGTGCCCGTGCGTTCATCTGCTCGAGTTGCCGGCTCAACACTTCAACTTGGCTGCTCAGCGCTTTCAATTCGAGCCGGCTCGGAACGCCCAAGCGGGCAATGGCGCCACTCAGGCGTTTGTCGAACGCATCTTCCAAGGCGCTCCACTTGCCCAACGCCTTGTCACGCGCCTCGGCAACCCGGCTAAGCGCTCCATTCTTCACTGACTCGACTTCGCTGCGCACCCGCTGCTCGGCCTGCTCGCCATCCCGAACCAAGGCGTCAAACAGGGCGCTGCCATCTTCGCCGATCTTCGCATAAGCGCCCAGGCCTGCCAGCCAGATCTGCCGCGAGTATTTTTCGACGTCCTCGCTCCAGGTGCCTTCCTTCTTGCGTATGCCAGCCATGACGCGACCTCCTGTTACGGTTTAGCGGTACGGATCAGCAGTTCGCTGAGCCCGTCGAGCTTGCTGGACAAGTCCTCCACTTCGTCACGGGTCGGCACGCCAGCCCGCTTGAGCACCCGGCCCACACGGGTGCCGACACGCTGCTCGACCTTCTCCAGTCGAGCACCCACTTTGCTTTTGACCGTTTTCAATTGGCCACTGGCGGCGTCGAGTTGCTCGTCGAGCAACTGCTTGCCTTTGCTTTCCGCTTCTTCGCCGTGCTCGACCAAGTCCTTGAAATAAGCCAGGCCGCTACGACCCAGGCGCGCATAGGCTCCCAGATAGGCCAGCCACAGCTGGCGGGCGGAACGCTTGACCACAGTCGCAACCGGCGACGGACTGATGTCGATTTTTTTCAACGCTGCCTTGTCCATGATGCACCTCTCACTAATCGGAAGGATCGCCCTGTACCAGCGGGCTCATCAACAAGGTAGCGAGGCAAATTAGAAACCACAGCCTAATGACGAAAATCGTCTGCGGCTCAACACGATCAGACCAGCGCCTTGTCCAACGCCGCTTCGATTTCACTCTGCAGGCGCCCGCTCAGTGGCGACAACAGCAACCCCAGATGCAATTCCACGCGCACGCGCTGGTCATCCAGGGCAATCGAGCCCTTTACGCCACTGCGCTGCACTTGCAGCACATCGCCTTGCCAGCGGCAGCTCAATTGATAATCACGCGACAGGCTCTCGGCCAGTTGCTCGGCTTTATTGCGCAATGCCTGACGATCAAGTTGGTGGGCGCGTTCAACACGGATTTTGGCCATCACGGATTCCTGTACGGCGCGAAAAACGCGCGAATATACCTTATTCGGCGTGTCGCCGACCTGATCGCATCCATGGTCGCCACCTTCGTCAGGGGGTAGAATGACCGCCACTTTTCAGCCGGTGACAGTGCCATGACCGATCCACGCAAAGGCCCCGAGGCCGAACCCACCACTCATTTCGGCTACAAAAGCGTGCCGGAAAGCCAGAAGGCGCAGAAGGTGGCCGAGGTTTTCCATTCCGTGGCTGCCAAATACGACCTGATGAACGACCTGATGTCCGGCGGCGTTCACCGTTTGTGGAAACGCTTCACCATCGAGCTGTCTGGCGCGCGCCCCGGCAACCGCATTCTCGATATCGCCGGCGGCACCGGCGACCTGACCCGCCAGTTCTCGCGCATCGTTGGCCCCACCGGCGAAGTGGTGCTGGCTGACATCAATGCTTCGATGCTCAAGGTCGGCCGCGACAAGCTGCTCGACAAGGGCGTGGCTGGCAACGTGCGCTTCGTTCAAGCCGATGCCGAAAAACTGCCTTTCCCTGACAACCACTTCGACGTCATCACTATTGCCTTCGGTCTGCGCAACGTCACCCACAAGGAAGACGCCATCGCGTCCATGCTGCGGGTGCTCAAGCCAGGTGGCCGCCTGTTGATCCTAGAATTCTCCAAGCCGACCAACGCGCTGTTTTCCAAGGCTTATGACGCCTACTCGTTCACCGCTCTGCCGCTGTTCGGCAAGCTGATCACCAACGATTCGGAAAGTTACCGCTATCTGGCAGAGTCGATCCGCATGCACCCGGATCAGGAAACCCTCAAGGGCATGATGGTCGAGGCCGGCTTTGAGCGGGTCACCTATCACAACATGACCGGCGGCATTGTCGCGCTGCACCGCGGTATCAAACCCTGATGCTGCTGCACGTGGTGCTGGCCGGGATCGAACGCGGGCTCAACCGCGTCCTGGCCTTAGATGCCACCGCCGGCTCGCGCCTGGCGCGGCTGTCCGGCAAGGTCATCGAAATCGACTGCCAGTCGCCGGCCCTGCGGCTGTTTGTATTACCCGACGGCGAAGGGCTGCGCCTGGCGCAGCACTGGGACGCTCCCGTCGACTGTAGGCTGCGTGCACCCGCCAGTGAGTTGATGCGTTTAGGCTTGAGCCACGACAAGGTTGCGGTACTGCACGGCCCGCATGTCGATCTGGACGGCGACAGCGCTGCGTTGATCGACCTCGCCGGTATCCTGCAGGATCTGGAATTGGACTGGGAATACCAGTTGGGCGAATGGCTCGGCCCGGTGCTCGGTCACCTTTTGGGCAACCAATTGCGCAGCCTGGCCGGCTGGGCCGGGCAAAGCCTGGGCAGCCTACGTTTGGATCTGGCCGATTACCTGGCTGAGGAAGCCCGCAGCCTGGTAGGCGCGCAGGAAGCCGAAGCACGTTTTGACGAACTTGACCACCTCAAACTTACGCTCGACCGCCTCGATGCGCGCATCGACCGCCTGATCCAAGGACGCAAAACTGCCCCATGAAGCTGTTCGCCGCCCTGCGCCGCCTGCTGCGCATCCTCTTCGTAGTGATCCGGTACCGGCTGGACGATCTGGTCTACGAACTGCCGCTGCCCTGGTGGCTGCGCTCGACCGGCTATTTTCTGCCCTGGCGCTGGTTGCCGCGCCGCCAGGTGCACGCGTCGCGAGGCGCTCGCCTGCGACTGGCGCTGGAACACCTGGGGCCGGTGTTCATCAAGTTCGGCCAGATCCTTTCCACCCGTCGCGACCTGCTGCCTGAAGACATTGCCGACGAGCTGGCGCTGCTACAGGATCGGGTGCCGCCGTTCCCCGCCGAGCAGGCCGTAGCGCTGATCGAAAGCCAGCTCGGCGCCTCCCTTGCCGTCTTGTTTGCCCGCTTCGAACAGCAGCCCCTGGCGTCCGCCTCTGTCGCGCAAGTGCATAGTGCCAAACTGCACAGCGGCGAAGAGGTAGTGGTCAAGGTAATCCGCCCCGGCCTGAAGCCGATCATCGCCCAGGATCTGGCCTGGCTGTTCCTGCTCGCACGGCTGGCCGAACGGGTCTCCAGGGAAGCGCGCCGCCTCCACCCGGTCGAGGTGGTCAGCGATTATGAAAAGGTCATCTACGACGAACTCGACCTGCTGCGCGAGGCGGCCAATGCCAGCCAGCTCAAGCGCAACTTCGCCGACTCGCCGCTGATCCATGTGCCGCAGATCCACTGGGACTACTGCCGTCCCAAAGTGCTGGTCATGGAGCGCATCTACGGTGTGCCCGTCACCGATCTGGTCGCCCTGCGCGAACAACGCACCGACATGAAACTGCTCGCCGAACGGGGGGTGGAGATCTTCTTTACCCAGGTGTTCCGCGACAGTTTCTTCCATGCCGACATGCACCCCGGCAATATCTTCGTCAATGTCCAGCAGCCGTGGAACCCCAGCTACATCGCCATCGACTGCGGCATCGTCGGCAGCCTCACCCCCGAAGACCAGGATTACCTGGCACGCAACCTGGTGGCCTTCTTCAAGCGCGATTACCGCAAGGTGGCACAGCTGCATATCGACTCCGGCTGGGTGCCGGCGCACACCAAGGTCAACGAATTCGAAGCGGCGATCCGCACGGTGTGCGAACCGATCTTCGAGAAACCGCTCAAGGACATCTCCTTCGGCCAACTGCTACTGCGCCTGTTCCAGACCGCGCGCCGTTTCAACATGGAAATCCAGCCGCAGCTGGTCCTGCTACAAAAAACCCTGCTCAACATCGAAGGTCTGGGGCGCCAGCTGTACCCGGACCTCGACCTGTGGAGCACCGCCAAACCGTTCCTGGAACGCTGGATGCGCGAGCGCATGAGCCCCAAGACCTTGGCGCTGCAGGCCAAATCACAACTGGAACAGTTACCGCACCTGGCCACCATGACCCGCGATCTGCTCGAACGCATGTCACGTCCGCATCTGGCCGATGCCCCGGAACCCTGGCAACGCCGCCGCGACGGCTGGGCTCTACGCCTGCTCGGGTCTGCTCTCCTGGTCGGCGGCGCGGTGTTGGCCATGGGCAGCCAAGCACTGAACGCACCGGAAGCTTGGCCGGTCTGGCTATTGGCAACCACCGGGTTATATCTCGTCATTCGTCGATAGCCAGCGACTGGCCCGACTGGCACACTTGTTCACCTGATTGTTGTTTGGGCTGCCTGACAGCTCCTTGTAGTAAACGGATAGGCAATGAACGACTGGCTGGATGAAATCAACTGGAACGAGGACGGCCTGGTGCCGGCCATCGCCCAGGATCACAAGACAGGTCGCGTACTGATGATGGCCTGGATGAACCGTGAAGCTCTGCAGCTGACGGTCAGCGAACAACGCGCCATCTATTGGTCACGCTCGCGCGGCAAGCTCTGGCGCAAAGGCGAAGAATCCGGGCATGTCCAGACGCTGCATGAAATTCGCCTGGATTGCGACGCCGACGTCGTCATTCTGCAGGTCGAGCAACGGGGCGGCATCGCCTGTCATACCGGACGGGAAAGCTGTTTCTACCGCGTTTACCGCGACGGTGCGTGGGAGACTGTCGACCCGCAACTGAAGAGTCCCGACGCCATCTATCACAAGGGCCATACTCATGAGTGACACCCTCGACCGTCTGGCCGACATACTCGAAACGCGCAAGAATGCCGCACCTGATTCTTCTTATGTGGCCAGCCTGTATCATAAGGGGCTGAACAAGATCCTCGAAAAGGTTGGCGAGGAATCGGTGGAAACCATCCTTGCGGCCAAGGACGCAGCCATCAGTGGCGACTGCAGCGACCTGATCTACGAAACCGCCGACCTGTGGTTCCACAGTCTGGTCATGCTCGCCGCACTAGGCCAGCATCCACAGGCCGTCTTGGACGAACTGGACAGGCGTTTCGGCCTCTCCGGACACGCGGAAAAAGCCGCGCGTTCGCAATCCTGACATTCACTTTCCCGGAGACACATCATGGGACTCGGCGGCATCAGCATCTGGCAACTGCTCATCATCCTGCTCATCGTCGTCATGCTGTTCGGCACCAAGCGCCTCAAGGGCCTGGGTTCCGATCTTGGCGATGCGATCAAGGGCTTTCGCAAGTCGGTTGGCGCTGACGACGACAAGCCTACGCCCACGGTAGAAGAGCAAAAGGGGCAAACCATCAACGGCGAAGCGCGCAAGGTCGAAGACCCGGTCAAGAAAGACTGAGCTTGCGTCCCGCACACGTCCATAAGGCTCAATCATGTTTGACGTAGGCTTTAGCGAACTGCTGCTGGTCGCCCTGGTTGCCTTGATTGTGCTCGGCCCGGAGCGTTTGCCCGACGCCGCGCGCAAGGCAGGCCTATGGATCGGGCGTCTCAAGCGCAGTTTCAACAACATCAAGAACGAAGTGGAACGTGAAATCGGGGCCGATGAAATCCGCCGGCAACTGCACAACGAGCGCATCCTCGATCTTGAACGCGAGATGAAGCAGAGCCTGGGCCTGGCGCCGCAGACCGACAAACCGGCCAGCCCCACACCGGATCAGGTTGCATCGCCCAGCATCCTCCCGGATGCCGAACCTTCACCTACCGTCGCGCCCATCAGCGAGCCGCCGGCCTCGACCAGCCACCAGGATAAACCGCAACAACCATGAGCACCCGCGCCCCCGAAGACCAGGAAATGCCGCTGGTCTCGCACCTGACCGAGTTGCGCACGCGCCTGCTGCGCTGTGTGATTGCCATCCTGCTGATCTTCGCGGCTCTGTTCTACTTCGCTCAGGATATCTACGCCCTGGTGGCGGCGCCGCTGCGCGCCTATCTACCTGCAGGCGCCACGATGATCGCCACGGGGGTGGCCTCGCCGTTCCTCACGCCGTTCAAGCTGACCCTTGTGGTATCGCTGTTCCTCGGCATGCCGATTGTGCTGCAGCAGATCTGGGGGTTCATCGCGCCGGGCCTGTACCAGCGAGAGAAGCGCATCGCCGTTCCCCTGCTGGTGTCCAGCATCCTGCTGTTCTATGCCGGCATGGCCTTCGCCTACTTCGTAGTGTTCCCGATCATGTTCGGCTTCTTCGCCAGCGTGACACCCGAAGGCGTGGCGATGATGACCGACATCGGCCAATACCTGGATTTCGTGCTCACGCTGTTCTTCGCCTTTGGCGTGGCCTTCGAGATTCCCATCGCCACCTTCTTGCTGATCTGGGTCGGCATCGTCGATGTAGACACCCTGCGCAAGAGCCGCCCCTACGTGATCGTCGGCTGTTTCATCGTCGGCATGTTCCTCACCCCGCCGGACGTGTTCTCGCAAACCCTGCTGGCCGTGCCGATGTGGATGCTCTTTGAAGTCGGCGTGTTTTTCGGTGCCATGATCAAGCGCCAGGCGGTCGAAGCTGAAGCCTCCGAAGAGCAGACCGAAAACACCAGCGACCAGCCACCCGCACCCCGCCCGTGAACTTGCTGCTGCTCGAAGACGCGGACTTCATTGACGCCGATCGCGCCATCCTGCGCGATCGGCGTCTGACCCATCTGCATGAGGTGCACCGCGCCAACGCCGGCGATAGTCTGCGCGTTGGCCGTGTGGGCGGGCTGATGGGGCAAAGTCGTATCCTGCGCTTGGAACACCACGAAGCCGAGTTGCAGGTGTGCTTCGACCAGCCGCCGCCGGCCAAGCTGCCGCTGACCTTGCTGCTTGCGCTGCCTCGGCCAAAAATGCTCAAGCGTGTGCTGCAAACCGTGGCCACCCTCGGCGTACCACGCCTGGTGCTGCTCAACAGCTACCGGGTGGAAAAAAGCTTCTGGCAAACGCCATTCCTCGAGCCCGCCGCGATTCGCGAACAATTGATCCTCGGCTTGGAGCAGGGCCGCGATACGGTTTTGCCGGACGTGATCATCGAGAAACGCTTCAAGCCTTTCGTTGAAGACCGCCTGCCCGCCTTAGCCGAAGGTACGTTCGGGCTGGTCGGCCATCCCGGCAACTATCCCGCCTGCCCACGTGGATTGCCGCTTGACCAGTCCGTGACCCTGGCCATTGGCCCCGAAGGCGGCTGGATCCCCTACGAAGTGGACAAACTCGCCGAGGCCGGTTTGCAGCCGGTACAGCTGGGCGAAAGGATTCTACGCGTAGAAACCGCGGTTACCGCACTGCTAGCCCGCCTGTTCTAGCTCGGGCGCTCTCTGAATCAGTGCCCTCGGATAACACGGCCTAGTTCCTTTCCCCGGCACCCCAGTGCTCCGGCAACAGTTGCCCCTTAAAGCCCGGTGCCTCTTCCAGCCGCACATCACGCGCTGACAGCGGTTCGCCACACTCGGAGCAGACCAGCACGCCGTGCATCGGCTGGCCACATGTGAGGTGCACATGACGAATCGGCCCGCCTTCGGCGCCGCTCATATAATGATCGCCCCAGTTCACCAGAGCTAACACAGCGGGATAAAGATCGCGACCTTTCGCCGTCAACCGATACTCCTCGCGGAGCGGCCGCTGCTGATAGGCAACCTTGTTCAGCACTCCAGCTTCGGTCAGCTTCTTTAAGCGATTCGCCAGCACATGGCGAGTCACGCCAAGGCGTTTTTCGAACTCATCGAAACGACGGATGCCCAAAAACGACTCGCGCAGCACCAGCAGGGTCCAGCGATCCCCAACCACCGAGAGCGTGCGCGCCAAAGAACAGGGCTGCTGATCGAGTTCTTCCCAGCGCATTGTCAATCATCCTCCACAACGATGGCTCACCATAACTTGACAGATTCTAAAATGGAACCGAGTATCAGGCTGGGTTCCAAATAAGAACTAAGGAGAGCCGCAATGACCGAAGGCAAGGCCATACTGGTAATGGGCGCCGGTGACGCCACCGGCGGCGCCATCGCCAAACGTTTCGCCCGCGAAGGCTATGTCGCCTGTGTGGCACGCCGCCACGCGGACAAACTGACGTCACTCGTCACGGACATCGAAGCCGAGGGCGGCACGGCGTACGCGTTCGGCTGCGACGCACGTGTTGAAGAGCAGGTGATTGAGCTCTTTGCCCGCATTGAGCAGGAAGTAGGGCCGCTTGAAGCTGTTGTGTTCAACATCGGCGCTAATGTGCAGCTTTCCATTACCGAGACCAGCGAACGGGTATACCGTAAAGTCTGGGAAATTGCGGCACTGGCGGGCTTTCTCACCGGGCGCGAAGCGGCAAAGGCTATGCTGCCGCGTGGTCGTGGAACGATCATTTTCACGGGCGCCACCGCCTCGCTGCGCGGCCGGGCGAATTTTTCCGCCTTCGCCAGCGCCAAGTTCGCCTTGCGAGCCTTGGCGCAGAGCATGGCCCGTGAGCTTGGCCCACAGGGCATCCATGTCGCCCACCCGATCATCGACGGCGCCATCGATACCGCGTTTATTCGCGATAACTTCCCAGAGCTGTATCAACGCAAGACACTGGACGGCATCCTCAACCCCGCGCACATCGCCGAGACCTACTGGCAGATCCATTGCCAGCCCCGCGACTGCTGGGTGCATGAACTGGATTTGCGGCCCTGGACGGAAACCTTCTGATTTCTCTCACCCATAAGGAAAACAAGATGAGCAGAACCGTGGAATTCCTGTTTGATTTCGGCAGCCCGGCCTCTTACCTGGCCTGGACCCAATTGCCGCGCATCGCCGCTGACACCGATGCCGAGATCGTCTGGCGACCCATCCTGCTGGGTGGCATCTTCAAGGCCACCGGCAACACGCCCCCGCTGGCCGTGCCGGCCAAAGGCCGCCACTTGCTGCTAGATCTTGCGCGCTTCGCCAAACGCTATGGGGTGCCGATGAATTTCAATCCGCACTTCCCCATCAATACCCTGCAGCTGATGCGCGGCGCGATTGGTTATCTGGGCAGCGAGCAATTCGATCGCTACATCACAGCCATGTTTGAAGGCATCTGGGTCCATCAGAAGGACCTCGGCAAGCCCGAAGTGGTTGCCGAGGTCTTGGACGCAGCCGGGCTGTCCAGCGAGGAGTTTCAACACCTGATCGGCAGCGACGAGGTCAAGGAGCGTCTCAAGGCAAGCACCGAAGAAGCGGTCAAGCGCGGCGTATTCGGCGCGCCGAGCTTCTTTGTCGGCGATCAGCTGTACTTTGGCCAGGACCGGCTGGACTTCATCGCTGAGGCTCTCGCCCGGTAGCCCGGTAAATGGCCGGCTTTCAGCTTTCCAACAGGAACGTCACCGGCCCGTCATTGACCAGATGCACCTGCATGTCGGCACCGAAGCGGCCGGTGGCGACCTGCGGGTGCTGGGCGCGCGCCAGCGTAACCAGGTGATCAAATAGCTGCTCACCCAGTGCAGGCGCTGCCGCCGTGGAGAAGCTCGGACGCAGCCCGCTTTTCGTATCTGCCGCCAGGGTGAATTGCGAGACCAGCAGGAGGCCACCCTCGACATCCGTGAGGGACAGGTTCATTTTCCCCTCAGCATCGCTGAACACCCGATAATTCAGCAGTTTTTTGAGCAGCTTGGTGACGCTCGCCGGGGTGTCCTGCGGTTCGATGCCGACCAGCGCCAGCAACCCCTGGTCGATGGCACCGACAATCTCACCGCCGACCTCGACACGCGCGCCGCGTACACGCTGAATCAAAGCCTTCATGCTTCACCCTTGGGGAGTTTGCGCAGGCGTCGAGCCATTTGGTCGGTGGCGCGCACCAGCGCGTCGACGATGCCACGCTCGCCTGCCGAATGGCCCGCCTCGCGAATGATCTGCAGCTCACTGTTCGGCCATACCTGGTGCAGCGCCCAGGCATTGTCCAACGGGCAGATCACGTCGTAGCGACCGTGCACGATGATGCCCGGCAAATGGGCAATCTTGTGCATGTCGCGCAGCAGCTGATCCGGCTCAAGGAAGGCGTTGTTGATGAAGAAATGACACTCTATACGGGCGATCGACAGCGCCCGCTCGTTGAAGCGCTCAACCACTTCCGGGTTCGGCCGCAGGGTTGCCGTGCGCCCTTCCCAGCACGACCACGCCTTGGCGGCCTGCATCTGGGCAATCTGGTCTTCGCCGGTCAGGCGCTTGTAGAAGGCCTGCATCAGCTCGCCGCGTTCGGCGGGCGGAATCGGCGCCAGGTAATCCTGCCAGTAGTCCGGGAACAGCCGACTGGCGCCTTCCTGGTAGAACCAATGAAACTCCTGCGGACGGCAGAGAAAGATGCCGCGCAATACCAGGCCATGGACGCGCTCGGGATGACGCTGCGCATAGGCCAGTGACAGGGTGGAGCCCCAGGAGCCGCCAAACAGCAGCCACTTGTCGATACCCAGGTGCTCACGAATGCACTCCATGTCATCGACCAGATGCCAGGTGGTGTTGTTCTCCAGGCTGGCGAAGGGCGTCGAGCGTCCGCAGCCACGCTGGTCGAAGGTGATGATGCGATACAGGTTCGGGTCGAAATAACTGCGCGACTGCGCATCGCAACCGGCGCCAGGGCCGCCGTGTACGAACACGACCGGCAGGCCGTCGGGCGTGCCGCTTTCGTCGATATGCAAGGTATGGATGTGATCGACCGCCAGGGTATGGACGGCGTAAGGCTTTATTTCCGGATATAGAGGCTGCATGACGTGCTCCCAGCACTGTACGGTGCATGTTGACGCGGCGTTTCAGGGACATTCTCGGCATCATAGCGGGGAAATTCCCTGCGCATGACGCGAGCGGTTGCGAGAGCTCGTAATGTCCCCTCGCTGGAAGCCCGCGATCATGCCGCGCGATTTGGTCAATGCCTGCTGAACGCCTGTGTCATTGAGGCAACTTGCCGCGCTGGCCTAACCTGCGTGGCAGTCATTGCCCAAGGAGCCGCCATGTCCGGTCCGTTGTCGTCCCTGAAAATTCTGGATTTCTCTACCCTGTTGCCGGGGCCGTTCGCCTCGCTGTTGCTGGCCGACATGGGTGCCGACGTGTTGCGCGTGGAGTCGCCTTCGCGCATGGATCTGGTACGCGTGCTGCCACCGCATGATCTGGGCGTGTCGGCCAGCCATGCCTACCTCAACCGCAACAAGCGCGGCATGGCCCTAGACCTGAAGAAGCCCGAGGCGGTGCAACTGGTCAAGCAGCTGGTGCAGGACTACGACATCGTGCTCGAGCAGTTCCGTCCGGGGGTGATGGACAAGCTCGGCGTGGGCTACGAGGCACTCAAGGCGATCAACCCTCGGCTTATTTATGTGTCGATCACCGGCTACGGCCAAACCGGTCCCTACAAGGATCGCGCCGGTCATGACATCAACTACCTGGCCCTGGCCGGCCTGGCCAGTTACACCGGGCGGCGCGACAGCGGGCCGTTGCCGCTGGGCATTCAGGCCGCCGACATTGCCGGCGGTTCGCTGCACGGAGTGATCGGCCTGCTGGCCGCCGTGGTGCAGCGTCAAGTGACAGGCCAGGGCCAGCAGGTCGATATCAGCATGACCGACTGTGCCTTCAGCCTGCATGCCATGGCCGGTGCCGGCTACCTGGCCTGCGGCGTGGAGCCGGCGATGGAGAATCAGCCGCTCAACGGCGGGAGCTTCTATGACTACTACCAGAGCCGCGACGGTCGCTGGTTCTCGGTGGGCAGCCTGGAACCGCAATTCATGCAGCACTTTTGCGCGGCCCTCGGCCGTCCCGAACTGGCTGCCCGTGGGCTGTCCCTGCGACCGGAAGATCAGCAGGCGCTCAAGCGCGAGATCCAAAACGAATTTGATAAACGCGACTTCGCCGACTGGTGCGAGCGTTTCGCTGCGCTGGATGCCTGCGTCGAACCGGTGCTGAGTCTAGCCGAGGCGGTTGAGCATCCGCAGCTCCAGGCACGCGGTGTGGTCACCGATGTGCCGCGCGACAGCGCCGAACCGCAACGGCAGATCGCCTGCCCGATCCGTTTCTCGGCAGGTCTGGATACGCCACGGCATATCGGCGTCAGCGTCGGTGCGCATACCGATCAGGTACTGACCGAGCTGGGTTATTCGATCGAACAGATTGCCGCCTGGCGGGATGCCCGGGTAATCGCCTGATCTTATCGACTGCTTGCCGCTAGCCTGGCATCGCCGGTGCTCAAAAGCTTGAGCCGGGCTCTGCCAGGAAGCTCAATTCGTCAATCGAGCTGGCACGCCCGAGAATGGCATTACGGTGAGGAAAGCGCCCGAAGCGGGCGATTACCCGATGATGCGCCTTGGCATACTCCAGGAAGCTGATGAACGCTGGGCTGTCCGCCTCATCCTGCTCGGCCAGCAGAACCGCGAAAGCCTGTACCGCACGCTCCTGATGCTGCAAGTCTTCGGCGTGCTCGAACACCATGTAGCAGAACACACGCTGAATGGCCGACAGACGACGGTCCCAACCCTGCTCAATACCCCGCTCCAGCAAGGCCAGGGCACGGGCATCGCCCGCGAAGGCCCGCGGCGTGCCGCGATGGATCATGCGGGGCAACTGATCGAGCAACAGCAGCAGGCCCAGCCACCCTTGCGGCGTGCTGGCCCAGTCGCCCAGATAACCTTCCAGCGCCTGCTCGGTCAGGTCACCGAAGCGCGTACGCGCCTCGGCATCCTGCTCGGCCCGGTAACCGAACCACAACCCGTTCTGCCGCGCCGCCAGCTCGCCGGCGGGCGCATCAGCGCCAAACCACCAGTCGAGCAACGGTTGCCAGGTCGCGTTCATGACTTAGTCTGGTGATACTGGGTAATGCGTTCGACTTCTTCCTTGGAGCCCAGGAACACCGCCACGCGCTGGTGCAAGGAGTCCGGCTGGATATCCAGGATGCGCTGATGACCGTCGGTCGAGACGCCCCCGGCTTGTTCGATGATCATCGACATCGGGTTGGCCTCGTACATCAGGCGCAGCTTGCCGGGTTTTTCCGGTTCACGGGCATCGCGCGGGTACATGAACACACCGCCACGGGTGAGGATGCGATGCACATCGGCCACCATCGCGGCGACCCAGCGCATGTTGTAGTTCTTACCCAGCGGACCTTCCTTGCCGGCCAGCAGTTCGCTGACGTAGCGCTGCACCGGCGCTTCCCAGTGGCGCTGGTTGGACATGTTGATGGCGAACTCGGCGGTCTGCTCAGGCACGCGGATGTTGTCGTGGGTCAGCACCCAGTTGCCCATGTGCGGGTCGAGGGTAAAGCCCTTGACGCCGTTGCCCAGGGTCAGCACCAGCATGGTCTGCGGGCCGTAGATGGCGTAACCGGCGCACACCTGTTCGGTGCCCTTCTGAAGGAAGGCTTCTTCGGAGAGGTCGCCCTTGCCGCGCAGATTGTCTGCGCAACGCAGCACGGAGAAGATGGTGCCCACGGACACGTTCACATCGATGTTGGAGGAGCCGTCCAGCGGGTCAAACACCAGCAGGTACGCACCTTTCGGGTAACGGCCAGGAATCTGGTAGGCCTCTTCCATTTCCTCCGACGCCATGCCGGCCAGGTGGCCGCCCCACTCGTTGGCTTCGAGCAGGATGTCGTTGGACAGCACGTCGAGTTTCTTCTGCACCTCGCCCTGTACGTTCTCGGTACCCATGCTGCCCAACACGCCGCCCAACGCGCCCAGCGACACCTCGTGGCTGATCTGCCGGCAGGCACGCGCCACCACCTCGATCAGGAAACGCAGGTCTGCCGGGGTGTTGAAGTTGCGAGTCTGCTCGATCAGGTAGCGACTCAGGGTGATGCTGGACATGGACGGGCTCCGAAGGGCGATAGGAAAGAAGTGCATTTTAGCCTGTGTTGCCTGCCAAGCGCCCACCAGCGAACGGCTTTTCTTACCTCGAGTCGCGTATGGGGATACGCTTGCCGGCCCAAGCCTTCACGTCCTCGGCCTGACCGTCACGTTGCGCACCGGTACGCGCCTGCACCAAAAGGCTCGGAATCAGCCGGCCTTCCGGCAATTGCTGCCACAGGCGCTGCGGCAAATGCTGGCGCAGCGCCTGTGGATTGACCCGCGCCGGGTTGAAGGTGCTGCGGTAGTAGGCCATCCACAAACGCTCGCCTTCCGGATCGGGGGTGCGCGCCAGTCGCTGCCATTCCTCGGGTGCCTCGCGGCGGTAATCGAAGCGGTCACCGTTGAACAACACCCCATCGCGCGGTGTCGCAATCAGCCAACTATGCTGCCCCAGCCGCTCGGCAAAATGCTCGCATGCCACGTCCAGCACCTCGTGTTCGGGCTCATACCAGGCCACGTAGTCCGGCAGGCCCTCACCCTTCAACGGAGCGAAACGGACGAACGCATGCAGCTGATGGATTTCCCGACCCACCGCTTTAAGCCGCTGAGACAACTCACTGCCGTCGATATCCCCCGGCAACGCAGCCGCTGCATCGCGCTGGGCCACACGCCAGAGAATCCGATAGAGCAACGCCCAGCGCTCCGGCATCCGAAAGCGTGCAGCCCGCTCGAGCAAGTCGAGCACGTTGCGCGGCACCGTCACCTGCGGGCCCGGGGCGTAGCGTGCCAAGGGCTCTTCCGCGAACAGATCGGCCGGCATCAGCTCATCGCGCCAGCTCACGCAATCCGGCGGCACACCCTCGCGCAATAACGTGCGGGCCTTGTCGCGCCAGTCGGCGAAACCGCCGTCGATCCGTACGCAGTGCATTACCAGAGTGCCATCTGCTGGACCGGCCGCTCGGCCTGCTGCTGACGCAGCCGCAGGGATTCACTGCTGTCCTGCCGGGGACGGTAGTCAGCGGTGACGATGAACGGATTGGCCTTGTCCAGTGCACAGCGCAGCCGGCGTAAGTCGTCATAACGAATTTTTCGCTGCTTGCGCAGTTGCTCGATGCGCCTGGCCGTAAGCACGCCAATACCGGGCACCCGGGCAATCAGCGCGGGCTCTGCGCGGTTCACATCCACCGGAAACTGCTCGCGATGCTCCAGCGCCCAGGCGAGTTTCGGGTCGATGTCCAGCGCTAGGTTGCCAGGTTTGCCAAGTAACTCCTCGGCACGGAAGCCGTAACCGCGCATGAGGAAATCCGCCTGGTACAAGCGGTGCTCGCGCAACAGCGGCGGCGCCGCCAACGGCACCGTGGACGGGCTGTGGGGAATCGGGCTGAACGCCGAGTAATACACGCGCTTGAGGCGAAACTGCCGGTACAGGATCTGCGACTTGCGCAAGATGCTGTGATCGTCGCTGTCGTCGGCGCCGACAATCATCTGCGTGCTCTGCCCGGCCGGGGCGAACTTCGGTGCCCTGGCTTCGCCTTCCACGACCTGCTGCTGGTAGCGGATGGCACCCATGGTCCGCTGATTCACGCTCAAGCGGTCAGCATAGCGACCGGCCTGCTCGATCAGCGCCGGATCAGCATCCGGAATGGTCTTGAGGTGGATGTAGCCGCGAAATTCGTGCTCTTCGTGTAGCAGGCGTGCCACCTGCACCAATTGCTCCATGGTGTAATCCGCCGAGCGAATGATGCCGGAGCTCAGGAACAGTCCACTGATGCAGTTACGCCGGTACAGGTCCAAAGTCAGCATCACCACTTCCTCGGGCGAGAAGCGCGCACGGGGTACGTCGCTGGAGCGGCGGTTTATGCAGTATTGGCAGTCGTACAGGCAAAAGTTGGTGAGCAGGATCTTCAGCAGCGACACGCAGCGGCCATCCGGCGTAAAGCTGTGGCAGATGCCCATTCCGCCAGTAGAGCCCACCCCCGTCTTGCCCTTGGAGCTGCGCGGCGGTGCGCCGCTGCTGGCGCACGACACGTCGTACTTGGCCGCATCGGCGAGAATGCTCAGCTTGTCGATGAGTTGCACGGTAGCGCTCTCCGCGAATACTGTATATAAACCCAGTATACGGAGCTACGCTCACCTTGCCAGCCCCCACCACAAGGAAACTTGCGTGACCTCACCCTACATTCACATTGCCGCAGCCCTCATCTACAACACCCAACGCGAGATGTTGCTGGTGCGTAAGGCCGATACGCCGTATTTCATGCAGGCCGGTGGCAAGCTGGAAGCTGACGAACGGCCCATCGACGCCTTGCGCCGAGAACTGAATGAAGAGCTGGGCATCGACCTGATAGACCAGCAGGCCGTTTACCTGGGTAACTTCAGTGCCGCGGCCGCCAATGAACCGGGTTGCCAGGTAGTCGCAGAACTCTTCGCTTTGCAGCTCGACCAGCCACTACAGGCCAATGCCGAAATCGCCGAAGCGCGGTGGGTCAGCTTCGCCGAAGCTGAACGCCTAATCCTCGCCGAGCTTACCCGCGAACAGGTGCTCCCCTTGGCCCGGCAACTGTTGTCGGCATAACGCGCCTCTTCGCACGTTCGCCTTTGCCCGTTCATAACTGCACCTGGCTGCCCAGCTCCACCACCCGGTTGGCCGGCAACTGGAAGTAATGCAGGCTGCTGTTGGCGTTGCGCTGCAAGAAGGCGAACAGCTGCGTACGCCATCGCGCCATCTCTGGTCGTGGCCCGGGGATCAGCGTTTCGCGACTGAGGAAATAAGTCGTGCGCAATGGCTCGAACGGTTTGCCATCCAGGCTCAGCTGTCGCAGCGCCGCGGGCACATCGGGTTTGTCCATGAAGCCGAACGACAACAGCACGCGATAAAACCCCTGCCCCGAGGTTTCCACTTGAGCCCGCTCGTGCGGCGCCACCCGCGGGCAGTCAAGCGTCAGCACGGTCAATAGCACAACCCGCTCATGCAGCACCTGGTTGTGCTGCAGGTTGTGCAACAAGGCCGGCGGCACCGACTCCGGGTGCGCAGCAAGAAACACTGCGGTGCCCCGCACACGCGTGGGCGGCTGGCTCAGCAGGCTTTCGATGAAAATCGGCAGCGGCAAGGCCAACTCGCCCAGACGCCGATACAGGGTCTGCCGGCCACGCTTCCACGTGGTCATCAAGGCGAACAATACGATCCCGACCAGCAACGGAAAGGCACCGCCCTCCAGAACCTTGGGCAGGCAGGCGAGAAAGAACAAGCTGTCGACAATCAGGAACCCGAGCAGCAACGGCAGAGCCTGCCACCACGGTAACTTCCACTGCATCAGCATCACCACCGCCACCAGCAGGCTGGTGCACAGCATGGTGCCGGTTACCGCAACGCCGTACGCCGAGGCCAGCGCACTGGAGCTACCGAACCCCAGCACTAGCAACACCACCCCCACCAGCAGCGCCCGGTTCACCACGGCGATGTAAATCTGCCCTTCCATGTGTTCCGAGGTGTGTTGAATCAGCATCCGCGGTACATAGCCCAGCTGGATTGCCTGGCGGGTGAGCGAGAAGGCACCGGACATCACCGCCTGCGAGGCGATGATGGCGGCCAGCGTAGCCAGACCGATCAACGGCAGCAGAGCCCAGACGGGAGCCAGCAGATAGAAGGGATTGCGCGCGGCTTCGGGCGTATCCAGCAGCAAAGCGCCTTGACCAAAGTAGTTGAGCAGCAACGCCGGCAATATCAGGAAAAACCAGGCCCGCGCGATCGGCCGACGCCCGAAATGGCCAAGGTCGGCATACAACGCCTCGGCACCGGTCAACGCCAGCACCACGGCGCCCAGTGCCGTCAGCCCGACACCTGGATGAATCGCAAAAAAATGTACGGCCCAATAAGGATTCAGCGCCTGCAACACCTCCGGCTGCCGAGCAATACCGTGCAACCCCAGAATCCCCAGCACCGCAAACCAGCCCACCATCACCGGGCCGAACAGCATACCGAGATGGGCAGTTCCGTGTTTCTGCAGCAGAAACAGCCCCACCAGCACCACTAGCGCCAGCGGAATCACCCAGTGCCCCACCCCCTCGAAGGCGACCTCCACACCCTCGATGGCTGACATCACGGATATCGCCGGGGTGATCATGCTGTCGCCATAGAACAGCGCCGCACCGCACAAACCCACCGCCCCCAGCGCCGTACTCAGCCATGCATAGGGGCGCGCCGCACGCTGAGCCAGGGCCAACAACGCCATCGCCCCACCCTCGCCCTGATTGTCGGCATGCAGCACGAAGAGCACGTATTTCACCGACACCACCCAGAGCAGCGACCAGCAGATCAGCGACAGAATCCCCAACACGCCGGCGTGATCCACACTCACCCCGTACTGGCCGGAAAACACTTCCTTGAGGGTGTACAACGGGCTGGTGCCGATATCGCCGTAAACCACACCCGTGGCCGCCACCAGCAGGCCGAAGCCGGATGCGTGTTGTGTTGGCGCTGCTGCCTCGTTGCCGGCCTCGTCCACGCTGCTCACCTCGCGAACCACTTGAGTTGAGCATGGACCCGCAGGCGAACGGGAACAACTGCCGGCCAAGCTAGTGAGGCTGGGCGACCCGCCCTGCGAGCCGAACAAAGAGCAGGATTGGCCAGGTGAGCTTTAAATTCGTCTTTTGCGGTTTAACGCTGACTCGAAGAGATCAAAAGAGGTAAAGTAAAGCTGAAGGCATCATCAGAGCCTTTAAGTATAATCCCCTCGTAAGTGCTTCTTTCAAAAAAACCAAGCAAGACATTATCAATATATTCATACCCGCTACTCTGAACGATTGATATCGCTGGAACTTGCCGCCCTCGCTTGAAGCTAAAGCCAAGCTTCAACACCGTTGCATCAGAAAGCTTTCCAACTTCCTCTTGAATATATTTACTTCTGCGAAGCCTGACACCAACAGAAGCCTGCCATTTTTCTAGCCAAAAACCCTGATACCGAAGGATTTGCACCTCGGATAATGGAACCCCGCTTTCGTATAACCGCCAGAGAGCTGTCCATGCACCCCGACAACTGTACAAAGCATCCAAATAGAGCGAGGAAATTTCGGAAACATTAGAAGATTTCCTTCTTCCAGAAACATGGCTAAATTTACAGGGGAACAAGGCACTCCAGCGCTCACGCTTTCTCTGTATAACCTCTCTGCTTCCAGATAATCAACAGTCTGGCCAATTCCATTCTCTGCCATTGACGCCAGATATCTGAATCCAGAAGGACTTAGACTATAATAGAACCTTGCCAATTCGTAATCTGCCTCAACCCCAATGCCGTTCTCATATCTGCGCCCCAGTGAGATCTGACACTCCTCAATCCTTTCTGTTACAGCCAGATGATGATGCTCAGCCAATGAGATTCTTTCATCGGAATACTTAGAAGAGGAAAGTATGCATTTCACTGTGGGCGAAATATCGGAACCATAACTTTTAAAAGGCACCTTGCTCGAGCAACCCCCAACCACAAAGAATAAAAGCAGAAGATATAATCTCATGAAATGAGCCCGTCAATTGCGACATTAAAATAATGCAATATTTCGACACTTGAAAGCCAAGCGCACGATAAGAAGTTTGCTGTATTTATCTCCAGATGCCCCTTACTGTCAAACCGGGTTTAACAAGGCAACAAAAAACCCCGCCCGGCCAACGCCAAGCGGGGTTTTCATTTACCGCAGCGGAAGTCTTACAAACCGGCCGCCGCGCGCAGGTCGGCAGCCTTGTCAGTCTGCTCCCAGCTGAAGGTGGTGAAGGTGTCGTCGCCGACAGTCTTCTGCTCCGGAGTGCGGCCGAAGTGACCGTAAGCAGCGGTGGCCTGGTACATCGGGTGTAGCAGGTCGAGCATGCGGGTAATGGCGTACGGACGCAGGTCGAACACTTCGCGCACCAGGTTGACGATGGTGGCTTCCGGGACCTTGTTGGTGCCGAAGGTGTTCAGCGAGATGGAGGTCGGCTGGGCCACGCCGATGGCGTAGGACACCTGGATTTCGCAGCGCTCGGCAAGACCCGCGGCGACGATGTTCTTGGCCACGTAGCGGCCGGCGTAGGCGGCCGAACGGTCAACCTTGGACGGGTCCTTGCCGGAGAAGGCGCCGCCGCCGTGGCGGGCCATGCCGCCGTAGGAGTCGACGATGATCTTGCGGCCGGTCAGGCCGCAGTCGCCCACCGGGCCGCCGATGACGAACTTGCCGGTCGGGTTGATGTGGTACTGGGTGTCCTTGTGCAGCAGTTCGGCCGGCAGGGTGTGCTTGACGATCAGCTCCATCACCGCTTCTTTCAGGTCGGCCTGGCTGATGTCCGGGCTGTGCTGGGTGGACAGCACCACCGCATCGATGCCCACGACCTTGCCGTCTTCGTAGCGGCAGGTGACCTGGCTCTTGGCGTCCGGACGCAACCACGGCAGCAGGCCGGATTTGCGCGCCTCGGCCTGGCGCTCGACCAGGCGGTGGGAGAACACGATCGGCGCGGGCATCAGCACGTCGGTTTCATTGCTGGCGTAGCCGAACATCAGGCCCTGGTCGCCGGCGCCCTGGTCTTCCGGCTTGGCGCGGTCCACGCCCTGGTTGATGTCGGGGGACTGCTTGCCAATGATGTTGACGATGCCGCAGGTGGCGCCGTCGAAGCCGACGTCCGAGCTGGTGTAACCAATGTCGCAGATCACCTTGCGGGCGATCTCTTCCAGGTCGACCCAGGCGCTGGTGGTCACTTCACCGGCGACGATGGCCACGCCGGTCTTGACCAGCGTTTCCACCGCCACACGGGCGAGTTTGTCCTGTTCGATGATGGCGTCGAGCACGGCATCGGAAATCTGGTCGGCAATCTTGTCCGGATGGCCTTCAGAGACGGATTCGGAGGTAAAAATCGAGTATTCGCTCATCTATCGGTGTCCTGTTCTGACCGGTCAGTGAGGGTGCTTCGTGAATCCGGCCTGGCGAAATGCCGCAGCTGAATCTGAAAGCCGTTTTTAAAACCAATGTAAAGACTCTCGCCGGGCACAAGCCCTGCGGCGATGGCCCAACGGGCCAAATCATCCTGATCAAAGCCCAGCCAGAGATCGCCACAGGCTTCTCGGGTCCAGCTCTGATCGTGACTGCACAACTCGCTGATCAGCAGACTGCCGCCGGCCTTGACCATCCCGGCCAGCCGCTGCATCGCCTCGGCCGGCGCGGCGAAGTGGTGCAGCACCATGTTCAGCACGACGCAATCGGCTTGGGTGGCCGGGTCATCCAGCGCATCGGCCAGTTGCAGTTTGACGTTAGTCAAACCGGTGCTTTCGCAGTGACGCCGTGCCAGCTCGAGCATTTCCGGACTGTTGTCCAGCGCCGTTACCTGCGCAAATCGACGCGCCAGCTCGGGCAGGAAGGCGCCTTCGCCCGGGCCGACTTCCAGCGCTGTGGCCGTGGGGGCAAACCCCAGCGTATCCAGCAGGCTGAGCAGGCTGTCGCGGTACTGCGGCAGGCTGGCGATCAGGTCCTGCCGCGCGGCAAAACTGCCGGCCATGCGGGCAAAGAAATCCTGACTTGCGGCACTGCGCTGGGCATGCACGGCGGCAATTCGCGCCAGAACCTCGGCGGGCAGCGTGAGGCGGTCGACTTCGGCCAGCAAGGCGCTGTGCAAAGCGCCACCCAGCACCTCAGCCTGCGCCAGGCTGCGGCGGTAAAACACCGCGTTACCCTCGCGGCGCGTGGTCACCAGTCGCGCCTGAGCCAGCACCTTCAAGTGGTGGCTCATACCCGACTGGCCGATGGCAAAGATCTGTGCCAGTTCCAGCACGCCAAACGAATCGTTGGCCAGCGCGCGCAACACATTCAGACGCAACGGATCACCGCCAGCCTTGCAGAGAGCGGCGAGCTGGTCGTGGTCGGCAGTGAGGGGCTGGAGTTCTGGCAGGTTCATAGGCTGCGCAGTCTAGACGCTCACATTTTGCGCATCAATGATCAATATCAAAAAACTTTGATATTGGTTAACCTACGGCCTTCGGCTGCGCCACGAAACCCGCTGCTGCCCTCTTTGGTTATAAGCAAGCGTCTCTTGCTTATTTATCCATGGGTCGGGCTTTGCCGTATCCTGCGCACCCTTGACCAGCCACCGCCTCTGCGGACTCGCCTGTGCGGCGTGATCTGCGGCGGCTTTGATCTGTGGAATTTGCATCATGTCGAATCATCGCTTCATCTCGCTGGCCTTCGTCAGCGTGTGCTTGCTCTTGACCCTTCCGGCCCAAGCCGAAGAATCGCCCGCCACCGCGAACGTCAGCGCACCACTGAGCACACCCGCACCGCTGCTTTCTGCAGGCGAACTGCAACCGCTGATTGGCCAAGCCCATGTGCGCATCCTTGATATCCGCGCACCGCAGGCTTATGCCGGCGGGCATATCCCCGGCGCCATCAACACACCGTACGGTCAGTACCGTGGTCCGGCTGACAATCCCGGTCAGTTACCCCAGGCATCAGCCCTGACCGCCGTGCTGCAGAAAGCCGGCATCCATCAGGACAGCCACGTGATAGTCGTGCATGGCGGCAGCGACCACACTGATTTCGGCGCCGCGGCACGGGTCTACTGGACACTGAAGGTCGGCGGCCTGACTCGCCTGTCGATTGTCGATGGCGGCACGCGTGCCTGGCAGGCCGCCGGCGGTGAGCTGACCACCGAAACGCCGCTGGTGCTGCCCAGCCAGTTCGTCTACCAGTACGACCAGGACCAGATCGTGACCCGCGACGAGTTGGCCGCCGCCATCCAGACCGGCAGCGCGCCACGCCTGATCGACTCGCGGCCGCCGGCGTTCTTCAACGGTGACGTAAAACCGGCCACCGCCGCCCGCTATGGCACCCTGCCCGGCGCGCACTCGTTCAACAACGCGCAGTTCTTTCCGGAAGGCGGCACCACGCTCAAGCCGGTCGACGAACTCAAAGCGCTGGTCGCGCAAGCCGGCGCCGCCGAAGGCCCGGCAGTCTCCTTCTGCAACACCGGCCACTGGGCCGCCACCAACTGGTTCGTGATGTCGGAAATCGCCGGCAACACGGCAGTGAAGATGTATCCGGACTCGATGGTGGACTGGAGCCGCAGCGAACTGCCGATGGAGAACCAGCCATCGCGGGTCGAGGCATTGCTGCAAGACCTCAAGCACGCGCTCAACAAGTAAGACAGAGAACTCCTGATGCTTAACCTTAACCGTCTGCTGTTAATTGTCGGTGGCCTGGCCGGCGCCTTTGCCGTGGCTTACGCCACTGGCGTGCGCCAGGGCCTGCTGACCCTGCTCGGCATTGGCTTTGGCGCCGTGCTGCAGTTCGCCCGCTTCGGCTTCACCACCGGCTGGCGCGACTTTATCGAAACGCGCAATCCCCAGGGCATCTGGGGCCAGATGCTGCTGTTGTCGCTGGCAGCTGTCCTGACCCTGCCGCTGATCGCCACCAGTGGCGGCGAACTGGTCGGCGCCGTGGCGCCGCTAACCATCAGCCTGATCCTGGGCGCCTTCCTGTTCGGCGCGGCCATGCAACTGGCCGACGGCTGCGGCTCCGGCACCCTGTACAAGGCCGGCGCCGGCGCGCCGTTGTCTTTCGCCGTGTTGCCGACGTTCATGATTGGCAGCTTCGTCGGCGCCTCCCATCAACCGGCGTGGATCGCCCTGGGCGGACTGCCGGCCATCGATCTGCTGCAATTCGGCTGGCCGACAGCCGTTGCCATCACCGTGGCGGGCTGCGGACTGGTCGCACTGTGGGTTGGGCGCGCAGCAAAAAACGCACAGCCGGCGTTTGCCGCTCAGTCCGTCGGCGCTGCCGCGGTCAACACCGGCTCCGGCTGGGCCCGTCGCTGGTGGATAGGCGCGCTGCTGCTGGCCGGGCTGTACCTGCTGCATATGCTGATCGCCGGCCAGCCCTGGGGCATCGTCTACGGCGTGGGCGTGTGGGGCGCGAAAATCGCCTCGGCACTGGGCTGGAGCCCGGTCGGCGATCCGTTCTGGGGCGTCGCGCCGCATGCGACGCGCCTGGCCGAGCCGCTGCTGGCCGACATCACCTCGGTGACTAACATCGGCCTGATTTACGGCGCCATCGCCGCCTCGCGCTGGAACGGCACGCCGAACATTCGCCTGCCCTCCAACCGTCGCCTGATTGCCGCCTGCATCGCCGGCCTGGTGATGGGCTACGCCTCGCGCATGGCGTTCGGCTGTAACGTTGGAGCTTACCTCGGCGGCATTGCCTCGGCCAGCGTGCATGGCTGGGTGTGGTTCGCCCTGGCCTTTGCCGGCTCGATCCTCGGCGTGCGCCTGCGCACTCGCCTCGCCAATTAAGGAGTGGATATGGACAGTAAAAAAGCCTTCCTGACCGGCACCACGTTGTTCTGGCTGGTGATGCTGGGCCTGGTCGTTGCCGACACCCGCTCGACTGCCGGCAATCGCGTGGAACCTGCACCCTTCGCTTATGGCAGTGGCCAGGCGGCCTCGGGCGGACACTGCTCGGGACGTTAAGCCATAACGAGATGGGCCCGTTCTGGGCCCCATCTCACATCCGCTCTGCTTATAGCCGGAAACGGCTCACCAGTGTCTGCAACTGGTTACCCAGACGGGCCAGCTCAAGGCTCGAGGCAGCGGTCTGCTCACTGCCTGCAGCGGCTTGATCCGCAATATCGCGCACGCTCACCAGGCTGCGGCTGATTTCTTCGGCAACCGCGCTTTGCTGTTCTGAGGCCGCGGCGATCTGCTGATTCATCGCCTCGATATTCGACACGCTGCCAGTGATATTGTGCAGCGCGACGCCTGCATTACGCGCCAGCGCCACGGTGCTTTCGGTGAGGTTGCAACTGCTCTGCAGGCTGCTCGCCACACGGTGCGTTCCGCTCTGCAACCCGGCCACCAGCTCTTCAATTTCTTCCGTGGACTTCTGGGTGCGTTGCGCCAGGCCACGAACCTCGTCGGCTACCACCGCGAAACCACGACCGGCTTCTCCGGCGCGGGCCGCTTCGATTGCGGCGTTGAGTGCCAGCAGGTTGGTCTGCTCAGCCACCGCCTTGATGACGTCCATGACGCTGCCAATCTTGTGGCTTTCTTGCTGCAGACTGACCATCGCCTCGCTGGAACGATTGACTTCGCTTGCCAGACGTTCGATCTGAGCAATCGCTTCAGTGACCACCTTGTCACCCTGGGCGGCCTGATCGTCGGCCGTCGAGGCGGCTTGCGAGGCATGCTCGGCGTTACGCGCGACTTCCTGCACAGTGGCCGACATTTCCTGCATCGCGGTGGCGACTTGATCCGTTTCGACCTTCTGCGTACGCACACCCACACTGGTCTGTTCGGTTACGGCCGACAATTCTTCCGCAGCGCTGGAAATTTGCGTCACGCCATCGCGAATGCCCCCAATCAGCTCGCGCAGGGTGCTGCCCATCTGCTGGATACCCTGCTGCAACTTGCCCATCTCATCGGTGCGCGTGACGACTTTCTGCTCGGAGAGGTCACCGGCGGCAATGCGCTGAACGTCATTCAGAGCGTGCTGAATCGGCCCCGTGATCTGGCGGGTGATCACCACCGAGGCAATGACGCCCAGCAACAGCGCGAGTAATGCGCTGCCAACTTGCAGGGTGCGCGCCCGCGCGCTGTCGTCGTCACGCAAGGTCTGCTGCAGGGCGTTCAACTGTGCACTCTGACGCAGCATGTCATCGACATACCGGGTCATGTCGACGCCAATTCCGCCCACTTCGGAGTTATTGGTTTTGTAGACGTCCAGCGAGCCGAAGTAACGCCCCATGGCCGACTTCAGTTGCACCAGTTCGTACGCAAAATAACGGGACAACGTGGCCTCGATCTTGGAAAGCTCCACTTCGGTGGCTTTCATTTGCTCGGTCAGCTCACGCTCACGCGCTTCCGAAGCCAGCATCATGTAGCCACGCACGGCATAGCGGGTGGTCAGCATGGCGTCATTAAACGAGGTGAAGGCCCGGAACAGAGCGTCTTGCTCGGCCGACTGCATGCTCAGAATCTTGCTGCGCACACTGTTGATTCTGCTAACTACATCGTTGCCGTCGCTAATCATGTCGCGCCGCGCCTTCTGGGTCAGATCATAGGCAGCGCGCATGCTGTCCAGAGCCTCGCGGTAGCTCGCGATAGAGGGGCCTATTTCCTTCAACAGTTGCAGGCTTTCACCCTGCAGCTCTCGCAGCCCGAGCTGGTAGATCTGCTCCAACCGCTCGAGCTCGGCCTGCGCACGTTTGCCTTCGGCTGCTTCGCCGCTGGTGCGCATGTATTCGAGACGACTGATCTGCAGCCGGCCTGCTGCCACGTTCAACTCGCTGATGCCGGTTGTGTGCTGACTGCTCACGTCCATCCTGCTCAGGCTGTTCCAGCCGATCATCGCCAGGATAAGCGTAATTGCCAGCACCAGGCCGAAGCCGAGTCCAAGTTTAAGATTGACGCTGATATTGCCGAACCATGTGTTCATCGAAAAAAATCCCCGCAGCTTATAAGGAGCGGACGCGCGGGGCGTTTTTTCTTGTCCTGCCACTGTCGCAATTCCTTTTGTTGTATCGACCATCCTGCGCCTTGCTTGAGTTCGATCGTGGGCTGGAGCTCGGTCCTGGCGTGCAGGCCACCGGGCCCGCCTTTCGCCTCGAAAACACTATGCGCCTGCCTCATCTACCGGGTTTTTCAACGTCTACACGCGTTTATGCCCAAACTTCCAGCCCCATACGTCTTCTCCGATTGCCCTCCCCCCCGTCGTGGGCGAAAATGCCCGACTTTTCCGCCCCCTTCGATTCAGAACAGCCCCGCAGGAGATTAGCGATGCCCAGCCGTCGTGAGCGAGCCAATGCCATTCGTGCCCTCAGCATGGATGCCGTGCA
>JADGMW010000060.1_pt3 | contig 40930 bp, 45 predicted proteins | sample 8641801 | NCBI WGS metagenome assembly JADGMW01 (sample SAMN16272018, study PRJNA661076) | feces metagenome | isolation source: fecal sample from diarrhoea affected cattle A | host: Bos taurus | place: South Africa: Lokaleng Village, Mahikeng | collected 2019-09
GAGGCCGGGCGTAGCGAGGGTGTGCCGCATGGCTCACCCTGCACGGCACGTGAAAGAGCCCCGCACCGGATCGGTGCGGGGCTCTTTCGTGTCTGTGGGGACTTACTGGGGGAGAACGGCGCGAACGGCGTCGAGGACGCTCGGATCGAGCTGGATGCCGGCGTCCTGGAGAGCCTCGACGCCCTGCTCGAAGCCGGCGATGATGTTCTGAGCCTCGGGCGGCAGTGCGGGAGCCTCGGGCAGCTGCGGCACGGGGTTGCTGACACTCGGTGCCGACGGTGCGCTCGGAGTGGCGTCGACGGCGCGTTCCGTCGGAGCGCTGGACAGGCCCAGGCTCGAGGAGCACGACGGCCATGCGCCCCATCCCTGGCCGGCGAGCACGCGCTCGGCGACAGCGATCTGCTGCTCGCGGCTGGCCTCTGCTGCGGTCGGGGCGTAGTCGCCACCGCCGTAGGCGTTCCAGGTGCTGGGGGAGAACTGCAGGCCACCGTGGTAGCCGTTGCCGGTGTTGATGGCCCAGTTGCCGCCGGACTCGCACTGTGCGAGGCGATCCCAGTCGGAGTCGGGGGCTGCCGCAGCCGTGCCGCCGAAGGCGACGCCGGTGACGCCGAGAACGGCGCCGGTCAGCGCGAACTTCGCGACGGTACGACCGGTGTTGGAGGGCTTGCGATGGCGTCCGCTCATGTTCCGAATTTCCTCTCCGTACGCACCTACGAGGTCAGCTGTCGGGTTCGGGCTGAAGAGGTAGCCCGGCCGTCGCGTCCCGTCTGTGACGGTTCGCACGCTCCGTGGAGCGGTACGGCTTCACCCCTAGGGTCGTTGCTCGCGCATCGGCCCGGGCCTCCTGGAAACTGTCCGGCGAACCGGGCGATTTCCTGGGAGACCGGTTGGGTCCCCCGTTTCCTGTCCCCGTGGATCTTTCGTCGGGACCTCCGAGTCCGCGGGACAGGAATTTGGCGCGGCGGATTCGGACCGGCCGAGCCAGGCGGTTCGACCGGTCATGACCGTAACGGTTGGGCGGGGGAGTGTCACCATTTGATAACGCACGACTAGTCCGGCCGGGCCTGGGGTAGATGGGCGCACGCGTCGGAGAAGGCGCAGGTAGTCGCGGGCGTTGCGACTCAAACCTGTTTCGAGTCTCGTTTGTTACTGCACCGTGATGTGACTAAGGTCACAGGTATTGCGGGCGTGAATCCACCGAAACGATTTCCTTGCCGAGCGGCATCAGAGAGATCGGGACCATCTTGAGATTGGCGATGGCCAGGGGGATGCCGATGATCGTGATCGCCATGGCGATCGCGGTGGTGATGTGGGCGAGGGCCAGCCAGATGCCCGCGACCAGGATCCAGATGACATTTCCGATGAGCGACGCCGCGCCCGCGCCCGGCCTGTCCACGGTCGTCTTGCCGAACGGCCACAGCGCGTAGACGCCGATCCGGAACGACGCGATGCCGAACGGGATCGTGATGATGAGGATGCAGCAGATCACACCGGCGAGGAAATAGCCGAGGGCGAGCCACAGGCCGCCGAAGATCAACCAGATGATGTTCAGCAGGACCCTCATGTATTCCGTCCGTTCCGGGCGCGACGGCCCGACTGCAGGGCGAACCCGATAGCGAGAGCGAAACCGAGCGGCCACGCCAGGGTGAGGAGATAGAGCACCAGACCCGGTGTCCCATCGGTGAGCGCGGGGATCAAGAAGATGGCGACGACCGCGACGATGCCGACGGCGAAGCACGCCACCGCGGCCTTCAGGAGGCCGTTGCGGGGAGGTTTGGGGGAAGCGGAGGAAGAAGTGCCCACGCGTCCACGGTAGTCCTCTGCGGACGGAACCGGGCAAATGGCTCGGGGTACACTGGGAATCGTCTACGCGTCCCGCTCCAACCGAGTCGGGGCGCGTTGTGCATGTCCAGTTGTTGTGCAATCCACGCGTGCCCACGGGGCGCGGCTGTCGAGGAGCGGGTGAGCGCGGTGCCAACCGGCAAGGTGAAGTGGTACGACGTCGAAAAGGGATTCGGGTTCCTGTCCCAGGACGACGGTGAGGACGTCTACGTCCGCGCCTCCGCGCTGCCGGACGGCGTCGAGGCCCTCAAGCCCGGGCAGCGTGTCGAGTTCGGCATGGCAGTGGGCCGACGGGGTCCGCAGGCGCTCAAGGTCGAGTTGCTCGAGCAGCCGACGCTCCGCCAGACCGCCGGCCGGCGCGAGGCAGCACCCCAGCAGAAGCGGCGTTCGCCCGACGAATTGCACGGCATGGTCGAGGACATGATCAAGCTGCTCGAGGCGACGGTTCAACCCAACCTGCAGCGGGGACGCTACCCGGACCGCAAGGCGGGGCAGACGATCTCCGAGGTCATGCGCGCGATTGCCCGGGAACTCGATCACTGATTTCCGACGCGGCTGTTCGTCGGCCTTACGCCTGTGGCGCATCGGATCCGGAAACGGACCCGATGCGCCATTCGCTTTTTCGGACTACTGCGCGCCGGCGCCGATCCGACGGTCTGGGGTCAGAACGTCTGAATAGCCCAGACAGCGTGCGCGATCGGTTCGCCCGCCTCGTCGACGACGGCCGACGGGAGCTGGACTTCCACGCCCAGCAACTGCATCGACGGGTCGCTGGGCACGGTCACGGCCCGCTGCGCGCCGGACTCGAACATGACACCGTCCAGGAACGTCTCGCCGGTCTCGACGTCGCCGTACACCGCGATGAGGCGCCACGGAGCGTCGGAGATCTCCGCGGGAAGCGACAGCTGGAGCGGGTAGCCCGCCGGCACGGACAGCGTCGTGATCGCGTTCTCGGTGCAGTCCTCCAGATACAGGTTGCAGTACTGGGTGGGGTCCGCGGTCACCGCGGTACCGGCGGCGTAGGCGGTGATCTGGGGCGGCGTGGGCTCGGCGGAGTCGACGAGCTTCCACACCACCACGGTGAAAGCCGCCGCGACGACCACGAGGGCCACCACGATCACTCCGATCGTCTTCTTCGTCCGAGCTTGCAGGTTCATCGATTCCCATTTCCGGTTGCGTGTCCACCGGGACGAACGGTCCGCCCGGTGCCTGTCTCTGTGGAGACGTGTTCTGGCCTGCGCCCGCCGAGTCCCGGCAGGAGTGTGCTCCCACGGTAGGTGAGCAGAGTCTGTGCGAAACCGAGGATCAAGATGACCGTCACCACGGAAAAGCCGAGCCACAACTCGGTGGGGAGCAGTACGCCCATCGCGCCGCCGAAGACCCAGCTCAGCTGAAGTACGGTCTCGGACCGGCCGAAACCGGACGCGATCGACTCTTCGGGAAGGTCCTGCTGGAGCGACGCGTCGAGAGACACCTTCGCCAGCGCGCTCGCGCATGCGGCGACGAGCGCGGCGAGCGCGGCGGCGAGCACATGATCGGTCGCGGCGACGATCGCGGCGACGATCACCACCGCGGCGGCGCAGCGCACCACGATCACCGCGGGGCGTCCCAGCGTCAGCCGCGCACCCGTCGCGTTGCCGGCGAAGTTGCCGATCGCGGCAGCGGCGCCGACCAGGCCGAGGGTCGCGGCCTGCATGATCGGATCGTGGTCCGTCGTGGCCTTCGCGACGAACGCGATGAACAACGTCAGAAACCCGGTGAGAACGCGGATCGTGCCGTTGCCCCAGAGACCGGTGACAACCGTCCTGCCGAGAGGCTGTTTCCGTTTGCCGTTGCCCGTGTGGATGACTTCGGTTTTCGTGTCGAGCACTTCGGTCGGTGCCTCGGACCCGCGGTACGACAGCGTCGCGGGAACTTCACCTTCGGTGACCTCCACCCACGCGGGGATCCGCATGCTGAGGTAGGCGCCGAACGCCGCGATCGCGGCGCACAGCCACAGCGCACCCGACGAGCCGAACGCCCAGGCGGCGGCCGCGGCGACGGCACCGGCGCCGATCGTGCCGCCGACCAGACCGAACACGGTCAGTCGCGAGTTGACGCGCACCAGGTCTATCTCGGGTGGCAGCACTCGGGGCGTCACCGCGGATTTGAGCACGGCGAACGATTTGCTGAGCACCATCATCGCCAGCGCCGCGGGATACAGCGCCCAACTGTCGAAGTTGAACACCAGGACCACCGCCAGCACCGTCCGCAGTGCGAACGACGTCGCGAGCGCCAGACGCCGCCCGTGCTGGAGGCGGTCGAGCAGCGGCCCGATCAGGGGAGCGATGACCGCGAACGGCGCGATGGTGATGAGGAGATACAGCGCGACCTTGGTCTTGTCCTCCCCGGTCGCGGCGGAGAAGAACAGGGTGTTCGCCAGTGCCACCGCGATGGCCGCGTCGGAGGCGAAATTCGCCATCGTCGCGTAGGTCAGCGCTGTGAGTCCCGACTTGTCGGCGCCGTCCGCCGTCGCTGCTCTCCGGAAGGTCGCGATGCCTTTGTGGGTGAGTTCGCGGCTGCGCAGCGCGGCAACCCGGGTCACCGTCAGCTTGCGAGGTATCCGTGGAGCCCGCGGCGGCGCCTCGGACGACGAGCGATCGCCGTCGCGGCCGCCCGCGGCTTTCGTTCCTGGCGGTCGCGCGGTCTCGTCGAGGGGATGGAGCGGAGGCAGGGGCGTGCGGCGTCCCGACACGCGTCGAGGCGGCGGGTAGTTGCTGTAGCCCGGATGCCGCGAGCCCGGGGCACGGCCGTCCGCCCTGTCGGGGCTAGCTTGCTCGTGCGGCTCGGTCACGTGATCGATTCTTCCCCACGACGCGCCCTGCGTGCAGGCGGGCATGCCGTGGAGTCGCCCACCACGGGCGAGCACCGCCCGCGCGCTGCGAAGGCGATCACGGCACGAAACGCACTTCGAACAGGGCGGGCCAGTACTTGCCGGTCACCAGAAAGCGATCCGTGCCGGGTATCTGCGCGATTCCGTTCAGTACGTCGACAGCACCCGCGTCCTCGGCAGGCAACTCGTCGCGCAGTGCAGAAGCGTCGATCTGTGCCTCCACCCGCCCGGTGGCCGGGTCGATGCGCAGGATCTCGTCGGTCTTCCACACGTTCGCGTAGACCGTGCCGTCCTCGGCGCACTCGAGTTCGTTCAGTTGCGAGACCGCGCGACCGTCACGGTGCACGGTGACCTGCCCTCGTTCGGCGAAGGTGACCGGATCGCGGAAGGTCAGTTCCGACGATCCGTCGCTCATGACCACGTCGTCGGATCGGGCGCACAGCCCCCAGCCCTCTCCGTCGATGTCGACACGGCGACGCTCGCCGAGGGTGTCCCGGTCGCGGGCCAGTGCCACGCCGTCCTTCCATGTCAGCTGCCAGACCGTGTCGCCCGCCACCGTGATGCCCTCGCCGAAGAGGTCGTCGTCGAGCTCTACGCGGGTCCGGTCGTCCGGTGCGATCACGGCGGGCACCGTCGAGGTGTCGAGCGGACGCGCCGAGAGCCACGACCGCCCCTCGAGTCCGGTTCCCTCCAGGAGTTCGCCGCCGTCCACCTCGAGTCCCTGGGTGAACGCGCCCGGGTCGTGCGGATGGGTCGCGAGGACTTCCACCCGGAGTTGCTCGGGCGGTTCACCCGGCTCCGCGACCTGTCTGTCCGCACATCCCGCGACGGCCGCCCATGCCGTCAGGACGAGCGTGGCGGAGAGGAAAAGGCGGCGCACGCGCTCATCATGGCATCAGGTTCCCGCTACCCGGGGGCGCGCCGCCGGGGTGGTGCGGCAGAATGGGCTTCGTGAGTGTTGTGCCTTCTGCCACTGCCCCCGGTACGGATCCTGCGGTCGACCCCGCGGTGCGATCTCTGCTCGCCGGGGCCGTCGACGTCGCCCGAACCGCGCTCGTCGAACTCGGAGAGGGCGGAATCGGTGCATATCTGGGCGTGACCTTCGAGAACGAGTACGCGGCCACGCACCGCTTCGCGGCGGAACTTCCCGGGTACCGCGGGTGGCAATGGGCCGTCGTGGTCGCGGCGGTTCCGGGTTCGGACCATGTGACGCTGAGCGAACTCGCGTTGCTGCCCGGGCCTGATTCGCTGATCGCCCCCGCGTGGGTTCCGTGGAACGAGCGGATCCGGCCCGGTGACCTCGGACCGGGTGATCTGCTCGCGCCGGTTCCCGATGATCCCCGTCTCGTGCCCGGCTATGTGCAGTCCGGCGATCCGGAGGTCGACGAGACCGCCCTCGAGATCGGGCTGGGCCGCAAGCAGGTGATGAGCCTCGAAGGACGTCTCGAGGATGCTCAGCGCTGGTACGAGGGCGACTACGGCCCGAACTCGGAAATGGCCAAGGCGGCCCCTTCCACGTGCGGGCTGTGCGGCTTCTACCTCCCGCTCGCCGGATCGCTGCGCGCCGCGTTCGGCGTGTGCGGAAACGAGTTCGCTGCCGACGGGCACGTCGTGCACGCCGAGTACGGATGTGGTGCGCACTCGGACACGACCCTTCCCACGGGCGCAGGCTCGCCGCAGTACTCCGCGTACGACGATGCGGCCGTGGAGATCGTCGAGATTCCGCGCGCCCGCACCGAGAGCGACTCGACCGAGACGAGCGACCCGGCCGAGAAGGCCACCTCGGATGAGGAAGACGCCTCGGACGGGAAAGACGTCTCCACCGAGGTGAACGACGCGACCGAGAAGAACGACGCGACCGGGCAGACCGACTGACGTGCCGGCCCCCGACTCCGCGGATCCGTTCGGTACCGCGGCGCTCCGGGACGGCATCGTCGCGGCGTGGCGGTCGTCGCCCACTCGGTTGCGTGAGGACGCCGCCACCGAAGCCGACTATGTTCGCGCGGGTTACCGCGACCGGGTTCTCACCGAACTCGCCCAGAACGCTGCCGACGCCGCCACTCGCGCCGGCATCGCCGGTGAGATGCGGGTCTGGTGCGACGGCGACGCGCTCCACGTCGCGAACGTCGGAGAACCTCTCGACGAAGCCGGATTGCAGGCACTGACGGCGCTGCGCGCGTCCAGCAAGAAGCAGGGCGTCGGGCAGTTCGGCGTGGGCTTCACAGCCGTCCTCTCGGTCGCCGGCGAGATCGAGGTGCGCTCCCGCACCGGGTCCGTTCGCTTCTCGGAATCCCGCACACGCGACGTCCTCGCCGAACACGATCTTCCGGTGCCCACATCGGGGATCCCGGCCCTGCGACTGGCGTGGCCCACCGACACCGCACCCTCCGACGGCACCGACACGGAGGTCGTGCTGCACCTCAGGCCGGGCATCGACGCGCAAGTGCTGCTCGACCGCTTCCGCGACGAGGCGGCCGACGTACTGCTCGAACTGCCGGCCCTACGCACCGTGGTCGTCGACGGGCACGAACTGACACGCACGGAGGCACCGCTCCCGTCCGGGCTGCACGACGTGCGGATCGGGGAACTGCGCTGGTGGGAGTACCGCGGCTCGTCTGCGCGGTGGCTCGTGCCGGTCGTGCGCGACCGGGTGCGGCCCGTCACCGCCGACGTGCTTCGAGCACCCACCCGTTCCGACGAGGAACTGTCCCTGCCGGCGCTGGTCGTCGCCGATGTGGCGATGCAGCCGGACCGTCGCCGGATGCTGCCGGGCGGACACCTCGAGACGGCGGGCGAGGGTTATGCGTCCTTCGTCGCGGCACTGCCGGCCGACCAGCGACTCGACCTCGTGCCCACGCCGGGCTTCGCGCGCAGCGACGCCGACCACCGACTGCGTGAAGCGGTGCTCGACGATCTTCGAAGCCGGCCGTGGTTGCCCGCCGCCGACGGCAGTGCAGACCTGTTGCCGTCGCGCGCGGTCGCGTTTCCGGGTCTCACCGACGAACTGGCAGAGGTGCTCGCCGACATCGTTCCCGGGCTGATCTCGCCCGCGCTGTGTACGCCGCGCTGCGCTCCGGCCCTTGCCGCGGTGGACGTCCAGCTCATCGGCCCCGCGCGACTCGCCGAACTGCTCTCCGGCCACCACCGAGAACCGCACTGGTGGAACTCGCTGTACGAGGCGCTGATGCCGCTCGTCGTCGACGGGGTGGTCGCGGAGGAACTCGCCTCCCTGCCGGTCCCGTTGTCGGACGGGCGCACGGTGACCGGTCCCCGCACCACGGTGCTGGCCTCCGACTTGCCCGAGGTCCGGGACCTGGCGTTGCCGTGGGTACGGCTCGTGCATCCCGACGCGGCCCATCCGCTGCTCGTGCGGTTGGGCGCGGGCACCGTGAGCGCCGCCGATCTCCTGTCCGATCCGGCGCTCGTCGCGGCGGTCGAGGACGCCGACCTCGACGACCCCACGGACGACACTCCCGCGACGCTCGCCGATGTCGTCCTGCGACTGGTCACGCATGTGCCTGCGAGTGCCGTTCCCCGAGAACTGGGCGCCTTGCCGCTGCCCGACGCGCACGGCGAGCTCACGCCGGCGGACGAGTTGCTCCTGCCCGGCGCACCGCTCGCGGAGGTCCTCGTCGACGACGCGCCGTTCGGCACCGTCGCGTCGGACGTCGTCGAGAAGTACGGTGCCGATGCACTCCGCGCAGTCGGGGTCGGGTGGGGATTCACCGTCCTGCGAGCCGAGTTGCCCACCGGACCGGACCACAACCTGCCCGACGAGGACCTGTGGTGGGAGACGGTCGACACCGATCCGGACACGCTTGTGGCGGTGCGTGACCTCGACCTGGTCGACGAGGACCGCTGGGCGCAGGCACTCGCCCTGCTGGCGTCCGACCCGGCGACCGCCGCGGCACTCGCCGACCGCACCGGGTACACGGCGTGGTGGCTGCGCAACGAAGCGATCCTCGACGGGCAACGGCTGGGCCGGTACCGATGGGCCGACGACACCACCTTCGAAGGCCTGCTCGACCCGTGCACACATCCCGATGCGGACGCGTTCCGCAGCTGTCTCGCCGGTGACGGACTCGACGACCTCGATCTCGCTCAGACTCTCCTCGACCGGCTCGCCGACGCGGCACGTCACCCCACACCTGCGGTGATCGTCGCCGCCCACACGACTCTCGCCCGCGCGTTCGCGTCCGGCACCGTCGAGGCCGACGCCGTGACACTGCCCGACGGTGTTCGGGCCGTATCCGGGGCGGTGGTCGACGCCGCCGACGCGCTGATCCCGGACCGGCCGTGGTGGGCCGGGGTGATTCCGCCCGATCGGCTCGTCACGGGTGCGGCGGGAACCGCGTCGGCACTCGCCGATCTTCTCGACCTGCCGGTCGCCTCGGCTGTGGTCACGGCCGAGCCCACCCGGCAGGGCCGAACCACGACGTGGGACCGCGAACCCGCTGCGGTCGCCGCCACGGTGATGACGGGCGCACCCCTCCCGAAGGGCCGGCTCGTCCTGCACGACCGGCTCACCGTTCGCTGCTCCGGTGCCTTGACCGGCGACCACGACGTGTCGTGGTGGGTCGACGCCTCGGGAACGACCCACAGCACCGTCGAGGGGCTGGTGCCCGCTGTCGCGGCGGTAAGCAACGCGCACGCTGTCGCGGGGCCGGGCGGCACAGGATCGTGAGCCCCGACGCCGATGTGCTCGAGTGGGCGGTCGCCGTCCGCGAGCCGTGGCTGACGTCGCTGATGACCGGCATCACGCACACCGGCGGTGTCGGCGCCACCATCGTGCTCGCCTTGATCGCTGCGGTGCTGCTCATGCGGGCCGGCAGGACGGGCGACGCAACTCTGGTCGGCGGAGCCGTGCTGACCGGGTGGCCGGTGATGTCCCTGCTGAAAAACCTGTTCGGGCGGACCCGCCCACCCGAACCGGAGCGGTTGATCGTGATCCAGACCGAATCGTTCCCGTCGGGTCACGCGATGATGACCGCCATCCTCGCGACGGTGCTCGCCGTCGTCGTGGTGCGGACCTGGCCGCGCGGGGACCGGCGGCGGATCGCCGCGTTCACCGTCCTGGCCACCTACTCCCTGGTCGTGGGGTTGTCCCGGATCTACCTCGCCGCGCACTGGACGACCGACGTGGTCGCGGGCTGGATCTGCGGGGTCGCGTGGGCATTGCTCTGGGTGTGGTTTCTCACTCGGGTGCGCCCGGCCCGATGAGCGCCGCCGGGTCCGTTCCGGCGTACCGGCGGCTCGCGACGAGGCTCAGTCCAAGCCGACCTGCGCGCCCCGATGCCCCCGTCGTGCCGCGCGCCGCTGAGCGAGAAACAGAGCAGAACCCAACAGCCCCACCAGAATTCCCGCGATACAGACCGGCAGGATGTCGCTCCAGCGGTCCCCGCCGAGCAGGACGACGACGGTCGCGACCACCCACAATGCGGTTCCGATTGCGAGGACGGGGCGCGGATCGGCGAGACGCCGGGTCCGCGCTGCGGCGGTGTGGGCTGGATTCACGATTTGCAGATTAGTTCGTTTCGGCTGCAATAATCTTCTCCCGTTGCGACGCACCGTACTCGACGAGCGGAATTCATGGACATGGCAGTGGGCACCGAACCCAAGCGATCATCCTTTCTGGATACGTATTTCAAGATCTCCGAACGCGGCTCGACGCTGTCCCGCGAGGTGCGTGGCGGCATCGTCACCTTCTTCGCGATGTCCTACATCGTTGTCCTCAACCCGCTGATTCTCGGCAGTTTCTCCGCCGACGACGCGACCGCCAAGATCGACGTTCTCGGCAACATCCTCCCGATCAATCAGGTCGCGGCGGTCACCGCACTGGTCGCGGGTCTGATGAGCATCGTCTTCGGTGTCGTCGCGAACTATCCGTTCGCGATCGCAGCCGGACTGGGCATCAACAGCCTGCTCGCCGTGAGCATCGCGCCGCAGGTGACGTGGCCCGAAGCGATGGGCCTGGTCGTCATCGACGGCATCATCATCGTGGTGCTGGCCCTCACCGGCTTCCGTACCGCCGTGTTCAACGCGATCCCGCCGGCTCTCAAGGCTGCGATCGCCGCCGGTATCGGCGCGTTCATCGCGATGATCGGCCTGGTAGACGCAGGTTTCGTCCGCCGCATCCCCGATGCCGCCGGGACGACTGTGCCGGTCGGACTGGGCATCGACGGGTCCATTGCCTCGTGGCCCACCTTCGTGTTCGTCATGGGCGTGCTGATCATGGGCGTGCTGGTGGCGAGGAAGGTCCGCGGCGGTCTGCTGATCGGCATCGTCGTCACCACGATCATCGCGATGATCGTCGAAGCGGTTGCCGACGTCGGCCCGTCGCTCGGAACGAACCCCAAGGGCTGGAACCTGAGCACGCCGGAGGCTCCCGGGTCGTTCCTGGGCATTCCGGATCTGAGCCTGGTCGGCCAGTTCGACCTGCTCGGAGCGTTCACCCGCATCGGCGTGATCGCCGCGACGCTGCTGGTGTTCACCCTGGTCCTCGCGAACTTCTTCGATGCCATGGGCACCATGACCGGTCTCGGCAAGGAAGCCGGACTCACCGACAAGGACGGCAACCTGCCCAACGTCGGGAAGGCCCTGGTCGTCGAGGGTGCCGGCGCGATCGTCGGTGGTGGCGCGTCGGCGTCGTCGAACACGGTGTTCGTCGAGTCGGCCTCGGGTATCGCCGAGGGTGCGCGCACCGGTCTGGCGAACGTCGTGACCGGCGTGCTGTTCCTGCTGGCCATGTTCCTCACCCCGCTCTACGAAGTGGTTCCGATCGAGGCGGCCGCGCCCGCACTGGTCGTCGTGGGTGCGCTCATGATCGGTCAGGTCCGCGACATCGACTTCTCCGATTTCGCCGTGGCGCTGCCCGCCTTCCTGACGATCATGGTGATGCCGTTCACCTACTCGATCGCCAACGGCATCGGCGTCGGATTCATCACCTGGGTGGTCCTGCATGCGGCCGGAGGGCGGATCCGCACGATCCACCCGATTCTCTGGATCGTCGCGGCGCTCTTCGCGGTGTATTTCGCGATCGATCCGCTCACCGAAATTCTCACCTAGTCGCGTCGGGCCGCGTCCGGGCCCAGGTGACGTATTGTGCTCGCCATGATCTCGGATACACGCGCACTAGCAGGCGACCTCGCGATCGCCGTTGTGCGTCTGACGCGTCATTTACGGGGGAGACGCACAGATTCCCGGGTCACCTTGACTCAGCTGTCGGCTCTGGCGACGCTGGGTTCGGAGGGGGCAATGACACCGGGGGCGCTGGCAGCCCGTGAGCGCGTTCAGCCGCCGTCGATGACACGGGTCATCGCGTCACTGCACGACCTGGGCTTCGTCGGGCGCACGCCGCACCCGACCGACGGCCGCCAGATCATCGTGACGCTGTCCGATTCCGGGAAAGAGATGCTCGCCGACGAGGCGCAGGCCCGTGAAGCATGGCTGACGGAGCGTCTCGAGAAGCTCGATCCGGCCAGCCTTACGACGCTCCGCAGCGCCATAGATATCCTCTCGGCACTGGTGAACGACGAGAACTGATCCGCGACGGGGGGCTGAACAGGTGACACGCGAGAGCGACGAGGTCTTACCGACTCCACCCGACCTGCTCGGCATGCCGGGATACCTCGCGCGCCGGCTCTACCAGGCGTACACGGCGTACTGGGGCAAGTACGTCGATCCTGTTCTGACCGGACCGCAGTTCTCCGTGATGACCGCGGTGCGCCTGTTCCCGGGCTCCGATCAGGGAAGCATGGCCGTCGCGGTCGCCCTCGACAACTCCACGATGGCCGACCTCTCGCGCCGCCTCGAAGTGCGCGGCCTGCTCGCCCGGATCCCGGACACCTCCGACGGCCGGAGAAAGTTGCTGTACCTCTCGCCGGAGGGTGAGACGGTGCTCGACAAGGTGACGGCGCGGGTGACCGCACTGAAGGGGCCGTTGCTGTCGCCCCTGCCGGAGGACGAACAGGTGCAGTTCATCAGGACGCTCCAGCGCGTCGCAGAGCACTGGGAACGGCTCGCCGGCAGCTGAGCTCGAACCGCCGTCGCACGCGGTGACCGCGCAGAATTCACCGATGGCCGGTCGGGTGCCCCGGCCCGGCCGTAGCATCGGGGTGTGGTTCTCTTCTACGAGATCTTGCTCGTGCTGGCGTCCGTGGCGATCGTCTGGTTCTCGATCTACGTGCTGTACCGCCTCGTTACCGACGGTTCCTCCGACCACCGCTGACGCCACGCGCCGTTCAGGCCCGCACCCGGAAGGGTGATCGGGCTCGCTCGTGGTCCCGGACGGGCCGAGGTACCGCCGCCCCGCGCCTGCGCGACCGGTCCGGACCCGGCGGGTTCGTGCTCCGGTCTGCTGGGACAATGAGCATGTGGTTCACGTTATCGACATCGACGACCCGGCCGACCCGAGGCTGGACGACTTCCGCGATCTCAACTCTTCGGATCGCCGGCCCGACCTTCCCGGCGGCAAAGGACTCGTGATCGCCGAGGGCGTTCTGGTGGTGCAGCGGATGCTCGATTCGCGGTTCGCGCCGACAAGCCTGCTCGGCGTCGACCGGCGCCTCGGGGAACTTGCCGACGACCTGCGCGACGTCGACGTCCCGTTCTTCCGGGCCGACGCCGACGTCATGGCCGAGGTGGTGGGGTTCCATCTCAATCGCGGTGTCCTCGCGGTTGCGAACCGTCCCGAGCCGCTCGAACTCGGCGACGTGCTCGAGAAGGCCACGACCGTAGCGGTGCTCGAAGGCGTCAACGATCACGAGAACATCGGTTCGATGTTCCGCAATGCGGCCGGGCTCGGAGTCGACGGGGTGCTGTTCGCGAAAGGCTGCGCCGACCCGCTGTACCGGCGGGCGGTGCGGGTGTCGATGGGGCACGTCCTGCGGGTGCCGTTCGCCTCTGTGGACCGGTGGCCGCACGATCTGGATATCTTGCGGAACAAGGGTTTCCAGCTGATCTCGCTCACTCCCGATCCGCACGCCGTCCCCCTTTCCGCAGCGATGACCGGCGAGAAAGTCGCGTTGCTCCTCGGCGCCGAGGGCCCCGGACTGACCGAACACGCGATGCGTGCAACCGACGTGCGCGCGCGGATCCCGATGGCCCCGGGCACCGACTCGCTCAATGTCGCCACGGCCGCCGCGATGGCGTTCTACGAACGGGTCCGGATTCCGCGCTGACCGGGCTACAGGCTGACCGGTGGCTACAGGCTGACCTGTGGCTACAGGCGGGCAGTGCGCCGCCACCACGAGGGACGGCGACGCCGGGGCGCCGGTGCGGTTTCTTCCCGGTCCCGCAATTCGAACCCGCACACCTCGATGTCGGCGGGATCGGGTTCGGCGGCGAGCCGCCCCACATACCGGAAGCCGAGCCACGCGGCGTTGGCGTGCTCGACGAGTCGGCGAGGGTGGAAGGGGAGCGAGTGCGGCGGGGGAGCGACCTCGGCCGGCCAGCGGATCGGATGCTCGCCGGCCCAGAACGGACGTTCCCACGCGAACGGGACGCCCTCGTCCTCGAAGAACTCCACGGTGCTCGCCCCGAACGCCCGTCGGAGCGTGCCGCGCTCCCATGCGGCAAAGGCGCCCCATGCCCCGGGTGCGTCGGACACGGTGAGAAACGTGTGTTCGGCCGCGAGGGTCTGCCGCCACCGCAACGGCAGCTGCGAGGGGGTGCGGAGCGACAGTTCACTACTGCAGACGACGGTGACGCCGGGGTAGCTGCCGACGAAGACCTGCTTGCCCCCGGGATCGCCGCCGTGCACCGCGAGTGAGAGCGGAACCCGGCCGATCGCAGCGGGATGCCGGTCCGGAAAGAGGCGCCCGAGCAGCGCGCGGGCCGCCTCGGGATCCGGCCGGGAGTCCCGAAGGACCGCGGCCGGATCGGGAGCGTCGACGTGCCACAGCGCCGAGACGATCGACGCCATCGGCGATCCCTCAGATGCGTCCGTTGCTGCGCACGCCGAGCAGCACGTCGTCCCAGGACGGGAGTGCGGGCTTACCGCGCTTGTCCCTGTTCGGCGAGTGCGGGGTGTGCGTCGCGGCGGGATCCTCGTGCTCGTCGGATGCGGTCACCGCGACCGTCTCGGTTCCGGGGGCTTCGAGAATGGCGGGTTCCGCACTGGGCTCGGCGACCGCGGGCTGGTCGAGCGGAATCGGGCTCGCCACGGCTGCCCGGCGCTCGGCGATCTCCGCTTCGGTCGAGTCGTCGACGTCGCGTGCGGAGTAGACCGGGGTCAGGTATCGCAGCGGACGGCCGCAATCCGGGTCCACGAGGTCTGCCGCGATGTCGTCGAGCGCGGTGATGGTGCCGCCGTGCGCATCCGGCTGGTAGCGCCAGTGCGCGGTGTTGGTGGACCGGCCCGCCTGCCACTGCAGTTCTGCGACCCAGTGCCCGTCGTCGTCGCGCCAGGCATCCCACGTGGCCTCGTCGAGGTTGTGGCCGCGGGCGCGGAACGCCTGCGTCACGATCTCGAGGAGGGTTTCGACCGTGGGTCCGTCGGGCCGGACGGGGTGACCCTTCTTCGCCATGTCGGCCGCCCGGGACCGTTCGAGCAGCACCGGGTAGGCGAAACGCTCGACCTTGGCGATCGGGATGCCGGCCTCCTGGGAGACCTGTTCGACCGACGCGCCGCCACGGATCCGCGCCTGGATCTCGCGGGGACGGAGCTGGCTCGTGGTTTCGATCTGGATCTGGCCCAGGCGGGCGAGATCGCCGCGTGATGCCGCACGCAGGGTGTCGTCCACCGGAATACGGAACTTGTCACCCGTGTTGGGATCGGCGAGCACGACATATTTTGCATCGGGCTCGAGACCGACCACTCGAAGCTCTCGCACCTTTGACCTCCTCGCGCGCCGATCGCGATTGACCCGCCCGACTGTAATCGAGTCGTCACATTTCGTGGCGCGGACACGCCGCGCCACGCCGGGCGACGTCACACGATTTCCCCCAGGACGCGTTATGGTCCTAGGTTCACCGAAATGTCTCGATCTTAGGTTGAGGGTTGGGTACGGGAGAGGGGCCGAGCCCCGCTGAGGACCCGGCCCCTCGCGACCGTCGCTGACTACCCGTTGCTCAGAGCTGCGAAACCACCCAATCCACGCATTTCGTCAACTGCGTGACGTCCTCGGGATCGATCGCCGGGAACATACCGACGCGCAACTGGTTGCGCCCCAGCTTCCGGTACGGCTCGGTGTCGACGATGCCGTTGGCGCGCAGGATCTTTGCGACCTTCGCCGCATCGACCGAGTCGGCGAAGTCGATCGTTCCGACCACCTGCGAGCGCAGCGCCGGATCGGTGACGAACGGCGTCGCGAACTCGGAAGCCTCGGCCCACTCGTACAGGCGCGACGACGAATCCTTGGTGCGGCTCACGGCCCAGTCGAGGCCACCGTTGGCGTTGAGCCACTCGATCTGGTTCGCGAAAAGCAGCAGGGTGGCGAGCGCCGGGGTGTTGTACGTCTGGTCCTTGCTGCTGTTCTCCACCGCGATCGGCAGCGACAGGAAGTCCGGGGTGTACCGGCCGGACGCCTTGATCTCGGCAACGCGCTCGAGCGCGGCCGGGCTCATCAGCGCGATCCACAACCCGCCGTCCGCCGCGAAGCACTTCTGCGGAGCGAAGTAGTACACGTCGCTGTCGGCGATGTTGACCGGCAACCCGCCGGCACCCGAGGTGGCGTCGATCGCGATGAGCGCGTTCGACGACCCGGCCGGACGCTGCACGGGCACAGCCACACCCGTCGACGTCTCGTTGTGCGCCCAGCCGATCAGGTCGGCGGACGCGTCGGCCACGATCTCGGGAGCCGATCCGGGCTCGGAGCCCATCACGATCGGATCGCCGATGAACGGATTCTTCTTGGCGACGGAGGCGAACTTCGACGAGAACTCGCCGTAGGTGAAGTGCTGCGACCGTTCGCGGATCAGGCCGAACGCGGCTGCATCCCAGAATGCCGTGGTGCCGCCGTTGCCGAGGACGACCTCGTAGCCGTCGGGCAGGGCGAACAGCTCGCGCAGGCCGGAGCGCACCCGGGCCACGACGTCCTTGACCGGCTTCTGCCGGTGGCTGGTGCCGAATACCGAAGCGCCGACGTCGACGAGCGACTGGAGCTGCTCGGGGCGAACCTTCGACGGGCCACAGCCGAAACGGCCGTCTGCGGGCTTGAGGTCGGCGGGAATGATCGGTGAAGCGTCTGCCATCGGAATGCGTGTCCTAAGCGTCGAGTGACATGGTGCAGATGTAGTCTAGACCGCTTGCGTGAGCGTCCGACCGGGTGCGTCAGCGGTGGGAGATCGACTCCCAGCCGGTGACGGCCTCGACGGACCGAGGATCCGGCCCGGTGTAGATCGCGGCGGGACGCACCAGCCTGCCGAGACGCTTCTGCTCGAGGATGTGCGCACACCAGCCCGCGGTCCGCCCGCACGTGAACATCGCCGGCATCATCGCGGCCGGAACCTCGGCGAAATCGAGGATCACGGCGGCCCAGAACTCGACGTTGGTCTCGATGGCGCGGTCGGGACGGCGTTCCCGCAGTTCGGTCAGCGCTGCCTGCTCGAGTGCCGCAGCGGCCTCGAAGCGCGGAGCGCCGAGTCGCTCGGCGGTGTCGCGCAGCACGCGGGCACGGGGATCTTCGGCGCGATACACACGGTGCCCGAAGCCCATGAGCTTCTCTTTGCGGTCCAGGATGCCCTGGACCACGGCGCGCGGATCGCCGCTGCGCTCGGTCTCCTCGATCATCGGCAGCACGCGCGCCGGGGCACCGCCGTGCAACGGACCCGACATCGCACCCACGGCGCCGGACAGTGCGGCAGGCGCATCGGCACCGGTGGACGCGATCACCCGGGCGGTGAAAGTGGAGGCGTTCATACCGTGCTCGGCAGCCGACACCCAGTAGGCGTCGATGGCCTCGACGTGCTTCGGGTCGGGCTCGCCCTTCCAGCGCACCATGAACCGTTCGGTCACGGTCTTCGCCTGGTCGACCTGCTCCTGGGGTACCGCCGGCTGGTAGATGCCGCGCGCCGACTGAGCGACGTACGACAGTGCCATCACCGCGGAGCGCGCGAGGTTGTCGCGGGCGGTCGCGTCGTCGATGTCGAGCAACGGCTGGAAGCCCCAGATGGGCGCGAGCATCGCGAGGCCCGCCTGCACATCGACGCGCACGTTGCCGGTGTGGATCGGGAGCGGGAAAGGCTCGGCGGGATGCAGACCCCGGCCGAACTCGCCGTCGACGAGAAGTGCCCACACGTCACCGAAGGTCACGCCCCGAGCGACGAGTTCTTCGATGTCGACACCGCGGTAACGCAGTGCGCCACCGTCCTTGTCGGGCTCGGCGATATCACTGGTGAAGGCGACGACGCCTTCGAGACCTGCGACGAAATCCTCGGGTACAGACGCGCGCGGTGCCATGCGAATGGGCTCTCCTCTTTCGTGTGCCGCCCGATCCGAGCCGCACTGCCGGTGGAATGAGGACACCGGTGACTGTGATCGGCACCCCACTCGAGTCGTCAGGTGAACTCTAGTCCTCGACCGCGTGTCTTCGGGCGTCGGCCGTCCCGGAGTACCGTCTTCGTCCGTGCAGCCCGAACCACCGCGCCGACACGTGCCGGCAGACGATCTCGCGTCGATGCGTGCCGACTACAACCCGTCGGACCCGGCCGAAACGCTGTCCGCCGATCTCGGACCCGCGCTCGCCTCCGACGGCTGGCTGCCGTTGTTCCGGCAATGGCTGGCCACGGCCGTCGAGGCCGCCGTGCCCGAGCCCAACGCGATGGTGCTCGCGACCGTCGACGAGAACGGCGATCCCGCGACCCGGACGGTGCTGTGCAAGGCCGTCGGACCCGAGGGCATCACCTTTTTCACGAACTACGAATCCGACAAGGGACGCCACCTGGCCGCGCACCCGTACGCGTCCGTGACCTTTCTGTGGTTGCCGCTGCACCGCCAGGTCACGGTGCGCGGCAGGGTGGATCGCGTCGCGCCCGAGGAGACCGCGGCGTACTGGCGGACCCGGCCGCGCGGGTCGCGGCTCGGTGCGTGGGCGTCGCAGCAGTCGCGGCCGGTCGCGTCTCGCACAGACCTCGAACACGCACTCGTCGAGGCGGGCAGAGAGTACGGTCTCGGATCCGACGAGGACATTCCCGTTCCGCCGTTCTGGGGCGGATTCCGGATCAGTCCGGACACCGTCGAATTCTGGCAGGGGAGACCCGACCGTCTGCACGACCGGATTCGTATGCGGCTCGTGGACGGAGCGTGGTCCGTCCGGCGTCTCCAGCCGTGAGACGCATCCTCGCCGACACCACACCGCTGCAGAACAAGGACTTCGCGCGGCTGTGGTGGGCCGGTGTCGTGACCGTGATCGGCGCCCAGATGGCGATCGTCGCGGTACCGCAGCAGATCTACGAGATCACCCGGAACTCGGCCTATGTCGGGCTCACCGGTGTGTTCGGTCTCGTGCCGCTCGTCGTGTTCGGGCTCTGGGGTGGCGCGCTCGCGGACGCCATGGACCGGCGCACCTTGCTGACCATCACCTCGGTCGGCCTCTGCGTCACCTCGCTGCTCCTGTGGGCTCAGGCCGCAGCGGGTTCGGGCAACGTGTGGGTGCTGCTCGGCGTGTTCTCGGTGCAGCAGGCGTTCTTCGCGGTGAATCAGCCCACCCGCGCGGCCGTGATCCCGCGCGTGCTTCCCACGGGCCAGATCGCTGCGGCGACCTCGCTCAACATGACCGTCGTGCAGTTCGGTGCGATCGCCGGTCCGCTGCTTGCCGGGGTGCTCATCCCGATGGTGGGGTTGTCGACGCTGTACCTGCTCGACGCGGTCTTCCTGCTCGCGACGCTCTGGGCCGTCGTCCGGCTGCCCCCGATCCCGCCGCTGGGAGAGGTGACGCGGGCGGGACTGCGCGCGGTGCTCGACGGATTCCGTTACCTGTCCGGGCAGAAGATCCTGTTGGCCTCCTTCGTCGTCGATATCGTCGCGATGGTTTTCGGAATGCCGCGCGCATTGTTTCCTCAGATCGCTCACGAAACCTTCGGGGATCCGGTGCAGGGCGGATTCGTCCTCGGCGTGCTGTTCGCGGCGATGTCGGTGGGAGCCGTTGTCGGAGGCGTGTTCTCGGGGTGGCTGCCGAGAGTGCGGCGCCAGGGTCTCGCGGTGATCGTGTGTATCGCGCTGTGGGGCGTCGCGATGGCCGGATTCGGGATCGTGGTGTGGTTCGCCGATTCGGGCGGGAGCGCGCTGCTGGTGTGGCTCGCGGTGGCGTTCCTCGCGTTCGGCGGGGCGGTGGACATGGTGTCGGCGGCGTTCCGGTCGACGATGCTGCAGACCGTCGCGACCGACGAGATGCGTGGCCGGTTGCAAGGAGTCTTCATCGTCGTCGTCGCCGGCGGTCCCCGGATCGGCGACGTGCTGCACGGTGCCGCGGCCGCCGCAGCCGGGACCGCGGTTGCGGCAGCGGGTGGCGGTGTCCTGGTGATCGTCGGCGTCGCGGTGTGTGTCTTCGCGTTCCCCGCCTTCGTCCGGTACCGCGTCGAGAGAACCCTGTCGTAGCGCGCGCTCCACGCGGCGGTGGCGGAACTCACCCCTGACGAATTCGAGGTGGGCGGGTCCGAAGCGGAAGATGGAACGGGCCGGACACAGCCGTCCGGACTTCTCTTTCGCGTACCTCGTGCACTCTCCGAAGGCTCTCTCATGACCACGGCTCCCGCCTGCCCACCCGACGACGTCCGGATCGACGACGGTCCGCGGGCAGGGCGCACCCGCGCCATGTGGGCACTCGCGCTCGGCGGGTTCGGAATCGGCACCACCGAATTCATGGCGATGGGCCTGCTTCCCGACATCGCGGCCGGGCTCGGTGTCTCCGAGCCGACCGCCGGGCACGTCGTGTCCGCATATGCCGCCGGCGTCGTGGTCGGTGCACCGCTCATCGCGACCCTGACCGCCCGGGTACCGCGCAAGACGCTGCTGATCGCCTTGATGGTCGCGTTCACGATCGGTAACGCGGCGACGGTGCTGGCACCGGGCTACGGCGCGCTCGTGGCCTCCCGGTTCGTTGCCGGCTTGCCGCACGGCGCGTACTTCGGCGTCGCCGCAATCGTCGCGGCGCATCTCGCCGGTCGGGGACAGCGGGCGCGGGCCGTCGCACTCGTGATGATGGGACTGTCGGTCGCGAACGTGATCGGGGTGCCCGCGGCGTCGTGGCTGGGTATGGCACTGGGCTGGCGCATCGCGTTCGGCCTGGTCGCGGTGATCGGGGTGGCCACCGTCGCCGCGGTCGTCGCGTGGGTGCCGGACCTGTCCATCCGTACGACGAGCGTGCGGACCGAGCTGGGTGCTCTGCGCCGCAAGCAGGTGTGGATGACGTTGGGCGTCGCGACGATCGGCTTCGGTGGTGTGTTCGCGGTCTACACCTACATCAGCACCACCCTGACCGACGTCGCGGGCGTACCGAAATCGGTGGTCCCGGTCGCCCTGATGCTGTTCGGGCTCGGCATGGTCGTGGGCAACGCGGTGGGAGGTCGCCTCGCCGACCGCGCTCTGGTGCCGGGCATCTTCATCACCGTGGGTGCGCTCGGCGTGCTGCTCGCCGTGTTCGTCGTCGCGGTGCACAACCCGTACACGGCTCTGGTGATGGTGTTCCTGCTCGGCGGCGGATGCGCGGCGGTCGGTCCGGGGCTGCAGGTCCGGCTGATGGACGTCGCGGACGATGCCCAGACGCTCGCGGCGTCGCTCCACCACGCCGCGTTCAACCTCGCCAACGCGATCGGCGCCGCGATCGGCGGTGCGGTGATCGCCGCCGGATTCGGGTACACCGCACCGGCCGCTGCCGGAGTGATCCTCGCGGCGGCAGGTGTGCTCATCTTCGCGATCGCGGTGCGAATGAAGGACGACAGCGGCCCCGCGCGGGGGGAGGCAGCGGCCACCGAAGCGCGGTAACCGCTGTCCGAGCCGCCGGGATGTACGGCTCAGCGCACCCGTTCCCTGAAGACCACACGATCCAGCGCCGCGACATACCGGTCGATGTCGGCGCCGGTTCGCCACACGAGACGCACCTGCAGCGCGGTCGCGGCGGGAGCCAACTGCAGCCACGCGACCCCCGGCGCCGAACCGGGCCTCGTGGTCGACATCCCGAAATGGGTGCCCGCAGCCACTGCGGCGAGGACGGCGCGGTCGTCCGGCGCAGTCGTCGTCTCGACCTCGAGACCGCGTTCGCGCAGTAGATCACGCACGGCGTCGAAGGCCCCGGGGTTTCCTGTTCGTGCAGGGGCTGCGAACGCCAGATCGGAGAGCATCGGGAACCGAGGCCGTTCGGCGTGGGCGCTGCGATGGTCCTTCGGCACGACGACCCACCGCGGAATCTTGGTGACGGGCCCGGCCTCCACGCCGTCCACGAGCGTGGGAAGTTCGACGACGGCGAAATGGCATCTGCCCGACCGCACCGCCTCGATCAGGTCGACGGTGGTCCCCGATTCGGTCGTCACCGCCGCATCGGTCTCGGCGCACAAGGCCGCGACGCACGCGGTGAGCAACCGGTCCGGGAGCGCGACGCAGGCGCCCCAGCGGACCACTGCGCGGGCGCCGGCCACGCGGACCGCTTCCGTGAGAAAACGGTCGGAGTCGTCGAGGAGCGAGCGGGCGTGGGGAAGCAGGTGCGCACCGGCGGAAGTGAGAACGGCACCCTGCTGCGTGCGGTGGACGAGCGGGGTCCCGATGTACTCCTCGAGGCGCCGAAGTCCTTGGGACAGTGGAGGTTGCGTCATCTCCAGTTCGGCTGCGGCGCGCCCGAAGTGTCCTGTGTCGGCGACCGCGACGAAGAACCGGAGATGACGGATCAGATCCATGGCCGACATTCAACCAGCGTCCTCGACGCCGTCCCCGCTTTTACCGGAAGTGCGGCCAGTGTCGGCCTCGTACAGGGCTGTCACCAGCGGTGATACTTTTTCCGACTTGCCCCGGCCTCCGTAAAGTATTGGCATCGGCGAGAGGCCGGATGCTGTTGTAGCTGCATGGCAACACCACCCGCAGTCGACCGAACAGCACTGTCCCGCAGAGGCTTTCTCTCCGGTGCCGTCGTCCTGTCGGCCGCTCCGATCCTGGCCGCATGCGGCGCATCGGGCAGCACGATGCCACCGGATGCGACCCCGGCCGCGAGGGGCGTACCGGAGACACGGTTGCAACTGCCCGCGCTCGACGCACGTCTCGCCCGGATCGAGAACGACCACAAGGTCCGGCTCGGGGTGTTCGCGCACTCGCCGATCGACGGTCGGAGCTGTTCATACCGCGGCGACGAGCGATTCGCGATGTGCTCGACCTTCAAGATCTACGCAGCGGCCGGAATTCTGCGTCTCGAATCCCTCGGCCGGCTGACCCTCGACGAGACCATTGCGGTCGAGCCCGCCGACATCGTCGTCAACTCGCCTGTGACGACCGAACATCAGGGCCGCGTCATGACCGTGGGTCACCTGTGCGAGGCCGCGCTGACCCGAAGCGACAACACCGCCGCGAACCTCCTGTTGCGACGCCTCGGCGGACCGGACACGGTGACAGCCCTCGCGCGGGCTGTCAACGACAAGGCGACTCGCCTCGACCGGTGGGAACCCGAACTGAACGAAGCGGGGCGCGGCGACGAGCGCGACACCACGACCGCCGCCGGGCTCGGAGCGGGGTGCCACGAACTGCTTCTCGGTGCGGGGCTGCCGCCGCAGCAACAACGCACCCTCGCGGGGTGGATGCGGGGGAGCCTCACGTCCGACAAGCGCATCCGTGCGGCACTGCCGCCGGGCTGGACCGCGGCCGACAAGACGGGAGGAGGCGACCACGGGACGGTCAACGACGCCGGGGTCGTGTGGTCGCCTCAGGGGGATCCGCTCGTGCTGGTGGTGCTCTCGGATTCCACCACCGGTGACCCCGACGTGCCGATCGACGACGTCCCGACGGTGGCCGCCACCGCGGCCGTGATCGAGGCCATGACGACCGGTATGTGATCCGGGACTGCGGGGCAGGTTGGCGGTACGGACAGGTCAGCCGCCCGAATGGGTAGTGCGATCGCCCGCCGCCCGCAAGACTGGGTACATGTCCGACTCGATCCACCACTCGCAACGCGATCACCCGACCGATTCCCGGCCGGGAGACGGTCCCGCGCATTACGTGATCCGCGGCGGCGGCTACCGGGCCGAGGTGTCCGAGGTGGGCGCGGCGGTGCGTGAACTGGTGTACGACGATCCGTCCGGCCCCTACCGGCTCGTCGAGAGCGGGCCGGCCGAGGAACCGTGGCTGTACGCGGGCGCCGTGCTGGCGCCGTGGCCGGGTGGGGTGCGCGACGGCCACTTCTTCTTCGACGGAATCGAACACCAACTGGCGGTCACCGACCCGCGCCGGAAGACCGCCGTGCACGGCTTCGCCTGGAACAAGAAGTGGGACCTCGTGTCGCACACGGCTACCCGTGTCGAGCAGGTGCTCGAGGTCGGATTGCAGAAGGGATGGCCCTACCGGCTGCTGCTCACCGCGATCCACGAACTCGGTGAGTACGGGCTCGTCGTCACCCACACCGCGACCAACATCGGCGATTTCCACGCACCGTTCGGTCTCGGCGTGCACCCGTATCTGCGGGCCGGTGAGACCCCCCTCGACGAGTGCAGCCTGCACCTGGCGGCGGGTACCCGCGTTCCGATCGACCGCGAACGTGGTCTTCCCACCGCGTACTCACAACCCGTCACCGGTACCGAGTACGACTTCACCGCACCGCGCTCCCTCGCCGGTGTACGGCTCGCGACACCGTTCAGTGCCCTCGACGAGGACGCCGACGGTGTGGTGCGTCATCGTCTCTGCGGTCCCGACGGGCGCGGTGTGGAATTGCGAACGGTGCCGGAGTTCGGGTGGCTGTATGCGACCACCGAGACGGCCGGGTCCGGGGGTGCTGCGGAGCGTTCGCTCGCTCTGATTCCCGCGACGTGCCCTCCTGATGCGTTCAATCTGGGTATCGACGAAGTGGTCCTGCAGCCGGGGCAGGGCTGGGACGCCAGCTGGGGCCTGGGTGCGGTGGGTTTCTCCGGGTGACGCACGGGCGCCGCGAACGGCAGGAGGCGGGGTGGCAATGGCGCTACCACACGGATCGCGTACGATTACCCCAGGTAAGCGGCGTGCGCCGACCTTGCGGCGGAGTTTCCGAGGGTGCGGGCCGACGTCCGACGTCGATATCAACGAAACACTGTGCGGGGACTTTCGACCGACCCTGGCTGGGCGCACGCGCTGCGCTACGGCTAGGTTCTACCTGAATGTTCGGAAGTTTCTCGTAGGTCTGAGCTTGAGAGGGATCCTTCGTGCCCGCTGAGAATGAACCCACAACCGCCCTCAGCTACCCCGGTGGCGAGCACGCGATGTCGATCGCCAAAGCAACGGAAGGCAATGACGGTATCGAGCTGGGCAAGCTCCTTGCGGAGACCGGGTACACCACCCTCGACCCCGGTTTCGTCAACACTGCCTCCACCAAGTCGGCGATCACGTACATCGACGGTGAGAAGGGCATCCTGCGTTACCGCGGGTACCCGATCGAGCAGCTTGCCGAGAAGGCCAGCTTCATCGAGGTCAGCTACCTGCTGATCTACGGCGAGCTGCCCACGTCGGACCAGCTCGAGACGTTCACCGACAAGATCCGCCGGCACACGCTGCTGCACGAGGACCTCAAGCGCTTCTTCGACGGCTTCCCGCGTAACGCGCATCCCATGCCCGTCGTGTCGAGCGCCGTCAATGCGCTCTCGGCGTACTACCCGGACTCGCTCGACCCGGACGACTCGGAGCAGGTCGAGCTGTCGACGATCCGCTTGCTCGCCAAGCTCCCGACGATCGCCGCGTACGCCTACAAGAAGTCCGTGGGCCAGCCGTTCCTCTACCCCGACAACTCGCTGTCGCTGGTCGAGAACTTCCTGCGGATGACGTTCGGTTTCCCGGCCGAGCCGTACGAGATCGACCCCGAGATCGCGCAGGCTCTCGACATGCTGCTGATCCTGCACGCCGACCACGAGCAGAACTGCTCGACGTCGACGGTGCGTCTGGTCGGCTCGTCGGACGCCAACCTGTTCACGTCCATCTCGGGCGGCATCAACGCGCTGTGGGGCCCGCTGCACGGCGGTGCGAACCAGGCTGTGCTGGAGATGCTCGAGCAGATCAAGAACTCGGGCGGCGACGTCAACGAGTTCGTGCGCAAGGTCAAGAACAAGGAAGACGGCGTGAAGCTCATGGGCTTCGGGCACCGCGTCTACCGCAACTACGACCCGCGCGCCGCGATCGTCAAGAAGACCGCCGACTCGATCCTCAAGAAGCTCGGTGCGGGCGACGAACTGCTCGAGATCGCCATGAAGCTCGAAGAGGCCGCGCTCACCGATGACTACTTCATCGAGCGCAAGCTGTACCCGAACGTCGACTTCTACACCGGTTTGATCTACCGCGCCATGGGCTTCCCGGACCGCATGTTCACCGTGCTGTTCGCGTTGGGCCGCCTGCCGGGCTGGATCGCGCACTGGCGCGAGATGCACTCCGACCCGACCCTCAAGATCGGGCGCCCGCGCCAGATCTACGTCGGCCACACCGAGCGTGACTACAAGGGGATCGATCTTCGCTGACCGATCTGTCCGAGCGTGTGCGACGACTGCCACTCGACAAGGGAGAAGGACCTGTGAGTAAACCGGAGATCGAGTTCCAGGAGGGCCCCGCGCCCACCGAACTGGTCATCAAGGACATCACGATCGGTGACGGTCCCGAAGCCACGCCGGGTGCGGTCGTCGACGTGCACTACGTCGGTGTCGAGTTCGACACGGGCGAGGAGTTCGACTCGTCGTGGAGCCGTGGCGAGTCCATCCGCTTCCCGCTCGCCGGTCTCATCGCCGGCTGGCAGGAGGGCATCCCCGGTATGCGTGTCGGTGGGCGTCGTCAGCTGACGATCCCGCCGGAACTCGCCTACGGTCCCGCCGGATCGGGCCACCAGTTGTCGGGCAAGACGCTCGTGTTCGTGATCGATCTGCTCGACGTGCAGGTCCAGCCCGAACCGCCGGTCATCGAGAAGTCGGAAGGCCCCGCGCCCACCGAACTCGTGGTCGAGGACATCACCATCGGTGACGGTCCCGAGGCGCAGCCCGACGCGACCGTCGACGTGCACTACAAGGGCGTCGAGTACGAGACCAACGACGAGTTCGACTCGTCGTGGAGCCGCGGTCAGTCCGTCGCGTTCCCGCTCGGTCGGCTGATCCCGGGCTGGCAGCAGGGCATCCCGGGTATGCGGGTCGGTGGTCGCCGCAAGCTGACCGTGCCGCCGGAACTCGCATACGGTCCGGCCGGTTCCGGTCACCCCCTCGGCGGCAAGACGCTGGTGTTCGTGATCGACCTGGTCGACCTGCCGTAGTAATCCGTTTCATGAGGGCCCGAGTCCGGCGTATGCCGGACTCGGGCCCTCATGCATCCGGGCGCATTCACGAGCACGTGCAGGTTCTCGCTGCCAGACTGGGGTAATGGCAGTACGAGTGCAGGTGCCGGCGGAACTCCTTCCGCACCTGCGCCGCGCCCGCGACGTCGCCGACCGCGACTATGCGGAGCCGCTCGACCTCGTCGAACTCGCCGCCAACGCCGGCGTATCCAAGTTTCACTTCCTCCGGTGTTTCGCCGCGGTGTACGGCAGGACTCCGGGGGCCTACCTCGCCGAGCGGCGCATCGAACGAGCCCAGGACCTGCTGCGGGCGACCAACCTGACGGTCACCGAGATATGCCACGTCGTCGGGTACACCAGCCTCGGCTCGTTCAGCGCCAAGTTCCGGCAACTGGTCGGTACGTCACCGTCGGTGTATCAGGCGAAGTTCGCCGAGTCCGGTGCGCCGCGAATCCCCGGTTGCTACGTCTTCATGCACGGCCTGAGCGACCGGTCCTGAACGCCGCAATTTCGGAGAAGCGCAGGCACCGGCGCCGGCCCTAGGTTGGAATACATGATTACCAACATTTCTCTGGTCACCCTCTGGGTCACCGACCAGGACGCAGCCAAGAAGTTCTACACCGACACGATGGGATTCGTCGAAGGCACCGACGTCACGCTGGGCGACGGGTTCCGCTGGGTATCGATCCTGCACCCCGACCATCCCGAACTGCAGGTCACGCTCGCCAAGCCCGGCCCGCCCCTCTCCGACGACACAGCAGAAGCGATCCGGCGGGCACTGGACGCCGGAACCATGGGCGGATTCGGTCTCGCCACCGACGACTGTCACGCGACGTATCGCGAGCTCGCTGCCAAGGGGGTGGAGTTCGTTCAGCAACCGGCCGAACGGCCGTACGGCATCGAAGCCGTGATGCGGGACAACTCCGGCAATTGGCTGGTGCTCGTGGAGGCGCGAGAGTTCACCGGAGAGTCTCTCCCGCACTGAGTAATTCGAACACAATGCACCCTCGCGATCGAGTCGGTGCCGGGAACGTCGCCGGTACCGATCATCGATCGCGGGGGCGCGTGCGGGGCAACCGGACGACGAGGCGTGCTCCCCCGAGCGGACTCTCGTCCAGGTGTGCGTCGCCGCCGTGCAGGGTTGCCTGCTGCGCGACCAGTGCCAGTCCGAGCCCGGACCCGGTCCGGCGGGAATTCGATCCGCGCCGGAACCGTTCGAACACTGCCGAGCGTTCGTCGGCGGGGACACCCACTCCGTCGTCGTCGACGATCAGGCTGGTGGCGGCATCGTCCCTCGAGACGGTGATCCGAACGAGCGATGCGCCGCCGTGCCGGACGGCATTGGTGATCGCGTTGTCCACCACGAGTCGCAGGCCTGCGGGCAGGCCGCGCAGCGTCCGGCCGGCATCCCCGCGGACGTCCACGGTCAGGCCCGGATATCGGCGCATCGCGTCCGCGGCAGCGGTGTCGCAGATCTCGACGGGATCGACGTCGACGAAATCGCGGTCGGTGGACAGGTCGCCTCTGGCGAGGCGTTCGAGGTCGTTGAGGGTCGCTTCCAGCCGTGCCTGAGTGCGCGCGAGGTCGGTGAGTATCTCGGACCGGTCGTCCGCCTCGAGGTCGAGGGTCGTGAGTACTTCGATGTCCGTCCGCATCGCCGTGAGGGGCGTCCGCATCTCGTGTGCCGCTGCCGCCGCGAAGTCACGCGCCGTGGCCAGCGCGGCGTCGGTGGCGGCACGCGCGCGTGCCACGTCGTCGAGCATCGCGCCCACCGCCGACGCGAGTTCGTCGGCTTCCGTGACTCCGGAGGGGCGTGGCGAGAGATCCCGGTCGCGGGCGACGATCCGGCGGGTCAGGTCGACGAGCGGACGCACCGCGCCACCGCCGAGCAGCCAGCCGAGACCGGTCGCGGCGGCCACTGCGACGGCGCCGGCGATCAATACCTGCCGGTGCTGATCCGTGGTCACATCCTGCGCCTCGGCCAGCAGGACGGCCACCGACATCAGACCGCGATTCGATTCGATGGGGGTGGTGTACGCGCGGTAGTCGATCCCGTCGAGGGTGACGGTCTGCGCGCCGGGTTCGAGGACGGGCAGTTCCGTGGGCGTGCTCGCCCGCAGTGCGCCGTCGGGTTCCGCGCGGATCGTCATGGCGAACGCACCGCCGTCGCCGAATACCGGCAGGAACAATTCGGCGGCCGCGGCGTTGGCTGCCAGCACATCGGCGGCGAGGTCGAGGCGCCGGTCGAGTTGTGCCAGATTGTTGCGCGAAATTGCCAGCGCCACAATGACACCCAGAATCCCCACGACGATGGTCGTGCCCAGCGCGGTCGCGGTGGCCACTCGGGCGCGCAACGAGAACGAGCGGGGCACCTCAGGGCTCCCGGAGAACGAAGCCGACGCCGCGCACGGTGTGGACGAGCCGGGCGCGGCCACCTGATTCGAGCTTGCGGCGGAGATAGCCGACGAACACGTCCACGACGTTGGTGTCGGAGGTGAAGTCGTAGCCCCACACGAGCGACAACAGGCGCTCGCGGGAGAGCACGATGCCCGCATTGCGGGCCAGGACCTCGAGCAGCTCGAATTCGCGTTTGGTCATGTCCACGGGATCGCCGTCGACGAACACCCGCCGGCCCGCCGGTTCTATGCGCAGGGCGCCGACCCGCACCGCCTGATCGTCGGCCGGTGCGCGGCGGCGCAGCATTGCTTTGATACGCGCGACGAGTTCGGCGAGGACGAACGGTTTGGTCAGGTAGTCGTCGGCGCCGGATTCGAGCCCGGCGATGCGGTCGTCGACGGTGTCGCGGGCACTGAGCACGCAGATCGGGATGTCGTCCCCCGCACCGCGCAGGGTGGTGATGACGGCTGTCCCGTCGAGACCGGGCATGTTCATGTCGAGCACCATCACGTCGGGCCGCTCGGCTTCTACGACTTCGAGGGCTTCGGCACCCCCGGCGGCGGTCAACACCGAGAATCCGGAGAGGCGGAGACCGCGGTGCAGGGAGGCGAGGACGTCCGCGTCGTCGTCGACGACCAGCACAGAAGGGGATCCGCTCATGAAGGGCAGTATTCCCGTATTCGTGGCGTCGGCGCCAAGCATCGCGCGGTACCGTGCACCCACGGCTGCCACCCCGCCGGTCGTCCGGCCCGCCCGGATTGCTCTACTGGGTGCGCGCTCGATCGGTACTCCGCCGAAAGGACCCCTCCATGCCTGCTCCCGTGCTGTCCCGCCGCGACCTGGACTTCTTGCTGTACGACTGGCTCGACATCGAGTCCCTGACCACCCGTTCGCGGTTCGCGGAGCATTCCCGTGACACGTTCGACGCGGTGCTGGACCTGAGTGCGGACATCGCTACGAAGCATTTCGCGACGCACAACAAGAAGGCCGATGCCCAGGAACCCCGGATGGACGAGGACGGCCGCGTCGAGATCATCCCGGAGGTCAAGGCCGCACTCGACCTCTTCTCCAAGGCGGGGCTGATCGCCGGCGGGTTCGACGAAGCGCACGGCGGCATGCAGTTGCCCATCGCGGTTCTGCGCGCGTCGATGGCGTGGTTCCAGGCGGCGAATGCAGGCACCTCCGCGTACCCGTTCCTCACCGCGGCCAATGCGAGCCTGCTCGTCGCGCACGGCAGCGACGAGCAGATCGCCACCTTCGTGCCGCACATGCTCGAAGGCCGGTTCTTCGGCACCATGTGTCTGTCCGAGCCGCAGGCAGGCTCGTCGCTCGCCGACATCACCACCAAGGCCGTGCCAGTGGGCGACGGCACCTACCGCCTGACCGGAACGAAGATGTGGATCTCCGGCGGCGACCACGAATTGACCGAGAACATCGTGCATCTGGTGCTCGCCAAGATTCCGGGAGGCCCCGCCGGCGTCAAGGGCATCTCGCTGTTCATCGTTCCCAAGTTCCTCGTCGAGCCGGACGGCACGCTGGGCGACCGGAACGACGTCGCCCTGGTGGGCCTCAACCACAAGATGGGCAATCGCGGCACCACGAACACACTGCTGAACCTCGGCGAAGGCACGTACACACCGGGCGGAGAGGCGGGAGCGGTCGGCTATCTTCTCGGGGAGCCGAACAAGGGCCTGTCCTACATGTTCCACATGATGAACGAGGCACGGATCGGGGTCGGATTCCTCGCGACCTCGCTCGGCTACGCCGGATACCTCCAGTCGCTCGACTACGCACGCACCCGGACACAGGGCCGCCCACTCGGCGCGAAAGACCCGGCTTCCCCTCAGGTGGCCCTCGTCGAACACCCCGACGTACGCCGGATGCTGTTGGCGCAGAAGTCCTACGTGGAAGGTGCGCTGGCGCTCGGCCTGTACTGTTCCACCCTCGTCGACGAACAGCGGACCGCACCTGACGAGGCAGCCCGGTCGCGTGCGGGGCTTCTGCTGGACCTGCTCACCCCGATTGCCAAGTCGTGGCCGTCGCAGTGGTGCCTCGAAGCCAACAGTCTTGCGATCCAGGTGCTCGGCGGTTACGGGTACACCCGGGAATTCGATGTCGAACAGTACTACCGCGACAATCGCCTCAACCCGATTCACGAAGGCACCCACGGCATTCAAGGGATGGACCTCCTCGGCCGCAAGGTGATCATGCAAGGTGGCGCCGCGCTCGCGGTGCTGGGAGAGACCATCGGCGAGACCGTGACGAAGGCGCTGGACGCCGGTGGCGACGCCGCGGAGTACGCGCAGCAGTTGCAGCGTGCCGTCGTGCGGGTGGGGGAGACGACCACCGCCCTGTGGTCGACCGGCGATCCGGCTGTCGCGCTCGCAAATTCGACCGTCTACCTCGAAGCGGTCGGGCATGTGGTGGTCGCGTGGATCTGGCTCGAACAACTCCTCGCCGTGGGCGAGCGGGACGGCGCGTTCTACGACGGCAAGCGCGCGGCGGCCCGGTACTTCTTCCGATTCGAACTTCCGAAGACGGGGCCGCAGTTCGATCTGCTCGCGAGCCTCGACCGCACCACCCTGGACGTCGACCCCTCCGTCCTCTGATCCGGTGCCGCCGTGACAGCCGTCGCTGTCACGGCGGCGGCACGGTCAGCGACGGGCAGCGAGACGAGTGATCGTGACGCCCGCGACCGAGCGACTCTCGACGGGATCGAAGTGATGCGGTGCGAAGTCCGCGCGGAACAACGGTATTCCGTTGCCCGCCACGATCGGACTGACCTTCAGGACGAGTTCGTCGATCTCGGGTAACAGCGCGCCCGCGAGAGAGCCGCCCCCGCACAACCAGATTCCTCCGCCGTCCTGCTGCTTCAGTTCTCGCACGTACGCGAGCGGATCGCTGTCGACGAGTGTGACGGTGTCGTCCGGTGCTTCGCTCATCGTGGTGGAGAAGACGTACTGCTTCAGATGCTGATACGAACTCGTGACCCCGTCATCGAGGGACGGCTCCCACGTGCGTCTGCCCATGACCACCGCGTCGAAGTTCTTGTTCGGCGGGTCGATCCCGAGATGCGCACGCGCCTGGGTGGGGATCGTTTCCGGGAACTCCTCGACGAGTACCGACACCAGTTCGTCGGGTACCGGAAAGAAATCGAACCCGCCCGACGGGTCGGCGATGAACCCGTCGAGCGTGGTGGCCACGTAGTAGGTCAGTGTGCGCAAGAATGCTCCCGTCTCGGCAGTCAGGCCTGTGCCCGATCGACGAGCAACGTTAGGGCATGACGCACCGTCCGGGCGAGCACTTTTTGGGGGTCACCCTCGAATTGCTTTTCCTCGCACCGGGTTCCCTCCGGCCCGGTCGTAGCGAACCAGACTGTGCCCGGCGGGCGCCCGTCCTGCGAGTCGGGTCCGCCCGCCCCGCTCACGGCAACCACGATCTCCGCTTCGAGCAGGCGCGAGGTGGACTCGGCCATGGCCCGGACAGCTTGCTCGCTCACGACCGGTCCCTCGGGAACGCGGAGCAGACCGTGTTTCACTTCGCGTGAGTACGCGACGATGCCGCCGCGAAACCACTCCGAACTGCCTTTCGCGGCGCCGAGGCGCGCCGCCAGCGTTCCCGCGGTGAGGGACTCCGCGCACCCCACCGTCAGACTGCGCTCGGACGCGAGGTCGGCGAGTCGTTCGATCAAGTCGTCGGAACGATCGGTTCCTTCGACAATGTCGTCATCGGCCACGGGAAGCTCCTTCTCTGTCGTCTCGAATCCATCGGGTGAGCAGGGTGCCGTCGTCGTCGGCGACCAGGTGGGTCCGTCGCATGGGGGTGACGACGGGAGTCGGCGTCGAGGCGATGCGCCCCGCAGCGCCCGCCGCGAGAACGGGGGCGAACGTCAGGCACAGGTCGTCGACGATGTCGGCTTCGATCATGCTGCCGAACAATTGCGGACCTCCTTCGCACAGTACGCGCGTCCATCCGGCCTTCGTGACGGCGGCGAGCAGGGCTGCACCGTCGATGGTGTCGTCGGCGATCACCCGGACGTCGGCACCGGCGTCCTCCGCCCTGCGGCGGTTGGCGACAGGGGCGCTCGCACTGGTGAACACGATCGGAGGCACCGTGGTATCGGTGAACAGCCTCAGATCCGACGGGAAGTAGCAGGACGTCGTCACGACCGCGACGGGAGGCACGGCGTCGAGCCCGTCCGCTTCACGACGCGCACGAAGCGTCTCGCTGGTGCGCGCGCCCCCGTAGTTCTCGGTGCGCACGGTGCCCGCGCCGACGAGGATCACGTCCGCGAGTTCCCTGAGCAGCCCGAAGACCTTCTTGTCCGACGGGGTGCCGAGCGCCCCCGACCGGCCTTCCACCGCGACCGCGCCGTCGAGGGAGGACACGAAGTTCACGCGCATCCACGGGCGCTCGAGCCCTTCCGGATACGCGTACAACTGACGGAGCCGATCGTCGCCGACGTCGGTAGGGGAAGCGGGATCGTCGAGTTGGTGCATGCACCCGATCAGATCACGCCGGTTCGTTCCCCGCTATGTCACGCGCCGTGGCCGGCCTCCATGTCGCTCACGTCGCGGAAGGTCAGCAGCGTGTCCAGCTTCTCGCGGAGTTCACCCTCCTCGGGATCGAGCAGGAACCCCCTGTGGTCGCCGAGATCGAATCTGTCCAGCACGCGCCCGACGAACCAGCCGGCTGCGCCGTCGAGGATCGGCAGGCCGTGCGGGCCCTCGCTCCACGAGCACTGCGCGAACTTGTCGATCTCGTCGCCCGTCTGCTCCCCGAAAAGCTCCGATATCGAGCGGTTCTCGGGGGAGAGGACGTGCACGGCCAGGTACTCGGCGTCCTGGGCGACACGGAAGGTGTGGTTCTTGTTCGAGATGGCGACGAGGAAGCGTGCCGGATCGATGCCCGTCTGAGTCGTGAACCCGACGAGGCACCCGCTGCGTTCTTCTCCGCCGCGTGTCGTGACGATGTACATCGGGTAGTCGAGCTGGGACATGATGTCGGCGAACCCCTCGGAGGAGCCGCGGACTGCATCGGTGTCGGACATGCTCCGATCGTACGTTTTACGTAGTGCCGATACGGTTTGGTGCGGGCGACGGCGCGGTACCCGAGTGCCATGACGGACCAACACGGCGGGGACGGTGCGGCCGGCGCAACCGTGGCACCCGACGATGCGCGCAAGCCCGACTCTCCGACGGACATCGAGAAACCGTCGTGGAAATACGTGGTCAAGAGGACCGTGCGGGAGTTCAGCCGAGACCAGTGCACCGATCTGGCGGCGTCGCTGACCTATTACGCGATCCTGTCGCTGTTTCCTGCGTTGCTGGTCGTGGTCTCGTTGCTCGGCGTCTTCGGGCAGGGCCAGGCCACCGTGGATGCGGTGCTCCAGATGGTCGAGGAACTGGGACCCGCCTCCGCGGTCGACACCCTGCGCGGACCCATCGAACAGTTGGTGCAGGCACCCACCGCCGGCCTCGCCCTCGTCATCGGTGTTCTCGGTGCCCTCTGGTCGGCTTCCGGCTACGTGGGGGCCTTCGGCCGCGCCATGAATCGCATCTACGAGATCGAAGAGGGACGCCCGATCTGGAAGCTGCGCCCGCAGATGCTGCTGGTGACGGCGCTCGTCCTGGTCTTCGCGGGTGCAACGGGCCTGATGCTCGTGGTGAGCGGACCGATCGCCCGCACCATCGGTGACGTCGTCGGCCTGGGCGAGACAGCGGTGACGGTCTGGAATATCGCGAAGTGGCCCGTGATGCTGATACTCGTCATCGTCCTTGTGGCGGTGCTCTACTACGCCACGCCCAACGTCAAGCAGCCCAAGTTCCGGTGGGTGAGCGTCGGTTCTGTGATCGCGATCGTGGTCTGGATCGTCGCGTCGGTGCTGTTCGCGGTGTACGTCAGCAACTTCGGGAGCTACAACAAGACCTACGGTTCGCTCGCCGGTGCGGTGATCTTCCTGTTGTGGTTGTGGATCACCAACCTGGCACTGCTGTTCGGGGCCGAATTCGATGCGGAACTCGAACGTGGCCGGCAGTTGCAAGGTGGAATCGAAGCGGAGAAGACCCTCCAACTGCCCCCGCGCGACACCCGTGCGAGTGAGAAGAACCAGGCGAAGCATCAAGAACTGATCGAACGCGGGCGTCGCCTGCGTGGAGAAGTCGGCGACAACCAGGAAGGGGAACGAACATGACGGAACCGACCGGAGGGGGTGCGCGTCACGTGGCGGCCCAGCCCTCCGAACTGTCCACTGTCGAACTCACCGAACGGCTGACCGCGCAGGTCTCCACCCTCGTGCGCACCGAGGTCACCCATGCCCTCGACGAAGTGAAGTCCAAGGGCACCAGGATCGGTATCGGTGCCGGAATCTCCGGGGCCGGTGCGCTTCTGCTCTACCTCGGGCTCGCCACCCTCATAGCGGCGGGTGTGCTGGGGCTCGCGACCGCCGTGGACCCCTGGCTGGCGGCACTGATCGTCGCCGTTGTGGTTCTCGTGATCGGGGGCATCCTCGCGGCCGTCGGCGCCTCGAAGGCCAAGAATGCCGCGCCGCCGATGCCGGCACACGCGGTCGACAGCGTTCGGGCCGACGTGGCCGCCGCGAAGGGAGCAATGCAATGAGCCGACCCGACTCTTCCAACACCGGGCCCACCGAGTCGACCCCCAACGGGTCGGGCGGACCCGAGCCCGATATCGAACAGCAGCGCGCCGAACTCGCTGCGACGGTAGGCGAACTGACCGACCGGCTGGACGTGCCCACCCGCGTCAAGCACGCGGCCGACGAGCGCGTCGAAGCGGTACGGAACCGCCCCGACCTGCTTGCCGCAGCCGGGGCAGTTCTCGTCGCCGTCGTGCTGGTGGTCGTCTGGCGTCGCCGCCGCTAGACCCTCGCGGGGTCAGCCGCCCAGTTGCGCCCGAAGCGCCTCGAGCACTGCCGGGTCTTCGATCGTGGACGGCACGGTGTACTGCTCGTGGTCGGCGATCTGGCGCATGGTCTTTCGGAGGATCTTGCCGGATCGGGTTTTCGGCAGTGCCTGCACGACGGTCACGTCCCGGAACGTCGCCACCGCACCGATCTGGTCGCGCACCATTGCGACGAGTTCTTGTCGCAGGGTCTCGGGATCGATCTCCACCCCGGCCTTGAGCACCACGTATCCCGACGGGCGCTGACCCTTGATCTCGTCGTGGATGCCCACCACGGCGCACTCGGCGACCGCCGGATGCGACGCCACGACCGCTTCCATCGTGCCCGTCGAAAGGCGGTGTCCGGCAACGTTGATCACGTCGTCGGAGCGTCCGAGCACGAACACGTATCCGTCCTCGTCCACGAAACCCGAATCGCCGGTGAGGTAGTACCCCGGGAACGTGTCCAGGTACGACCTGCGGTACCGGTCCTCGTCCTGCCACAGACCGGTCAAGGTGCCCGGCGGAAGCGGAAGCCGGACGACGATGTTGCCTTCGGTGTTCGCCTTCACGAGTTCGCCATGGGCATCGACGATTTCGACGCGGTACCCCGGCACCGGCACCGTCGGAGAACCCGCCTTGAGCGGCATCGGATCGAGACCGCGCAGATTCGCGGCGATCGCCCAGCCCGTCTCGGTCTGCCACCAGTGGTCGACGACCGGGCGGTCGAGTACGCGGGTCGCCCAGGCGTAGGTGTCGGGGTCGAGGCGTTCCCCGGCGGCGAACAGCGTTTCCAGCGAGTCGATCGAATACTTCGCGAGTTCCTCGGCGTCGGGATCCGCCTTGCGGACCGCGCGGATCGCGGTCGGTGCCGTGAACAGCGCTTTGACGTTGTTCTCCGCGATGATGCGCCAGAACGCGCCCGCGTCGGGGGTGCCTACCGGCTTGCCCTCGTACAGCACCGTGGTGGCGCCGGCGAGCAGTGGGCCGTAGACGATGTACGAGTGCCCGACCACCCACCCGACGTCGGACGCGGTCCACCACACGTCGCCTGCACCGATGTCGTAGATGTTGCGCATCGACCACGTCAGCGCGACCGCGTGTCCGCCGTTGTCGCGGACGACGCCCTTGGGCTTTCCGGTGGTTCCGGAGGTGTAGAGGATGTAGAGCGGGTCGGTGGCGGCGACCGAGACCGGTTCGGCCGGCGACGAGTCGGCGACGAGTTCGTCCCAGTCGAACCACGCGGCGGACGACGTCTTGTAATCGGCAGCGGAACCGGGAATCTGTTCCCGATCCTTCACGATCACGGTGTGCGGGGGAGTCTTCGACAGCCCGAGAGCCGTCTCGACCATGGGGAGATACTCGACGGTGCGGCCGGGCTCGAGCCCACCCGACGCGGTGACGAGCACGACCGGACGGGCATCGTCGATGCGGGTCGCGAGTTCCTTCGCCGCGAACCCGCCGAAGACCACCGAGTGCACGGCACCGATGCGGGCGCACGCGAGCATCGCGATCGCGGCCTCCGGAATCATCGGCATGTAGATGATGACGCGGTCGCCGGCCACGACGCCCTGGTCGCGCAGCACTCCCGCGAATGTGGCGACCTCGTCGAGCAGTTCTGCGTACGTGTAGGTCTTCTTCGCCGGCACCATCGCCGAATCCCAGATCAGCGCGGTCCGGTCACCTGCACCTGCTGCGACATGCCGGTCGAGCGCGTTGACACTGGTGTTGAGAGTGCCGTCCGGGAACCACCGGTACGAGGGTGCGTGCGTGTCGTCCAGTGCGCGGGTGGGCGCGGTGTCCCAGTCGACGGCCTTCGCGGCCTCGAGCCAGAAGGCCTCGGGGTCCTCGACGCTCTGGCGGAACGCCTCCTCGTACGAGCTCATCGCCTGGTGTCCTTCCCTCGCACTGACAGTGGTGACCGCGTCACCCTATGTGACTGGCTGCGGCCCGGAACACGATGTGCGACGGGCGGCAGTGGTTGGGCGACGAGCGGGGTGCCGACGGAAGGGCAGTGGACGGAAGGGCAGTGGAGGAGGTGGGCGTGATCTCGCCCGTTCGGGGAATCCGGATCCCATGGCTCAACGAACCACACCCGCAGTCGCGGCGTCGAGTCGGTGGACCGACACCGACGGGATCAGATACCCGCGTGGCGATACGCACGCGTGGACGCCCGGCACCAACCAGACCCTGTGCGGAGTCCCGCTCTCCCGTGCCCGACTCGCCCGCTTCCCGCACGTGCCGTGGACCGACGCCCTGTACCTGGCCGAACTCGGGGAACACGGAGTCTTCCCGTGCCGTCGCTGTAGCGGGGCCACGCTCAGTGATCGGCGCCGGTGGACCCGCACCGATCCGCGGCCGTGACGGCTGGTCGCTGTGTGGGTGGTCGCCTCGATCCAACGCACCTACGAACGAGAACTACCACGCACGCTCCGGTCACACCGCATGCCGGACACCGCACGCAAAGTCGCCGCGCTCGCTGCGCCCAAGCGAAGGACCAGGTCTGCCGGCACCGAGGAAGGGGGGTCGGTGGCCCGTTGGCGGCGCCAGGGTGAGGCGGTGGGGGGAGGTGCGGGCCTTGCCGCTGCCGGGGAATCGCTGCAGGCGCGAGTCGAGGTAGGACGTGAGCGCGTCGACGAGTGCGGGCTCGGCGGTGAGGACGCGTTGCTTGTTTCCCTTGCCGTGCAGGGTAATCGACTCGAGTCGACCCGTGTCGTCGAGGTTGCGGAATTCCCCGATATTGAGGGTGACCAGTTCGGACAGGCGGCATCCGGTGAGCAGTGCGGTGAGGACGATTGCGAGGTCGCGCTCTCGCCAGGCGTGTGCGTTGTCGTCCTCGTCTGTGGTCAGCGCGGTGATCAGTTTCTGACCGCGTCCTGATCGAAGGCCTTCGGTACGGTCTTGGCGACCTTGGGGCGCAGGACCGCATCCATCGGGTCGGCAACGATCAGATCCGAGGTGAACAGGTAGCTGCCCAGGGCGTTCCAGGTCGACCAGCAGCGCAGGATCGAGGCTGGGGAGTGCGTGTCGGCGAGAGGTGCGGGAAGCCGGCATGGTTCCCCTGATCGGCCGATTTCTTCGATTCGGTCCTCTGCCGGTCCGGGGCCTGGTCGGTGCTTCGCCTGCGAGGTGGCGGCCCGGGTGGGAACATGGACGGTACTGACCATGTGATTTATCCTGTAATCAGGAGGTGGATGCCATGACAACCGCACACCCACGACCCGACCTCGCCGCCTACAACGACGCCGCCCGAATGACCCAATCGGAGCTGGTCACGGCGCTGCGTGAGCTGCTCGGCGCCAAGCTGGTCGCGTACCTGGGGAAGGTGAAAGAAACCCGCGCTGTGCGCCAGTGGGCAGAAGGCACCCGCACCATCAACAACGACACCGACGTCGAACGCCTCCGTATCGCCTACCGTGTCGCCCGGCTGATCGTCGAGCGCGATACCGCCGCCGTGGCCCAGACCTGGTTCCAGGGTCTGAACCCGATCCTGGACGACCGTCCGCCGGCGCTGCTGCTGCGCGAGGGCGATCTGTCCGATGTCGGCCCGAAGGTCCTTGCCGCTGCCCGGCAGTTCGCGGCGGTCGGATGAACGCACCGGATCGATCGTTGATCTCGACCCCGCGCGGCGATGTCCGCTGCTTCCACGTCGATGGCGTGGTCGCCTACCGCGTTGGCTACCCGCCGACCTCGTGGGAGTGGACACCGTGGGAGTTCGCCACCGACGGGCGCTTCACCGGCCGCTGGGACGATCCTGCGGGGATGTGGCGAACCCTGTACGTCGGCGCGACCCGCCTGTCGTGTTACCTCGAGGTCCTCGCCTACGCGCGCAGGAGCGAGGAGCTCAGCGCCGCGCTCGAGGAGATCGTCGACGACGAGCCAGATGAGTTCCCCACCATCGAACCGGGTCATATCCCGCGGTCGTGGATGTCGAGCAGGGTCACCGGCAGCGGAGCGATCAGCGGATGGTTCGTCGTGCCCGGCGACACCGAGTCGGTGGCCACCCTGCGAACCCTCTTCCGGCCCCACGCGATCCGGCACGGCCTCCTCGACCTCGACACCGCGGCGATCCGCGACGGCCGCCCGCGCGCCCTCACCCAGGCGATCTCCCAGTGGGTCAACACCCTCTCCGATCCCGACGGTGAGCCGGTGGCCGGCATCCAATTCGACTCCCGGCACGGCGACGGACTGGTGCTCTGGGCGCTGTACGAACGTCCCGGTGACGGACCGGTCAGCAAGAACATCACGGTCCTGGACTACGGCCCCGTCGAGGAACACGACCCCGACCTGATCGAAGCGATGCGCCTGCACAACCTGATCTGGGAGGACGACTGAATCCCCGGCGGCACAGTTGCGCAGCGCAGACAACCACCCCGCGTGGGGGAATCGCAGCTCGGGCGGTGATATAAGAGTGCGTGCCTTATCGGCACCTCGGCGCGGCTCGGTGTTCCGGAATCGTGACAGCGGTGCGTGGTAGCCGCAGGTTTACGTCGCACCCGCCGGGTACTCGGAAGCATGA
>JADGMW010000183.1_pt1 | contig 40749 bp, 38 predicted proteins | sample 8641801 | NCBI WGS metagenome assembly JADGMW01 (sample SAMN16272018, study PRJNA661076) | feces metagenome | isolation source: fecal sample from diarrhoea affected cattle A | host: Bos taurus | place: South Africa: Lokaleng Village, Mahikeng | collected 2019-09
GGTAGTTTCGAGAACTGGTCCGCTTGCCCCACGTCGGGCGAGCGGACCAGTTTCGGTTCCGAGCCCGAGGGCCATTCGGAACAACCCTTCGCCGCCCGGGCCGACGACTTTCGGGGTCGAGGGCACGGAGTTTTCCCGGTTCGCCGGGAGTGCCGGGCCTCTCAGTCCAGCCGCAGATCTCGGAGTTGGCGTCGCGAGGTCACTCCGAGTTTTCGGAAGACCTTTCGCAGGTGGTAGTCGACGGTGTTCGGACTGACGAAGAGTTGCGACGCGATATCGGTGTTCGTGTTGCCCGCCGCCGCCAGTCTGGCCACAGATGCTTCCTGCGGGGTCAGTGGCGACGGGCCGCGAGACGCATTCGGCTCGCGGCACTTACCTGTTGCGTCGAGTTCCCGCTGGGCACGTCCGGCCCAGCCTGCCGCACCGAGACGGAGAAACGTCTCCAGCGCAGCGGCCAGATGCAGCGCGGCATCCGTTCGTCGACGTCGTCGCCTCAGCCATTCGCCGTAGAGCAGATGAGTGCGGCCAGCATCCATCTCGAGAGCTGGTCCGGTGAGCAGTTCCAAAGCACGCTCACAACGCGACGCTGTGTCTTCTCCTTCGAGGTGCGTCATGCTTCGCTCCAGAAGCCCGGCCGCCCACCGGCTCTGTGTGTCCCGGCACTCGATCGTCAACTGTCGTATCAGCTTTTCCGCCGAGTCGAGGTCACCGGCGCGGGCCGCACACTCGATCAGATCGGCCAGATAGAGGGTTCCTGTGAAGAAGGGATCCTCGTGTCCGAGCCGACGTCCGTAGTTCCTGTCGACGGCGGGTGAAGACTGACCCCCAGACGGCAATCGAAAACTGATCCCCTCGGAGATGCTGACCTCAGTCGAGGTCAGGAGGAAGCGGGTGTTGTCTGTGGAGGACTGGGCCGAGATCCGGCGACTGCACCGAGCCGAAGCAATGCCGATCAAAGCGATCGCCCGGACGATGGGATGCTCGAAGAACACCGTCAAGCAGGCTCTGCGATCGGCAGGACCCCCGAGATATCGGCGGGCCCCGAAAGGCTCTCTCGTCGACGAGGTCGAACCCCGAATCCGGGAACTGCTGACGGTGTGGCCGACGATGCCGGCCACGGTCATCGCCGAACGCCTCGGCTGGCAGCATTCGATCCGCATCCTGCGCGATCGCGTCCGTGAACTGCGTCCGGCGTATTTGCCGCCGGATCCGGTCTCGCGTACCACCTATCAGCCCGGCGAGATCGGGCAGTGTGATCTGTGGTTCCCCGACATCACCGTGCCGGTGGGTTACGGCCAGCACCGCACCGCTCCCCGGCTGCCGGTGCTGGTGATGGTCACCGGCTACTCCCGTACCCTCTCGGCCCGGCTGCTGCCGTCCCGGCGCGCCGAGGACCTGTTCGCCGGCTGGTGGCAGTTATGCCGTGGGCTCGGAGCAGTGCCCCGGACGCTGGTGTGGGACGGGGAAGGCGCGATCGGGCGATGGCGGCGCGGTGGCGCCGAGCTGACCGGTGAGTGCCAGGCGTTCCGCGGCACCCTCGGCGCCCAGGTGGTGATCTGCAAACCCGCCGACCCCGAAACCAAAGGGCTGGTTGAACGCGCCAACGGCTACCTCGAAACCTCGTTTCTGCCCGGCCGCACCTTCACCGGCCCGCAGGACTTCAACACCCAACTGCAGCGATGGTTGGAGACGGCGAATCGGAGGCGGATGCGGGTGCTCGGCTGCGCTCCCGCCGACCGGATCGCCGCCGATCGGGCGGCGATGCTGCCGTTGCCGCCGATCGCCCCGACGGTCGGATGGCGCCGATCGTTGCGGCTCCCACGCGATCATTACATCCGGCTCGACGCCAACGACTATTCGGTGCATCCGGCCGCGATCGGCCGACGCATCGAGCTCGTCGCCGGACTCGACCGGGTGCAGGCATTCTGCGACGGCCGGATCGTGGCCGACCATTCCCGCTGCTGGGCCACCCACCAGTCGATCACCGATCCCGACCATGCGGACGCCGCCCGGGCGCTGCGCCGCAGCCGACTGTCGATCGTCCCGGACCCGACCTCGGTGGAGGTCGAGCAACGCCGGCTCCGCGACTACGACACGCTGTTCGGACTCGACGACGAGGCATCGGGATGAGCACCCATCGCACGGCGGCGGAGCTGACCGCCGAGATCGCCTATCTCACCCGAGCGTTGAAGGCGCCGACGCTGCGGGACTCGGTTGATCGGCTCGCCGATCGTGCCCGTACCGAATCGTGGAGTCACGTCGAGTTTCTCGTCGCGTGCCTGCAACGCGAGGTCGCCGCCCGCGAAGCCCACGGCGGGGAAGGACGTATTCGCAGTGCCCGGTTCCCGGCCCGCAAGAGCCTCGAGGAGTTCGACTTCGACTACGCCCGTGGTCTGCGCCGGGAGGTGCTTGCGCATCTGGGCACCTTGGATTTCGTCGCGGCCAAGGACAATGTGGTCTTCCTCGGGCCACCGGGGACCGGCAAGACGCATCTGGCGATCGGGCTGGGGATTCGGGCGTGCCAGGCCGGCTACCGCACCTTGTTCGCCACCGCCGCCGAATGGGTCGCGCGGTTGGCCGAAGCACACCACCAGGACCGGCTGCAGCAGGAACTGGCGCGTCTGGGCCGCTATCCGCTGGTGATCGTCGACGAGGTCGGCTACATCCCGTTCGAGCCGGAGGCGGCGAATCTGTTCTTCCAGCTCGTGTCCTCGCGCTACGAGCGGGCCTCGCTGGTAGTCACCTCCAACAAGCCGTTCGGTCGGTGGGGTGAAGTCTTCGGTGACGACATCGTCGCCGCCGCGATGATCGACCGGCTCGTCCACCACGCCGAGGTCGTCGCCCTCAAAGGCGACTCCTACCGGCTCAAGGACCGCGACCTCGGCCGCGTCCCCACCGCCACGCCGGACGAAGCATGAGACCCGGCGCAGCAGGATCCGATACGCGATGATCATCCGGTGCAGTCCAACGGCGTGGTCCAGGTCGACCATCACCAGTTCAGCTTCGGCGACCCCACGGTCGACACCCTCGATCCGATCGCGCAGGGCACCTTGATCGATGTCGGTGACGGGGCCGTCTCGTTCTACACCGGCATCGCCTACGGCCCGGTCCGCGTCGGTGTCGAGCTACTCGATCAACCTCCGACCGATCCTCCGCAGGAGGACTGGGAGGTCATCGAGGAAACCACCCTCTCGGCGACACAGGCGATGGTCGTCTCCGCTCTCGACGGCACCGTCTGCACCACCATCGATCCGGTACCGGCGGGCACCTATCAGCTGCGAGCACACGCTCGTGGCCGCGACAGCAAGTACGGTCTCGACGTCGACGAGATCGTCGAGGACTATCTGATCTGCCTGTGGCCCATCACCACCCGTACCACGGATGCGCAGGTACGAACACTCCACAAAACCGACAGCGCATGGTCACCGCAGCCGCAGGTCGACCGCCCGGAACCGTCCCGGGAGTATGTCTACGTCCGGGACGAATCCGGGAAGGTGATCACCGTGGCGCCGCAGAGCCGCGAAGCCCTGGCCGTGCGCGCCGTCCTGCACACCTTCGGCGGAAAACCGCTCACGCCGGCTCTCGAGGCGATCTATGCCGCCCGGCACGTCGCCGGACTGGACCGCGACCTCATTGACCGCGTCGAAGCACTCGACGCCGACCGGCAACGCGCCTTCGCGCGCTGGTGCGTGCACCAAGCATGGGAACGCGCCGGACTCGTGCAGTCCCAGTGGTTCCGCCAACGGCTCGCCGACATGGATGCAGGACAACCCGTCCACCCGGACTTCATCGCCAGCACCAACGCCCGCAACCGACTCGACACCGACCCGCGGATCCGGCTCACCCTTGTATCCGGGCTACCTGCGAGTGCGGAGCTCGTTCAGCAGTACGAGGCGTTGCTGACGTACGCACGGAGCATGTATTCCGAGGCGACACCGCTCGAGTCGGCGATCGAAGCGCTGCGGCACGCCGCGCAGACCTACGGGATGGACTATCCCGAGTTGTTCGCACATGCCCGCAGCGACTTCTTCGGCGACCACACCACAAGTGACCCCGAGAATCGCGGACCCGGTGATTCCTGACCCCATACGCAACGGGTCAGATTTCATCTGCCGCTAGGGGGTCAGTCTTCGATTGCCGTTGACAGTTCCACGCTTCGGCGTATCTACCTTCTGCCGCCCGGAGCAGCATCGCACCTACGAGGCGTGATGCGCCGGTGCGTCCGTAGCCGACGTTGCGCGCTTCGACCATCACCTCATCCTCGTCGGTGACAGTCTCGTCGCCCCGCCATCCGCGAACGATGGGGAGCGAGAGTGCTATGTCTGTCCAGAGTTGCGGCAGCCCTATGAAGGCGATGATTTCACCGGCCCGGGTGAGGTGGTCGGTGCCTTCGCCGGTTCTGCCTTGCTGCATGCTGGAGTACGCGCGGAGAGAGAGCACCCGGGCAAGGGCCAGCGCCGCGCCCTGCCTCTGCGCCGCGCGCTCGGCATATCGGAGTACGGCCTCGACCGCGTCCGGTTCTCGGAACAGACAGGCGGCGTGTGCAATACACATGTAGGACTGCAGGATTTCCTCATCTGCGGTGTCATCCGTTGTCGCCCGGACTACTGCTTCCTTTACCAGCTGGGACGCCGCCGCTCGCCCGTCGAGGACGAGGGTGCTCAGAGCAACGAGCGCCTGCGTTGTCAGATCCGATCCCGGATCGGTCCGGCAGATATGTCTCGCCGCGTCGGCAACCTCCCGAGACGTGGTCCCCTGCACCAGCTCGTCGGCCTGGATCAGAGCCCCGAACGCATTGGCAACCGCCTGTTTGGCATGTGCCGAATCGAGGGAATGGAGATACCTCGCTGTGGCGAGCAACCGTTGGGGGCGGTGGGCGAAGACGGAACCCCTGACGGGTGTGAGGGCCTCCAGCTCGCACAGCGCAAGAAACAGTCGCCCACGCGCCGCGTCGTCCAGCCTGGCTGGGTCGAGGCTTGCCAGCAGAGCACCGGCCTGCGGCCCCGCACCCGCGACCAGCGCCGATTCTCCCGCTGCGAGGATGCGCAACTCTTTGCGTGCGGCGTCCGAGGTCAATGCCGCTGCACGGACCAGAAGAGTGGCCCGAGTCATGTATCCGCCGCGCTGAGTGACGATATCGGCGGACCGCTCCAGTTCTTCGGCCACCTCGTCGTCCATTCCGACCGTTGCTGCGGCGCGGTGTGTCACCGACCTGTGGACATCACCTCGCTCGTGCGCCACGCAGGCGAGATGAGAATGCACCCTGCGGAGCTCTGGGCTGGGAGCACCGTTGTAAACAGCTGAGCGCACCAACGGATGACGAAATGTCACCGTCGAATCCACACGGACGAGACCGGCCAGCTCGGCCCGATGGGAGGCCGCCTCGGAAAGCCCGAGAGCCTCGCCGGCCGCGGTGATGGCGTCCAGATCCCCTTCTGGCTCTGCGGCGGCAGCGAGGAGCCAGGTCCGAGTCTCCGGGGGTAGCCCGCGAATCTGCTTCAGGTAGTGCGCTTCCAGATGTTTTCCCAGGGGCACCGGCTCGTGCAGGAAGTCTTCGCCCCGAAGCTGTTTCGAAGTGAGCTCCCCGGAGAGATCCACCAACGCGAGCGGGTTGCCTCCCGTCGCATCGACAATGCGGTCGACCACGCGGCGGTCCAACGGTCCGCACGAAGAAGCGCGGAGGAGTCGCCGCGCGTCGGCACGGTCCAGTCCCTCGAGCGTCCGGCCGGGGAGGTCGTCCAGCACGGACGAGACGAACCCCTCGGTGCGAACGGCGAAGAGCAACGCAACACGTTCGGCGAGAAGGCGCCTACCGACGAATGCCAGCGCCTGCAACGACTCGGGATCTATCCACTGTGCGTCGTCGATGAAACAGACGAAGGGCGTGTCGTCGGAAAGGCGCGCCAGGAAGGTGAGCAGCCCGAGTCCTACCAGCGATCGCGGCGGCGACGGACCCGCCGCTATCCCGCAGGCCACGCCGACAGCTGATCGCTGCTCCACCGGAAGACTCTCGAACACAGGCCGGTGACTCAGCATCATTCTCTGCAGCGCGGCATAGGGAAGGTCGGCTTCGGACTCCACACCGACTATGCAGGTGGATCCCAATCGCGGGTGTTCCGACAGCACCGAGCAGACAAGATACGTCTTGCCCATGCCGGCGTCACCACGTAGGACGCCGACGACTCCGCGCCCTTCGACGGCGGACTGGAGAAGGCCGCTGAGCCGGGCCTTCTCGACGGCTCTCCCGACGAGCCTTTCCGAGGGCGCCCGATTGTCCATCGCGTCCTGTTTCCGAGACCGAGGGTTGCCGTTACCCGGGATGCTAACAAGCGGCGGCTCTGGTCGGAGGTGGAAGGCTACGAGCCCACGGAAAATACGGGTCCGGTCTCTGGGGACTACGTAGATCGCGTGGTCCGGTGGGTGGTGACGCCGTGCAGGCTTGTGGAACCGATGCGCAAGCGAGGAGCACACGATGACCTTCATCGAGACCGAAGACGGAACCGCAATCTTCTACAAGGACTGGGGGCCGGCAGACGGGGTACCGGTGGTCCTCAGCCACGGCTGGCCACTCAACAGCGACGCCTGGGAAGCCACCGCACGGTATCTCGCCGTGCGGGGGTGTCGCGTCATCGCTCACGACCGGCGGGGGCACGGCAACTCCACCCAGACCTGGGACGGGAACGAAATGAACACCTACGCCGATGATCTCGCGGCACTGCTCAGTACGCTGGAGCTGACGGGTGTCACACTCGTCGGGCACTCCACCGGTGGCGGTGAGGTCACCCGTTACGTGGGCCGCCACGGCAGCTCTCGGGTCGCGGGGCTCATTCTGGTGTCGGCGGTGCCCCCACTCATGGTGCGCACAGAGGACAACCCCGACGGTCTTCCCGTCGAAACCTTCGACGCCCTGCGAGACGGCGAGTCCGCCAACCGGTCCCAGTTGTACCGGGATCTCGCCGACGGCCCCTTCTTCGGTCACAACCGCACCGGTGAGGTACCACAGGGCACCCGCGACGCCTTCTGGCGACAGGGGCTCGAGTCGGGCACACACAACGCCTATGAATCCATCGCCGCTTTCAGCGCCACCGACTTCAGGCCCGATCTGGCGAAGATCGATGTGCCGACCCTGGTAATCCACGGAGAAGACGACCAGATCGTTCCCTTCGACATCAGCGGAAAGCTCTCCGCGCAACTCGTCCCGGACGCGAAGCTGATCGCCTACGAAGGCGGAGCTCACGGCTTACCGGACACCGAGCGCGACCGGCTCAACACCGACATCTTCGCGTTCGTCACTCGATGATCACCATCCGGAACAAGGAGCGCATCCCGGCGATTCGGATCGCATCAGAGTGCTGCGGCGATACTCGCGCGTCTCACCGTGCGGGCGACCGGACGGCGGTGATTGCGCCGAGCGGCCGGTAGCCACTCCCCGTCCGCGTATGTGTCTCGATCACTTCGAAGCCGGCGTCAATCAGTTCCTGGGCGAGTGCGGCTACCGGCCATCGATACGCGGTAGTCACCGCGTGATCGAACGCCTCGACGGTTGGTCCTTCGAAGAATCCGAGCAATAATCCTCCGCCCGAACGTAATATGCGTGCGAACTCGGCGACCGGAGTCCGGATGTCCTTCGGGCTGTGGTGGATGAGCGAGTACCAGGACAGCACACCTCCCAGCGACTCCGCCGCAATGTCCAGTGCGTCCAAGGTGCCGACCTCGAACGAGAGATCCGGATAGTGCTTACGAGCGCGCTCGACGAACTCGGGAACGAGATCGACGCCGCTCACGGCCAGTCCGCGCCCGGCCATGAAGTCCGTCCACTGACCCGGGCCGCATCCGGCGTCGAGCACGGGACCGGACACGGTGTCGGCCCAGCTGCCGATCAGCGCCCGGTCCAACGGATGCGCCGACGCCACGGAGCCGAAGAGATCCGCATACTCCTGGGATCTGGCCGAGTACGACTCTCGGACGGTGTCGACGACGGGTGTGCTCGCGTTCTCCATACCGCCATCATCGGTGATGGGTGGGCGCATCTGCTCCTGCCTGCATAGGCAAGTCTTGTAATCCCGGCACCGACGGGGGGACCCCGACACTCACCGCGTCGCGCGCCTCGACCCTGCTGCGGCGGGGTCACGGACGGCCGGCAGCACGGCGAGGATCCCGAGCGCGCCGGCAACTACGAAGGCGAGGACCGGTGACGCTCCCAGCAGCACGCCGAGCGCTACCGAACCGGCCGCCTGCCCGACTGCCAGGGCGATGAACAGCACGACAGTCCCCTCGGCGGCGAGATCCGGCACCACCCGCACCGCCCAGACGATGAGGACCCCACTCATCGCGGTGTAGCCCGCCCCGAACGCTGCCACCGAGACGTACGCGGCGGGTGGTATGCCGGGAGCCACCCCGAGAAGGACGGTCGCTGTCGCCATGACCGCGGTCGTGGCGACCCAGGCAATCCGCAGACTCCAGGTCTGCACGATCTTCCCCGCGGCGGCGCCGAGTATCCCGAATGCCCCGAGGACCATCCAGGCCGCGATGGACAAGGTCTCGTCGCCTGCTCCGGAATCGGCCATCACCGAGCGCCCGAAGGTCCAGATCGCGGCGCTCGACGCACCGGCCAGCGTCGCGGCCACGAGCGGACGGGCGAGGGCCGCCACGTCGTCGGCTTTCACCCGGGACGGACGACCGGGCCGGCGTCGACGCGGCGTCGACCGGTCCGCGCGCAGAGTTGCGACCGTTGCGAGCCCGGCCGCGAGCGCGATGACCAGCCATCCGACACGCCAGTGCCCAGCGGTCAGGATCAGAAGGATGCCCGCGACGACGATCCCGGCGCCGGTGCCGGCGTTGACGACGGTCTGCGCGTTCTCCTGTCGCGCGGCGGCGACGTTGCGTTCGATGAGAGTGACGAGCCCCGGAGTCGCGAACCCGGCACCTGCCCCGGCGACGATCACGCCCAGCGCAAAGAGGCCGACGTGCGGTGCCAGCGCAACGCCTGCGGCTCCCACGGTTGCCGTCGATCCGGCGCAGACCACGACCAGGCGGGGGCGCGCACCGAGACGCGTGGCAGTCAGAGCCGCACAGCAATAGGAGAGGAAGCTTCCCGCCTGAACGGCTCCGGCGAGGGTGGAGCCCATCTGGAAGGTCTCGGTGAAGCGTGGGAGGAAGAGTCCGTAGCCGAAGCGCGCCAACCCGTAGGTCGCCGCGATCAGAGCCATGCCGCTGACCACGAGGGTTCGCATCGCACCTCCGACCGAGCCGGAACCAGAACGCTCGTTACAGTACTCCGAAACGGAGCCTCTGTCAGAACGAGCGTTACAGTGGGATGGTGTCCGTAGCCCAGCGATCCCCCGCGCGCACCCGACTGCTCGACGCGGCCGAGAGCATGCTGTTCGACCGCGGCATCCGCGCCACGTCCGTGGACGAGTTGCTGCGACGCGCCGAAGTCTCGGCAGCGACGTTGTATGCGCAGTTCGGCAGCAAGGACGCACTCGTCGCCGAGGTATTGCGGCTTCGGCTGGCGGACTGGCAGGCCGTATGGGACCAGCACATCATCGCGGCCGACGACGACACGTCGCGGTTGCTGGCGGTGTTCGACGCCCTTGCCGACTACCGCGACACACGCGGCGCTCCCGGGCGCTGGTGCGCCTTCCTGGCCACCGCCACCGAACTTCCCGACGCGACGGACGACATCCGCCGGATCCTTTCCGCGGACACCGAACTCCTCACCACCCGGCTTCTGCACTTCTCCAGTCCTCTGGCCGGGGCACGTGCCCAGGATCTCGCCGACGAGGTGCTCATGGCCTACAACGGCACCCTCGTAGCGTTCCTCCGCGGCCGGCCGGCGGCGCCGATCGAGACCGGACGCCGACTGGCCGCTGCGGCAGTCCGGGTCCACAGCCAGGGCTGACCGCGACCGCGCGGGCTGCTTGCGCGACGGATCGGCCGAAATCGCGACTCATTCCAGAAACGTGGGTCATAGTGGTCTGGTGCCCACCTCGAGGGAAGCAGCACAGCAGTTGCGCGCAGCAGGTCTCCGCGTGACGCGCCAGCGAGTCGCTGTCCTCGACGCCGCCGGTACACACCCGCACGCCGACGCCGAGACGATCTTCGACACGGTGCGCACCGCGCTTCCCGGCATTTCTCGCCAGACCGTCTACGACGTACTCCACGCGATGACGTCACGGGGGATGCTCCGGCGGATCGAGCCGTCGGGATCCCATGCGCGGTACGAGGCCCGCGTCGGCGACAACCATCACCATCTCGTCTGCCGGAGGTGCGGAGTCATTGCAGACGTGAACAGCGCGACCGGTGACACACCCTGTCTCACCGGGTACGACGACGGCGATTTCGCCGTTGACGAAACCGAGGTCGTCTTCTGGGGTCTGTGCCCCGGCTGCTCCTCATCGGCAGCTTCGCGACCACAGCCCTGAATCTGTCCGATCCACCCAGATCCGGAAGGAACCCGCAGTGTCCGAAAGCGAAAACCCGGCAGTCCCCTCCCCCAAGCCGCAGCCCCATCGCCCCAGGACCGCCCTGGACTGGTGGCCGGATCAGCTGGACCTCCAAGTCCTGCACCAGCACTCCCCTATGGCCAACCCCATGCCACCCGACTTCGACTACCGGAAGGAGTTCGAGAAGCTCGACGTCGACGCGCTCCGCCAGGATCTCATCGCGCTGATGACCGACTCCCAGGACTGGTGGCCCGCAGACTTCGGGCACTACGGCGGCCTCTTCATCCGCATGAGCTGGCACTCCGCGGGCACGTACCGCATCGCCGACGGCCGGGGCGGCGGAGGCAAGGGCGCGCAGCGCTTCGCTCCGCTGAACAGCTGGCCCGACAACGTCAGTCTCGACAAGGCGCGTCGGCTGCTGTGGCCTATCAAACAGAAGTACGGACGCAGCCTCTCGTGGGCCGACCTCATCGTCTTCGCCGGCAACTGCGCCTACGAGTCGATGGGATTCAAGACGTTCGGGTTCGCATTCGGCCGCGAAGACATCTGGGAAGCCGACGAGGTGTTCTGGGGCCCGGAGGACACCTGGTTGGGCGACGAGCGTTACGCCGGCGAGCGCGAACTGCAGGGCCCGCTGGGCGCGGTCCAGATGGGCCTGATCTACGTCAATCCGGAAGGCCCGAACGGTAATCCGGAGATCCTCGCGTCGGGCCGCGACATTCGAGAGACGTTCGCCCGGATGGCGATGAACGACGTCGAGACCGCCGCGTTGATCGTCGGCGGCCACACCGTCGGCAAGACGCACGGTGCTGCGCCCGCCGACAATCTCGGTCCCGAACCCGAAGCTGCGCCGCTGGAACAACAAGGTCTCGGCTGGAAGAACTCGTACGGCACGGGCAAGGGACCCGACACGATCACCAGCGGACTCGAGGTCATCTGGACACCCACCCCGACGAAGTGGGACAACACCTTCCTCGAAATGCTGTACGGGTTCGAGTGGGAAAAGACCAAGAGTCCTGCCGGGGCGTGGCAGTGGACACCGAAGGACAACGCCGGGTCGGATATCGTGCCCGATCCGTTCGATTCGGCGAAAAAGCATGCGCCCGGCATGCTCACGAGCGACCTCGCGCTGCGATACGACCCGATCTACGGCGAGATCACCCGGCGCTGGCTCGACCACCCCGAGGAACTCGAAGCCGAGTTCGCCAAGGCCTGGTACAAGCTGCTGCACCGCGACATGGGACCGCTCTCGCGGTACCTCGGGCCGTGGATCCCGGAGCCGCAGCTCTGGCAGGACCCGGTGCCCGGGGTCGATCACGACTTGATCGGCGACGACGAGATCGCGTCGCTCAAGAGCACGGTCCTCGACTCCGGGCTGACCATCCCGCAGTTGGTGGCCACCGCATGGGCGTCGGCGGCAAGCTTCCGAGGCACCGATATGCGGGGCGGCGCGAACGGCGCACGCGTCCGCCTCGAGCCGCAGAAGAACTGGGAGGCCAACGAACCTGCCCAGCTGAACGCGGTGTTGCCGGTGCTCGAACGCATCCGTGACGACTTCAACAGCTCGGCAACGGGAAACAAGAAGGTCTCGCTCGCGGACCTGATCGTGCTCGCGGGTAGTGCTGCGGTCGAGAAGGCAGCCAAGGAGGCCGGACACGACATCACGGTGCCGTTCGCTCCGGGCCGGACGGACGCGTCTCAGGAGATGACCGACGTCGAGTCGTTCTCGGTGCTCGAACCGAAGAGCGACGGGTTCCGCAATTTCCTGCAGGGCGGGGAGAAGCTTCCTCCGGAAAAGCTGCTCCTCGAACGTGCGAATTTCCTGACACTGACCGCCCCCGAGATGACGGTGCTCGTCGGCGGGCTCCGTGCCCTCGGAACCAATCACGGCGGCAGCAACCACGGCGTGCTCACCGATCGGCCTCAGGTGCTCACCACCGACTTCTTCCGTAATCTGCTCGACATGGGCACGGAGTGGAAGGTGTCGGAGTCGTCGGAGGGGATTTACGAGGGCCGCGCGCGCGGAACCGACGAGGTCAAGTGGACGGCGACCGCCGTCGATCTGGTGTTCGGCGCGAACTCCCAACTGCGGGCGCTGTCCCAGGCGTACGCCACCGACGACGCGCAGCCGCAGTTCGTGCAGGACTTCGTGAAGGCGTGGACCAAGGTGATGAATCTCGATCGGTTCGATCTGGCCTGAGCCGTCCGGGAACGGTGCCGCCGGACGGCACCGCGACACCGAAGCCACCCGTCGTACTTCGGCGGGTGGCTTCGTCGTGTGGGGGCCGTGTGGCCGGTGCCGAGGCGAAGCGGCGCGGGGACCCGCCGCACCGGCGTACCCTTGTAGTGCCGTGAGGGTGACTTCGATCACGCCTCAGGTGATGGAGAACGTTTTCTTTGCGTCGGGGCAAAGACAGGGATACGCCGCCTGCGTCACGGCACCCGATTCTCCGGTCGCCGCGTCCGTTGCCGACGCGACGCCTGTCGTTGCGTATCCGGTCGTCGTGCGAGACCGTCCTGCGCGTTCGGCCCTGTCGAACCCGGGCTCGTGCCCGGCCGAGTACCTCCGAACGACATGTCTCCCGGAGGAGATCGTGATGCGCAGAAACATCCTCAGGGCTGCGGCATGCTCTGCCGCCCTGCTCATAAGCACTATCGGCGCCGGTGTGGCCGGTGCCCAGACAGATATCTCGACCGTCGGAATGTCCCAGGAGCAAGCCGAAGCAACACTGTCCGAGGCCGGCGTCGAATACATCATCCTCAGCCGCGCGGGCAGCACCCTGCGGAACTGCAACGTGACCGAGCAGCGCGACCGCGGCTACGACACCGAAGTCGAATACTCGTGGGACGCCGACGCCGAAGAGTGGGACAAGACCGAGACGGAGGTCTGGCGCGGGGTTGCCCTGGTCGTCTTCTGCGACTGACCCCCGCCGCCGTCAGGCACCGAACACCCGCTCGACCACTGCTCGCGCACGACGGGTCACGCGCAGATAGTGGTCGAGATACTCCGAGGCGTCTTCGCCCTGCCACCCTGTCACTCTCGCGACCGCTGTGAGAAGCCTTCCCGGGCCGGGCAATTGGTCGGCGCGCTTACCCCGGACGAGCACCAATGCGTTGCGTGCACTGGTGGCGGTGATCCACGCGTCGCGCAGCAACTCCACATCCCCGGCGCTGATCAACTCGGCCGCACCGATCGCGTCCAAGGTCTCGAGCGTCGACGTGTTGTGCAGCGCCCCGATGTGGTGCGCGTGCTGCAACTGCAGCAACTGCACCGTCCATTCGATATCGGCAAGTCCCCCGCGGCCCAGCTTCGTGTGGGTGGCGGGGTCGGCTCCGCGGGGCAGACGCTCCGAATCGACGCGTGCCTTGATCCGGCGGATCTCGCGGACCGCCTCCTGGGACAGCCCGCCCTCCGGGTAGCGGACCTTGTCGATCATGCGCAGAAAGCGCGTGCCCAGGTCCGGGTCGCCGGCGACAGCGTGCGCCCGCAGGAGCGCCTGCACCTCCCACACCTCGGCCCACTGGGTGTAGTACGCCTCATAGGAGGTGAGCGTGCGCACCAGCGGTCCGCTACGGCCTTCCGGCCGCAGGTTCAGGTCGACCTCGAGCGGCGGATCGGTGCTGGGCGCGCCGAGGAACTTGCGGACCTGTTCGGCAACGGTCGTCGCCCATTTCACGGCGTCGGTGTCGTCGGCGTCCGCGTGCGGTTCACAGACGAACAGCACATCGGCGTCGGAGCCGTAGCCCAATTCGGCACCTCCGAGACGACCCATCCCGATCACGGCGATGCGCGCGGGGGCCGGTCCCCGTGAGCTTTCCGACGCGCGAATGACGGCGGTGAGTGCGGCCTCGAGCACCCCGGACCACACCGTCGACAGCGCTTCGCACACCTGGGGGACGTCGAGCATCCCGAGGATGTCCGCACTCGCGATCCGGGCCAGTTCGGCGCGGCGCAACGAGCGGGCGGCGAGGATCGCACGCGCCGGGTCGCCGTAGCGGGACGACGACGCGACCAGCGCGCGGGCGACTTCCGGAGGCTTCGGTTCGAGCAACCTCGGACCGTTCGGGCCGTCGGCGTACAAGCGCAGCACCTCGGGCGACTTCACGAGCAGGTCCGACACGTACGCCGACGATCCGAGCACCGTCATGAGGCGTTCCGCCACCGCCGGCTCGTCGCGGAGCACCCGCAGGAACCACACGGTGTCGTACAGCGCGTCGGACAAGCGGCGGTAGGCCAGCAGTCCGGCATCGGGATCGACTGTGTCGGCGAGGTATTCGAGCAGTTGCGGAAGCAGCATCGCCTGGATCCGCGCCTTGCGGGACGCGCCGCCGGACAAGGCTGTCAGATGGTCGAGCGCGTGCGAGGGCGCGCTGTACCCGAGGGCGGCGAGCTGACGGACGGCCGCGTCGGGCGAGAGCCGTACGGCCTCCTTGTCGAGCTTGCTCACCGACTCGAGCAACGGCCGGTAGAACAGTTTCGCGTGCAGTTTCCGCACCCGCGACGAGTTGCGCTTGATCTCGGATTCCAGCACGCCGAGCGCATCCTTCCGCCCGTCCGCACGCATGTGCGACGCACGGGCGAGCCAGCGCAGCGCCTCCCGGTCGTCCGCGGGCGGCAGCGTGTGGGTGCGCTTGAGTCGCTGGAGCTGGAGGCGGTGCTCGAGCAACCGGAGGAACTCGTACGACGCGCGGAGGTTCGCGGCGTCGTCGCGGCCGATGTAGCCACCGTCGGCGAGCGCACCGAGCGCCTCCACCGTGTTCGGGACCCGCAGCGACTCGTCGACGCGGCCGTGTACGAGTTGGAGCAACTGGACGGCGAATTCGACGTCGCGGATGCTGCCGCGGCCGAGCTTGAGTTCGCGTTCCTGCAGTTCTGCGGGCACCAGGTCCTCGACGCGCCGGCGCATCGCCTGGACTTCCGGGACGAAGTCCTCGCGCTCGGAGGCTGTCCACACCATCGGGCTCAGCGCTTCGACGTACCGGCGGCCGAGATCGAAGTCGCCGGCCATCGGCCGGGCCTTGAGGAGCGCCTGGAACTCCCACGTCTTGGCCCACCGGTTGTAATACGCGATGTGCGACTCGAGGGTGCGCACCAGCTCACCGCTCTTGCCTTCCGGGCGCAGCGCGGCATCGACCTCGAAGAAGGCGGAGGTGCCGATACGCATCATTTCGCCCGCGATCCGGCTTGCGCGCGCATCCGCGGGTTCGGCGACGAAGACCACGTCGACATCGCTCACGTAGTTCAGTTCCCGCGCTCCGCATTTACCCATGGCGATGACCGCCAGGTGGATCGGGCACGGCTCGTCGGGAACCACCGTCGTCACGGCGACCGCGAGAGCCGCGGTGAGGGCGGCGTCGGCGAGGTCGGCGAGCAGCGCCCCGACCTCGAGGTACGGAACGACCGGCTCGTTCTCGACGGTCGCGGCGAGGTCGGCCGCCGCGATGATCATGAGCTGGTCGCGATAGGCGGTCCGCAAGGCCGCAACTGCCGCGGGCCCGGTGATCTCTGCGCGGTAGAGCAGGCGGCCGACGCGACCGCCCGGCTCGGGATACCCGCCGACGCTGTCGAGCATCCTCGCGGTGAAGGTGTGCTTGTCGGGCAGATCCAGGGAACCTTCGAGCAGCCGCCAGCAGGCAGGATTCGCGACCACGTGGTCACCGAACGCGGACGACGCCCCGAACAGGCCGAACAGCCGGCCGCGAAGGCCCTTGTCGGCACGCAGCGCGGCATCGAGTTCGGCCCAGCCGTCGTCACCGAGACTGTCTGCGAGGCGCGCCAGGGTCCGCAGCGCCAGATCCGCATTGGCGGCGCGGGACAGCGCCCACAGCAGTTCGACGCTGTCGGCGTCGTTCCAGCCGAGCCGTTGCAGCTCTTCTGGCGCGGTCGGCTCGACGAGGCCGAGCCGACCGGGAGCCGGGACAGTGGAACGAGAAGTCGGCGGTTTCACCACCACATCATCCGCCATCGCCGGCCGATTACAGCCCCAGGTACTGCTCGAGCTCGAAAGGCGTGACCTGGCTACGGTAGTTCTCCCACTCGCGCCACTTGTTCCGCAGGAAATAGTTGAACACGTGCTCGCCGAGCGTTTCGGCGACCAGCTCGGACTTTTCCATCTCACGAAGTGCGATGTCGAGATCGGTGGGCAGCTCGCGGTACCCCATCGCGCGACGCTCCGCCGACGTCAGCGACCACACGTCGTCCTCGGCCTCGGGAGGGAGTTCGTATCCCTTCTCGATGCCGCGCATGCCCGCCGCGAGCAGCAACGCGAACGACAGGTACGGGTTGCACGCGGAGTCCGGGGTGCGGATCTCCACCCGGCGCGACGACGCCTTGTTGGGCGTGTACATCGGGACACGGACCAGAGCCGAGCGGTTCGACGGTCCCCAGCACGCCGCGGTCGGCGCTTCGCCGCCGTGCACGAGACGCTTGTAGGAATTGACCCACTGGTTGGTGACGGCGCTGATCTCGCCGGAATGCTCGAGGATGCCGGCGATGAACGCCTTGCCGGTCGCCGAGAGCTGCAGCGGGTCGTCGGGGTCGTGGAAGGCGTTGGTCTCGCCCTCGAACAGCGACATGTGGGTGTGCATGGCCGAGCCCGCGTGCTCGCGGAACGGCTTCGGCATGAAGGTGGCGCGCACGCCCTCCTGCATCGCGATCTCCTTGACCACGTAGCGGAAGGTCATGACGTTGTCCGCCATGGACAGCGCGTCGGCGTATCGCAGGTCGATCTCCTGCTGGCCGGGAGCCGTCTCGTGGTGGCTGAACTCCACCGAGATACCCATCGACTCGAGCGCGTCGATGGCGTGGCGCCGGAAGTGCGGGGCGGACCGGTGGACGGACTGGTCGAAGTAACCGCCCGTATCGGCGGGCACCGGCGGGGCACCTTCTTCGCCGTTCTCCACGAGGAAGAACTCGATCTCGGGATGCACGTAGCAACTGAAGCCGAGGTCGGACGCCTTGTTGAGCTGACGCCGCAGCACGTGCCGCGGATCGGCCCAGCTGGGCGTTCCACCCGGCATGGTGATGTCGCAGAACATGCGCGCGGAGTACTGGTGGCCCCGGTCGTCGGTCCACGGCAGCACCTGGAAGGTTGTCGCGTCGGGGCGGGCGACCATGTCGGCTTCCGAGATCCGGGAGAATCCCTCGATCGCCGAACCGTCGAACCCGATGCCCTCTTCGAAGGCTCCCTCGAGTTCGGCCGGGGCGATCGCCACGGATTTCAGGGTGCCGACGACGTCGGTGAACCAGAGACGAACGAACCGAATGTCGCGCTCTTCGAGGGTGCGGAGCACGAACTCCTTCTGGCGATCCATATCCGCGAGAGTAGGCATCATCCGTTAATTCCGTGTTACATACGCGCGTTGGGACAGTGGCGTGTCGCTCACATCGTGCCGGATTCAGCAGTGAGGATCGGTTTCGGGGACCTCGAGATCGATCAAATACCTGGTCACAGCGTCGTCGACGCATTTCTCGCCGTCGAGCACGACCGTGTGCTGGGTCCCGTCGAAACTCAGCAGCGCACCGCCGAGATGACCCGCGAGCTCGACTCCCGCGAGATACGGGGTCGCGGGATCGGCGGTAGTGGACACCACGAGCACGGGAGCCAGACCGGACAGGTCCGCATCCTCGCCGTCCACGGTGGGCGGGACGCGCCAGAAAGCACACGTGTCGAGAGCGGCGGAACCGTTGCCGCGCCCGTCGTCGAGGAACGGCGCCGCCTCACGGAACCGGGTGTCGAGTTCTCCGGCGAGCACCCGGTCGGTGACGGGTACGTCGTCGACGCATCGCACCGCGTCGAACGCGGCGGTGATGTTGCTGTAGGTGCCGTCGTCGCCGCGGCCCTCGTACAGGTCGGCGAGCCGCAGGAGCGTGTCGCCGGTACCGCTGCTCGCAAGCGAGTCCAGTCCGCCGCGCAACGAGCCCCACAAGGTCGGTGAGTACAGCCCCTGCTGGACCCCGGTGATCGCGTCGCCGTAGCTCAGGCCGCGGGGGTCGGTGGTGGGCGCGGGTGTGTCGAGCAGCGGGCCGACGAGGGCGCGGAACCGGTCCACTGCCGCCGCAGGATCGTCGCCGAGCGGGCATCCGTCGTAGTCGGCGCAGTAGCGCGCGAACTCCTCGAACGCGCGCTGGAAGCCCTCCGCCTGCAACACGATCTCCTCGACGGGATCCTGGTCCGGGTCGATGGCACCGTCGAGCACCATCGCCCGCACCCGGTCGGGAAACGCTGCGGCGTACTCCGCGCCGAGCCTGGTGCCGTACGAGTAGCCGAGGTAGGTGAGCTGATCGTCGCCGAGCACCCCGCGCACGACATCCATGTCGCGCACCACCTCGCGGGTGCCGACGTGCGCCAGCACCTCCGGCCCGGTGCGCTCGGCGCACAGATCCGCGTACTCCCGATTGAGTTTCTCGGCTCGCGCGATGCCCTCACTGGTGGTGTCGCCGGGGTCGAGGGCGCGATCGGCGTCGGTCTCGGCGTCCGTGCGGCACACGATCTGCGGTTCCGAGGCGCCGATTCCCCGCGGATCCATCCCGATGACGTCGAAGCGCTCGGCGAGCGGGGTGCCTTCTCCGGCCAGCGCGAGCGACAACCCCGACGCGCCCGGCCCGCCGGGGTTCGTCAGCAGTGAACCGATCCGGTCCCCGCCGGCCCGGGACCGCGACAACGCGAGCGAGACGGTCTGTTCGTCGGGATCGTCGTAATCGAGCGGCACCGTGATCCGGGCGCACTCCACACCGTTGAGGGCAAGGTAGCGACCGTCGGTTCCGTATCCCGCGCACGACTCCCACCGCACCGCCTGGCGGTAGAACTTCTCGAGTTCGCCCGGCACCGCGACATCCGACGGCGGCTGCGTGCTGTTGCCCGGCGCCGAGCAGCCCAGGACGGCGAGACCTGCGACAACGGCGAGCGACATGAGGCGGAGAACGTGCATACGGGGGGAAATCGACACCCGACGATCGTCCCATGAGCCGACAGAGCGCCGACGCTGTGACCAATCGCACCGCCACGTGGTGTTTGTGCAGCGACCTGCGGTGGCAGACTGAGACGGTCATCACCCAACCCGGGGACCCCTAGGGCCTCGAGGCAGAAAGGGACAGCGATGTCCGACAACATGACGTCCGTATACGGCGGCGCCGCTCCCGCCGATACCCCCAAGCGCAAGACTCGAGTCCATCACCTGCAGGCGATGAAGGCCGAAGGCCGCCGCTGGGCGGAACTGACCGCCTACGACTACTCCTCGGCCCGAATCTTCGAAGAAGCCGGGATCCCGGTCCTCCTCGTGGGCGACTCCGCAGCGAACGTCGTCTACGGCTACGACACCACCGTTCCGGTCACCGTCGACGAACTGCTCCCCCTGGTCCGCGGCGTCGTGCGGGGCGCGCCGCACGCTCTCGTCATCGCGGACCTGCCGTTCGGTAGCTACGAAGCGTCTCCCGAACAGGCTCTCGCGACGTCCATCCGGTTCATGAAGGAAGGCGGCGCCCACGCCGTCAAGCTCGAAGGCGGCGAACGGGTCGCCCCGCAGATCGCGGCGATCACCGCGGCCGGCATCCCCGTGCAGGCGCACATCGGTTTCACCCCACAGTCGGTCAATACGCTCGGCGGGTTCCGCGTCCAGGGCCGCGGTGACGGTGCCGAGCAGCTCGTCGCCGACGCGATGGCGGTTCAGGAAGCCGGCGCATTCTCCGTCGTGATGGAGATGGTGCCTGCCGAACTGGCCGGTCAGGTCACGGGCAAGCTCACCATCCCGACGGTCGGCATCGGCGCCGGAAGCGAATGCGACGCTCAGGTTCTCGTGTGGCAGGACATGGCGGGCTACACCAGCGGCAAGACCGCGAAGTTCGTCAAGAAGTTCGGTGCTGTCGGCGACGAACTGCGTCGCGCAGCGTCCCAGTACGCGCACGAGGTCGCCGAAGGTACCTTCCCCGGTCCCGAGCATTCGTTCTGAGCAGACGCCCTCGGCGCAAACGACAAGCCCTTCCTGCGGTGCGCCGCGGAAGGGCTTGCCGTTGTGTGACGTTCGTCCCCCGGTTCCGGCGGGGCGGCCTCACCACCCCCTCAGGATTCGGTGGCACACTCGACGGCGACCACGACGCGAGCCCCGACAGACGAGGTGTACATCCATGAACCGATTCCGACAGGTGCCGGCTGCGGCCGCCGTCGCAGCCGCCATGATCGGCGTTCTCGGGGCATGCGCTCCGGCGCCCGAGTCCGGGCAGACCGGTTCCAGCACAGAACTGTCGTCGTCCACCCAGGCGACCTCCTCGGCGACGCGGTCTCCGCAGTCCGGTGATGCCGGCGTCACCGATGCTCAGGCGGAAGACCTGTGCACCCGGCTGGAGGCGCAACTGTCGCCGTGGCGCACGTACACCCCGTCGGTCGGCCGCGGTGGGCTCAACATCCTCATCGGCGAATGGGCAGGGGCAAACGGCGTCGACCTCCTCGCACTTGCCGGTGATCGGGCACGGATCGACACGATCACGTCCGAGCAGTGCCCCGAGGTGCGGCAGGAAGCGATCACCGCACTCGAAATCCCCGATCTCGCATCCGGTCTCGTCGGCTTCTGATGAACGAGCGCCGCGAGTTGTACCCGCCGCTGGAACCGTACGAGCAGGGCATGCTCGACGTCGGTGACGGTCAGCACCTGTACTGGGAGGTCAGCGGCAACCCCGCGGGCAAGCCGGCGGTGTTCCTGCACGGCGGGCCCGGCGGCGGCGTGTCGCCGATGCAGCGCCGGTTCTTCGATCCCGATGCCTACCGCATCGTGTTGTTCGATCAGCGCGGGTGCGGCCGATCGCTCCCGCACGTCGCAGACGGGGCAGACCTGTCGGTCAACACGACCGACCATCTGGTCGCCGATATCGAACGGCTGCGCACTCACCTGGGTGTGGAGCAGTGGCTCGTCTTCGGTGGCTCGTGGGGATCGACCCTGGCGCTCACCTACAGCCAGCGACACCCCGACCGCGTCACCGAACTGGTGTTGCGCGGAATCTTCCTGCTACGGCGCAGCGAGATCGACTGGTACTACAACGGCGGTGCGGGAGAGGTGTTCCCCGATCTGTGGGAGGGATTCACCGCACCACTCGCCGCGGCGGAACCCGGGGAGCATCCCGTCGACACCTATCACCGTCTGCTGCACTCCCCCGACCCGGACGTGGCACTGGACGCCGCGATCGCATGGTCGACGTGGGAAGGCGCCACGAGCACGCTGCTACCCCATCCCGACCGCGTTGCGGAGACCTCCGAACCCCGGTTCGCCCTCGCGTTCGCGCGGATCGAGAACCATTACTTCTACCACCGTGGTTTTCTCGAGGACGGTCAGATTCTGCGCGACGCGCATCTGCTGCACCGCATTCCCGGGGTGATCGTGCAGGGCCGCTACGACGTAGTGTGTCCGGCGCGCAGCGCATGGGATCTGCATCGGGCCTGGCCACAGTCCGATCTGCGCATCGTCGACGATGCCGGTCACGCGGCAACCGAACCCGGTATCACCCATGAACTCCTGGAGGCCACGGACCGGTTCCGGTAGTCCGCCGCCGGTTCAGGCGGGCAACCGCCCGAAACCGACCACGGCGCCGTCGCCCTCCCAATCGAGGGTGTGGACGCGAATCTTACCGAACTCGTTGCCGCCCACGGTGGTTGCGGTGCTGCCCTCCACCGCGATCACGATGTTGGTGTGTTCACGCTGCCCGAAACCCAGTGAGCTGTGGTAGAGCACCACGTCGCCGACGGCGGGGCGGTAGCCCGATCCGGAGGGTTCGAAGCGGCCGGTCTGCTCGTAGTACTCCCCGAGCGTGTACACCCCCGGGATACGCCAGTGACCGGAATGCGGATTAGCCAGGGGCACACCGGCTTCCCGCATGATCCAGCTGACGAAGTCCGCACACCACGGCTCCCGGACGCCCTCGGAGTAGAACGTCCCGGGCCGTTGCGCGTCGTGCTGATCCTCGAGCAACTCGACGATCTGCACCTGCGTCGGTGACAGCGCCGACGTGTCCACGTCCGGGAACGATGCACTGTCCCAGGGGAACAACCTGTTGGGGGCACTCCACCACACGGTCGCGGCAACAAGAGCCACGGCGACCACCACGACCGCCGTGATCGCCGCGAGCGGTCGGCGCCCGACGGTCCGTTCAGGGTTCACAGGCGAACTGCACTCTCCGGGACGCCGGGTCGGCGAGTACCAGGCGGACCGTGACGCGCTGTCCCTCCGCGGGTGTGCCGGTGCATTGCGCGATCACCGTCTCCGACGGGATGAAGATCTCGGCGTCGCGTCGCTCCGTGGCGTCCTTCAGGACCGTGGCGTCGAAGGTCTCCCCCACCCGCGACGACAGCACGACCGCTTCGGCGAGGTCGATGCACGCGCGCCCGACCTTGCCGGCGAGCGAATCGGACGAGGACATGATCTTCGGCAGCAGACCCAGGGTGTCGCGCACATCGCCGGGCAACTCGGTACCCGAGGACACCGCAAGGCACACCTCGGTGGCGTAGCGGTCGGACAGCCGGCGCAGCGGCGCGGTGACATGCGCGTAGGCGGCGCCGATCGCGCCGTGCACCGTCAGTTCCGGCAGTTCCCCGTCGAATGCGACGTAGGACGCGCCGCGCAGCAGCGTCGGCGCCTCGCTCATGAGAACGAGCGTGGTGGGCAGATTCGCGTCGAGACCGGCGAGGAAGGCGCCCACCGACATGTCGCCCGGCCACTCGACGCCCAGCGAACAGGCGGTTCGGCGGAGAGAGGCGACAGCGTCGGGATCGGCGGGCGGCAACGTGCGCAGCAGCCCGGTCTTCGCGTCGATCATGATGCGCGCCGCGCACATTCCGGTCAGCAACGACACATGCGAATTCCAGTCGTCGGCCTCGGTGCGCGGTTCGATGTCGAGTCGCCAGCCGTCACCGTCTTCGACCACGTCCTGCTCGGGGAGTCTCAGTTCGATCGCGCCCCGTGCCCGCGCCGCGACTTCGCGCAACCGCCCGAACTCGGGTAGCGCCGCGATCGACGGATGGAGGGTGCCCGCATCGGCATCGCGCTGCACACCGGCATAGTCGAGTCGCGCCACCGAGCGGACGCGGGCCCGCGACACGGAGATTGCGACGGGCTCTGCGTACTCGTCCATCTCGATGCGCCACAACACGGCCGGTCGCACCGCGCCCGGGAGCAGACTGGCCGCGTTCTCCGACAACACCCGCGGGTGCAGCGGCACCGACCCGTCGGGAAGGTAGAAGGTCTGCGCGCGGCGGTGCGTCTCGAGATCCAGCGCACCGCCGGGTTCGACGACCGCGTACACGTCGGCGATCGCGTAGTGGAGCACGAATCCGGTGTCGGTGCGCTCGAGGTGGAGTGCCTGGTCGAGGTCCATCGAACCGGGTGGATCGATCGTCACCACGGGCAGATCTGTGCGATCGTCGCGCTCCGAAGCGAATCTGTCGGTCGCCGTCCGGGCCTCTGCGAGCGCCTCGTCGGGGAATTCGTCGACGAGGCCGAACTCGGCGCGGACACCGGTGAAATCGATCTCCGGTGCGACGACGATGGGTGTGGTCACCAAAGCGGCGGGGCTCCTCGTCGCGCGATCACTTGTTCCATTCGTCGTCCGCGTCGTCGGCTGCCTTGTTGCGGGCGGCAGCGATGTCGAGGGCCCGCATGGCGGTCTCCCGGTCGGGGTACGGACCCATGCGGTTGAGGGCGCTGGGATCTTTGCCCTGGGTCACCTTGCCGGTCTTCACATCGAAATACCAACCGTCGTCACTCATGGCCCCAGTGTGCCCGAACAGCGGCGCGATACCCGGTATATCGGGCGCGGTTTCGGCGAAACTCGGCTACCGGCGCAGCTGGTAGCGTCGGCCGGACCACAAGATCGTCACCGACCGAAGGAGATCACACGTGTCGTACATCCTTTTCGATGCACTGCTGCCCTATGTAGGCCCCGAGTCCGCCTCGTACTGGGCCCACCTGCTGGTCGTCGGACCGCTCTGAGCGACTCCCGGCGGCGGCGATGCCGTCGACCGACCGGGGCGGGCACGCGCGTCGGCGGGGTGGGACAGGGATGCAGGGCGGACGAGTCGGCCTGTAAGCCGGATCCTGTCCCCCGCCGAAGCGGGGTGGCGACCATCCATCTGGGCACACCGTTGCCGGGTACCTCGAGCGGTTCACCCGCAGGCTCGGGCGAGCAGCCCTCGAGCACCTGCGCAGACGCACCGCGCAGCGATGCGACCTTCAACCTTGCTCCGGGCGGGGTTTACCTAGCCACCCCGGTCACCCGGGGTGCTGGTGCGCTCTTACCGCACCGTTTCACCCTTACCTGCCCGCGAGGGGCAGGCGGTCTGTTTTCTGTGGCACTGTCCCGCGAGTCACCTCGGGTTGCCGTTAACAACCGCCCTGCTCTGTGGAGTCCGGACTTTCCTCGACGCAGGGCCTGACACCGTCCGGTGCCGGTTCCCTGTTCCGCGGTCGCCCGGCCAACTCGTCCGCCCGGACAGCGTAGCGCGCGCCCGCGGGGATACGACGCACGGACCCCGTGCCGTCTGCCGCCGTGCGACCACCGCCTATCGGACTCCCGGCCCGCCGCGGGAGAACTACCGTGAACCGCATGACTCGGTACGTGGCTTTCCTGCGCGGGATCAACGTCGGCGGTATCCGGATCAAGATGGCCGATCTGGCGGAGTTGTTCTCCGCGGCGGGACATCGCGACGTCCGCACCGTGCTCGCGTCGGGCAATGTGCTGTTCGACTCCGACGACGATGCCGCGTCGCTGAAACCCGCCCTCGAAAGCGCGCTGACCGAGCGCTTCGGGTACGACGCCTACACCTTTGTCGTCGAGCAGTCGCGGGTGGCGGACATCGTGGCGGCCTACCCCTTCGGAGACCGCGAGGACCGGCATTCCTATGTGGTGTTCGTGTCCGACCCCGATGTTCTCGACGCCCTGGCCGCGGATGCGGACCGTCTCGACAGTGACATCGAGTGCGCCGCACCGGGTGCGGGGGTCCTGTACTGGCAGGTCGAGAAGGGCAGCACACTGGACAGCGCGCTGGGGAAGAAGCCCGGGTCCGGTCGGTACAAGGCGGTCACCACCTCTCGAAATCTGAAAACACTCCGCAAGTTGCTGTGACTTGTCACCACAAGTAAGCAAATCCTCGGACGTCCTCGTAAGTGCAGTTACCCTCCCCGGGGGCCGCAGTCGCGGCACATGAATCCGGACTCGAAGGACACACATGCGGATTGCCGCACGACTGCTTGCCGCAGCCGCTCTCGCAGGACTCTCCCTCGGCGCGACGACCACCGCAGCCGCCCAGCCGGCGGTGCCCGGCCCCGCCGCACAGGCGGACGACTTCTACGCCACGCCCGACCTGAGTTCCGGTTCGCCGGGAGACGTACTGCGCACTGCCCCGTCGGTCGCCGCAATCATCCCCGGCACCCCCGCCGTGCTCGACGCCTCGGTTACCCGCGTGATGTATCGCAGCACCAGCGCCACCGACAAGCCTGTCGCCGTCGTCGGCACCGTGATGGTCCCGGCACTGCCGTGGGCCGGCGACGGCCCACGGCCCACCGTCGTGGTCGGGCCCGGCACTCAGGGCATGGGCGATCAGTGTGCCCCGTCCAAGCTCATGACCTTCGGCCAGGAGTACGAGCACCTCCAGATCGGTCCGCTCCTCGCGCGCGGCTACGCGGTCGCGGTCACCGACTACGAAGGGCTCGGCACCGCCGGAGTCCACCCCTATCTCAACCGCGCTTCTCAGGGGCACGCGATGCTCGACCTCGCCCGCGCTACCCGGTCGCTGGGAACTCTCGGTGTGGATGAGGACGGCCCGATCGCCTTCTGGGGTTATTCGCAGGGCGGTATGGCTGCCGCCTCCGCCGCCGAACTCGCCTCGACCTACGCCCCGGAACTGCCGGTCGCCGGTGCGGTCGCGGGATCACCGCCCGCGTCGCTGAGGGATCTGGCGGTCGCAGGCGACGGTTCGTTCTTGTCGGGTGGCATCGGCTGGGTCGTCAACGGGTTCGTCTCCGCGTACCCGCAGCACGCCGACGACATGCTGGCGGTGTTCAATCCCGCGGGCCTCGATATTCTCGGCCGCGCCGAAAATGCGTGCGTGTTCGACGCACCGCTGCTCGACCCGTTCTCCTCGACCACCCGGTACACCGTTGACGGCCGGCCGATCGTCGAGCATCTCTCGGAGGAGCCGTGGGCCTCGCTCGTGGCCGAACAGGAACTCGGCAACCGGACCCCGTCCGCTCCGGTGTTCGTGGCGCAGGCCACCGGGGACGATTTCGTGCTCGTGTCGGGCGTCGACACGATGGTCGGCAAGTGGTGCCTCACCGGAGCGACCGTCACCTATCAGCGATACGACGTTCCCCCGGCGTTCACCAAGACAGGATTCGGGCACGTCGTCGGACTTTTCCCCGCTCTGGTGGAGGGCATGGACTGGCTGGACCAGCGATTCGCCGGCGTCCCCGCGACAACGACCTGCGGCGCGTAAGGAAAGTTCGAAAAAAGCTCGGCGGCCGGTAACGCCTCACCGATCGCAGCGATACATGATGTGAGTGGCCACGCAGGCACCCCCCGACATGCCTGCGCGGCCACTCTTTTCATCGCTGCTCCCGTGAACCGGGATATCGCGTGTTACAGATGCGAAGTGTCGTTGACCAGACGCACCGAGGATCCGCCGTCCGGATAGAACTCCGCGGTGCTGAGCGACGCCAGGTCCAGGTGCAGCCGGTACAGCAGGGACGGACCCGAATCCAGCGCGAGCCGCAGGAAGGTCTTGATCGGAGTGACGTGGGAGACGACGAGTACGGTCACTCCCCCGAACTCCGACACCAGATCGTCTCGCGCGGCGGCAATCCGCGTGTGGACCTCGTCGAAACTCTCGCCACCGGGCGGACGCACCGAGGTGTCGCCGAGCCACGCGCGGTGAATGTCCGGGTCGCGCTGGGCGGCCTCACCGAACGTGAGGCCCTCCCACTCGCCGAAATCCGTCTCGATCAGGCCGTTGTGCACCGTCACGGGCAGATCCAGGGCGTCCGCGGCCACGGTGGCGGTTTCGCGGGCGCGGCCGAGCGGTGACGACACCACGGCGGCGACGCCTCCTCGTGCCGCGATCCGGCGCGCGGCGGCAACGGCCTGTTCACGACCGAGTTCGGTGAGCGGCGGGTTGCCCCGCCCCGAGTAGCGGCGTTCCACCGACAGCGGTGTCTGGCCGTGCCGCAACAGCAGGAGCCGTGTCGGCGAACCGGTCGCGCCCGTCCAGCCCGGCGCCGTGGGTGCCGGAGTCGTCGCGGCCGGCGGAGTCGTCGCCGCGACCGAAGGCGACGAGGACGACTCTGCGAGGACGAGCGTCTCCTCGCCGGAGACGAGTGCCTCGGCAGCGGCGTCCATGGCCACATTCGCAAGACGGTCGGCGTACGCGTTCTCGGCGCGCGGAATCCACGTGTAGTCGACACGGCGGAACTTCGCCGCCGTCTCCCGCGCCGCCGCGGCGAGCGGAATCATGTCGGGATGCTTGATCTTCCAGCGGCCCGACATCTGCTCCACGACGAGCTTGGAATCCATACGGACGTCCACCTCGTCCGCCCCGAGTTCCGCGGCGGCGGTCAGCCCCGCGAGCAGTCCCCGGTATTCGGCGACGTTGTTGGTGGCCCGCCCGATGCTCGCGTGCCGCTCGGCGAGGACGGTCCGATGGTCGGCGTCGAACACCACGGCACCGTAGCCCGCCGGTCCCGGATTTCCTCTCGAGCCGCCGTCCGCTTCGACGACGACCCGGGTCACAGTCCGGATTCCTTGGTGCGCACCAAGATCGAGTTGCACTCCGGGCATCGCACGAGCGCGTCGGCAGGTGCGGCCGCGATCCGGGCGATCTCGCCCCGGTCGAGCTCGAGGCGGCAGGCACCGCAGCGGCGTCCCTGCAGCAGTGCCGCGCCGATGCCGGTCTGTTCGCGCTGCTTCTCGTACAACGCCACCAGGTCCTCGGGCAGCGCACCGATCAGGGCCGCGCGGTCGCTGCGGCACCGCTGCTCGGCGACGTCGATGTCGGCGAGGGCTTCGTCACGAGCGCGGGTCGCGTCGGCGAGCTGATCGTCGATCTGCGAGACCTGCGCCCCGGCGTGATCGTGGTCGCCCTTCGACGCCTCGCGACGTTCCATCACCTCGAGGAGGTCGTCCTCGAGCGCCCCCTGACGGCGTTCGAGGCTTCCGAGTTCGTGCTGCAGTTCCGTGAGCTGCTTCGAGCCGACCGACCCGCTCTCGAGCATCGTCCGATCGCGCTGTGCACGCATGCGCACCGCTTCGATCTCCCCTTCGAGCTTGCGGATGTCGCGATCGAGATCGTCGAGGATGATCTCGACGGCCACGGCCGCATCCTTACGCGCGTTGCGGTCGGACTGGAGCCGGTCCACCGTCTGCTGTTCCGGCAGGGTGCGACGGCGGTGCGCAAGGCGATTCAGCTCCGCGTCCACGGCGGCGAGAGACAGAAGCTTGGACTGCACTGCGGATTCGACGTTCACTCGGGTGGTTCCTGCTTTCGGTGGGGCCTCGATGGGCGGGGATGACGGACAGCCCCGGAGACGGGTCGTAGCTGATTACGGTACCGCGCGCACCGCGGCGGTCGTCCACGGATCGGTTCGCAACCGGCTCACCCGCGCCTGCCAGCCGTCCCGGCCGGCGAATGCCGCGTCGAGAACGTCACGTGCCTGAGCGCACCACGGATACTCGCTCGCCCAGTGTGCGACATCGACGAGTGCGGGACCCCCGGCGCGCAGGTGCTCGTCGGCGGGGTGGTGCCGGAGGTCCGCTGTGACGTAGGCATCCACGTCGAGCGCCGCGACCGCGCCGAGGAACGAATCGCCCGATCCCCCGCACACCGCGACGCTCCGGATCGGCCGCTCCGGGTCGCCTGCGGCGCGTACTCCCCACACGGTGGCGGGCAGGGCCGCGGCCACCGACTCGGTGAACTCGGCGAGCGTCATCGTCTCGGGTAGCTCCCCGACCCGCCCCAGCCCGCGAGCACTCGGGAGTTCGGCGAGTTCGAGCACGTCGAACGCCGGTTCCTCGTAGGGATGGGCGGCGCGCAGGGCGGCGAGCACCCGGGAGCGGGAACGTCGCGGAGCGATCACCTCGATACGAGCTTCCTCGACGTGCTCGAGTTCCCCGAGGACGCCGAGTGCGGGATCGGCTGCGCCGACGGGACGGAACTGGCCGGTGCCGGAAGTGGTCCAGCAGCACTCCGTGTAGTTGCCGAGCGCTCCCGCACCGGCATCGAACAACGTCTGCCGGACGCTGTCGGCGGAACCGGACGGCACCATCACCACCCATTTGTCCGTGGCCGGTTCGGGCTTGGCCTCGAGCGGTCGCAGTCCGGTCAGCCCGAGTGCCTCGGCGAGGGCGTCGGACACGCCGGGATTCGCACGATCGGCATTGGTGTGCGCGGTGAACAACGCGCAGCCCCCGCGGATGAGCCGGTGGATCAACGCGCCTTTCGGGGTGTGCGCGCCCACCGTGTCGACGCCGCGCAGCAGCAGCGGGTGGTGGACGAAGAGCAACTGCGCACCCCACTCGAGTGCCTCGTCGACGACATCGGCGGTGGCGTCGACTGCGAGGAGCACCTTGTGGACCGGGTCGGCGGGGTCGCCCGCTACCAGTCCGACGGAGTCCCACCCTTCGGCCAGCGACGGTGGATACGCGGTATCGAGTACGTCGATCACCTCACGCAGCGACGGCGCAGTCACGTGTCCTCCTGGGTTGTCTCGGCTGTCCCGACGACCCTACGCGGCGCGGTGTGCCCGAACCGAGGACAATGGATGCGTGACCCTTCTCGTCGAACCACAGCCACTGCTCCTGCCCGCCCCGGTTGTCCTGTTCGACCTCGACGGAACGCTCACGGACTCGGCGACCGGCGTGATCAACGGATTTCTCCACGCGGCCGACACCGTCGGATTCGCTCCACCCACGGGCAACCTCCACCGACTGCTGGGTCCGCCCATGCGCGACAGCCTGCTCGCACTCGGGCTCGACGAGGACCGGATCGCCGCAGGGATCGAGGCGTACCGGGAGTACTACTCGGCGACAGGCTGGGCCGAGAACGCGGTGTTCGACGGCGTCGAACCCCTGCTCGACGCCGTGCGCGCCGCAGGGAGCCGCCTCGCGGTCGCGACATCGAAGTCGGAGTCCTTCGCCGAACGCATCCTGGACCACTTCGGGCTCGCGCCGTACTTCGAGTTCATCGGCGGGGCGAGTGACGACGGAACGCGGCGCGCGAAATCCGATGTCGTCGCGCACAGCCTCGAAGCCCTCGGTATCCGGCCGGTCGAAGCAGGGACCACCGGCGTCGTGATGGTCGGTGACCGCGAGCACGACATCCACGGCGCGGGACGCTGGGGCATACCGACGGTCTTCGTCGAATGGGGTTACGGCGACGCCACCGAGGGGCAGGCCGCCGCCCGCATCGCGACCAGTGTCGACGAACTTCGCGAGGTGCTCACGGGTGGCCGCTGACGACGACGTGCTCCACGTGACGTTCGTGTGCACCGGCAACATCTGCCGGTCTCCGATGGCCGAGAAGATCTTCGCCGAGCACGTGCGCCGCGAAGGACTCGGCGACCGGGTGCGGGTGAGCAGCGCCGGCACGCACGGCTGGCATGTCGGCGCCGAGGCCGACCCGCGGACGAACGCGGTGCTGCAGCGGCACGGGTACCCGACCGGGCATGTCGCGGCCGAACTCGGACCGTCGCATCTTTCCGCAGACCTGGTGGTGTCGATGACCACCCACCACGATCGGGCGGTGGCGCACCTGGGTGTCCCGGCGGAGCGGCGCGTCCTGCTGCGATCGCTGGACCCGGATGCCGACGGCGATTCGGTGCCCGATCCGTACTACGGCGGGCTCCCCGAGTTCGAGCAGGTCCGCGACCAGATCGAGGGTGCGATTCCCGCGCTGCTCGACTGGGTGCGGCAGCAGTGAGACCTACCTCACCGTCTACCGTGGACACGTGCGCCGATTGACGTTTCTCCTCCGTCCCAGCTGGCTGGTCCTGGCCCTGGTGGTCGGCGGCTTCGCCTACGCGTGCTTCACCGTCCTCGCCCCGTGGCAGCTGGGTAAGAACACCAGCACCGAGGAACGTAACGATCGTCTCGCCGCGTCCATGTCCGAGGATCCGGTGCCGGTCGGTGACCTTCTCGCCGGCCCCGGCCCCACGGTGGACGACGAGTGGCGACGGGTCGTGGCCCAGGGTTCGTATCTCCCCGACTCCGACGTACTCGTGCGGCTGCGCAACATCGACGGCCGTCCCGCCTACGAAGTCCTCACTCCGTTCGAGTTCGACGACGGGCGGATGATCCTCGTCAACCGCGGTTTCGTCCGCCCGGTGCAGGGCACCGCGGTACCCGAGGTCCCGCCCGCACCGGCCGGAGACGTCTCCCTCGACGCTCGGATCCGGATGTCGGAGGGCACCGTGGCCGGCAAGGACCCGTTCACCGACGCGGGATATCAGCAGGTCTACTTCATCGACGCCCCGCAGGTCGCGCAGGTCACCGGGCTTCCGCTCGAGGACGTCTACCTCCAGCTCGACGACGGTCAGCCCGGCGGACTCGGCACCATCCCCTTGCCACAGCTCGACGCCGGCCCCTACCTCTCCTACGGTCTCCAGTGGCTCGCGTTCGGCATCATGGCGCCGCTCGGTCTCGGCTACTTCGTGTGGGCAGAACTCCGCGAACGCCGGAAGGCGAAGGCCGCGACGATCGCCGGGCCGGATGCCGACGCCTCGGACACCGCGAAGTCGGACAGCCGCGGTTCGGACCTCCGTAAGTCGGAGAGCACTGCGCTCACCGACGATGCTGACGACACCGTGCCCGCCGGCACCGCACCGGCCGACGCGCCGGCTCCTGCAGCGCCGCCGTCCCGTGAAGACAAGCTCGCCGACCGTTACGGACGGTCCCGGTGACAGGCTGGGCCGACCGCACGTCTGCCGACCGCATTTCCGCCGACCGACTTTCCGAGGAGCCCTGATGTACGCCACGGTCGAGGACTACCTGGCGGACAAGGACCCGGCCGCAATCGAGGCGTTCCTGCGATTCCGCACGATGGTTCTCGACCTCGGTGACGACATCGAGGAGCGCGTGCACGCGTCGGAGATCTCGTGGTCCCGCGGCCGCACATTCGCTGCCGCATTCGTGTACGCCTCCAAGCTCGAAGTCGCCCTCGATCTTCCGCGGCGGGTGCACCACGCGGCTCTCCGTGAGGCGTTCCCGACCGGCCCGATCACCACCCACCGTTTGAGTCTCGCGGACGCCGCCGGGTTCGACGACCATCTGGCCGAACTCCTGCGCGAGGCCTACGACACGGCTGCGGAGCCCCGCCCGTAGCCGAACCGTCCGCCTCCGGAGACAACGCAACCGCCCCCTCACACGAGGGGGCGGTTGCCTTTTATGCCCGGATCTGGATTAAGGTAGCCTTACCGCACTAAGGATTGCCTTACCTCGGGTGGTGCGGGCCGTGTACTTCCCTTCAGCAGAATGTGAACTCAGTTGACGCGCACACTCCGGCGTTCTCACGCCCTGCCCCTCGTTCTTGCGCCGGCACTTCTCGTTGCAGCATGCGGCGGGTCGAGCACGGCGGCAGAGTCGGCTCCGGGACCGTCCTCGGCCCGATCGCTCACCATCGCCGCCTCCAAGGACTCCGGGCCCCTCAACATCTTCGCCGGCCAGACGGACCAGATGACCGAGCTGATCTACGACAAGCTTCTGTCGCCGTCCCCCTACGTCGCCGACCCCCAGCCGTGGCTGGCCACCGACATCCGCCAGGTCGACGCGACCACCTGGGAGGTCGACCTCCGCGACGACGTCACCTGGCACGACGGTGAGGCGTTCACGGCAGACGATGTCGTCTTCAGCTTCCACTACATGCACGCTGCCCCCACCGGCCGCTACACCCACCACGTCAACGACACGCCGTCCATCTCCACGGTCGACGCCGTGGACGAGGACTCGGTCCGCTTCGTGTGCGACTACTCGTGCCCCGAACTGGGCCCCGTCACACTCGCGGACCTGCCGATCATCCCCGAGCACGTGTGGTCGAAGGTCGACCCTGCCGAGGCCAAAGCCGTCACGGACCTTCCGATCGGCACCGGCCCGTTCGTGCTCGTCGACTACAGCCCGACCAGCGGGTACCGCTTCGAGGCGAACGAGGACTACTTCGCGGGTACCCCGACCGTCGACGAACTCGTCATGCCGGTCATCGAAGACAACGCCGCCGCGTTCACCGCGCTCAGCTCCGGCCAGATCGACGCCGCCGACCGCGCGCTCACACCCGAACTCGTGGACCGCTTCACCGCCTCGAACGACATCGGCGTGATCACCGTCGCGCCGCTGAGCTACCCGGAACTCAAACTGAACTTCACCCGGGAACCGTTCGCACAGGCCGACTTCCGCGCGGCGCTGAACCTCGCGGTCGATCGCGACCAGTTGCTCGACGTCGTCGGACTCGGTCAGGGCCGTCCCGGCACACAGGGCTACGTCCATCCGGACGCGCCGTTCGCCGACCCCGACGCCTCGACCCCCTACGACGCCGAGCAGGCCACGGCACTGCTCGACCGCCTCGGCTGGACCGACCGTGACGGCGACGGCACCCGGGAGAATCCCGCCGGCGAACCGGCGACCTTCACCTTGGCCGTCAACGGTGGCAACGCACCGCAGGTCCGCGCCGCCGAACTGCTCGTCGAGGACTTCGCCGAGATCGGCATCGCCGTCACCGTGACCCCGCTCGACTCCGGATCGTTCTCCGATGCGTCGTCCAAGAAGACCTACGACATGATGGTCACCACGAACAGCCCTCACGCAGTGGCCGATTCGACGCAGTTCATCATGTCGCACCGCTCCGGCAACCTGTGGAAGCACCCGGACCTCGCCTACCCCGAGTTCGACGCCCTGTACGACGCGTGGAAGGCCACCGAGACCAACGACGCGCGCATCGCCGCCATGCAGGACATGCAGAAGCTGTTCAACCGCCAGCCGACCGCCATCGCCCTGTACTACCCGGACGAGTACTGGGCCTTTCGCGCCGACACGTTCGGTGGATGGATCGAAACCCCCGGCTACGGCATCGTCCACAAGTGGTCGTTCCTGCCGGCGGACGTCGTCGAGGCAGCCAACGCACAAGCACCGCAGGACTGACCCATGACCGTCGTGCGTCGAGCAGGGCAATACGCGCTCGTGTTGTGGGCGGCGGTGACGCTGAACTTCGCGTTGCCCTACTTGGCGCCCGGCGATCCCGTCGAATACCTCTACGGCGGCGACCAGCAGGCCCTCGATCCCAAGTACATCGCGCAGATGCGCGCCGAGTACGGACTCGACCGGCCGATCCTCGAGCAATACCTCTCGTTCTGGTCCGGTCTGCTGCACGGAGATCTCGGAATCTCCGTGCAGCACAACCGGCCCGTGGTCGACGTCCTGTGGGACAAGCTGCCCTGGACGGTTGCGCTGGTAGGTATCGGCACCCTCCTGGCGTTCCTCATCGGCACCCTTCTCGGTGCCTGGGCGGCCTGGCGCCGCGGCACCGGCAAGGAAACCGGAACCGTCGTCGGCATTCTCGTTCTCGATTCGATGCCCGGTTTCTTCATCGGGATGATCCTCATCGCGGTGTTCTCCGTGACCCTCGGCTGGTTCCCGTCCTACGGGGCAGCGGCCATCACCTCCACCGGCGGGGAATGGTTGCTCGAAGTCGCCTCGCGCATGGCGCTTCCCGTCGCCACGCTCACGATTGCCGGTGTCGGCGGGTTCTTCCTCATGACCCGGGCGTCGATGGTCGGGGTCCTCGACGAGCCGTTCATCCGGCTCGCGCGGGCGAAGGGCCTGAGCGAGTTCCGCGTCGCGGTCCGGCACGCCCTGCGCAATGCGCTGCTGCCCGTCTACACCACCCTCACGCTCACCGTGGGCGTCCTGCTGTCCGGTGCGGTCGTCGTCGAATCCGTCTTCGCATATCCCGGTCTCGGCAAACTCACCTTCGACGCGGTCACCGCGCGGGATTATCCCCTGCTCCAGGGCGCGTTCCTGCTCGCCACGGTCGGCATCGTCGCCGCGAACATCGTCGCCGACCTGACCTATCCCCTGCTCGATCCCCGGGTCCGTCGCGACCGGACCTCCGCCACGACTCACGAAGAGGTGACCGTGTGAGCATTCTCGGTACGAAGACACGGTCGCAGCGACTGGCAACGGCCGGCGCGGTAATCCTCGGAATCCTGGTGCTGTGCGCGCTGACCGCGCCGTGGCTCTCCCCCTTCGACCCGGCCGAGCGCGCGACACGGCCGTTCGCGTCTCCGTCCTGGCAGCACTGGCTCGGCGCCGACGACGTCGGGCACGACCTGCTGTCGATGCTGCTTCACGGCGCCCGTGTCTCCCTGTTCGTCGGTGTGGTCGCCGCAACCGTCGCCACCGCGATCGGCACACTCGTCGGTGTCGTCGCAGGCTATGCGCGCGGTGTCCTCGACACCGTTCTCATGCGCGCCGTCGACGTCGTGCTGTCCCTCCCGGTATTGCCACTGACCATCGTGATCGGCGTGTTCGCCGGTCCGGGCCTGCGCACCCAGATCATGGTCATCTCCGCCGTCCTCTGGGCCGGCATGGCCCGTGAACTGCGCGCGCAGGTCCTCACCCTGCGCGAGCGCGATCACATCCAGGCCCAGCGAGCGATGGGCGCGAGCGCGGGCTATGTGCTCCGCCGCCACATCGCACCCGCGGTGGTCCCACTCGTCGTTCCGCAGTTCGTCCTCGCCGTGAAGACGGCGATCCTGCTCGAGGCCTCGCTGTCGTTCCTCGGGCTCGGCGACATCTCGGCGGCCAGCTGGGGGTCGATGCTGTCGATGGCCCACTCCCGCAACGCGTTCCTGACCGATGCGTGGCTGTGGTGGGTCCTGCCGCCCGGCATCGCGATCGCGGTCACGGTGCTGGGGTTCGCGTTGCTCGGCAACGCCATCGAAGAGCGGACACGGCCGATCCTTCTACCGCGCAAAGCCTCTCGCCGGTCTCGTCTCCGGGCGGCGACCCCCGAGACCGTCGCCGACGACGTGCAGCACCCCCTGGTCGTCGACAACCTCACCGTCCGCTACGGCGCGGACGGACGCGGCGCCACCGGCGTGTCGTTCTCGATCGCACCCGGCGAACTGCTCGGCCTGGTCGGCGAATCCGGCAGCGGGAAGTCCACCGTCGCCGCCGCCACGGTGGGTTTGCTGCCGCCCGCGGCACGCATTGTGTCCGGGCGCGTGCTGGTGTCCGGCCGGGACGTCGCGGCCATGACGCCCGCGGAATTGCGCGCCGTGCGCGGCAACCGAATCGCTCTCGTTCCGCAGGAGGCCCTGAGCGCCCTGAACCCGGTGACGACCATCGGCTCTCAACTGGATGAAGCCGTCAGGGCACACCGTTCCTGCAGCCGCGCCGACGCGCGGGCACGCTCGCTCGACCTGCTGGCCCAGGTGGGTCTCGGTGCCGATCGGGCCGACGCCTACCCGCATCAACTGTCCGGGGGCATGCGGCAGCGTGTCGTCATCGCGATGGCATTGGCGAACGATCCGGACGTTCTGATCGCCGACGAGCCCACCAGCGGCCTCGACGTGCTCCGCGAAGCCGAAGTGCTCGCACTGCTCGACGACCTGAGAACCCGGCACTCGCTGGCGCTGCTGGTGGTCACCCACAACCTCCCGGTCATCGAGCGGATCGCCGACCGCATCGCCGTGATGAAGGACGGAGACCTGGTGGAGATCGGCCCGGTCTCGCAGATCACCGGAGCACCCGAACATCCCTACACCCGGCACCTCGTCGAATCCGCTCCCCGGCTCCGCCCCGCGCTGCTCGAGGCCGCACGGTGAGCCCGCTGCTCGACATCCGATCGCTGTCCGTGGTGTTCGACGGTGTGCCCGCCGTATCCCATGTCTCCCTGCGGGTCGCGGCGGGCGAATCGGTCGCCCTGGTGGGCGGTTCCGGCGCCGGGAAGTCCACGGTGGCGCGGGCGATCGCCGGACTGGTCACTCCGACCGCCGGCAGCATCGTCTTCGACGGTACCGACGTGACGACTGCCCGCGGACGGCAACGACGACAGGTGCGCCGCGACATGCACATGGTCTTCCAGGACCCGTACGCGTCGCTGCCACCGGGACTGCGGGTCCGGGACATCGTCGCCGAACCCATGGTGATCCACGGACTCGGTGACCGTACCGAGCGGCGAGAAGCGGCGATCGCCGCTCTCGACGCCGTGCACCTCACACCGACGGCCCGTTATCTGGACCGTTTCCCTCACGAACTGTCCGGCGGACAGCGACAGCGCGTGGCCTTCGCGCGGGCACTGGTGACGCGCCCGCGCCTCCTGCTCGCCGACGAACCGACCAGCGGCCTCGACGCGTCGCTACGCATCGGGATCGTGGACCTGATGGCCGAACTCGCCGCCGGCACCGGTCTCGCCGTCGTGCACATCACGCATGATCTCGCGCTCGCCGAACGCAGCTGCGAGAACATCGTCGTCATGCAGGGCGGCCGTGTAGTCGAATCCGGCCGCGCGAGCGAGGTTCTCGCCCGTCCCCGGCACGCCTACACCGCAGCACTCGTCGCCGCCGCGTCCGGCGCCCGCTGACCGAGCGTCGAAAACAACGTCAACACAAGGAGGATCGACCATGTCTGCAGTGCTCGAGGTCGTCGACAACGGAACCGTCATCGGTTTCGGTGTCGACGACATCATGAAGTACCACGGCCCGGGTTTTCCCGGTGGCGTCGCGCACGCCGTCAAGGTACTCGAGCGTGCCCTGCCGGTTCTGAGCCCTGATGCACCGGCCGAGCGCCGCGAGATCTCGGCCGTCACCGCACACCGCGGCCCCGGGGTACGCGACACGTTCGAGGTCGTCACGCGCGGCGTCACCGAGGGCCGCTTCACCGTGGACCCGGCACTCGAACGCCCCGAGCGCGGAGCGACGCTCGAGCGGTACGTATTCGAACTCACCTACCGGGGGAAGACCGTCAGGCTCGAGATCCGTGAAGGGTTCGTCACCGACGAGTTCATCTCCCTCGGCCGCAAGGCCGACCGCACCCGAGCCGAGGACGAACGGCTGACGGTGCTCAAGCAGGAGATGGCAGACCGACTGCTCTCCGCGCCGGCGGACGAGGTCTACGACATCGTGGGGTAACCACTCGTGTGATCGAGCGTGACGTGCCCGCCACCTTTCGTCGGTGGCGGGCACGCTGGTATGGCGGGCGGCCCGTACGGTGCACCCATGTCCCGTTTCTCACGCACGGCTCCGGTCCTGATCGCGGTGGCCGTGGCCTCGGCGTTGTCCTGGTTCGCGTGGCTCGGCTGGGAGACCGGCTACCGCGAACTGCCCGACGGCAGCGTGGAGGGACCGTATTCGGCCGTGCAGGTGATCGCATGCGCGGTGACGGTCGCGGCCGTCGTCGTCGCCGGATGCCTGGCTCTCCGTGGCTCACGAGGCGGCGCTGCCGCAGTGGTCCTCTCCGCGACGGGCGCCTTCGCGCTGATGTGGGCGCTCGACGCGTCGTCCGACGACACCAGCGGACTGTGGGTCGTGGGCTTGGCCCTGCTGGTGCTCGGAACGACGGCGGGTTTGTCCGTGGTCGCGTTCCTCACTCTGCTGGTCCGGAGACGCCTGCTCCGCAACCGGTCCCGCACCGCATGTGAGTGAACACCACGTGGGTGTCCGACCGGACTGCTAGCTTTCGGACATGGGTGAGAAGGTGCAGGGGCCGGAGTCGTACTTTCCGTCGATCGAGAAGAAGTACGGCCGGCCGATCGCGGAATGGAAAGAACTCATCCGCGCGTCGGATCTGAGCAAACACTCCGAGTTGGTGAATTGGCTGAAGGCCGAACACGGTCTCGGTCACGGCCACGCCAACGCTCTTGTGGCGCATACCCGGAAAGAAGACGCCGCGACCTGAACTCGCCGGTGACCCCGTTCAGGTGTTGTCGACCCAGCGCAGCAACGCGTACAGGAAGCGGGTCGCGCCCGGCATGAAATTGCTGCCGTGGTGGTACATCGGGTCCAGCGTGGTCGCGATGATCCGGCCGGGAGTGGTGACGGTGTCCTCGTACAGCATCATGCCCGCGTCACGCGGAACACCTTCGGAGTCAGGCTCTTCCGACACCAGCAGGGGCACCACGTCGGCGTCGGTGTTGTAGATGCCGTGGTGATGCCAGATGACGGCTTTGGTCGTGAGGTACTGCCAGGACTCATGGTCGTGACTGCGGGTCCGGATCATCGGATCCTCTTTGGTCAGCCACCACCAGAAGTTCGTGGGTCGCGGTTCCCACGTCACACCGGGAAGCCACGTGTGGGCGCCGCTTTCACCGAGCGCGACCACGGTGCCACCACGTTCGGCCACGGAATAGAACTGTGCCGCGTTCTTGGCGACCAGGTCCGGGTGCAGCCGGTCGCCCACGACGACGGTGTCGTAGCAGTCCAGATCGCCGGGCAGCAGTTCGGGAAGGTAGAGGAAGTCCGGCTGGTGGGCGAGCACTGCGGGATCCTTCATCGTCTGGAGGTGAAAGTACGTGCCCCCGTGGATGATGGCGAGCCTGCGGACGCGCTTGGGTGCGCGGTCGGTACGAGTGAAGGGTTCGACGATCGTCATCGCTGCACCAGCCAATCTACGAGCTGGACGGCCAGCCGTGCGGAACTGTTCGGGTCGTTCTTCCATCCGAGGAGGTCGTTGCCGCCGTGGGCGAGAACCTGGCCTTTCCCGAGCGGGTAGACGTAGTCGAACGGAAGAGCGTGTCGTCCGATGCGGGTCGTGACGAGGGCGTCGTCCGGGATCTTGTCGATGTATCCACGGCCGTAGAATCCGGTCACGCCCTTGCGGGTGCTCAGATCGACGGGTTCGACACCCTCCCATACGGGATGCGGCGCGCCGAGCGTGATTGCCAGATCCTTCGGCCCGGTGTAGTCGAGCTTGCGCCATACCCCAAGTCCCGGAAGGAAGTCCGTGAGCGCGTGGCCCATCACCGCGATGCGGCCGCCGGAGGTGACGAAGTCCGTGAGCAGATCCTTGTTGCGCGCGAGGAAGATCTGGTCGACACCTCCGCCGAGGATGAGGCCGCGCACCGCAGACAGGTCGATCTCGGGTAGGCGATAGATATCCACACGGGCCATGCGCGGGTCGTCGCTGGGGCCCTCGGCACCCATGGTGACGTGCAGGACGGGTGCGGTGGCGGGCGCGTGCCCATCGGGAGGCAGGGTGGCGGGTGAGCAATCGGCTTCTGGCACAGGACTCTTCCGGGTCGGAGAGCGCAGGGCGCTCGGCGAGAGGTCGTTAGTAAGGCAAGCCTACATTAAC